>TBL_comb47_HYPODRAFT_10000256_pt1 | contig 70022 bp, 49 predicted proteins | sample TroBogypolimnion_40_FD_10682 | JGI IMG/M metagenome (IMG submission 10682) | reverse complement strand
ATCATCTCAGAAAATAACTCACTTTTGTGACTTTTTTTAAGACAAGCCAATAAATTCCAGTCCCGGCAACCTCTGATATTCGAACCTTTTTACAGAGCCCAACCGATCCCTGTTCCGTATTCCTAACTTAAAAAGATTATAAAAAGACTGTTATGTCTTTTTATAATCTTTTTATTACATTTGCCCTGATTTTAGAAGGGAAATATATAGGTTTTTGAAATTAGTAATCAAAATATCAGAGCATTAAACCAGACATTATCGACCGGGCAATTCATTCTTGTCAGGGGATCCCTTCTGGAATATAAAATTAAAAGGATGAAAAAGATCGGAATCATAGGTGGTCTGGGACCAGAAGCGACGATTGACTATTACAGGGAGCTAATTAATGCCTTTAAGATGAATGGTGGGGACCTGAATTACCCGGAGATTATTATTTTCAGTGTGAATATGTCGGAATTTCTGACTTTCATGAAAGCAAAGGAATACGACCAGGCAATCGCTTACCTGCTGGAAAAGATTAAAAGTTTACAGCTTGCCGGGGCTGAATTTGCGGCGCTAAGCGCCAACACCCCGCATTTGTTGTTTGACCGCTTAAAAGAAGAAGCAGAGATCCCATTAATCAGCATTGTGGAGGCGACCCGCGATGAATGTCTCAAAAGAGGGCTGAAAAGAACCGGATTATTTGGGACCGGGTTTACCATGGAAGCCTCGTTTTACCCGGAGGTATTTCAAAAACAAGGAATCGAAGTCGTTATGCCTGAAAAGACCGATAAAGAACTGATCGATAATAAACTTTTCAGCGAAATTGAACTGGGAATTTTTAAGGACGAAACACGGCAGCTTCTGATTGATATCATATGTAAAATGGTTCGTGAACAACATATTGATTCTTTGATTCTTGGATGCACCGAATTCCCGTTAATTCTGAACCAGGAGATGTATGGAGGCATCCCGGTTCTGAATACCACGCGTATTCATGTCGAAACGATTGCAAAGTTCTGCAGGGGTAATTGCTAAGTTCTTTTAATGCCCTATTCAGTTAAGATACTTAAAAAGAATTGGTTAACGACCAACGTTCTTTGCCTGACTCTGGAGAAACCTCCATTTTATTCCTACCGGATTGGTCAGGCTGTTGAAGTTACCCTTGACTTACCCCTATTTTATGGCGACCAGGCCCCGTTTACCCTGACAAGTGTTAACAGTGATGATTACCTTGAATTAATTATAAAGGTTTATCCCACCCATAAAGGGATCACTTTAGCCATTTCAAATCTTAGGGAGGGTGATAATCTTATGATCGGTGATCCGTGGGATTCTTACAGGAATCTGGGACCGGGCATTTTTATTGCAGGCGGCACCGGGATTACCTCTTTTATCTCTTTCTTACGTCAATTGAAAGGGGCTCAAAATCTGGCTGAAACGCTTTTGTTTTTTGTAAATAGAACGGAGCAGGAGATCTTTCTATCCGAAGAATTGCGACAAATCCTGGGTCAGAATTATGTCAATGTTCTAACACGGGAGAACAAAAGGAATTTTTTATTTGGGCATGTTGATTTGAACTTTCTGCGAAAACATGTTCCGGATATTCACCGCCATTTTTACATCTGCGGTCCCGGAGGATTTTCGGAACAGATTAAAAATCAACTTGTAACGACAGGTTCAGATCCGGACAAGGTTAATATTGGGTACTGATTTCCGCACGGGTACTCCACTTTAGGACATTTTCGCAAATCTTATTTGAATCTTAAAACCTCAGGGAGATATTTTCAATTCAGCTCCGCGGTGGATCAACTAATCAGGTCGGTCAGGACGAAAATACCATTCCATTTAACGTATTTTGGCGAATCTTAATCCACCTTAATCGGGAATATGACGATGGGTATTCCAAATTTAAAGAATCGTTTCTGAATGGAAAATATTGTATGGTTGTGAAGCAATTGCGACATGACAAATGTTTTTGAGAAGACCATCTGACCTCCAAAGAAGGTTGGGTTGGAAAGCAGGGGCATGAGTTTCTTAACCATTTTATAGACCTCATCTACAGGATCGGTTCCAATAGTCCAGATACTCTTTCCGTAAAACCCAAATTGATTGGCTATGGTTACATATTTTCGTCCGTCTTCCCTGACCGAATTTTTGAAGTGGTCAAGCTCTTCAGAACCTCTGTAGACTTTTGAGTTTACGATTCCGACACGGATGAAGATGAAATTTTGATAAATTCCCTTAAAACTCTCATTGATCCTCAGGAAGGTATGAAGTCCCGTTCCGCCGAACCCTTTAACCAGTACAATGGCAGTTTTTGCATCCGGGTTGAACTGAATGGCAGTCGTATCGGGGTGTAATCCATGAAATTGGGAATGGTCAAGTGCCTCATGAAGGTCTATGATTGCTTTTTGACGAACTTTCATAAAGCGCTTCGTAGTTGTAAAATAATGCCGCTTAATATTAATTGCCAAAAGGATAAACAGACCGGTAATAACCAATGTGATCCAGCCCCCTTCCGTGAATTTGATAATTGTTACGGAAACAAGGATAAATGAGGTTAAAATAAAGCCGATTCCATTGATCGCAAGCTTTCTTCTCCAATGGTTGAGTTTGACACGTTCAATCCACCAGTGCCTGACCATCCCAAGTTGCGAAATCGAAAAAGTGATAAAAACATTAATACTGTAAAGCACAACCATGAATGTGACTGAACCTCTGGAAAGAGCGATGAGAACAATTGCTGAAAGACCCATAAGAAACACCCCGTTCATAGTAACCAGTCGGTCACTCAGAGATGCATATTTTTTAGGGAACCAACGATCGAGAGCCATATTGGCCATAATTCGTGGCCCATCAATAAAGCCTGTCTGTGCAGCCACGAATAATAATGCAGCTTCCGATACAAGGGTAATTCCAATAAAACTTTTAGACCAGAATGGGGCCCAACCGGCAGTTACACTATCAAATAAAACAGCATTCAGGGTCTTTGTCGGACTGATTTGAACATTGTATAAAGCATAGGCAATCATTAATCCCAACACAAGAAATGATAATGAGATTGCCATCAGCACCATGGTCCTTCTGGCCGTTTTCACCCTTGGCTCACGAAGAATCGGCATTCCGTTACTGACCGCTTCAATTCCGGTAAAGGTCCCGGCTCCCATACTATAGGCCTTCAGGATTAAAAACAGCGTTCCCAATTTACCAACTTCCAGAACTGATGAGTGTAACTGATTGGATGTTTCGTGAAATACAGTCTGGAAATTGCCGGCTTGTAAAGCAATTGCATAGACGATTACAAAAACGTGCATTACCATAAAAACAACAAAGATCGGTGTAAGCGAAACTACTGACTCCTTAACTCCGCGCAGGTTTAACAGGATTAGGAGGAAAACGCCACCGATAGCAACCGCCAGCTTAAAGATCTGCACCGATTCAGGCAGAAAACTGAAAAGGGCATCTGCGCCACTCGACACTGAGATGGTTATAGTAAGAACATAGTCAATAATCAGCGCACAACCCGAAATCATACCAACGGTAGGTGAAATTAGCTTGCTGCCTACCAGATACCCACCTCCGCCATGCGGGAAAAGTTTTATGATCTGGCTGTAACTCGAACTGATGATAAAAATGGTAAATACGGTACCCAGTGCTACAAAAATAGCCAGCATGGGATGACCAACCAGATTTCGGAATGCCTCCTCAGGGCCATAACATGAAGATGAAATACCATCGGCACCAAGACCGATCCAGGCAAAAAAAGCAACTAATGAGAGTTTATGAAATATCGACTTATCCTGCAAGGTCTTAGCCCTTCCAATGAAAATATTCTTTAATTTTCCAAACAATACTGAACCATCTAATTCACGAGCCATTATATAAAATCCATTTATGAGATAAATTAATTTCCATCCAGCACTTTAGGGTGAAAATTGAATGTGTAAAGGAACACAACATTTTATAAAATCTTTGATGAAAAGTATAAAGATTTTATAAAGAAAGGGCTCTGATCATTCATAAGGTGTCACAAAAACAGAAGCACAAAAAGTTGTCAACTTAGGAGATTGCTGATCTATGAAAGTAATATTTATCCATTTTTTGTCCTGCCGTGCGTCTATTTATTCCAGATTTAATCTTTTGCCAATAAGTCTTGAAAGCGTCAAATAGTCACCTCCAAAATGATGGCCCCCTTTCAAAAAATCGTGTTCGATGACCCCCTCCAGCCCTTTACGGCAAATAGAGAATGGATTATCATCGCAGATTATATAGGCCTTTTTCGTTTTTAATTGCAAAAGTTCAGCATACAGATCAGTTCCTTTGTTTACTTCAAGATAATAATCCCTTAATTTAACTTTAAATGTAACCTTTTGCCAGGGACCAATTAAGATCAGATCGTCAATTTGGTTCCTGTATTTATCCTCCATACAATCCAATGCAAATGGCAATACTTCTGCTCCCATCGAGTATCCCATAAATACAACCTTCTTTTGCCCCCATTTGCTATTACACCGATCAATTACAGTTTCAAGATCACACCCTATCTGGGCAGGTTTTTTTTCCGACCAGAGATATTTCTTGGTATTTATCGCCAACACGGATACATTTTTTAGATTCAGATAATGGGTAACCGACTGCACCAAATTCCTCCATCCTCCGTTCCCGGTCAATAGAATTACATAATAATCACAGTTCCCATTCGAACCGGATTCAATGATTGGCAGGTTCTTTGATGGCCGTATCATCTGTGCAAAAAGAGATGTTTGGGAACAGAGAATCGCAATAAATAACACTTTGCAGAATAATAACTTTGTATTTTTCATTGTCAGATAGTTGTTATTGAAATTGCAAAAACTTGATTTTACCAGCTAAGCCAAATGTTCCAGCGACTAAATTAATCAGTTAAATGTCAGATTAAAACAAACTGTATTGCCAGAATCCCTCTCTTTTTCATCCGTTTCCGGAAGGCTGGCAAACTCATGTTGTATTTCGTTTATCAACACAAATAAAGATACAAAATAATCGACAGAATTGGATATTAAAAAAAGTTTTAGATGATCGCAGGGTTAAAAAAATCTATCGATAATCAGTAATTCGAAAAGATTATTTTAAGGCTCCATTCAGTATCAAAAATATTGACACCACTCCTTGCATGAGCTTTTCACCTCTATTTTTATTTCATGGATCATTACTAATCCCTGACTGCCGAATTTTGCAGAACGAAGTACGATCTGACTTTGAAATTGTCTCCTTTTATTATAGGAAGGCGGGAGAAAAATTTGTATCTTAGTAGTATTGGTCAGGTGTATGGGTACAATAAACTGGAACTAATACAAAAACGATATGAAAAACTACGACGAGACACTTAAAGAACTTGATATCCTGAAGCATGAGAGAGAGACCAGGATTAAAAAGGTAAAATTACAGCTAATAAAGGACGAAATTAACAACCTTGAAGTCTCCCTCAACTACAAAAGAGGAAGGATCTATCCGGGCATTGATGAAATTGAATCGTTTGAAAATAATGACCTTTATGATTATTTTGGAAGTGATGATCATGATAAAATTGAAAGGAAGATTAAAACCTTGAAAGGCGCATTTAGGGAGGCAAATAAACAATAATTTATCCTTCTGGCAACAAAGGAAAAGTTCTATGATTTGGTTCAGATTGTTTTCAGATCGGGAGACCTCGGAATCGGCAATGATCCGGCAAGCTGATGAACTGGAGGTACATCAGATTGAACTGTAAATAATTAAAGAGAACTTTCCGTTCACAAGCCAGAGTAAGAAAAACGGGCTGAGATTTTAAAAAATTGGTTTATTAATATCCAATATTATGAGGTCCAATTCCCGAGGATTATTACAGAATCGAGTAATTCTGATGGTAAAATCTTATCCGGCAGCAAAGCTGTTTGCAAATGTTTTACAAATCGCCCAGAAGAAGAAAGCCAACTAGCTTACAATCAGCTAATTGGCTTCTTTGTTTTTGTTTTAATTGTGACCCCGGAGAGACTCGAACCCCCAACCTTCTGATCCGTAGTCAGATGCTCTATCCATTAAGCTACGGGGCCAAAATTAACTGAAACATCTGCAGACTTTACTCTAAAACAGGCATTTCCACTTTCGCGATTTCCAGTGATTATCAGTATTCAATTAATCAGCTAATGAAAGCGGTGCAAAGATAATCAGATTTCAGATACCAAAACCATCCGGCCATAATATTTTAATGAAATCAATTCTCTGAAATAAATCAGGAAATCTTATGGATTATATTTGTCAGATTTATAAATGGATAAATCCTGAAATCTGCCCAAATCCCCCTTTTCTTTTTTNCTGATCAATTTCACACAAAAACTTTACTCAAAATATTCCCTATTATAGAATTTATTGTCCTATATTTGCATCCTATTTGTAATTATTCTAAATAATATTCAGGGTGCGACTTTCTGAAGTTGAAGAAAATAAGCGTGTTGTCATAACAAAGGTATTGGGTCATGGCTCCTTTCGTCGCCGAATCTCTGAAATGGGGTTTGTAGCAGGTAAAGAGGTTGCAGTACTTAAAAACGCACCGCTTTTCGATCCCGTTGAATATCAACTTCTTGGATACAACGTCTCCCTTCGGCGTGCCGAGGCTGCGCTCATCGAAGTTATCACCATGGAGGAGGCAATGAATTTTGCTCCCCCAAGTTTTGACGGGACAATTGACATGGAGGTGTTGAAGATCTCGGCACGAGAGAAAGGGAAGACGATTCATGTGGCATTGGCTGGAAACCCAAACTGCGGTAAGACAACCTTATTCAACCGGGTAACACATTCCAAAGAGCATGTCGGTAATTACACCGGTGTAACGGTCGATTCCAAAATTGCCTCTTTTCTGCACAAAGGGTACACTTTCAACCTGGTCGACCTGCCAGGGACCTATTCATTAACCTCATTTTCACCTGAAGAGTTATATACCAGGAATTATATCATAGAAGAAACACCCGATATTGTATTAAATGTTATCGATGCCTCGAATCTTGAGCGCAATATGTTTTTGACCACACAGCTCATCGATATGGATATCAAGGTTGTGATTGCCTTAAATATATATGATGACCTCAAATCCAGCGGAGCCAAACTTGACCGGGATAAACTCGGTAAATTGCTTGGCATACCGATTATTCCCACAACTGCAAGCAAGGGGGAAGGGCTTGAGAAGCTGTTTGACGAAATAATTGAAGTTTACGAGGAGCGCAATCCTATTGTCCGCCATATTCACATAAACTATGGCGAAGAGCTTGAGCAGTCGATTAAGGCAATCCGCAAGGAGATTAAAATGGATAAGCCAATTACGGCAAAATTATCCTCAAGATATTTGGCAATCAGACTTTTAGATAAAGATCCCACAGCATTGGAAGCATTAAAAACTTCCACAAATTATACCCGGATTAATGAAGTTATTCAGCGGGAAACGGTTCGTTTGAAATCGAGGTGGAATGAGGAGAGTTCTCATTTAATTACCGATGCTAAATTTGGTTTTATTTCAGGCGCATTGCGTGAGACTTTTGTTCCGGGCATTCAATGGAGATATGAGATCACCGGAAAGATTGACAGGCTGATAACCCATCGCATTCTTGGGTTCCCAATCTTCCTGTTTTTCATGTTTCTGACATTTTTTGCGACATTTAAACTGGGAAGTTATCCCATGGTATGGATCAACAACGGGGTCAATCTCGTTTCCGGAATTATCAAGTCGTCGATGGCACCCGGGATGCTAAAGGATCTTTTGACCGATGGAATTATCAACGGACTAGGAAGTATAATTGTCTTCCTTCCGAATATTCTGATCCTGTTCTTCTTTACCTCCCTGATGGAAGATACAGGGTATATGGCAAGGGCAGCCTTCATCATGGATAAACTAATGCATAAAATCGGGTTGCATGGAAGGTCATTTATCCCAATGGTAATGGGTTTTGGATGCAATGTCCCCGCAATTATGGCAACACGGACCATCCGTAATCGCGGCGACCGATTACTAACCATGCTGATTATCCCTTTTATGTCCTGTTCCGCTCGGTTGCCGGTCTATATTGTATTGATTTCAGCCTTTTTTAAGAATTATCCGGCGCTGGTACTGACCGGATTATACCTGTTGGGAATAACGATGGCTATTGTCATGGCTAAAATTTTAAACCATACCCTCTTCAGACGCAAGGATACACCGTTCGTAATGGAACTCCCGCCATACAGGATGCCTGTTTTACGAAATACCTTAGTCCATATGTGGGATAAGGCCAGTCAATATATCCGAAAGATCGGTGGAACAATTCTTGTTGCCGTTGTAATCATCTGGGCGCTGGAATACTTCCCGCGAAGTGTTTCAGATCAGAATGGTTCGACCAGTACCCGGGTTACCAAAGTGACCCATGTTCAATCCCGTATCGAAAACTCTTACCTGGGAACTATTGGGCACGTTATTGAGCCGTTAATCAGCCCGTTAGGTTTTGACTGGCGTATGGGAATTTGTCTGGTGGCCGGAATTCCGGCAAAAGAGATCGTGGTGAGTACGATGGGTGTCCTTTATGAAACGGGAAAAGACGATCAAAAGACCAAGGAGATATTGCCAGAGGTACTCAAAGCTGAAACTTATTACATTGGACCCAAAGCGGGAGAGAAAGTCTTTAATCAGGCTGTGGCACTCTCATTTCTGGTTTTTGTTCTTCTGTATTTCCCTTGTATTGCGGTGATTGCCACCATCAAACGGGAGGCGGGCAGTTGGAAATGGGCTATGTTTACCGTTTTTTATACCACAGGTTTTGCATGGTTAATTTCATTTATTACCTACAGGGTAGCCCTGTTCTTTATTTAGTATAAATCATTTAAACAACTATCAGATATGCAGGAAATTATAACTTGGATTGTTGTTTTGACCGCCATTTCAATTATGGTCTATAAAGCTGTACAATCACTCAAATCATTTAAAAGGACGACCAATGACAGCAGCTGCAGCGGATGTGGTGGTGGTTGCAGTGGTTGTCCGGTAGCACCGGCAAACAGAAAGATTGCAGGGAGATAAAAATCAAAAGTGACCGGGTGACTGTTCATGAATTGGGCAGTCATCCGGTCACCGGGCAATGAGAATTCTTGTTATATGTCTTACCAAGGGGAAAAGATGTTTCCCCTTTTTTTCTGCTTATTTCAACTGTAATTCCAGAATTTTGGCAATTTCATCCAGTGTCAGGTCTCCCCGTTCGCCCATGACCTTAATTCCCCTTTTCTCAAAACGATCGATTACTTCAGGGATAATCTCAGCTCCTATTCCATATTCCGATAATTTGGTTTTTATTCCGACAGACTCGAAGAAATTAACGGTTTTAGCAATAATTGCGTCAATTTTTTCATCAGTGGTTCCTTCGGAAATATTCCAAACTCTTTCACCATATTGGAGCAGTTTTTCCTCTTTATTTTCGCGTTTTACCCTCATTAAACCGGGTAGAATAATACAGAGTGTCTGACCGTGATCGATCCCATGAAGTGCTGTAAGTTCGTGTCCGATCATATGTGTTGACCAATCCTGGGGAACACCAACACCAATAAGACCATTGAGAGCCATTGTAGCTGCCCACATGAAGTTGGCAGCGGCATCGTAATTGGTTCTGTCGGCCAGTACCCTGGGGCCCTCTTCGATAAGAGAGATTAACAGTGATTCTGCAAACCGGTCCTGAACAGCCGCATCAACAGGATAAGTAAGGTATTGTTCCATCACGTGAATAAATGCATCGACAACACCATTGGCTACCTGGATCCGGGGCAAAGAGAACACCACTTCGGGATCAAGAATTGAGAAGAGTGGCATTACCTTTTCAGATGCAAAAGCCAGTTTATCCTTTGTTTCCCATCTTGTTACCACAGCTGTTCCGTTCATCTCGGAACCCGTTGCCGGAAGGGTAAGCACTGTTCCAACAGGAAGTGCCTTCATAACGGAAACTTCATTTCTCCGGGACAATATTTCCCAGGGGTCTGACCCTTCCCAAAGTGCGGCAGCAGCGATAAATTTTGTGCCGTCCAATACCGAACCACCCCCTACTGCCAGCAAAAAATCGATACGGTGAGTTTTGACAAGTGCCACGCCCTTCATCAATGTTTCGTAATGGGGGTTTGCCTCTATCCCACTGAATTCAATGATGTTGAATCCTTTTAGGGCAGTCATAACCTGATCGTAAACCCCGTTTTTCTTAATACTCCCACCACCATAGGTCAGGAGAATATTGGCTTTTGGAGGAACGAGTCCGGTAAGCCTGGCAATTTCCCCTTTCCCAAAACAAACTCTCACCGGATTATAAAACACAAAATTATTCATGATTACTAATTTAAATATTTGATCTCTTTCTTAGGACATCCATCCTTGAATCTTATTTTTTCTTAATTTACAAATTTATATCAGTTACCAAGAGTTGCAACCATCACAGCTTTTATCGTATGCATACGGTTTTCAGCCTGATCGAAAACGATAGAGGCTCCGCTTTCAAAGACCTCATCGGTTACTTCCATCGCTTCCAATCCGAATTTCCGGTAAATCTCCTCCCCTACCCGGGTATTCCGATTATGGTTTGCCGGAAGGCAATGGAGAAATTTCACAGAGTCGTTCCCCGTTAATTCCATCGTTTTTTTATTTACCTGATAAGGTTTGAGCAATTCAATCCGTTCTGCCCAGGCTGATTCGGGCTCTCCCATCGAGACCCAGACATCGGTATAGAGAAAATCACAATCCATGACCGCTTCGGCAAGATTATCTGTAATAGTTATTTTTGAGCCGCTCCCTGCCGCTATTTCCTTACATAATAGTTGAAGTTCTTCAGATTGCTGGTAAGCCTTAGGTGCTGCAGCACGAAAATCCATCCCCATCGTAGCCGCCCCAACCATCAGGGAATTGCCCATGTTATTCCGGGCATCGCCCAGGTAGGCAAGTTTTATTTGTGACAACGGCTTATGGGAATGCTCCCGGATGGTTAACAAATCGGCAAGTATTTGCGTTGGATGAAATTCGTTGGTCAAACCATTCCAAACCGGGACTCCGGCATACCGGGCTAATTCTTCAACGATTGACTGCCCGAATCCGCGGTACTGAATCCCGTCGTACATCCGGCCAAGCACCCGAGCAGTATCTTTCATCGACTCTTTGATTCCTATTTGTGAACCTGAAGGTCCCAGATAAGTAACATGTGCTCCCTGATCATAGGCAGCCACTTCGAAGGCACAACGGGTGCGGGTCGATGATTTTTCAAAGATCAGGGCAATATTTCGGCCCACCAGCTTTTGCTCCTCGGTACCGGATGATTTTGCCCACTTTAATTCGGCTGCCAGATCAAGCAGATAATCAATCTCCCGTTGTGAGAAATCAAGTAGTTTCAAAAAATTCCTGGCGTGTAGATTAATAGACATATAAAAGGTATTAATTTCAATTTATTGGGAATATCAAAACAGAGTTCAAAGAAATAAAATTCAGGCATATTATCACCACTCATATTTCATCGTTATTTTTGATCCATACGATTTATCTTCCAACCTGGCAGCTTCAGTAATGATGCTTTTTTCCCCTCCGTTTTCTATGAATGCCAATGCTGCGACAATTTTAGGGGCCATCGATCCTTCACCAAAGGTTCCCGCTTCGAGATATTTAAGGGTATCGCTGTAATCCAGAAACTCAAGTTTTTCCTGGGTTGGTAGACCAAAATCCTTAAAGATGAACGGCACATCCGTCAGAATGTAAAACTCATTGGCTCCTACTCCACTGGCGAGAACTGCAGAAGCAAGATCTTTATCAATTACAGCATCAATTGTTCTTAACTCATTAAATCGATCGCGATAAACCGGAATTCCGCCGCCGCCACAGGTGATGACAATATTACCTTGCCGTGCCAGCTCACCAATTAGGTTTTGATTAAAAATTGCTTTAGGTACCGGAGATGGAACAACGCGTCGCCACCCTTTATCGCCCTGTTTACTTAACTTAAATATCCACCCCTTTTCTATTGTCAGTTTCCGGGCCTGATCTTCTGAGTAATACATACCGATTCGCTTTGTGGGATTTTTAAAGGCCTGATCTTCGGCCTCAACTTCCACCATTCCGACCATTGTGATAACGTTTCGGTGTATTCCGTGCTTCAAAAGAATATTGCGAAAGATCCGCTCGATCATGTAACCAATCCCTCCCTGTGAATCCGCCACACAAATATCGAGAGGCATGGGTGAAATTCCGTAAATCTGTTGACCCGCATCATTACGCATCAGAATATTCCCAACCTGTGGTCCGTTCCCATGAGTAACAATCAGGTCATACCCTGCTTTAACCAGAAAAATCAGATTTTCAAGTGTTTCAGCGGTATGCTTTTCCTGTTCTTCAATCGTCCCACTTTCGTTATCCCGAAGAAGAGCATTTCCCCCAAGTGCTACAACAGCCAGTTTCGCCACCATTAAATCGGTTTTTTTCATCGGCTAAATATCGACCTAAAGTAACAAATAATCAACGAAATGGACACTGAGCTAAATCATATATTAAAGATGAATAGTCACGAAAACCAAATAAATTCAATCAGATTCGCAGAAGGTAAAGAGATTGCCACTTGTAATGAATTGTCAAATTGTATCGCTACCATTGCCATGATATTGATTGCCGATTCCCCATTTTTGGTTAAATTTGCAATATTATTCGATTCTATTTTAAAAACAGTTTGATTTCAGACCAATGACCCGCAGCAATAATGAGAAGACAGGTGCGACCTCGACCAGAAAAAGTGGTAGAGGTGGTCGTTTAGGAAATCTAAGCACCGGCGAACGAATTGGTGGAATACTTGCAATCCTGCTTATTTTCTTATCATTTTATCTTTTGATATCGTTTACCTCTTTTTTTATTTCCGGAGGTTCAGATATCAGTCTTCTTGAAGTCTCTTTCAAAGAGTTATTCTTTAATCACGATTTAAAAATGCAGAATGCCGGGGGGCGGTGGGGCGCGTTTTTTGCGAACCTTTTTATAAATAAAGGGTTTGGAATTGCAGCCTTCGGACTTATTTACCTGTTTGTCATCCTTGCCTTAAGGATGGGAAAAATCGGCAAATTCTCCTTGAGAAGGAATCTGGCATACACATTGTTTCTGATTATATGGACCTCTGTTGCTGCAGGTTATTTTCTATCCTCGTTATACGAAAAATCACATATTCTTCCCGGAGGAAGCTACGGCTTTCATATCAGCCAGTTATTAAACGTTGCAATTGGCAAAGTAGGTACATTTTTTCTGATTCTCTGCTCGATGATGATTTGTTTGATCATCGCATTCGAAGAAGCCTGGCCTCTTCTTAAAAAGTGGGTAACCTATAAACGGATAAAAAAAGAGGTCTCCCCAAAAGAGAAAATTAAGGAGGAGGATATCTTTTCAATTCCCCAGGCTCCGGTGATCGAATCAAATGAGAGAGCCTTCGCCAAGGTTGCCGTCGGAAATAATGTGGAAATTGTTTATGCAGGATCACATGAGAAAGAGACCCTGGAAATTGAAAGAGAAGAGATACACCGTGAAGAGACCACCCAGGCTGTGAACAAACCCCTCTATGTGCCGATACAACGGAAGAGTGATGAAGAGGATGGCCTATATGAGGGTGCAGAAGCTGAAATGCCGGACTTTGATCCCACCCTGGAATTGTCACGTTATAAATTTCCGCCAATCGAATTGCTTGAGGAGCGATCATCCGGCAACCCCCAGGTTTCAGATGAGGAGCTGATCGCCAATAAAAATAAGATCCTTCAGACTTTAAAGAATTACAATATTGAAATTGTAAAAATCAAGGCTACGACCGGACCAACCATAACCCTCTATGAGATTGTTCCTGCGCCGGGTGTGCGGATTTCAAAAATCAAAAACCTGGAGGATGACATTGCCCTGAGTCTTGCTGCCTTAGGGATCAGGATCATTGCCCCGATCCCCGGAAAAGGGACTGTCGGGATTGAAGTTCCTAACAGCAAACCGGAAATTGTTTCAATGCGCTCACTAATTACTTCCAAAGTCTTTCAGGAGAGTGACTATGAATTGCCGCTGGCTTTGGGAAAGACCATTTCGAATGAGACGTTTGTGGTCGATCTTACCAAGATGCCCCATATTCTGGTTGCCGGGGCTACCGGACAAGGGAAATCGGTAGGACTAAACGCCATCATCTCATCATTGCTTTATAAGAAACATCCAGCACAGCTTAAATTTGTTTTCATAGATCCCAAGAAAGTCGAATTAAATCTCTATTCCATTATTGAGAAGCACTTTCTGGCAAAAATGGAAGGGGAGACCGATCCGATAATCACCGATGTTCAGCGGGTCAAGAATACCCTGAATTCTTTGAACCATGAGATGGATATGCGTTATGACCTTTTAAAAAAGGCACACGCACGAAATATTAAGGAGTACAACGAGAAGTTTGTTTCGCGCAGGCTTAACCCCTCCAAGGGTCATCGTTATCAGCCTTATATAGTGGTGGTTATCGATGAATTTGCAGATCTGATCATGACTGCAGGGAAAGAGATTGAACTGCCTATCGCCCGGATCGCACAACTTGCCCGTGCAGTTGGAATCCACATGGTGATTGCGACACAACGCCCGTCAATCAATATTATTACGGGGGTCATTAAAGCCAATTTCCCTGCCCGTATAGCCTTTAAAGTGGCCTCGATGGTCGACTCCAGAACCATTCTGGATACTCCCGGAGCAAATCAACTGATCGGGAAAGGAGATATGCTTATATCTACAGGGAACTCCCTGATCAGGGTTCAATGTGCATTTGTGGATACTCCTGAAGTTGAATCTATTGCAAGGTATATCAGTCAACAGCCATCCTATCCAAGTGCCTATCTGTTGCCTGAGTGCCATGACGAAGGTTCAGGTGAATCAGATCTGATAGACCTAAAAAACAGGGATGAATTTTTTGACGAGGCTGCAAAAATAGTCGTGATGAACCAGACTGGTTCCACATCGGCTATTCAACGCAAATTCTCCATCGGGTATAACAGGGCCGGAAGAATCATGGATCAATTGGAGGCAGCAGGCATTGTCGGACAAAATGAAGGGAGTAAAGCACGTCAGGTTTTATTGCAGGACGAATATGCTTTGGAACAATTATTGAAGGGATTAAATCAATAGAATAATTTTAATTTATATTATCGAAGATGAAACGAGTATGTTTGCAAAACACAAAAATGATCAAATCATTTTTTTTCCTGAGTTTTTTAATTCTGGTTACAGGTTCGCTTTTTGCTCAGCAGGATGCAAAGGCAAAAGAGATTCTTGACAAATTATCGCAGACCAATAAAAGTTATAAAACCATTCAGATCGATTTTTCATTTACCCTCGAGAATAAATCGGGAAGCGTGACAGAAACCAATGAAGGAAGTGTTGCTTTAAAAGGGAAAAGCTACAGGTTGCACATGCCCGCAATGGGGATGGAGGTTTTTTCGGATGGAGCGGTCACCTGGAGTTATCTGACCCAGTCCAATGAAGTTAATATTTCCACCGTTGATCCTGAAAGTGAAGCGTCATTGAATCCCGCAAATATTTTTACCATCTATGAGAAGGGATTTAATTACACTTACGTCGGGGAGGAGAATATAGGGGGAAAAGTTGCACAGGTCATTGATCTGTTTCCGACCGATAAATCCAAGGAGTTTACCAAAGTAAGGCTAAGCGTTGATAAATCCAAATATCAGATACTTAAAGCAAAGACCTTTAATAAAGACGGGAATACCTACACACTGGCTATGAAAAACATGAAGACCGACCAGAATTTAACGCCTGACTATTTTAAGTTTGATTCCTCTAAATATCCCAAGGTCGAAATCAATGATATGCGATAATCGAACCTATATATTTATAATCTTCCGGAGCCAGTTATAATACAATGCAGCATATAAAAATATGGTCATGAGCCATATTATCAATATGTTAAAAACGAGCGTACTTACAGAAAGGGAGAAAAATCTTTTTTCTGAAGCCATGAAATGGGCTCTTCCCGTATTGAAATCGGGAACTTTATAAACCGGTGACACTTTCTGCATAAGGCCGGTTCGGGTTTCCCTGAAATATTCATTTGATCCGCCGTTCAGAGCCAGATTTTCAATACCAAGATTGTGGTACTTCTGTTTCTGATCAAAAAGATAGTTTCTGCCATTTTGCTGATTTAGCTTAAAAACTTTGTCGTCCAGATGTTTACGCAACAGGTTCTTCCTCGCGAGGTAATAATGCTGAAGATTTTGCAAATGTTGTCTGGCAAGTTTAAAAACGCGGCGGGAGAATTTTTCAGGGGTGATTGAATCTGTAACTGCCAATGGAGTTAAAACCTGATAGTCGTCGAGCTCTTTCATCTCATTCCGGATGATCGCCAGTTTCGGGGCAAATTCACTTGCCTGCTTTCCCGTATTGATCTGACCGGCAACAAAATCGACTCTTCCCAGTAGTTCTGTAAGCAGCAAATCAGAAAGATACCTTGCCTGCGCAAGCTCTTTTTCCTCATTAAAAAAATCGGCCATATACTTATTTGCCATAAACTGCTCTACGGCCAATGCTTCAAATGCCCAACGGGCAACCATAAGTTCGCCGACTATCGGGACGGCATCCTTATCGGCCGTTTTATCCTGCAGATCATCAAATTTCACAATTACCCCGCACAAAAGGATTTGAGGAATCAGGAGCAAAGGAATGAGAATGTAAATGGTAACTACCGAATCAAATGCCGATGAAATATTGAGACCCAGCATATTCGAGAAAACTGACACGGAGAAGAGGACCAGCCAGTAGGACAGATTCAAACCGTGAATACCAATCACCATGTTCCCGACCAGAACAAAAGTCAGGGTCTGAAAAGCTGACAATAATAGCAAAAATGCCACTTTTGAATTGATGTAGCTAAACCTGCTCAGGTTAAGGAACGATTCACGCTGCAGAATCTTACGATCTTTTATGATCTCCTCTGCACTTACACTCATACCCATGAACAAAACAACGACAATGGACATGAAAATATAGGAAATCAGGTTTTTGTTCTGGGAAAAAATATATTCTGTTCCTTCTGAGAATTTGGTGAAATAGCCTACAATCAGCGCAAGCAGGGAGGCTTCAATGAGATTAATCAACAGATATTGTTTGTCGGAAAGCTTAATCCGGGTATTGCGGGAAAAGAAAATCTTAAATTGCTTCCAGATGCCTGGCTTCTTGAAAAAGGTATTTGGAGTAATATTATTTAGGTCGTGACCTGAAACCTCTTCCCTTTCGATATTTTCTCTAAAAAGACGGTACCATTCTTCGGGAGGGAACCGGCGTTCGGGGATGAAATTACCCGACTCATCTATTTTCTTTGTTTCGACAATCTCCAGAACCTGTTCCGGATTGACATTTCCACATTGGAGACATTCACATTCGAGTGGATTCACATGATTAGTCAGCTCTTTAAAATAGATGATTGCATCGAGTGGATTCCCGGTGTAGATCATTCGGCCCCCCTTATCCATGATCCAAAGTTTATCAAACAATTTGAAGATATCGGAAGAGGGCTGGTGGATGTTTACAATAACCAATTTCCCCAGCCTGGCCTGATGTTTCAGAAGAAGCATGACTTTCTCCGAGTCCATGGAGGAGAGTCCGGAGGTAGGCTCATCCACGTACAGAATAGATGGTTCACGTATTAATTCCAAGGCAATATTCAACCGTTTGCGTTGTCCGCCACTTATGAATTTCTTCAGTGGACTTCCCACCTGCAAATTACAGAATTCAAACAGCTCCAGTTCCTGAAGTACTTTTGTAACGACCTTATTGATCTGCTCTTCACTAAAACGATCCAGGCAAAGCCTGGCATTATAGTACAAATTCTCCCATACCGTGAGTTCTTCGAAAAGCAAATCGTCCTGGGGTACAAATCCGATCAGCCCTTCAATTTCCCGCTTATGCGTATTAATATCCAGACCATTAATTGCAATATGGCCTTTGTCCAACGGAATATTCCCATTCAGGATATTAAGAAGGGTTGATTTCCCAACACCGCTTCCTCCCATGATCGCAATCAGTTGACCCGATTTTTCAGAAAAGTTGAACTCATAGAGTCCATTATTGCTGTTTTTAAATTTGAATTCGGCGTTCTGACCATTGAGGGTAAAAGTGGGAGTCTCAGCCTGATTAAAGAAGGCAGCGTTCACATCGGTAAAATAGATCGGAGCAACTCTTGCTCCACGCACGATACTCCCCTCTTTAAAGGCGTAAAACCGTCCGGGAAGGATGGGATTGCCTTCGAGATAAAGGTTCTCATTTCCCCTGAAAATCAGAAGATATTTACCAATGCCTTTCAGGTGAAGAAAAACCAGTTCCCCATCAAGATTATCCCGGTGCAAATATTTGATTCGGTGTGGCACCGTTTCTTCCACCTGGCCAATAACCAGAAAATCGGAAGAGATAGGATCTTTTGAAGAAAATCCGTAGATAAAAGTGCAGTATTTGCTGTACTCTTCGGGAGTAATGGAGAAAACCCTGGCAACGGTCAAAAATAATTCTCCCGCCTTTTTATGATCATCTTCTCTCCTGGCCAGTTCGAGGAAACGGAGGAATAGCATGATCTGTTCTGTCCTGTGGAGTCTTCCCCTGATGTTGTTGCAGATTGTCTCCGCCCGGTGAATCATGTCGAACAAAGGTTCTTCCGACTGATCAATTCCATAAAAATCAATCAGTTCCTCAAATAGTTTCCGGTATTCTTCAGAGGAGGATATTCCCAGATGTAGTTCCAGGTAAGACGAGAATGAGCCTCTTGCATACTCCCTTTCTGATCGGATAATCACCGAGAAGATAGCAAAAAGGTTAATCAGGGCATTGAGTGTAACTTCGTTCATTGGTTGTTAGGATATGGATACAGACCAACCCGATAAAAAAGCTTAGTCCTGTACTTCAGGGAAGTACAGGACAAAACTGACTCAATAGCTTATGCCCGGATTATTTGACGATTTCCATTCGCAGCTTTTCAATCAGCGGTGAAACTTCGGTAAGCTGTTTGGTGCTAAATTCCTGGCTGCTGCTAAAAGAATCCATAATCGGTTTCATCTTCTCAAAAATAGGAGCAACAGCTGCATCAGCTGCCATAATCTCCAATAGCATATAATTGGTTTTGACCCGTTCTTTCTGCTGACCAATCAACTTGAGAAGATCTGAATTGTCTTTGGCCATTAGGGCAATCTGGGTAAGAATATACAACCCCTCAATATTAGCACTCACATACGACAAGGCATAAACACCTGAATGTTCACCAGTTAAATAGCTTTGCGACAAATCATTCATCACAGCAGAAACAATAATATTCAGAGAGTCGGTATTCGATTTATTTTGCTTTATCCGGTCATTGTACTTTTTCATTGAGGCAATATCCCCTTGCAAACCAATTTTGCCCACCAGTTTCTGCTGTACATCAAAAACCTGCTCCACCACATCATAGCGATTATAGACTTTTGCATAATAGAGGTCAAACTTATAAATTCCTGTCGCAAGGCTCTGTTCAGCTAAAGTGATGTACTTTTCAGCATTTTCAGGAGAAAGGGTAAGACCTGCAATATAGGAATACCCCCCCTTGTTGATGAAATCAACCAATTCATTTGGTTTAGGGGCAGTTTTAATGATCTCTACCAACTGATCTTTTAGCTTAACTGCATCAAAAACTTCAACTTCTACTGTTCCGGTCTGCCCTTTTGAGTTTGTCACCTGATTTCCCTTAACTTTTGGTCTTTGATTACAACTTGTGCATATCAGGATTGCAGCTAAAAGGATTACTCCGGTTTTATAAAAATGTCTTTTCATAATAATAAATCTTTGATCAGTTTTTATTTAGAATATGTGGGTACAAGATAAGAAAGTTATAATAAAAAAATTTAATCATTCGATAAAAATTTACAACCTTTAATCGAATCGCTTATTTCATTAATTATCAATATTTTATCTTCGTGATTCATGATTTTACCCATTCAAATTACCGGGCAATTAATAAATCCAGAGCAAATCGCGGATAATCCGTGCGTACCATATATATCAGGTTTATCCATAGTAATTTACAGTAAGAATGGTGATATCATCAAACTGATTGGCAGTACCTATATAGTTATTTACCTCTTTTAAAAGTAAGGCGTTAATATGTACCGGTTCCATATTGGGCTCAAGAGATTCTAAAATATCAATACTTGGCTGAATGGTTCTTCGTTCTCCCGCCACATTCTGGGCATCTTCCAGACCATCGGTATACAATACGATGGAATCGCCGGGCTGCAAATTAAACTGATATTGTTTATACTGAAAATTGGGATCTATACAAATTGGGAATCCGTTTTTCTTTTTAAATACCTCAACTTTTTTTCCTCCCCGGAGTATCAGCGGGCATTCATGACCACCGTCTACGTAGTTGACTTCACCTGTTTTAAGATTAAGAATACATACGAATACCGTGACAAACATCATAGAATCATTATTTTGCGACAGGGCCCTATTGATTTTGGAAATCTCTTCGACCATGTCAGAGTAATTTCCGTTTGAGAAATTGCTGTTAAACAGTGATTTGGTGATGGCCATAAATAATGCGGCAGATATTCCCTTATCCGAAACATCTCCTACCATAAAAAACAGGTGATCTTCATCAATGAGGAAATAGTCGAACAAATCACCGCCAACTGTTTTGGCAGGTTGAAGCACTCCGTGCAAGTCGAAATCGGTGCGCCCGGGAAATGCAGGAAAGTTTTTAGGCAACATGGACTGTTGGATATCATAGGCGATACTCAGGTCTTTCTGGATGGAGACCAGGTTATCCCTGTCTTTCTGAAACTTTTTGTATTGGTTTATCTCTTCCACTGTTTTTGCAATGGTGATCTCCATATCTTCAAAATTGATAGGCTTGGTAATGAAATCAAAGGCCCCTCGATTCATGGCTGTCCGAATGTTTTCCATATCACCGTAGGCAGAAACCATGACCGTTTTAATTTCCGCATTTTTACGGTCTTTTAATTTTGAAAGAAATGTCAATCCATCCATTTCCGGCATATTAATATCAGAGAGGATCAAACTGATATTCGGATTATTATCCAACTGTTCCAGTGCCTGTATTCCATTCTGGGCGAAAATAAAGCTGTACTCCTTATCCCGTATACTTTTCCTGAATTTCTGTGAAATAAGCATTTCCATGTCCTGCTCATCGTCAACGCATAAAATTGATACTGTATTTTCCATATCGTGTACTTTTAAAGTATTCTTCAATCCTAAACATACTGCATTTGCTTTCTGGCATACTGCGGAGTATCTATTTTACATCCTATAATATATTCCAATCATTGTTCCATAATCTGAATTGTCCCAGTTATAAAGCATTGATGACCAGACTTTAAACCGGCTTTTACCAATATGATAAAGGACTATCGGACCAAGCCCGTAATATTGACTGGCCATTGCCCCAATTCCAGTCTGTTTTAACATGTAGAACATCCTAAGATCAAACCAGTTCAGACTTCCCTGCTCAAAAGTGCCCAGGAATACAAATTTATTGGTTACCACAGTTACTAATTCTGCTCTTCGAATCAGGTTTCGCCTATAGCCATAAGATTCAATATTTGTTTCGATCCCAACTTCACCCTCCAGTGATAACCATTTAAATGGACTGTATTCTAATCCGATCAGGCTTTCACCCCATTTATTATTGACAAGTGAGAAAGAGGTAAACTTAAAAGACGACCCGATATCCTGTTTGACATAGACACTCACTGTTGATTTGATATTCTTTTTAATCGCCGAAAAATCATAATAATCATAGTGATGAAGTGAAACTGAAAGCTGCCCAAACAGATGATTCGTAATCAATAAAATGGGGATAAGAAACAACTTCTTCATCAAGCTAAATTTACAGGAATGAGAATCCTGAACTCAGTATACTCATTTTCTTTTGTCAAAATTTCTATCTCCCCTTTATGAACATTGGTGATTATATCATAACTCAATGAAAGTCCAAGCCCGGTTCCCTGACCCTTTGGCTTTGTCGTGAAAAAAGGGTTGAAAATCTGATCAATAACTGGTTGAGGAATACCATTGCCATTATCTCTTATTTTTATTTCAATAAAATTGTCAAGTTTTTTGGTTGACAATAGAATCTCAGGAGAAAACTGATCTTTCATTTTTTTCTTTTTTTCGTTCAGCGTATAACAAGCATTATCTACCAAATTGATTATGACTCTGCTCATCTCCTGAAATTCAAGGTTAACGGGGAGGATTGACAGATCGTAATCTGTTTTAAAAGTCAGATTAAACTCCCTGTCATTGCCTCTCATTCCCTGATAGGCCAATTTAGCAAATTCGTCAACAAGTTTATTGATGTCTGTCAGCTCAAAAACGATCTCCTGCCTGTTGTGCATTTGAGCCAGCATGGAGAAAATAATTCGTTGAGCCCGTTCGCCATTTTCGAGCACCTTATTTAAATTGCCTTTGAGCATTGATCGGATATCATTCAGATCAGCTAAACTATCTGCATCCAGCTTGTCACTGATTTCATCTATTATAACATTTAATTCTTCTAAAAGTTCCTGACTCAGTTTTGTGAAATTATTTATAAAATTTAAGGGATTCTTAATCTCGTGCATAATACCGGTAGTAAGTTTGCCAATAAAAGCAAGCTTATCGCTTTGAATGAATTTTTGCTTTATCTCTTCGAGTTCGGCTGAAAGAAGCAAAAGTTGTTCTTCTGTTACAGGCATTATCTTGTCTGGTGTATCCATTTCTTTCAAAGTTTTATATTCATGCCTGAAGATCTCCAGGTTAGTCAAAGATGTAACATTTATAGTTAATTTCCCCGGTTCTCTTTAATCAATTTAGATATCCTCATTTTTAGGTATTTTTATGGTGAAGGTGGTGTATTCCCCCTCTTTGGAATCAACCTCAATTGTCCCTTTATGAGACTTTATGATATCCAGGTTCATATATAAACCGAGCCCGGTACCTTTTGAAGTCGGTTTGGTTGTAAAAAACGGAGAGAATAATTTCTTTTGCTCGAGCTCCGGAATTCCATTTCCATTGTCTCGGACAATAATTTTAACCTCGTCCTGAGAAAAATCGGTTGAGATCTTGATTTCCGGTTTGAAATCTTTCACTTTCTTCATCTTTTCATCCACGGCATAAAATGAGTTGACAACCGTATTGACAATGACAGAACCTAATTCAGTTGGCAAAACTTTAATCTTCCTGGCTGTCGCATCCAACGCTTTTATAATTTCAACCTTAAAAGTTTTATTCTCGATCTGATATTCCTGTAATGCAATTTCAATATGACTCTCCACCAGGGTATTTAAATCAGTAAGGATAAACGTCTTGGTCCGTTCTTTCAATAATTTCTCCATTCCTTTCACAATCCGGGAGGCAGAAATACCATGTTCATTAACTTTGAGAACATTTGACTTTACCATTTTCAGTAAATCCTTTAACTCATCAAAAGTTTTAAGATCAATATTCGCTTTTATGTCCTCAAGTAATTCTTCAATTTCAATTGACAAGTCATTGGTAAGCAGGGAGAAATTAGTGATATAGTTTAACGGATTTAATATCCGGTCAACAATTCCTTTGGTAAGTTGCCCGACAGAAGCCATTTTTTCCTGCTGAATAAGCTGTTCCTGAGTTTCTTTCAGATTAATAAGGGTGGTTTGTAAATCTTCGAGAATGATGGTTTTAATAAACGCGGAGATGATGTGTTCTTTCAGGTTGTGAAGCAAACTAAAATCCTGTTGATTAAATGCGTTCTTTTTATGCATATTCTCCAGAATTAAGAAACCCTCTACGGTATCCTTAACCCTAACCATCATCACCACTATTGATTTTGGAATTTCGAGTTTTAACAGATTCTCCGGTCCCGCTTCTGAATTGAGTTTTCTGATTTCAAAAATATCTTCATGAATCTCATCTGCATTGGCTAAATAGTATTCCTCCACTTCATTCAGGGTCATCCTGACATTTGAAACAAAAGAGACATCCCATCCAAATCCAGCTTTGAAACTGAATGAATCAGTCGCTTTATCATGAACCAGCATGGTTGCTTTTTCTACTCCACCAATAACTTTTGTTTTTTCAAGAAACGATTGAAGCAGGCTTGAAAAATGTATCTCCGAGTTAATGGACTTAACAATCAGGTTAATCTTCTCAAGTTCGGCATTTTTACTACTTAGTTCTTCCGATTGCTTTTCAATTTCCTCCTTTTGACTAACCACTTCTGCGGTTCGTTCTTTAATCAGGTTCTCCAGATTTTTTTTCTCCTGAATCAGTTTTTGTGAACGCAACCGAACAATGATATAAAGTATAACCACAAAGAGCAGAGAGTAGATTATGAAGGCAAGAATAGTTTGATAATATGGTTTTTTTATTGAAAACTGGAAAGTAGCCGGAGCAGTTATTTGCCCATATATATTTTTAGCAACTACCGTAAAGGTGAATTCGCCCGGAGGCAGGTTCGTATATTCCTTGTATGTGTCTGTAATCCATGCAGATGGCTCTGATTCAAACCCTTTGAGAAAATATTGAAATTCGACCTTCTCATACATACTGAATGAAGGGCATCCAAAATTGAATGTTACAGTATTCGAACGGTAATCCAAGTGTGGTTTTATTTGATCTGGTTGAATAGTGGTGATCCGATGGTTCGCGGTTGAAAAAGCACCACCGAATAAGATTGAATCTCCTGCAATAGAAAAATTGCGAATCAGCACCCTGGGAACTTCAGCGAGATTTTTCTGAATGCCTGGTTCATAACTAAATACTCCATCAGTACCCCCAAACCAAACCCTTCCGTCCGGTTCAGGATAAATTGTCCATATTGTTTTATCCTGCACAGGACTTAGTAATATTTGGGTTGAGGCAACTTTGCTGCTTCCATCCCGAAATTGGATATGTGTTTCGTCTCCACTTGTACTCCACAAATTACCTTTGGGATCCTGCACTATTTTAGATATCCATTCCTTTGGAATCAGCGTATCTCTTTGGATAGCAGTTACCCGGATGAATTTATCGCTATTTGGATCAAAGGAAAATATTCCGTTCTGGGTAGTAACCAAAAGCCGGCTCTCAACTTTGTTAATGTGGTTCCCGAATCTTGATGGCAAACCTTTATTTTCATCGTAGATTACCGGATTCTCAACTCCGTCGGGGTTTATCCTGACCAATCCCTGTGTTGCAATTACTGCCCACAATATACCGTTTTGGTCCTCCTGAATCTCAGAAACCTCATCGGTTATTCCCTTAATCTTTCCTTCGGAGATCCACTTCCCGTTCACATTTTGCAGATGAGTAATACCATCAAGCTGACCAACAAAAATTGAAGAATTATTTTTTTGGGAGCTAAATAATTTAAACGAAAAACCGGGTGCAAGCAGAGTGGTTGAGGTTGTTGTTACTAAAAACACACCTTTGCTTGTTGCCGCAATGATTGAATTATTGTCGGGCAATAGAGACCAGCAGGCAGAATTAATACCTGTGACCGGGATATATATTTTTTGGTTGTCGTCATAATGATACAGCCCCTTGTCTGTGGCGAAATAGATATTCCCGTTATGACGAAATATCTGATTTACAGCGCCATCGACACCTCTTTTTTTATCGAAGAAAGTGAGACTTGAAGGAATTTCAATCCGTGAGATACCGTTATCAAGCGCCAACCATAAAACATCTTTACTATCTGTATATAAGGCTCTTACATAATCATTCTGAATTCCCTGATCAATTTTTTGTTTCAAAGTGCCATCGGAATAGAAGAGGGCAAGGCCACCTCTTTCAGTTCCCAGACAAATTGTACCATCCTTAAGTTTAATGGCGCAGGATATACTGTTCTGCTGCAAATATTTGTCATCAGAGGTCCGAAAATCGGAAATCCCTTTCTCATCCATGATAAGGAGTCCGTTTATTCCTGTTGCGATAAGAACTTTGTTTGTTCCCAAAGACAACATTCCCTTGATAACTACCGCCTCCGAAAATTCCTTTCCTGTTGGAACCTTAATTTTTTGGGTATTTTGGAGGTACTGTAATCCGTTCCCCTTATCGAAAAAATAGAGTATGTCATTCACAAAGTAGGCTGCACTTATCGGCCCCTCTGACTTTACAATTTTGAAGGAACTGCCATTCCACAATAATATGGTGGCATCTGTAACAAAATATATCCCATCTTTTGTAGCCAGAATGGAGGTTATATACTTAAAGTGCCGGTATTCTGGTGGCAATGAATCCGCCAAACTTGAAAACACAAGCACCCCTTTTGCGTCCGAATGGAGAAAACCTATCTCACCAGCTGCTCCAACATAAATGGTTCCCGTAGAATCAATCGCCAGAGCGGTCACCTGTGATATCTTTGAAGTTTGAATCGTTCTCCAGGTCTGCCCGTCAAATTCAAGTATGCCTCTAAAATTTGCAAAATACATAATACCTCTGGTATCCTGTACTACCCCAAAATTCTGAACGTGTGCCTTATATTCCGAAGGATAGTAATTTTTAATATAAGGAAAACCTACATCCTGATTTTGAGCCAATAAACAGATCGGTGTCAACATCAAAATGAAAATGAGTGTTAAATGAGACTTCCTATTTACTGCCTTATTGCTCATCATTGTTTGAATTATTATGCTGTTTTACTTAAGATTCCAATTACCTGCAGCGTAAATTCGCTGTTATCTGACATGGCATTAAAAATTAATTCAGGACTTAAAACAAGTAAGGTGGAGGTGATTTCACTTTTCAGTCTGACGCATTCTTCATGCTCATTTACGATACCCCAATAATATTCATTTTCATTTATTTGTCTGGTTTGTTGATTGTTGTAATATTCAGTCAGGCTTCCTGATAAAACAAATAATATTGAATCCTGGGCTATCTCCCGTGGATTAATCTCCTCCCCTTTTATTATTATGATTTCTGCCGAATTTTCCACTATTCTGGCGATATCAGGATTGGGAAAAGAATTAAAAAGACGATTTCTTTTCACCAGATTGACCTTCTCGAGGAGTGATAAATCGGGAACTTCTTTATTGAACTGAATTTTATATTTATTGATGAAACTCACTTTCTCCTTATCCAATTTACTATATACAATTTTAAATCTTTCTGAATTTTGCATTTCCAGGATCTTTACAGAGTTCTGCATGATAAAGGGATCCGGATTTAGGAAATTGGAAAGCAAAACATTTTCATTCCCGTGATAATCTTCAAGATGCATAATCGCACAAGCTTTGGTCCATCGGTTGATTTTAAGGTAATCTTTGTTGATGATATCTTTCAAACGTTCAAGGATTGTCATTTTTTGCTGGGGATACTTATCTCTGAAGAGGGCCAGACTATCCTCTACCGATAAATCTTCAAGTAAGGGAAGAAAAATTTCCTTGATGTCGGACGACACCGTTAAATCGAGGATCTCTGTGGCATAAACCTTTGATTCATGCGTACCTGAAAGAAAACTTTCCTGAATATATTGGATCGTTTTCGAATCATAAAGCATGGACAGCAGCAGAAAAACATTCTCTTTTTTCTGCTGCAGTTCATATTCCAATGCATCCTCCAGCAAAGGCATGTTATTCCCCTTCTGAACATCCAGCAATGCAGCCATTACCCAAACAGTAATTGCAATTTCCTCATCAATAGTTTCCTTAAGAAGGCTGATGTCCATCCGTTTTGCCCGATATTCCAATTTACTTAAGGCCTTAAATACATGGTGCCGAATGGTTTCATCGGGATATTGGATACGTGTGCGCAGTAAATTCAATGATTTATCACATCTGATCCCGGCAAAAATGTCAACAATTTTAAGTCTGACATCTTTGTTTGTCGTATTCTTGTCGAAATAGTTATCGAGCTCAGACAAAATTGGTTCCCCGATCATTTTTATGGCAGAGATAGCCTGTGGTGAGAAGCTCGTGTAAAATAGATTTTGAATAATATAGGGCCATAACTCTCTTTTCCCGATACGACCTGAACTGACCAGAGCTGCCTTTCTGGTTTCCGGATGTTCGTCCTGTAACAGTGCCTGCAAGATTTTATGGACCTTATAACTGCTGGAATAGGCAAGTAGATTAGCCGCAAGAGTTCTTTCATCAACCACTTTTGATTGAGATAATACTAACAAGGTTTCAAAATCTGTCTTTTTGGACTGACTCAAATCGGATAATGCGCGTTCAAATGGCACTTTATTCATGATATCAGGAATAGAGAGCATCTGATTTTTGATTACCGACTCCGCAGAAATTAACCGTCTGCCCTTTATTTGTTCCAATATTTTTTTCTGACTGGCTAAAGTTGATGAGGCTAATATCTGCTGCAAAAAACGATTCATTTTTTGTGGCTGAACATTAAGCATGATATTCATGATCAGGTTGATGTTGGCATCATCATCTTCTTCCACTATTTGGACCAATACAGCTGAATTGGATTTGTAATTACCTAACATAGAACCATTATGTTCGTTTGAGGTGAATATTTTGGTGAGTGAGCCCCGGTATTCCTGATACATATTCAGGCTAATCTTTATCCAGACAGCCAATATAATCAGAAACAGAATATTGAAATGAACCAGATTAAGAGCATTAAGCTGTGTAAATAACAAAACGACCCCACCGGCTAAGGCAAAACCCAGGCCCTTTGCCATCCCTTCAACCATCCCCTGTGCATTCAACCGGTCTTTTGATGGAAGCGGCTGGTATAATATCTGATAGGAAGGGTCGTATACTGCGCTTCGCAATACCCTGTCGAGCATTTTGGTGAATGCAATAAATGAGAAGAATAATCCTGTTGTTCCATACAAAACACCAGAACAAACAGCAAGAAATACACATCCCGCCAGAATAACCGGCAAAACCGGGAGAGCCACTTTAAGTCCGTATTTATTCAGTAATCTTCCCGAGAAGAAAGATTTCAGGATGAATTCAGCTACTGCAGTGGCTCCGAAAAAGATACTTAAAAAGCTGGACAGCACATCCTGACTGTTATATTCAATTTTGATCTGATGTAAAAAGGAGTAATCTGCGAAACACATCCCAAACATTGGCATTAAGGCCATAAGAATAAGTATCGTGAGATATTTGTCCTTAAAAACAAACGTTATGGAGGTATTCATATTTTTCTCCGGGCTGGTTTCCTTAAAACTACTTAATGGTTTCTGGAAATGCCTGAAAATGTAAAGCATTAAAAATAAACAAATTACCAAGCCAAATAAGGATATATAAAGTAAATCGGAGGTTTTAATAAAATGAAGTACTAAAGGTATGGAGAAAAAGCCTACGATATCGGAAATGACCTCGCCGGAACTTATTAAGCCAAAAATTCGCTTTCCCTGACGAAGGTCAAATATTTTGGTTGCAAGCCCCCAGAACCCGACAACGGATATGAAGATAAATACACGTATCCATACAAACATCATAAAGGTAAGCCACTTGTTGTTGAAAAAGCGAATCCCCAAAACAAAAAAGCCTACCGCTATTAAAAGCAGAGAAATTCCAAAGAGTGTCAGGATTCGAAAGCTGACAAACCTTTCGATACGTGCATATAAAAGCCATACCAGGTAACTCATGATCCCACCGCCAATATAGGCATACGGCAAAAAAGAGCTCTCAAAATTAACTACAAACATTGAGGTTGCCGAGGTATAAAAAAATGCAATTACAGAGCCCATAATAAAGGAATAAAGCAACAGCAGGCTAATAGCTGTTTCTTCTCCTTTCCGGATATTCAGGGCTTTAAGAATTGCGTTTTTCATAAATCTGATTTACTTTTTGGAATACAATATTGCAACCGGTAAGGCAAGAAATAATGGTTTACCCCTATTTTCATCCTGTCTGATAACTGCGGCTATCCTGAATTTACAATCGTTATAAGTTAATTTAATTGTCTCAATGTCAACGCAATCAATGAGTATGTAATCAACTCCGGCGATATGTTCTTCAATATAAATCCGAACCTTCTCCTGATCGATTCTATTTCTTAGCAATGACTCAGGAGTTAAAGGCAAACTGAACTCGAAACTGAGACCTAATGACTCCAGATTGTCATAAAACTTATCAATTAACCATCCGGCCTGATTCACGTGAATATGAAGGCTAACCAGATTATCGTAACTGATCAGACCAACTTTTACCTCCGAACCACGCTCCATGGCTAAAATACAGGAGTAAATAGTGAGGAGTTTTCCAATTCCTTTCCCTTTAAGCCTTTCATCGATTCCGAGTCGGATAGAATAAGAGACTTTCCACCTCTTCTCGTAACCGACTTCAAAAAGGCAACCTAAAATCACCTGCTGAGCATCCTCAATGATCAGGCCGTGCCCATATTCAATGAATCGGAACAGATCATATCTACTGACATCTTCAATATATTCCTGACTAAAACAGGAGAGAATAAAGTCATATACTGCATCGATATCCGATAGTTTTGCTAACCTTAAGCTTAATCCATAGCTATTTATTTCAGCTTGAATATGCTCTTTATAGGATTTTGCAAAATCCGGTTTATTAAGTAGTAGAATACTTTTCTCCCATTCACTCAGACTTTTACAAATACTTTTTGGCTTATTGAATAAATATTCAGATTTAATTTCTGTCATTATTGATACTCTAGAGCTCATAAATTAATCTAATTAGAAAGTTTCGTCCACGTTGTGGTGTGCGATAGGAATAAAACCCCCCGTCGGCTGACCGGATTCCCGGGTCAAAATATTGTAAGTCAAAAATATTATTAATAATTACCTGGGCATTTAGTCCAGGCAATAATTCCTTATAGGTAGCCGAACCGTTAACCAGGACAAATGCAGGGAAGTTACCCGGATTGGCAGGGACCGATGTTCCGGGTCCCACCGGTCTGTTGGTGACATAATTCATTCTCAGATTCAAATTAAGGTGATCGAAATAAGTTGCATTAACACCTGCATTCAGGTGAAAACTTGCAATGTCCCCTATCCGCTGATAGGTATTGGTTAATTTCCCGTTTTTTAGAATATTGTTTTTGGGGTCGGTATAGGTAAAATTGGCATAAATCCCGTAATTACTTATTTTAAGATTCAGATTAGATTGAAGTCCCTGAATCTTAAGTGCCCCAATAGCCTGATTCTGACCTGTTGCAGTGCCATCGGCCAATTTTACAATACCCGTTCCAACTACACCATTAAAACTCGAATTATAATATACCAGATCAGCAAAGATGTCCTTTGTAAATCGATAAGCTAGACTCAGGTCAATATTGGAAACCTTTTCAGGATTGAGGTTGGGATTATCCAGTTTGCGGGAGGTGTTGGTTGAAAATTTGGTCCAGTTTGATGCGTTTTGAAATGCACTTGCATAGATACCCTTGAAAATAAACTTGCCGGGAGTGACTACCAGGGCAACACGGGGATTAAACTGAGAACCATAGCCTCCCGTCACCCTGATCTTGTTATAATCGTAACGACCACCCAGTGTAAACTTGTAAATGTCCTTAAATTTCCAGGTTCCCTGTGCATATGCTCCCAAATCGTAAATGCTAAAATCATTTCCACCGGGCATCGCATCCCCGGAGCTTGTGCCAATCTCTATAACACTGGCCGGGTGAAGGAGTGCATTGGGAATCTTTTGGGGAGATACAAGGTCGTTCCCAATATAGGCCGCAGTCCGGTAGTCCCCTTGTATCGAACTGTTTCTTACCTCAATTCCACCAACCAGATTAAGCATGGTATTGGGATTGTAGGTTATTTTAAATTCATTTCTAAACTGACGCGAAATCTGGTAATAAAATTGGGTAATCCAAAAGGGATTAACATTCGCGGCTAAGTCGGCACTTCCCAGCGATCCGTTTGAATAATTATTGAGATATACAGCTTTTGAATTAGCTCCAACTTCGGTTATCCTGTACTCTGAAAAGTTCATCAGATTTAATTTATCGGAAATATTGTTATCATATTTCATATAAAAAAAGGATTGCTTAGGTTCCCAAAGACTCCCATTCTTCGCTCCTCCTTCATTATTATCGTTGTAATAGTTGGTTCCTGCAGACTCAGATCTCCAAAATTCATAGCCCAGCTGCAGATTGGTAAACTTTAATTTCCCATAGAGATACCAATGATCCGAAATATTGGAATATCCAACCGTATTCCCATTAAGTTTCTGATTGTAAGCTGATTTGTCATAATTTCTGGCCGCATTAACACCGGCATCCGTTAGACCTACTGATATTGTATCACCTCTGGTATCCCGGTTAATCGTAAAATATGGATTACCGGGAGTTATTTGATTGGTTCTTACAAAACTGGCAGCATTGGATGTCACACTTAACAAGGATGAATAATCAATAGAATTATAATCATTTGAATTATAATTGAATTCCGGATAACCTGAAAGGTTTGCTTCGGATGAAGTGAATCGTTTAACCGTTGTTGAAAATGATACGTTATTCCTTTTGAGTGCAATGGTCATGTCCAAGAATCTGGTATTAAAGGTTCCCCCTCCGGTATTGACTTTTACACCCACATTCTTTTTACCGGCCAGGATTTCCGTATCACGGGTAATCACATTCACCACGCCGACTAATGCATTTGCCCCATACATGGTAGAGGCTGGTCCATAAAGAATTTCAACCCTTTCCACATTGGAAACCGGAAATTGCCTTGACCAATAGGAAATGTTGGACCACAGATCATTTTCTTCGACCCCGTCAACCAGAAAAAGTGTCCGGTCCGTATTATTTGAGCGGTAACCTCTTTGATATATGTTCGAGTAAGTGGGTCCAAAAGTTCTTGAAACATCAAATCCGGGTAAATCGCTAAAAAGTTGTTCCAGATCAACATATCCGCGGCTCATAATATCTTCCCTTGAGATAACCAACACGGTAGCCGGGGCCTCATGCAGATTTTCTGCACGTTTGGAAACTGATACAATTTGTACGCTTGAACCCGATTGCTTAATATCGTTAATTATATGCTCGAATTTTGGGGGACCAAAAAGTTCGGCATCGAAATCCGGTTTTATACTGATCAGTTTATTGGCAAATGAGATGGACTGGCTGACAGAATCCAATGCAAGATAAGAAACTGACATTAAACGGTATGCCTGTATCAGTTGTTTTTGCATAAACCCGTTTTCAATGCAGGGCTGAAGCATTTCCTTAATATCACTAAATAAACCGATATCGTATTTTTTTTGCGCCTCCTTTAATACATTATCATCACATTCCTGACCCCGGGAATGGAGACTTCCCAGCATAATCATTATCAGAAGTACAATACCGTAATGGCTGTTGGTTTTAGTCCTGGTCATTACTTAACAGATTTAATTTGAGGACATAATTCTTGATATTTGATATCCTTACCTACAAAGGTTATCCACTCATTTTTGGTTAAATTCCGGTTAACTTTGGAACATATCCTGGATGACAATAAATCACTGTTTATTTCAAAAGACCTGATTGTCTTGTCGTTACTTGCCGTTATCAAACGATTCCCATCTGAAGTAAAGTTTATATCCATTACCCAAGAATCATGGCCTGTAATCACGATCGGGTTTTGTTTCGGCTCATCAGGATTCCAGATCCTGATCGTGTTATCGTAACTTGCACTGGCAAAGGCTTTATTGTCAGGACTGAAGCTGAGTGAGGTGATACCTGAACGATGAGCCATATATTCCAATGGATTTTTATTCTGATCGGAGAGATTCCACAAATTGATCATGCCTGAATTATCACCGGACAGCAACATTGATCCATCATTATTTAGTGCAACTGAGAGGATTGTTTTTTTTGTTTTCAAAACAATTGGAGTATTCTTAAAATTTGAAACCTGGAATATCTTAACTATCCCATTTTGATCGGCCAGAGCCAGCTTAGTTCCGTCACCCGAAATCGCCACATCTTTTACCGAAGCTTCCATTTGCCCTGAAAACAGAGGTAGGTTCATTGCATTTAAATCCCAAATTTTAAAGTACCTGTCGGCACCAACCGTGATAAACCGGGTTGGTGAAATAACTCTGATTTTGTTGATGATTCCTGAATGGGCAGCAATGCTTTGAGGAGCAATCCCTTTTCCCGCATTAATCCAAAATAGTAATATCCCATCTGCGGTTCCAGCCAAAACCGTTTTTTGTGCAACAGCAATACTGCGAATCCCATTTTTAGTTAAGCCGTTTGTATTTAGAAAACCAGGTTTTTCGTGCGGATCGTTTAAAGACCATATCAATAGATTTCCGTCATCACCTCCTGAAAAAATCGATTTCCCGTCAGTGGATAAAGCAATTCCTCTGACAACATCTTTATGTCCGCGAAAGACTGGTTTGTCAATAATTATATTTGACAACGCATTAAAGATATCCGGATCATCTTTCCTTCCGCCGTTTTCGAAGTTAAAATTATAGGCATGGCCTGCAAGGAGCGCTGATAAAACCGGGTTTGTTCCTGCGACACGTTGAGATTGAATAGACATTGAGCGTGCAATGGCAAGTAGTCTTAACCGCTGAGTATTTTTCTCAGATTTAACGGCCAGATCTGCTGATCTTTCAGCCCTGTGAGCCGAAGAATCAGCTAAAACTTTCGCTGCCCTTGCCACTATTTCACTTCTTCTTGCTCTTTGAGCAGAGGTATCAGCTAAAACTTTGGCAGCTTTGGCAGCAAGTTCACTTTTTTGGGCTGAATCCTGCTGAGCCACCGCGAATAGTCTTTGTTCTTCCGTGATTAATTTTTGTTGTTCGGCTATTATTTGTTGCTGTTCGGCTATTCGTTTCTGTGCAACAGCCTCTTTTCGTTGTATTTCGGCCTTTTTATTTTCATTTTCCAGTTCAATACCCTTTTCTATTACGATCCTGCTACTGGCATCGGCTTTCAATTTCGAATCTAAAGAAATAATCAGGAAGAGAATAGAGATGATCGATGCTATACTCAGAAAGAGTACAATTTTGCGGGATCTGCTTAATTCTCTTTTTTGGGCACTCTCTTTTTTCATGATCTCGAAATCCGATTCTTTCTTGCTATAATCCAGAAAGTCTATGGCCCTTTCAAATCCGGGATCATAACGTTGGGCCCAGAATGGTGTAGGTCTGTTTTTTTGTTTCCATTTAACCCCTATTTCAAGTTCGGGATTTGTCCAGAGTCCTGATTTGCCTTGCTGGTATAATTCAGCAGATTTCGATAAGCGGAGGTAGAGTTCCGCAGATTTCATCTCCTCATCAACCCACTCGCGCAGTCGCCCCCACACCCGCATAATGCTCTCATGAGATATATCGATTACGGTTTCAGGTTGGATAGGGACATAATGCGGGGGCATTAAGAATGCTCTGCCAGGCGCCCTGAATTGATCAATTACTTCAAGAAGATCGCTTTCTGAAGAATTAATCGTTTTTAGGATGTCTTCATAGGAAGTGGGTCTGCGGGTACCTCTTTTTTCAGTTCCGAGATCAGTCAGTGCTTTAAATAATCGCTCTGTTATCTTTTTTTGGTCCTCTTTTTTAAGTTCATTAAAAATCTCTTCTGCATGTAAAGAGAGGGCCGAGACAATTGTACCAACTGCTTCATAATGAAGAATATCTAACGGTTCATCCCCGACCCTGTTAAGGTTCCAGTAATCCCAGGCACGCATTAAAGCGTGTTGCATTACAGGTAATTGATCCGGTTTGTCTCCTAAATCGGTAATGAGGCGGTCGACCAGCTGATTTGAAATATTCCCACCGGTTACCTTGATCGGTTTTACGATCGCATCCTGAAGTGATCGCGGAGTCATTCTGGGGACCAGGAAATGTCCTTTATTAATTGCTTCGGTAAGACCAGGTATTTCTGTACAATGATCCAGAAAATCAGATCTCATGGTCAATACAACATAGATTGGAATCTTAAAATCCTGAGCGCGAACCAGATCAAGGAACAGATTGATAAAAAAGATTATTTCTTTCTTTTCTGATTCATAATTGACATTTTTCTGATACCTGAATGTCTCCTCAAACTGATCGATAACAATGAGCCATGGATCAGATCCAAGCTCCCGATGCACCTTGAAGATAGGATCAGGATTATTGCGCAATGTCTGGTCAACATCCGGCAGTCGAATCAGAGCATTCCCTTTTGAGGTTGCTTTGCGGTTATATGTTTGAGTGTATTCGGCGGCAAATGACAGGATAGGATTATCGCCAGGCTTAAAGACTGTAATATCCCAGTTCTTTTGGTTGTTAATTTCACTTCTGAGGATCGATGGAATGACTCCAGCCCGTATAAGAGAGGATTTTCCACTTCCGGAAGATCCTATTATAGCAAGAAAGTGGGTATCCGAAAGAACCGAAACAATATTTTCTATCTGGCTCTCACGTCCAAAAAATAAGTGACTCTCCTCCGTTTCAAAACTGCGAATACCGGGATAAGGATTGAAGTGCTGTTTTAATTGAGTCATTTTAGTTAGCTAATTCTGTAATTTTACTCCGACCAACTTGTATAACAACGAAAACTATATTTAGTTAGTAAAGTTAAACTATAATTTTAATGAAATCATAAATTCATCATGCGAATTAACGATACTGTAAGCTCTTGAATAGCCAAGTGAAAGTGTTGACTTAAGCAAAGAGAAGAGAACAATCTCAAAATCGAGCTGAGCACCGGTTGAAAAATAGTTGACCTGCCTGAGTTGAGGTTGATCATAACCAATATTGGTAAATAGCCCCATTCCAAATAGCGTCAACCTGGCATAGGTTGAATAAAGCCCTTTAAATCCAACTTTCCGGAACCGGAAAGGTTTTAAATCCAGTTCCGGAGAAAACTTTCCGTAGTTCAGTGCCGATATGGCATCGATCTCCATTCCTGGAAAACTCGACATGTCACGATATTGCTGGGCCGATCTGTAATCGAGGTAGTTATTCCCAAATCCACCAAAGAAAAAATAAGAATTGGTTTTATCTGATTGTCCGAATGATTGTCCAAGCGAGGTTCTGAACCAAAAAGAGGTGTTTCGTAAAGGCAATAAAAATCCCAAATCAAAATTATTGATCAGCTGAGGATAGAACGTTTGCTTTGCCAGACTGCTGAAAGCATATACATTCCAATCGTAACCCTGTTCCTGTTCAATCGCGCCCAGCGATTTACGCAGGAGACTCTTGTGATAATTAAAGGTTCCCATATAAAGTGTCCGGTAATCGGAAGCAATATTCTGATAATTGGGAAGAGTTTCCAGATCTCCATAAACAGTTAGCTTAAAATATAGATCCGTTTTATTTGGGGCGAAGCGGTTAAGTAATTTATAATATTTGGTGGAGAATGAATAGCCGGCTCTGGCGAATTTAGTTGGGCCAAAAAGGTCGTAGAAATCGGCATAATTGTAATTTCCTGCAAAAGTCCAGTTCCAGTAATTGTATTCAGCTGAAATATGAGGAATTTGTTTTTCCGGCAGACCATTGTTTGGTGTTACTGACAGTTTTAGATTAAGCGAATTCAAGCCCATTGGATCCATAAAATTAAAACGATATCCGCCTGCAACAAATCCTTTGTAACCCTGAACAATTGGGTACGCACTGGCCAACTTAAGTTCTTTGACCGGGCGGTACCGTTCTTCAACAACTTTTATTGAATCCAGATTGATCTTTAATGGTGAAGGCAATGTCCAGTTTTCGACTTCCGGAAACCTTTTAAAGATCCGTTGTCCCAAATAGGTCACCGGGTTTACATTTTCCACGGTATCAATTTTCATAATGCCGGCAATCATCCCTTCATGGGTATAGTTGAAAACGATCATCGAATCAGCAGAAATTGGCAACGGCCGGAAAAATCCTGTCTCTGCATTAGTCAGAATTTGCGCTTTATGCGTATCCAATGAAATACGAAATACATTGGAAACACCAGTATAATAAGACGTTCCATACAGATATCTGCCGTCGGGAGAGAAAACAAAGTTGGAAGCCGGATTATCTTCAAATTCGTAAATGACCTGTGGATCTGATTTGCCGGCAATCAGGTCGGCAATTTTATAGACCACCAGTTTCTGACTTCCGGTAACATCCGAAAGTGTGACTGAAATCAACCTTCCATCCTTTGATATGGCGGGGTCAGATAAGTCTCTTCCATAAGGAAGAGTCATGACCGTTTTGAGGTCAGTATACGGAGGCTTAATCTGCACGAGACTGGTACGGCCACTTATGGTCTGAATCCCCCACAACGAATGATCTGCAGGATCAATAACCAGATGGCCGGTCCGGGTAATTTTAATAAGATCTTTAACTTCTCCGGTTTTTACGTCAACAGACTGAAGTCCCCGCCAATCTCTGTTTTTAGTTGAAGCAAAAATCGTTTTGGTAGAATCATCATAAGCCAGGTTAGTTACAAAAAACAAACTCGGAGTTAGAACTGGAGCAATCTTTGTCATTGCACCGTTCATCACATCAATAGCAGAAATATAAGCCATTTTGCCGGGATAGTTAACTGCCGCAAGCAGTTTTCTTGAAGCCGGATCATAGTATTGCCGCGAAACTGAGCCAAGCGGCTTTTGAGATATTTTACGGTAGGTGCTGATGGGAAATTTCCTGATCTCATTCAGATTTGTTTGTTGAAACTGGTGTTCCCAGACAATCCATTTGTCCCATTCTTCCTGAATGGGAATCCCATATACCTGCTTAAACTGAGCAGCAAAATAGCGTCTACTGGAGTCTGTCCTCGAATAAAACTCTTTGAGCTTTGTAAGGCCATAATGGTATGCAAGATAGCTTATAAAGCGGGTCCCGTAAAGGTAAGAATTCACCCCTACCTGAAAATCGATAGCTGTCCCTTCCGATTCGAGTCCGATGACATTATAAAAGAAGGCGCTGTCGCGTACCATGGTGCGAAACACCATTTCATCGTATCCGCCCATTACCCGTCCAATACCGCCAGACATCCAGGTTTCCATAAACACTGCTATCCCTTCATGGTACCAACGGGGAGAATACCAACGGGGGGTGGTAAAATAACTGTAGGCCATTGAAACCGGATCGCGGTTATCTGCAACCGTTTTTCCCCCCAGAATAGTTCGAAAAAGATTATCTTGTTTTGACGATTTATCGCACATTACCTGGTGAGTGAGTTCATGGCTCATCAACCATTGCATCCGCTCATTAGACGGAACTACTGAAAAGGTATAATCAAATGGAGCAACGCCAATATTCAGAAAATTCCAGGGGATTACATTGGTTCCACCGTTCCCGACATCTGAAAAATCATTGAAAAGGATGTTTGTTTTGCCAGATGGCAGGTATCCCCAGAATTTTTTGTGGAATCCCAGCGCATTCTCGAACGACCTTACCGTATGGGGAACAAGGTAGGAGGTGTTTTTGTCCATAAAAACGAGCTTAACGTTTGAGGTCTCAAATTGCTCTAAATCAAGTTTCCCCTGTGCATAAAGAAAATGCGGAACTGAAAACAACAGTAAGAGGGGAAGAATAAAGAAAGATGCGCATTTGTTCCAACAACATTTGAATGTTTTCATAGTAATCCAAATTTCCTGAAGGTTAGTTTTTAGGCCTGGCCGTGATACCGGATCGCCAACAAGGTAATATCATCAGATTGTGGTACTCCTGCTGAAAAATCTGAGACAGACTGATTAGATTTTTTGATGATCTCTTCGATCGGAGTTGAGCTATGCGCCTCCAGAAAGGTGACCAAACGGTTATCACCGTAAAGCTCCTCCCTCGTATTAAAGGCCTCAGTGACGCCATCTGTAAAAAGAAACAGCAGATCTCCCGGGTTCAATTGAATTTTTTTGGAACCATAACTGAAATCGTCCATGCAACCAAGGATAGTGCCACCGGTCATTTCAACCTTTTGGACAAAGTTATTTGAAAGGATATAAGGTGGATTATGTCCTGCATTAACATATTCAACCTCGCCATTGGCGGTATTAAGAATGCCATAGAAAACAGTGACAAACATGCATGAAACACTTTCACTGCAAAGTAACCTGTTCACATAGTTCATGCACTCTTGGGTAGAAACGCCCTTAATCCCTGTTGCCCTGATCAGGGTGCGACTCACCGCCATAAAGATAGCTGCAGTAACCCCTTTGCCTGATACATCACCGATTACAAAACCCAGCCTTTCATGATCAATCATGAAAAAATCGAAGAAATCGCCCCCAACCTCTTTGGCTGCAATCATTGAAGCATAAATTGAGAACTCTGTACGGCCAGGGAAAGGTGGAAAAGTTTTCGGAAGAATAGCCAATTGGATTTCCCGGGCAGTTTGGAGATCCTGCTGAATAGAAATCAACTGGTCATGCTCCAGCAAACTTTTACATATCGAGGAGATCTCCTCGATTGTTTTATTGATGGTGATCTCCAGATCATCAAAGCTGATCGGTTTTGTGAGAAAGTCAAAAGCCCCGCGGTTCATGGCTGTCCTGATATTTTCCATATCGCCATAAGCTGAAACAATGACCGTTTTGAGGCCAGGGTTTTTAAGCTCTTTCAATTTCGTAAGCAAGGTCAAACCATCCATTTCAGGCATGTTAATATCTGACAGAATTAGTCTTATTTCCGGTTGTTCAATCAGTTTCGCAAGTGCTTCCAGTCCATTATGGGCAAACTCAAAGTCGTATACTCCTTCCCTGATCTGTCGTCTGAATTTTTGACGAATCAGTTGCTCCAGGTCGACCTCGTCATCCACAACCATGATCTTCATCTTCAACTCTTCATCCATCTTTGACATAAATTCAAATAATTTGTGTACTGGTTAGCCATTCCAAAAATTCTCCAGGCCGGCTTCAAGTATTATAAGGTATTCTCAAATATGTCCTTCATCATCTAATCCGTAAAAGCCCCCTTTTAAAATAACTATACAGGTATTTGAATATCAGGAAGAACCAATCTGACGAGAAAAACAAGACCAACCATGGCCACCCATCCGGGTTCAGAGAAAACGGATATTAACAGTTCTGCAAATCTAATTTACGCCTAAACTACCCTGAGACAGAACTACCGCATTAATGATATTGCCCAGGCCAGCTGCTGAGCCAATCATGTTATTCAGACTACTGGTTGAAAAAATCGCAGAAGAGTTGAGGGCCATGCCCGATACCAGACCATTATTATAACCCTGCGAATGAATAAAATCTGTCACAGAGTAAATAGGCAGGTTGACATTTAGAGTTTGACTTCCAACAATATAGGAGGCGATGGGAACTACCTGGAGGTTGCTAAACCCTGACATTCCCTGACTACTATATATATGCAACTGATCACTGGACATAAATCCCAAACTGACTGAATTGTAAACCACCGACTGGGCAGAACCTAAGACCTGGTTGCCAATGGTTACCCCAATATTATCACTTACCTTGGAGGAGAGATTTGTTTGACTTTGGAAAATACTATTTATTGCACCATAATTGGTGGATGCAGTATAACCAATATTAAGTAATACTGCTGAAAATTGATTTTGTGACGAGAGCGCATAGGAAACCATTGTGCTAACCTGTTTTTTGTTATTAAGAATTCCACCAAACTGGATTCCTTTGATTAACAACTGATCCCGTATCGATTTCAGCTGCAAAATCTCCTCTTTGTGAGCTTGCAATGTCTTATTGGTAAGCATGAAATTATCCATGCTTTTGAGCGCCGAAATCAGGACAATATTCTTTTCATTAATATTATTCACATAGGCACCAAACTCTCTCATGGTTTTTTCAACATCCTGAGTTAAGTCTGTTGATTTTTTGTAGTAAAAACCAGTCAACAATTCAACGGTAGTGTTCAAGGTGTTATTGTTGTTCCTGATAAAATCGGCATAGTCGACCAAAGCCTTGTCTATGTCAGCTTCACCGGGCAGTGCACCCATTCCTTTAGCCCTGAATGTAATGTCTGCCAGATCTACCTTAGTTCTGACATCTTCAGTGAATAACGAGAAATAGACTAATCCTTGAATCATGCTTTTCAGCTTAGCCGTGTCTTTAAGCAACTCACTTCTCAGTTGAATGTCTTTTGCTGTCATCTGGACTTTATGGAATTTTTCGGCTTTGCCAAAGGTTCCAGCAAGGTCTGACTTGGCAACAGGCGGATAATTTACGAGTATCCCAATGATGTAACCGGCACATAATGCAGCAATAATACCGATAACCATAAGCATTTTTGTTTTAGTTTTCATAATAGATCTTTTATAGGTTGTATAATAGTATTATATTAGAATTTTGTTGATTATGAATGACAATTAGTTGAGTTGATTCAGTTTCCAGAGGTTTCTATAGTTCATTCGGATCAATGGGGCAAGGGCCAGCTCCCCAATTTTCCCGATTTGTTTCCGCAATTGAGTAAGTTCTGTTAGTTTGAGTTGGAGATCGTCTTCCACAATTATCGGGAATTCGTTCTCCTTAAGCATAAGATTACGTTTTGCTTTGATAGAGAGCTCAAGGTAAAGGTCTATATAGCAATACATATCAAAAATGGTCTCGGATGTAAACTGCTCTTTCAGTGATTTGAGATATTTGCCAGCTTTAGTGGAGCCAAAATCCCCTTTGCGGATCATGTTCAATATCTCAACCTCGCTGTTAAATTCGATTTCGAGCCACTTTTGAAGCTTTGCATTACTGAGGCTGAAAACCAATACAAACGCGAAAGGCAACAACAATAAAATTAATAAGGTTTGTAATACTGGGTTGAAGGGAAAATGATTGAATCCGGAATGAAACAGAATCGCTAAAAGCAGACCCGGTAGAAAGGCCAATATTCTGTTTTCGGATCTGCTGATCGCTCCGACAAACAAAATTGCAAAAAAAGAGGTGCACCCACCATGCATAACAGCTGTTCCAACCCCCCTTATGATCCAGGTCAGTAGATTATATTCAGGTGGTGATTGGAACAGGTAGTAGATATTTTCCAGCACTGAAAATCCGGCTCCGATGGCAAAACCGTATATTGCTCCATCAATAATAAACCCAATTTTCTTCTTTGAAATGAGGTAAAAAATGAAAGTGGCTTTCAGGCACTCTTCAATCACTGGTGCCACATAACGTGAATAAAAACTAAAATCTAATTCAATCAAATTTTGAATAGATTTATTCAGAAAAAATCCACAAGTCGCACAGGCTACTCCCCAAAACAAACATAATACTAACGTCTTAACCCGAACCAGATTAAAACTGTCGAGCAGAAATAGAAATGTAAGAAGAAGAATTACCGGTACAAAACTGAATAGGATATTCATTGTGAGTTGATATTTAGATGATCGAATCGGTAAATGCCGTCAAATTGCCAGGCACCTCAATTCCAAATACATCTGAGCAATCCTCAAATGATCTCAGTATTACCCATTCATCGCCGCTTCTGTATCTGCGAATAGTGAGAAGATGGAAGAAAAGCCCGAAATATCAAATATTTCCTTAATTCCAGGTTGCAGACTGCAAAGCCTGAACTGCCCTTTTAACAACATTAATTTTTTCTGAATAACCAGAAAAACCCTTAATCCTGAGCTGCTAATGTAATTCAATCCTGAGCAGTCCAGGATAATTTTGGTACCTCCTCCCTCAATTACCTCCAACATTGATTTCTCCAGTTCGCTGGCATTGGTAGTGTCGACGCGTCCATCTACACAAACTACGGTGTAATCTGCTGATGTTGAAACTTGTACATTCATGGTTTCATATTTTTTGTGAGAATTAAATAATTTTTATTTGATTTGCGTTCATATTCAACTTTGTCCATGATCTTTTTAATCAGGAATATACCCAATCCTCCTACAGGTCTCTCTTCTACAGACAAGGTGGTATCAGGATCTGCCCTTAAGGTCGGGTCATAAGGTTGCCCATCGTCAATAAGGGAAATGGCTAGTTGATCACCTTCCATTTTGAAATTTATTTCTATGCGGTGTTGATTTTTATCGTCATATCCGTATAGGATGATGTTGGACAACGCCTCTTCCAAAACCAGATTTAAAGATAATACCTGCGGTATACCTAGTCCCAATTCCTCACCTAATTCGTCCAGGAAAGCCGCAACCCTCTCCAATTCACTCATTTGATTGTCTACTATTAGCGTTTTGAATTTCATCCTTTCAGGGTTTCATTGGCATTTCATTCATCAGCGACTGGTAAATGCAGAAGAGTGATTAATTCGATTCTTTTTATACTGTTCATTCATGAGATAAACCACTCTTCCAATATCTAAGCTAAATTTCTCCCGAATTAGCTTAAAAAAGACGTCAAATTTAATTACAGTAAAATATTATATTTCACAAATTTAAGAAATATTACAACTGATTGACTGTCTTAAATCATAAATGTTATTGTTATATAACAAAATTATTTTTGAGATTAAGAGTGACTAAATAATTCAAAATATTTTTTCTTATTCAATTTAACAACCAAGGAGTAATTACCTATTGATTTTAAAAATATATTTACCCACAATTTCCTTAAGTCAGTTAAAATGAAAATCAATCATTCTTTAGTTGGCTTACTTGATCAATTAAATTAACAAATCACCTAAACTTGTCATTTGGAAGATATTCTCGACCTCAGGCCTTGTATTTTCGATTTTCAGCGTATAGCCCTGCCTTTTAACCTCTTTCAAAGCCATTAGAACCATACGGATTCCCAATGATCCAATATAACTTACTTCTGAAAAATCTAGTATCACAGGAGCTTCAAGACTATTCAGAAGCGCAAAAAATCTCACATCATTCTTGGAAACGTAAATGCTATCCAGTTTCCCTGCAAAAGCAATTTTAACCAATGATTCATCTGATTGAATAACTTTCATAGTTAACTGTGGTTTAAGATAAAAAAAAAATTAAATATTAAAGTATTGTTTATCATTCTATTAAATCAGCTTCATTAATCAGAACGATAAATACGCCATAAATTACTTGAATAAATAAAGATATAACTTTTAAACTTATGTCAGGTTGTTTGTGATAGAAATTTAGTAAATACCTTAAAAAATATCAACGTGCAGACCTGATTTCTGAAGACCTGATATTTTCTAAAACCAGCTTAATGCTCAGTGCCAGATTTTATATATTTTGCCCAGTTGTTCAGAAGCCACCCTGTGCGGTCTAATAGTGCGGGAATAAAGAGCAGGGCAGCTACATCCTCCTGATTAAGATTGTGGTGCTTAGAAAAATAAAATTTTCCGGTTTTATCCATTAAAGACCCTTTACCACCAGTTGTTTTCTGCAGTATTTCAATTTCGGATTGACCTTTTGATTTTGTTGTTTCAACTGCAATAATAAAATTTAATAGCCCATTCCGGTGACCATAGTGGCAATATTCTCCAATGAATTCAGGATGATTGGTTAGAATTGGAATGCAATATATTTTTTAAAATTGGAATAAATAATGCAATTTCATGACTTTGTCGCGGACCTAAATACAATGAATAAATCCTGACGTTAAAGAGAATATGACTAAAATACCTGACAATCAGTCCTTATTATATTTTCACATAACTGTCCGGCAACGATCATCGAAAGGCGCTTGTGGGCAATTGGGGTGGAATTATAACAAACAATTGGTAGTATCCACTCGAGTAAAGCCAGACAATATGGAACCGGATTGGGATGTCCCTTAACTCCGTTTAAGGCATATCCTCTCATCTTCAGTGTTAAGGAGATATTTCTGTGGACTTTATCCTGATGCTTTCCCTGATAATTATTCACCGGTGGCTTATTGAGCTGGACAGAATTATAAAAGCTGGAAATAAACCGGATATATTCTTCCGTTTCCTGCTCGGTTTCCAATGTTGCATGCTCAATCATGAAGATCGCCTCAAGCCTGGCAAAATCAGACACCAGCGAGCGTGGCCTGGTTTCCGAGAAATCGATCAGGTATACATTCATATCCTCGTCAAGCAGGATGTTTTGCATATTCAGATCTCCATGACAAACAGAGGTATAATAATCAATGGTGATTTCGCGTCTTCTGGCAAACTCATGTTTAAGGAACCAATAGGGATTTATCAGCTGTTGACCAGTCTCTTTAACAGTAAAAAACTGTTCTTCAGGTGAAACGGAGAGCTCTGATAAAGCTGTTTCACAAAGCTGGGGGAAAAAAGTATAGGTGGGGTCATGATCGCGATACGGATAAATGGTATCGGCGATGGGCTGACCATACCAGGGATTCAATATTTGAACAAATATCTTGTCAAATAAAGGCTCTAACTGTTCAGTGGTCCAGTTATTAAAATAATGGGTCAACCATTTCAATTTTGACTGTTCACCACCGATACCGACAAAGTTATACCTCAATGCTCCGATGTTTCCGAAGAATTCCGTTCCCAATACCATAGCACTGTTGTTTAAAATGTATGGATTGGCAAATCGCCGGCAACGATCCGATTCTCGTGAAATCATAGCGCGATCGGCAATTTTAAGTACAGTGGGCCTCAGTTTCCGTCCCTCCTTGTCAAAAGAGATTACCTGGAAGGTTTGTGCCGAATAGCCACCATGAATCTGTTTTACAATTAACCGGGAAGCATCGGTATATAACCTGCGTGCTAAAAAAGCCTTAGGCGGATCAAGGCGGAGTTCATCTTCAGTTTCGATCAGGATTCGCCTTTCGGAGGCAGGTTGCAGCCCTTCTGAAATGAACATCCAGGAGACCGGGCTAATTACCCTGTCGTCAGGATCAATCTTTTCTACACCGGCAATATTTTCAATGGTTAAGACTTTCTCAAGAAAGTCTGATAATGAGGCATCTACAGGAGAATCAGAAATTTCGTAAAGTACAAACCTGGCTCCCCATAATCCGGTTCCTCTGACATTATCTTTGATTGAATCTGTAATTTCTTTAAAATCAGACTGTTTTAAAGCATTGCTCAATTCCTGGTCAATCACCAGGCAAAACGAAACAGTAGGTCTGTATGTGTCAAAATTGGCGACAATTAGCGTCATCAGGTTCATTTCCCCGGATTTGAATTGCTGTATTATCGGGTAGATTCCGCGGGTAAGTTCACCAAGAGATAATAATGCTGGTGTTGTTAGCCGCACCAGGCCCGAAGGATTTCGTCCGAAAGAGAGTGCCCACCTAACGAAAATGCCTGCATTTTCAGGGTTCTGAGGCACCCTGAAATCTGGAGATAACCTTGTATCGGCAGGTATAAAACCTGTGCATCGGCTGTCGGAGATAAATAATCCCCGGGTATGTTCATTTTCATCAGAAGCTTCAGCCGGAGACCCTATTCCGATCGAATAACCCAATTCGTTGTACCCTGCAATTCCCTGACTTTCCCACAGAAGAGCAGGTTGCCTCCTCCCTTCAATGGGAAATAACTCAAAAGATAGTGGCCCCGCATTCCATTTAAGTGATCTGTCAGCCAGCTGCCTGAGTCTTAAAATTTCGGAACGGGCCTCTGCTACGCTGGCACTTACCCGAAAAATCTGAAGCATTCCGGCCATTTCAATGATTTGAAATACCTCGGGTAATAAACCGCAAAGAAACAAACTGCCGCCAGCAGCCTTCAACTTCTTTTCGGTTATTAAAAGTGTTCGGATGCCGGCGCTTGATAAATAGCTGCACTTCGAAAGGTCGATGATCAGAAAATTCTCATTTTCAAGAAACTGGTTGAAGAGCCTCCTCAAATTTGCCGGTTGTTGTGGTATCAATCCGCCCTGCTGGAATCACAAGCGGTATCGTTTGGTCAGTTTGAACAGTGACGGAGATCATGATTCACTTTATTAGTCAATAACGGATTAAAGTTAGGCTTTGGTTTAATCCAGGAATTTCATTATCAATTTCACACTATTATCAGGGTCTATTTTGCTGGTATTGATCGAAAGGTCGTATTGTCTGGCATCTGTCCATTCTTCACCGGTAAATGAATGAAAATACTGAGATCTTTCTTTATCACTTTTGACAATCATTTTCTCAGCCACTTTTTCCGTAACATTATACAGCTTCTCAACACGTTTGATTCGAAAAGCTATATCACCGTGTAAAAATATGCTTAAATGGTTCGGATGATTCCGAAGAATATAAGAGCCACAACGTCCTACAATAACTGCTGAACGTTCTTTCGCAATATGCTTGATAATCTCTGACTCAGCATTAAATAAAATGAGGTCAGGCGGTAAAACAATTTGAGGTGGTTTATAGGGATCCGAAAAACCAAGTTCAAATGAATGTAGGAATGATTCCCAGAATGAATTTTTCTTTTCATCAATTGATTCCAAATCTTCCTCTAATACCGAAAACTGTTTCGCAGCCCGGCTGATTATTTCACGGTCGGCATAAAAAATATTCAGGTTTCTAGCCAGTTGCTGACCTAAATATGCCCCTCCACTCCCTAACTGGCGGCTTATTGTAATTGCAAACGGCGATGTCTGATCCATAGTATTTATCTCCTTCTAATTAAGTTTATTCAAGAAATTTATCCTAGTTATCCAGCTCCTTCCAAAATCCTGACAGTTGGATCAATGGATGATTGAATCGGCTCTTGCCACTAAGTCCTGTGGAAGCAACCAGTTGCCTTTCAACTGTTTTCTGACCGAATCGTTGATATACAATTTTTCAGGCACCACGTTTTTTATTTCTATACTGCTTGTTTTTAATCCATTGAGAAGCGAAACAACCATATTTCCTGCCGTTTGGCCAACCTCGTAATAATTTGCACCAAGGTTGGCCACTCCTCCCTTAAAGGCATGTTTGGGATTATTGGTAAAGACCGGGATATTGAATTTTGTGGCGGCTGCGATGACCATTTCCATAACCGGTTCCACGACACTGTCTCCTCCAATCCAAATGGCTTCTACCCCTTTTGAACATACGGCAAGGGCCGCTTCGTAAACCTGTGAGACGGTTTCTACACTTACCTCAACCAGTTCAATACCAAGATCTTTGCAAATAACTCTCGCTTTTTTGAGGCATGCCACCGAGCAGGCCTCACTGGTACACCAGACTACACCAACTTTTTTCAGTTCTGGATTCATCTGGCGGGCAATTCTGAAAATGCCTTCAACCGGCTGGAAAGTACCTATCCCAACCAAATGGGCCGGATGCAGATTTGCGGCAGGGCCGGTAATCCCAACTCCGGCAGAAACAGGATCGGTTACGGTACAAAACACATGCAATACTTCGCCCGCTCTATTTGCATTAGCCATAACCTGTAATCCGGTTGTACTGATAGAAACCACCATATTGAATTTTTCGCTTACAATATTCCGGGCAATTGTATTAGCTACAGCCATATCTCCTTCAGCGCAATATTTACGGATTTCGATGTGTCCGTCTGAAAAATTTTTCGAACCACCGATCTTGTCAAGTACTCCCCTTTCAGCTTCCTCAAGAGTCTGATTTGAAGTAAACCGGAAAATGGCGATTCGGGTTTTTTCGATTAGCCTGCTTTTCCCCTTCCGGTTTTGCAAATCGGAAAGAAGTAAGACGGCACTTACTGCGAAAAGGAAAAGCAGGGGGCGGAGGATCTGTTTCATTGCACTAACTATTTTGAACATTTATGAACCTTAGGAATGCGGCTGGCAACTACCATCTCGCAATTACCATCTGGCAACTAGCCGCTTGCCAGTCTCGAGCAGCCAGCTGCAAATTTCATACATACTCGCGCATCAGCAATTCAGCCACTGCAGGATCGATCTGGTCTTTCCTGCGGAGTTCATCGAATAAGGCAAGCAAATCGGGCACTTTAAGCCTTTTTTTCTCTTCTCCCCTAAAGTCGTATTTGATCTCTCCCTGGTGCATCATGATAATCCGGTCGCCCAGGTTGACTGCCTGCTGCATGGAATGAGTCACCATAAGGGTAGTCAGCTTTCCTTGATTAACAATTCGTTCAGTAAGTTCAATCACCTTGGAAGCAGTTTTGGGATCGAGTGCTGCTGTATGTTCGTCGAGCAGCAACAGGTCGGGTTTAAGCCAGCTTGACATCAACAATGTAAGCGCTTGCCGTTGACCACCGGAAAGCTTCCCGATAGGTGTTTCAAGACGCTCTTCCAATCCCATGTTCAGGACTTTTACCTTGCTCTTCAGGTCACTCATTACTGACGCCGTCAATCCCCAGCCGAGACCCCGTTTCCTTCCCCGTTTGGCTGCCAGGGCGAGGTTTTCAGCAATTGACATTCCGGGGGCAGTGCCGCTGAATGGGTTCTGAAAGACCCGTCCGATCTGGCTGGCACGTTTATGCTCCGGCCATTTGGTAATATCCTTCCCTTTGAGAATGATACTCCCTGAATCGGTCAGAAATGTTCCTGCCACCGCATTCAGAAGTGTCGATTTTCCCGAGCCATTGGTCCCCAGCACGCACACAAAACTCCCGTCTTCAATCGAGAGGCTAACATTCTGCAGTGACATCACCTCATTGATCGTTCCAACATTAAACGTTTTGCAAAGGTTTGATATTTCCAACATTTTGATCAGCATTAATTTTGAAATATAATTGGCGAAAATCTTTACTTAACTAATCTTATCTTTTTTGTTTTATTCATAAACCCGGGTAAAACCAGTGCCAGGAATACGAAAGCAGCCGTAATCAGTTTGAGGTCGTTCGGGTTCATTCCCCAGCGCAGGGCGATGGCCACGAGTAAACGAAATAAAACTGCACCAATCACCGCTCCCGCAATCAACAACCCCAGTTTCTTTTCGTTGATCAACGCCTCGCCGATAATCACGCTGGCAAGCCCCCAAACCATCATTCCGATTCCCATCTGAACATCGGCAAAGCCCTGAAACTGGGCCAGCATCGAACCCGAAAGTGCTATGAATCCGTTGGATATTGCAACGCCAAAAACGATCATGACGTTCGTATTAACCCCAAGAGCCCTGATCATCTGATCGTTGTCTCCAGTGGCCCGCATGGCAGTCCCTATATTGGTGCGGAAAAACCATAGCAGAACCAGGCTGAAAAGGACAATCATAATCAAGCAGAAAAGGAGTATCCACAAATCTTTTACAGGAACACTCCAGCCAAGAACGCTCGTAATTGCATCTTTCCCGGAAACAGCTATTGAGAAGTGTTCTACCCAGGTGAACAAGGTTAGCTGAGACAATAACGGAACATTACTTTTCCCCATCACATGGAGATTCACTGAATATAGTGCAGTCATAACCAATATTCCGGATAGCAATGGATTTATTTTAAACCGGGTATGGATCAGCCCTGTTGCTGCACCTGCCAATAAGCCACCCGCAAACGCCATTAAGGTAGCTGCTACGGGGTTGATGCCTGCTACAATCAGGGATGCTGTTATCGCGGCACCAAATGTAAAAGATCCCTCTGCCGTAATATCCGGAAAGTCAAATATCCTGAAACTGATAAATATGCCCAGTGCCAGCAGCGCCAGGACAAGTCCGATGGTAATTGATCCGATAAGTAGTGTCATTGAACTTTAATTTTAATCATTTACTAAGATTTCCGATCCAGGCAACGCCCTGCTTAAATATACTCTCCCCTATCCCGGCTATTTCGCGTGAGTCGTTTATAAGATGCAACACATCCATCACGTGGCTGGTTTCAAACAGGTGCAGCACTAGCTTGTTTGCCGATTTTTCATTCTTAGGCAGTGACTGGTATGGAAAAACAGCGGAGTGCACATGAATATATGATGTTGACCCAGGTTTAACCGGACGAAGGAAAGGACGGAGGGTCTCATCCGGATCAGTGGAGCAGATTCCCAGTGAAACAGAAAGCATTTTTGAATAAGCCGGTTCTGTGGTAAAATGAATATTCTCCCGGATTCCGGGAAATTCAAACAAAGGGTTTCTATCCACCGGCGGAGTATTCAGACTTGCCCCAACCAATCCGTCACTCTCACCAATGACCAGAAACAGAAACTGTTTCAGTCCCGAGGAGGCTGCCAGCCCCGAAACCAACTCACTGATAGCAATGGACGAATTATCTGCTACCGGTTCGAAGATGATCCTGTTGGCAAATGCACCTTCCGCCCGGATAGCATAAAGTGCATTAATTTCGGGTTCAAGCTTCCCGGTTTTCACCATATAATCCGGGATCCTTGACTTGTCTGAGGGTTTGTAAACCAGTGCTTCCCCTATCGCCAGGAACTCTCCGTAACGGCTCCTGCAATCTTCAAATCCATTGCCGATGGCCCCTATTCCTAATCCGTACTGGCTGGATTTGAATTTAAACTTTTGGTTATCCTCAGCTGTAAAACCTGAGGTCATTGACAAAGCCGGATTGCCTGTCAGACTTATAGTCATCAGTCCATCTGATAAAACTTCATTTTCAAAACGGTATTGACCGACTTCCAGAAAATTGGATTTCTCCTTTACAACTACAGGAGCTTCCTTTTCCCCTTCCGTGAGCATGCTGATCATTCCAACCATTTCCAAAACTTCGGCTACACCGGGAGAGAGCTCTTCAAGGACGAACAACCCTCCGATTTTTTTTAACTTTTTATGATGAACAACCAGTGTCCGTATTCCGGCAGAGCTCATGTATTGAACCCCTGACATATTCAGAATCAGGCGATGAGCTCCATCCCTGACCAGCCCATTGAGGTAATCGTCGAGATGTCCGGCCCAGCTTGCGTCCAGTCTTCCATCAAGGTAGATCCGCTGTTCCTTTCCGGGAGGATCTTTACGAATATCCAGTTTATTTTCCATTTAAGCAGTGTTTTGGTATTTTTATTTTTCAATTTTCAACTTGGGGAAAGCCTTAAAAACAGACTCGGGAATATCGATTTTAAATATTCCGGCATTTTTCCGGCTAACCAGGTAGTTCGTTTTTGAGACATACCGGTAAGGAATATTGGAGGGATCTTTACCCGATAAAACTTCGATTCCCATCTCGGCAGCCTCGTATCCGGACTGGAAATAGTCGCGCGCACAAACAGCCACAGCCCCCTGCCCCAGCAGACCAGAGACAAACCCGTAGAATGGAATCTTACTTGAGAGTGAAACTTTCAGAATAGCAGAACTGCAGCTGCCGATAAGGTTATCGCTGATCTGACAAAATGCCTCTATTCGCCTGGATACCAGCTCATTGGCAGCATCTAAAACCTCTGTGACAGAATTTGCCGGAATAGCAATCAGCTCAAGCCCCGATTTTTTGGATGCCTCTTCGAGGTGGGTTTTATAGGAAACAGAATTAATCTCACCGGGGGTAAATACGGTTCCAATCCGCCTGATTCCCGGATGAAGGAGCCTAATCATACCAATCATCCCGTCAAAGTCGCTCATGGTTGAGATACCGCAAATATTGGGAAGATGATCTGTAAATGATTTGCCCAGACCGGCTGCCTGCGGATCACCTACATTGGTAAAAACAATTTTGTACCCGGGCAATTTCTTCACCAGCATCTGTGCCGTTGGGGTTGAGGCACTAAAAACAAGATCCCAGGCTTGACTGCCGATCGATCCGGCAATGCTGTTCAGCGTGGCAATATCCCCCTGGGCATTATATACTTTCATGGCAAAATCGGTCCCTTCCCTGAGTTTATGATCCTCAAGTGCTTTGCGTAATCCGCTTTCGCAATCTTCAGACATCGGGCTATCGGCAAAATGAACAAATGCAAATTTGTATTTTTTAGCTTCAGACAAAGGAATTGATGAGGAAAGAAACTCTTTGGGGATTGTCAATCCCAGAATCCTGGCCTTCTCCATATTTATTTCGATGTTCTCATTGGCAAAATTCTCAAGGGGTATGTTGTCGGGGGAAACACCATTAAGCATTTTTGCAACCAGGTCGCCGGTATGGTAGCCTACACCATTCCAACCCGGGCCAATCGCAGCCAGGGCCCCCTTTGCAACCAGCTCCTTGTCATTTGTTACAAGGGGAATGGAGTTTTTAGTGCAAAGTCCTGCAATAACATCAAATCCTTGTGTGCAGGTGTTATCGCCTGAGATATACAACGCGTCGATCCCCTTACTCAGTATTGCCTGAGTTGCCTGAAAAATCTCAGAAGTGTTGACCACCGGCACCTCGATGAGCTCAAATCCTTTCTGCGTGGCAACCTTACGCATCAGATTAACGACACTTCGCGAATTAGCCTCTGCATTGTTATAAATAGTACCAATCTTTTTTGTTTTGGGAATGGTTTCCAGGATAAACTGAATCGTTTTTTCGACAGGTGGAAATGAACCGATGCCGGTAATGCCTNTGGAATGATCCTTAAAGGATTTACCTGCGCCTGCAGCAATGGGATCAGAACAATAGGTGAAGGCAACCTGATGTTTTCTGACAGTGTTTAATGCCGCCGTAACACAAGGGGTTGAAGTCACCAGAATTAAATCGAATGAGAGGTTGTCCATGTTCAGCAGTATCGGTGAGATGTTTCCTATCTCACCATTGGAGTGGGATTCTGTGACCGTCAGATTCCTGCCACGCTCGAACCCCAGCTCGCCGAGGCGTTTCCATAATCCGGCAAGCAACTGGTCATGAGAGGCTTCAGGTGCAAAATAACAAAGGCCCAGCAAATATTTTTTCCCGGCTACTGCCTCAGATCCCACCTGTCCAACAGACCGTTGGATCACATTTTTCTTGTTGCGATTCTGAAGATCAGATAAGAGTAAAATAGTTGAAACAATGATTAATGCCAGAATCCCGCGTGAAAATGATTTCATGATCGGTCATTTGAAGGTTTCAGAACCTTGGGGTATTGTAAATTAGCTGGTGCAAGCTAACGAAATTAATAACATAAACCTAATCAAAAATCCGGTTTGCCCTGCTCTTTACCTTGTCGGGTACAGTAAGACCCTGACTGGCACAAGATTTCGCGTTTATCGTTAGATCATAAGTAGTTATGGGTTCTATCCGGCTCCGCAGTGATGTTCTTCCCTTTAATATCTCAACCGCTTTAACTCCGGCCAAATAACCCCAATGATCATAATTAACACCAAGCCCAATAGCTGCCCCCTTTTCGGTTTGCATCGGGTCGGTAACAAAAAGGGGAATTCTTTGCTCTGAAGCCACTTTGGCCAAAACAGGCAAGGCCATATAAACCGTATTGTCAGCAGCAGCTACCAAGGCGTCGATTTTCTGTCCGGCAAGATATTGGGCACCCTGCAAGAGATCATTGGAACTGGTCACGGAGGTTGTTATAAGGGTGATGCCTTGTCTGGCAAATTCCTTGCTCAACACCTTTACCGAATATTCAGCATTTGGCTCTGCATTGTTATATGGGATTCCAACACGTTTTAGATTAGGAATGCATTCCAGGAGAAGGTCAACAAACGCCTTGACATTCAGAGGATCGTAAACCCCGTAAAGATTTTCAGGGATTGTTTTCATTTCTATCTGTTCTGGACCAAATGCCACGGTAAAGACCACCGGAGCAGAACGAACGGTTTGTGCTGCCGCCATCATACACGGCGTACTGTTGGTAATAATCAGGTCCACATTTTGTGAAATCAAGGATTGTAATATCGTATTTATCATTGAGAGATCACCTTGTGCATTATTATCGAGGACTTTAATATTCTTTCCGTCAATAAAGCCCGAGTCGGCTAACGCACGAAAAACACCGGCTTTGGCAGCGTCGAGTACCGGATCCTGAGTAATCTGAACATACCCGATGGTGATTTTCTTCTCCCCTTGCTGACACGCGACCAGGAAAGTCATTAGAAAAATAGTTAATAAAAAGTAAATACGGTTCATTTGATTTTGGTTAAAAAGATTCAACAATACAATTAAGGGATAAGAACAATACAATGGCGAAATTATTAATGGTTTCTTTTGACCTCCCCCAACCAGTCTAAAGGGGGGAAAAGGAGGGGAGATCTGGATTGGTCCAATTTGCTAATAAAATAAAATTTAATTTAGAACATTATATCTTTCAGATTACTTATCACTTCACCGGTACCCAAACAAGAAGCCTGAGTGGGGCTCCACTTCCCCCTTTTATTTTCATCGGTGCCGCCACAGCGTATGACCCCTTTGCAGGAACCTGTCCGAGATCAGCGACATTTTCATAGACAATAATATTATTCCCGCACAGAAAACGGTGTGTTTCAAAATACTTTGATTGTCCGTAATCGATGCTCGGGGTATCTATTCCTACTGCTTTGATCTTTCTTTCTTTGACCAGCCATCCAGCACCTTCCGGACCCAGTCCTGGGAAATGCAGTTCTTCAACGCCGGCGATTCCCGATTTTAAGGTTCCGGTATATTTTTCATGATCGAACCAATACTTGCCGAAACCGGTGTATAGCAATACAATGGATTGGCCAGGAATGGCTCCGTGGGCTTTTTCCCACTGAATGAAATCCCCGGGTTTGATGAGGTAATCGCGGTTTTGGGCCGACTGCTGCGAAACATCCACCACAATCACCGGTCCTGTTAGTTCATCCGGCATAATCTGTTCGACACTTCGACCAGTCCGTGAAAAATGGATTGGTGCATCGAAGTGGGTACCCCCGTGCTCTTCAGCCGAATATTTGAATGAAGAATAGAAGTAACCTTTGGAACTGACCCCATAAAAAACGGTATCGTGCTTAAAGGACACATTGGTAGGCCAATAGACAGTGCTTTCCTCAAAATTCCAGGTAAGGTCAATCCAATGCCCCGAGGCCAACACCTTGGCCACGTTGGGTTGGGCCTGTTTACAGGAAACTAAGAAAATCAGACCTAAAATGATGATCAGGATTTTCATTTTTCACTTAATTACTATTGCAATCGGGGTCGGGGTGGATGTTGACCGTTTTTTTCTAACACTTACCACTCCAAACCTGATTTGGCAATTTAATTATCCTCTTACTTAGACTTTCTGAAAGTATTTCCAAGCCGGTCAAGCCCCTCTGAACAAGTACGGTTTGGCAGGTATGCTTCGATAAGCACAAGTTTGTCTCTCTCTCTTTTAGCGGTTTTAATGGCCAGTTCCAATTCTTCTTCAGTAGTCACGCGGATACCAATTACAAAATTACTATCCCCAAATACTTCTGGCAGTTTTGAGTAATTCCACATCTGGATATCGTTATACATTCCATCCTGGTGGAGCCGTCTTTCGATCAGATAGCCATCGTTGTTGATGATTATGATTAGCGCCGGGCAATGTTCCTTGATGAGCGTTGAAACCTCCTGGGCAGTCATCTGAAAAGCGCCATCGCCGGAAAGGACAACCGGTCGTTTTTCGGGCCGTGCCATTGCTACACCCAGTGCAGCCGGGGTACAGAAACCGATTGAGCAATAATAGGCCTGGACAATAAAATTCTCCGCCTCTTCAATATGAAATTCAGGGGTCGCACAGAAAGCGTCACCGGGTTCAGAGAGGAGGATCATGTTGTCGTCCAAATAATAGTTCAGACATGCGTAAAGGCGCGGTGCAGTCAGCATGCATGAAGGTTCCGGGACGAAGGGTTGCAGGGGTTGATAGGACTGGGCCGGATGGGAAGCCAGGTAAGAGCGGGGCTGAACGGCCAGGGTTAGTTCTTGGATGAAATCTCTCAGTTGCACCTGATGGTAAAAATGGCTGCCAATGCGCACCTGGCCACCTCCGACTGTAATCATTCGCCGGTTATCGAGATTGATACTGAACAACCCTGTATCCAAATCGGTCATCCAGGCTCCAAGCGACAACAGGCAGTCGGAATCCTCCACCTGATGGCGTACGGTTTCTTTGCTCCAGCCTCCCTGGTAGATTCCGGTAAATTGTGGGTGAAGCTCTGGTAATACTGATTTACTGCTGAGCATGGTTGCAAAAGGAATTTCGCTTGTTTCAATCAGCCGCAGTGCTTCGTTTCCAATCCCGAATCTCAGCAGCTCAACTCCTGCGAGTATCATTGGATTGGTCGACTCGTTGAGCAGCGTCACTGCTTCTTTGACACATTCGGCCAAACTATCCTGATTTGAGATTAATGGTGGGGCTGTAAAAAACTCCCCGGGTGCATGACATGGAGCGTGGGTGATATCGGCAGGAAGTTCGAGATAGGCAGGAAGTTTATGGGCAATGCAATTCCGGAGCACACGGTCAATCTCCTCAGGGGCAGTATCAGGATCTACCAGGAGGGCTGCGTCGATCGTAATCTTCTTGAAGATGTCAAACTGCAGGTAATAATTGGAGACCAGATGATGCACCATGACTCCTGCTTCCCTTCGCCGCGCCGGGGGAGCACCGTTAATGATAATCACGGGAACATGCTCGGCATAAGCTCCTGCCACAGCATTAATAATACTAAATCCTCCCACGCCATAAGTGACAACAGCAGCACCTATTCCGTTCAGACGGGCATATCCATCGGCCGCATAACCGGCATTTAACTCGTTGCAGTTGCCTACCCAATTTATAGGGCTCTCCATAACATCATCGAGGAAATCCAGGTTATAATCTCCGGGAACCCCGAAAAGGTGCTTAATACCAATCTCCTGCAAACGATGAAGCAGGTAGCGTGAAACGGTGTACTGGTCATTCATAATTTTTAGTATTGGTTTTAGTTTTTATTCGTGTTTCTTAGCGTCTTCCTGACTCCAATATAACTCTTTTTATATCTGACTTTAAACATTCAAAGGTGCAGAGCACAGTTAATATTTGCAGAACAGGAGTAAAATGTATTCGAACCAGGTACAGCGTACCGCAATATCATCTTTTATGAAGTATTTAACCNGAGATAATATTTCGGTACGCTGTACCTCCAGGAAGCTGTTTATTCATTTCTCTACAAATCTTGCGGTACTCCGTACCTCTTTCTTACGAAATCATTTTTGGAAAGTTATCTGTTTTGAGGTTGGAGTTTCAGATCTCCCGATTACTTTGTGGCAAGAAAAAATAGCTACAAAGACGCAATAACCCAAACAGCCATCCAAAGTTAAATTATAAAGTCCAAATACATTCAAAGTTATGACTATATATTTTTTACTATTTTAACAGCATACCACTTACAGTCAGTAATTCGGTTTCTTTTAACTTCGCGTAATAACAGGAATTTACCAGATTCGATGATGCCTGGAACAAATCGTCCTGGGCTACCCTTAAATCGAGTGCTGATATCTGTCCTGTCTGAAAGGCTTTCATCGCAATATCAAGGTTTCTCTCTGCAAGTGCCAACTCTTTTTTCCCCAGCGAGATGGTTTGGAGCTGGCACAAATAATCGAGATGCATTTCAGCTAGCTGTGCACTCACCTGCTCCTGCATATCTTTAAGCTGTAGTTCTTTATTCTGAATATTGATCTTTGCATTCTCGAGCGATGTTCTAAGTTTCTTTCCATCAAACAATTTCATTCCAACTGTTAATCCCACCTGCGGACCAAAATACCGGTTATAATTGATGAAGGCCGCTTCAGTATTGTTTTCAAAATACCCGTACGACCCGGTCAAAAGTACCCTTGGATATTGCTCCGATTTAAGCGATTTTTCTTCCAGCTTGCTGTACATCAATTGTTCTGTCCTAATTTTCAATAAGTTATTAAAATTGGTGCTATTGGTTATCAACTGATCCAGACCAGGAATCTGAACCAGTGTGATGGAATCTTCAGTGATAAATTCACGCTGAACATTCTGGGCAAGTAAGCGGTTTAATTCGATCTTCGATTTTCTGAGTTCGGATGTTTGCTTAAATAATGCAGAAGAATCGGCCATTCTTGCAACATCAGCCTGAAGCCATTGCTGCTCGGAACCCAGTTTTGAGTCGAGTCTTTCACGCGCAATAAAATACCTGAANTTACTTGATTTCATCCGCTGATTACACGCTTTAAGCAGCTCCAGTTGTCTTATAATATTACAGTAGGCCAGGGTAATTTCCTGAACGACATACTCCATGGATATTCGTGTCTCCAGGTCGTTGATTTTCCACAATCCCTTCAGTTTTTCGTATTTGGCAAACATCCCGGCACCGTCGAACAGTACCCACTCGGCCTTGATTCCGGCAGAGGTAACTGTTGTCGAGGCGTTCTTATTATCGAGTTTATTACCGGTCAGCACGTCCTGATGGGCATTGAGATGCGCTTTATCCAGGGATCCGTATGCAGTTACCGAGGGAAGGAATCCGGCATTGCCATAACTGATGTTTCGCGAGGAGATATCGGTTTGATTTTTTGAAATCTTTAAAAGGTAATTGTTTACCAGCCCCAGCTGCACCGCCTCGTTCAGACTAACCGGTTGCTGAGCGCAAAGAACCATGGTGGTAAAGATCACACTGGTTGTTAACAGTAACCGGACTACCATTTCGGGAAGGTTACCTGAAAATGGGTTCATATATTTCATCCTCTTCTTCTTCATCTTTAGCATGATAATTTCTGGATATGAAAGTGTAAAGGATTGGTACAAGGTACAATGAAAAAAAAGTGGCAAATACCATCCCTCCAATTACAGCAATTCCCAGCGATCTTCGGCTTCCTGACGAGGCTCCCAGCGAAAGGGCAACCGGAAGAATACCAAAAATGGTGGCAAAAGCGGTCATTAATATTGGTCTGAGCCGTGAAATGGCAGCTTTCTGAACAGCTTCATACTTTCCCTCACCCATCTTTTTACGTTGAGCGGCAAATTCAACAATTAAAATTCCATTTTTTGTGACTAATCCAACCAGCATGATCATACCTATTTCGCTGAAAATATTCAAAGTCTGATCGAAATACCAGAGGGTCAATAATGCTCCGAACAGTGCCAGCGGAACCGTAACCAAAATTACCAGCGGATCGAGAAAATTATCAAACTGTGCGGCCAGGACAAGATAGATGATCACAATTGCCAGTATGAATACTACCAAAAGGCTGGATGAACTTTCGGCATAATCCCTGCTTTGTCCTGCAAGCGATGTTTTAAATACCGGAGTAAGCGTTTTGTCGGCCGCTTTTTGCAGTTCCACAATTCCGTCACCGAGGGTATATCCGGGTGCAACGCCTCCGGTGATCGTGGCCGAAAAGTAACGGTCGTAGGAATATATGGTTGAAGGATTGACCTTTTCTTCCCATCGCACCACATTATCCAGAGCTATCGATTCGCCATTTGCACTCCTGACATAAAGGTTGCCAAGCATAATTGGTTTATCGCTGTAGTTACGCGATACCTGTCCGATAATTTGATATTGTTTTCCGTTCATAATGAAATAACCATAACGCAATCCGCTCAGCCCCGCCTGAAGCGTTTGTCCGATCGCTTCAACGGTCACCTCATATTTTGCAGCTTTATCCCTGTCGACATAAATCCTCAATTCAGGCTTATTTACCTTGAGGTTGGAGTTCAAAAACTGCAGAATTTTGCTTTTCCCGGCCTCAGCAAGAAATACAGGAAGCATCTTGGTCAGAGTATCAAAATCAGCCGACTGAATTACAAATTGCAAAGGCTGACCGGCGAAACGATTCCCTATGGTCGGGGGTTCGAACGGATAAATTCCGATGCCTGTGATGCGACTGATGTCTTTGGTGAATTTTTGAAATATCTGGCTCTGGGTTCTCTTACGGTTAGTCGGTTCATCAAAATAAATAAGGTGCATTCCCTTATTGGCAGGGTCAACAGATGTGAGACTGGGCGAAATTAAGGACAAATTACGTGTAGCTTCAGGCATGGAATCATGGACATATGAGCTTAGCTGATCCATATATTTTTCCATAAATTCGTAGGTCGATCCCTCCGGACCAAGTGTGTTCATCCGTATATTGGAGCGATCTTCAAGAGGGGCAAGCTCCTTGTGTAAGCTATTCCATAAGGCAACAATGGAGAATCCGAGAATCAGCAGTATCGGCCATATGGTCCATCTCATCTTCATAAAAGCGGTAAGCGAGTACCTGTAGCTTCGGTTCAGGCCGACAAAATATGGCTCTGTCTTTTGGTACAGCCAGTTAAAGCCCAGATGATGCTGTTTTGTCAATATCTTTGATCCCATCATGGGTGTCAAACTTAGGGCAACAAAAGCAGAGAGAATCACCGCACCCGCCACCACTACAACAAATTCACTGAAAAGCCTGCCGGTCAGACCCTGAAGAAACATGATTGGAAGAAATACTACGGCGAGGGTTATCGTTGTGGAAATAATAGCGGTATAGATCTCTTTTGAACCCTCCAGCGCAGCTTTTCGTGGCCCATAACCGGAGTCAACTTTAGAGTAAATGATTTCAAGCACAACAATCGCATCATCGCATACCAGTCCGATAGCCAATACCAACCCCAGTAAAGTCAGTACATTGATGGAAAGTCCACCTATCCACATTAAAAAAAAGGTCGAAACAATTGAAATTGGTATCGCAACAACGGGAATGATGGTTGATCGCCAGTCGCGCAGAAAAATAAAAATAATAAGTACTACCAGGAAAAACGCTAATAGTAATGTTTCTTTCACTTCCGTGATGGCTTTCCGCTCAAAAACAGTAAAATCGAATCCCAACTTAATATTAAAACCCGGAGGGATCTCTTTTTTTAATTGCTCCGTCCGCTTATAAAACTCGTCGGCCATGGTTATTGTATTTTCCCCCGGCTGGGGAACTACTCCGATGGCGACGGCCGGTTCCAGGTCATCCTTAAAAATAGTTCGTTCATTTTCAGCGCCTAACTCGGCGTGCCCGATATCACTGAACCGTACAATTTCCCCGTTCCTGCTCCTGATAATAAGATCATTGAAGGCAGAAGCGGATGGCAGAAAACCGAGCGTTCTGATATTAAGTTCCGTATTATCCCCTTCGATCCTGCCGGAAGGCAATTCCTGATTTCCTTGTTTTACAGCTTGTTGCGCGTCAATTGGAGTCATTCCCAGGCCATGAAGTTTATCAGGATCCATCCAAAGCCTCATGGCATACTTTTTCTCACCAAAAATTTTAACTCCGGCAATTCCCGAGATAGTCTGATACTTGTTCCGAAAATACCTGTCGACCACATCACTTATTTCAAGCACAGAATGATCCTTGCTTGAAACGATTACGAATATGATCGGGTTGGCGTTTGCGTCCAGTTTTTCAACGATGGGAGGATCGGCATCCTTCGGCAGGAAACGGATTGCCCTCGACACCCTGTCACGAACATCGTTTGTAGCCCGCTCAAGGTCTTCTCCGATGTTGAATTCTACAGTGATCGCACTTGTTTGTTCGGTTGAAGAGGACGATATTATTCGGATCCCTTCTATTCCGCTTATTTCCTGCTGCAGGGGCTCAGTGATCTGTGCCTGAATTATTTCAGCATTTGCGCCGGTATATAAAGTCGTAACGTTGACTACAGGAGGCTGCATTTCGGGATATTCCCTGTCGGGTAAAAACGAAAACCCGACGATACCTGCAATGATCATTAGTAAGGCTAAAACCACTGGCAAGGCAGGACGCTCAATACACGTGGATGAGAGGCTCATATTAACGTGATTTTACAATTTCCAATTTAGAACCGGGTCTCAACTTCATGAACCCCGTGACCAAAACCGTATCCCCCGGCAGTACACCCTTTATTATTTCGACCATTTTTTCCGATCGAATCCCGGTGATTACAGGTCTGTAACCAGCTTTCCCTTTTTCAGCAAAAAAAAGGTGATACCCGCCCGGAGTCGGGACCAGCGACTGGGTAGGGACATATATCGCAGAAACAGCAGCTTTTGCAGACAGACTAATACTTACAGTTATACCCGCTTTTAGCGCAGCGTCAGAATTCTCAACAATAGCCAGGATCTTCAGGTTTCCGGAATTTTGATTAATTGAAGGGTTTATCGCTTCAACAAGGGCAGAATATTCCGACGGATTTCCTTCAACCCGGAAATTAAACAGTTCGCCTTTCCGAATCATATTTGCAAAGGTCTGAGAAACCGTAAAATCAATTTTCAACTTACTGATATCCTCTATGGTTGTGAGTACTTTCCCGGGGGTCAGGTAAGCCCCCTCACTGACATTCCGGATACCAATGACGCCCGAAAACGGAGCCACGATTTTGGTTTTGCCAATCAGCACATTCAGTGATTCAGCCTCAGCTTCAAGCACTTTTCGATCACATACTGACTCATCAAAAATTTGTTTACTGGTTCCACCCGATTTCAGCAAGCTTTCGGTGCGCTTTTCGGTCTCAAGTGCCAGATCCAATTTCGCCTTAACCTTTTTTAAATTGGCCTGCAGTTCGGCATCATCAAGTTGAAAAAGGAGATCTCCCCTTTTCACCTGGCTTCCCTCTTTAAAATGGATGGAAACCAGACGAAGTGACAATTCACTTACTAATTCTACGGCTTCGTTAGCCCGGATACTTCCAACAGCTTTAAACGTAAAATTAATGAGGGTATCTTTAGCGATAAAGCATTCTGCCTGCACCGCTGCTGCACCTGGTTTGGTGCTTTTAGTCAGCTCCTTCTTTGAATTGGAAATGATTTTAATCACGATAAGCAGCAGAAGAAGGGCTCCAATAATCAAAAGGATGTAATTTTTCGTTCCTATCCCGGACTGAGTTGTTGACATTTGAGTATTTTTATATTGTTTGCTAAACTAAAAACTCTTTTGAATTATGTCAATTTGCAATATATCAATGAATTAAACTTGATTCAGATTGTACAGAAGGGGTGCGGCTCCAACCTTAAAACAACTAATTTAAGGTATTGATGTTGATTTTCAAATGACCTCAGCCAGGTCAAATGTCTGCAGAAAAGAATGTTAAATGAGTTATGTAGAAGTTATCCAGGTTAAATAAATCGGTCGGCACAAAGCCCTGATGGCAACATATATATGTACGAATATAAACTATTATATTAAAACAGCAAAATATTTTGCCCGTTTTTTTTTTGAAATATATAATATTTGTAAGACTAAATTTTAGGGCTGAGTGTTTCTCCGCATTCAATTATCTTCAATATCCTTGGCCTGAATTACTTTTTTGCCACACCATCCTACTGGTTCAGGGCCAAGTCCCGGGAAATACATCCACTCATCACCGGCGACACCTAATTTTAAAAATAAGGTCAAGCCACTCTCCAAAGGTTTGTACTTTGGCTGGATCAGTTTGGATTGCTTACAGGAAACAGATAAAATAAACATAAAAGAATGGTTTTACTTTTATCTTTTGGATTTTCAAATATTACCTATTTAGCTATTAATAAAGTTTTTATGTTTCTCTATCCGGGGACATTTGCGGCTGGTTTGTAGATCAATATATAACATATTTAAGTGGGTTATAGTTCGTTTAATTTGTATTTTTACATCGAATTTTTGGTGAAAAGGGTCCTGGGGAGCTAATAAATCCAATTATTAAAAAAATATCAGGATGATCGAAATACTAAGTAAGGTCCTATTAGGTCTGGGACTGATGTTTACCGGGGTTCAGATGTTATCTTCCGGTCTGAAGCAAATGGGCAGCCGGCCATTCCGCATGTTTGCCACACAATCGGCCACATCCAATGGTAAGGCGCTGTTATTTGGGCTAGGTTCCGGAGTCATTATGCAAAGTACATCGGCAGCACTGATGATTCTGGCAAGTCTGATTTCTGCAGCGATGCTTAATGTTCCTCAGGCAATCGCGATCCTGACCGGATTCAGCGTTGGGAATTGTGTATTGTTATTCATCGTCTCCATGAATATTTCCATTGGGATAATGTTTCTGGTCGGGATCAGCGGAATAGCGATGTTTTTGACCAGGGATGAGCGATACCTTATTTATTGCAGAATTGGACTTGGATTGGGTTTGATTTTCTTTGGCAATTTGATGATGTCTGCCGGAGTTAAACCTTTACGGGACGAGGCCTGGTTTACCGGTGCGATGGAGTTTAGCCGCAATTATTCGCTGCTTTCAATCATCGTCGGTGCCGCTCTGGGGTTTATCGTGCAATCATCTACAGCCGTAGGGCTTGTTGCTATCGGGCTCGCGAGGGAGAATATTCTTTCCGGTCCGCAGACCTTTCTGTTTATGTATGGCGCAGCAATAGGTTCCACGATGTTCAAGGTGATGCTTGGGCAGGCGTTTCGCGGAACATCGCGGCAGCTTGTCCTGTTTGTAAACTTGTTCAATATTTTTGGAGCTTCGGTTTTTATTCTGCTCTATTATATCGAAGTCTATTTTCATATCCCGCTGTTAATGGCGCTGCTGAATTTTTTCGAACTGGATCTGGTGCATCAGGCAGCCTGGGTTTTTCTCCTTTTTAATCTTACTTCGGCAGTTTTCTTCATTGCCATTCATGGACCGCTTACCCGCTGGCTGGAAAGATCCCTCCCTCCCTCCGAAGAAGAGGGTTTATCCCAGCCTAAATATTTGTCTGAATTCCAGGCTCAGGATCCTGACACGGCCCTGGAAATGATCCATCTGGAGCAGACGCGCGAATTGGAACAAATCGCAGTCTTCATCTCTACGGCAAGAATAACCTCTGAAGGGCCAACCCTGGCATTGCGTCACGATGCATTCAAATCCCTGGCAGGACAAGTGGCGACAGCGTTAGCTAATGTGGCATCAATGCCAATGCTCCCGGAAACAACCAAAGAACATGCCTTCATGCAAACACACCAGACTTTATTGGATCAATTGGCTGACAGTACTGCCTCAGGCGTGAAAATCATTTTAAAGGCAAGGACCGATCCATCATTGGAGGGTCTTTCGGACGCTTGTATGGAGTCCATCGAATTTCTGCTGAATTTTGCTGCTGAAATTGAAAAAACGAAGGATAAGGATGACGTTCGGATGTTTCTGGACCTGAGTTCTTCGAATGCTCCATCCATGGAAAAGCTTCGAAAAGCATATATTGACAACGACAAGCTCGTTTCAGCCATTAGCAAAGGATGCCTGCTTGATCTGACCATGGTGACAGAAAAAATCTTTTGGCTCCTCAACGGGATGCTAAGCCATTTGATACCGGATATGGAAAAAGCAAATTAAGAAAACACCATTCCAAGCAATCGAAATACGAATAGATCATCCGTAATATCTCTTCAATTTAAACTCTCCGGCACCTTCCTGCCAGGCTGGTGCATAAATGATGTCCGTTGGCTCTGTGAAACAACTATTTGCTAATTTCAGGTAAAAGTAAACCACATTAAACTTATTCCCCTGCTTTTGTCCGTGCCTTTCTGACTGCAATAAAACTCCGGATAAAATAGACCATGCTCACTGCACAGGCAATCATCATAATCACAATCCGCACGATGGCCCCGTTATCTGCCCTTCCAATGGAACCGGTAAGCGGCTTAATAAATGCGATTAAAAGTACAAAGGTCAGCAGTACCGAGATATGGGCGATCACACGGTTTCCGGCTTTTAGTCCCCTGATCAGCGAGAGGAGGATAATGCCTGCAAACACCGGAATAAGGGCAGTAGGCGATGGAGTCTGAGATCCCAGGTAGCCCCACAAACCGAGCAAAATCAAAACAACAGCATTCAACATGCTTACAACATATACCTTCATAACAATTAACTTTAAAATATAAACCAGGAAATACTTTTTCCTCCCTTAAACCAATAACAAGCGGTTTGAACAGATTGTTCCAAAATCATTATCTTTTGTCGCGATGAAACCCTCATGAACTTACATTCACAAAAGGCAATGTATAAATCGATGAGGGTTCCACACGGATCAAAGATCAAAATATTAATAAGTTAATTAAAATTTATACGTGTGAAAACTACCCATTTATGCCGGTTAAAATTCATCTCAATGATGTATTCTACCCATTAGTAATGAAATACACTGATAACAAGATAGTCTCAAAACAATAAAAATTAAACCCTCTTTGCCCGTAGGGCATCAATTTCGATAGAAAAACGAATCAAATAGATACAATTGTCCGTTAGGACATTAACAGATAAACGGTTAATTCCCTACGGGAAATTTGTTTTCAGAATTATACTTTTCTATTGATATTTATCTCCTACGGAGAAATTTAAACAGTCTCTAAATTAAAATCTGTTTCTGTTTGAAATAACGCGATAAAGTCCTAATTTGCTTCGATTTTCAGAATCGGGCAAATGTCCGTTTAAACCTAAACCAATGTCTATTCCTTCCCGCTCCAAAAGCAAAACCATTTTCAACGAAGAGATCAAACAGCTGAAAAAATATCTCTACAGCGAAAGTAACGAGGATGCAAAACGTCCATTGTTGTATCCGTTTTTCCAGAAACTGAACAAGGAAAAATTTAAGATCGAATCAGATGCCTGCGGAGCCGATGTCTATATTGAAGGTCAGATTATTGTGGAGGCGAAGTCGCACTATTCCGACTGGCTCGACGGCTTTTACCAGGCCCTGCATTACCATAAAAAACATGGACTGATCTATTCGGTAGTGGTGGTGATTGCCCATAAGTTCGTCGGGATCTGGAAGGTAAACCAATTGCCTGAATATGCGGTAATCCTTGCCCATACTTCTGATGCCCAAAAGGCTCCCAGCACTATCGGGAAGGAGAACACCCGCAAAACAGCGCAGCCAGGGCGGAAAGAGATCCGTGAAGCAGCCATTTACTGGCTCGAACCCAAAGACCTCGAAGGGGATTATTTTGCCGGTGAAGCCAAAAGTATCGACTACGAGATTTTTGAAATCCTGAATATCCTTAGAAATTCGGGGGTGGAACGGCTTCAGATGAATACCCGGAATTTTATCGATCAGATCGAACTGCTGAAAAAATACTTTGAACACCCGATCGACGCCGTTCATGCCTTCTATTCAATGGTGGCCTATTGGGATATCACCTCAACCGTTTCAATCAACGAGAATTCCAACCAGATTTGCCTGGTTGGCTTTAAAGGACAGAAAAACAGCGACCAAATATCCATCAACCCACTATATTTCAAAGAGTTTAAAAAATTTGTCGAAACCCGGTTTATCTTCACCAACGAAGGTTCCGGGCTGACCGTAGATTATTATTTCAGCCGGTTCGATGAGGTGATTTCGCGCATCGACCCCGAATATGTGAAGCAGCATGGCATCTTCTTTACCGATATCAACCTGAGCAAATTTGCCCTCTGGTATGCCAAACGAGCGATCGACGCCGAACTGGACGAGCAATATATCTTCTTTGATCCGGCAGGTGGTTCGGGCAACCTGATCTCGAGCTGGAGGGGACGGCTCAAGCACAAGATTATCTCCGAACTGCAGCCCGACCTGTTGCGGATTATCGAACGACGGATGAAGATCGATCCCTGGCATATTGAAACAGGTTTTACGATTATCCCGAAAACCGCCGACAATGAAGGGTTGAATTTCCTCGATTGCGATGCCGCCAATTACCTGAGCAGGCTTGAAAAGGAGCTAAAACTGAAGAACCTCGCCATCGACAAACCGCTCGCCTTTTTGCTGAACCCGCCTTATAAAAATACCGATGAACACGAATCGGCCCGAGAAGAGACCAATTCAAACTATTCGATCCACCCCTCCATTCTTGAACTTACGGGCGAAGATGCCGGTAAGGAGCGTTACCTCGCGTTCCTGGGGCAAATCCTCAATATTTCGAAGCTGAAGGCACAGGTTGAAGGAACCGCCGAATCGTTGGTGCTGATTTTCACCCCAACTTCGTGGCTGATCCCAAGGCCAACCTATGTTGCTTTCCGCAAAGAGTGGGACCGCCATTTCGCTTATCTCGACGGGTTTATCATCACAAGCAACGAGTTCTTTAAATTGCAGGGGAAATGGCCGCTTGCCTTTACCATCTGGAAATACAGCTATGATGAAACACGGACCAACAAGGTTGAAGTGGCCGATTATTCTCGTTTCAAAAAACAGGACCTTAATATTAACTGGAACCTGGGTGAAGAAGAGCTGAATTATGTGTTTGGAGAAAGTTTGAAGAATCATAGGAAAATAAGGTTAGATAATGCAATGGGTTCTATTAAAGAATGGGTGGGTCAATCAATGTATGATTTCAAAAGAGATCCCACAAAACGTGAACTTGAAAGCAATTTGGTTTACGGCGGATTACCTATAAAAGATGAAAGAAGAAAAAATAAGAAAACTTATGGAATTGAAAGTGGCGAATTTATCGGTTTTATGGATGATGCCACACCTGTAAGAGTTAAACAGGATAAATCTAAAAGGTTGTCCAATTTACCCAATAGAATATGGTTTAGATTGGATTCTGCAATTAAAGATGTAAATAAATCAAAATGCTTTAATGGTCCGACTGATAACAGAAGTTATTGCGCTAATAATTTAGAATCTGCAAAAGTTGTTATGACTTGGTTTGCTATTTCTAAATCTGTAAACGGGAAATATCCAACCTGGGCCAATCAGTCAGATATTTGGGCGCCGGATATTAAGCCTGAATATGCATCGTACTGGTACGCGTTGTGTTTTGCCTTTGTTTTGGCGGAGAACCGTTGTGTGGTGACC
>TBL_comb47_HYPODRAFT_10000254_pt1 | contig 70093 bp, 53 predicted proteins | sample TroBogypolimnion_40_FD_10682 | JGI IMG/M metagenome (IMG submission 10682) | reverse complement strand
TGACATTTACTGAAATTTGGGCCTGGCCTGCGGTGAAAAGCAGCATTGCCAACCCAAGAAATACAATTCTTACTGCTTTCATTTTCTGGTTTTATTGATCAGGTGAATGCACTTTTTACGATTCATCTTTTGTCGTACGGATCAGACTGATTCCGGCAATGAAAAAGACAAGACCAAGGATACCATATATCACAAGTATCCTAATGTTGCGTGTACCGGCGGAAGCAGAGGCAAATGTCAGACCTGCATAAATCAGACCTACTATCCCCAAAACCGTGAGCAGTCCGCCAAAAATCCTCTTTACATTCATAATGCTGTTTTTTTAATGATTTGTCTGCTGATGATTCTTTCTATATGTGCACTCCCATCAGGTAACTAAACACTCCAAATACTTTGAGGAGCCAGACAATAAGCACCACAACGACCACCACATTGAATATGGTTTTTATCTTGTGATCCATCGGGATGTAGGTATTGATAAGCCAGAGGACAACTCCTGTGACGACAAGGACAATTAATATCGTTAATAGTGGCATGACAAATTGATTTAAATTAATGGTTTATAATGACGACCGGACTGCTTCGTTATGTATTATTCTATTTGCTTTTTGGTGGTTTCTCCTGGCTTGGTCTGTTATCCACACTTTTGTCCGAACTAGTTTGTTGTTGCTTGGCAGGCTGTTCATTCTGTTGCTGCTTTGGTGGAGACTGCTGCTGCTTAACAGGCTGGGCATTGTGTTGCTGTGGCGAAGCCTGTTGCTGCCTTGGCGGTTGGGAATTGTGCTGCTGAGGCGGAGCCTGTTGCTGCTTAGGTGGCTGTGCATTGTGCTGCTGTGGCGGAGCCTGTTGTTGTTTAGGTGGCTGTGCATTGTGCTGCTGCGGTGAAGTCTGTTGTTGCTTAGGTGGCTGTGCATTGTGCTGCTGCGGTGAAGTCTGTTGCTGTTTCGGCGGCTGAGCCTGTTGCTGCTTTGCAGGTTGGGCATTATGCTGTGGAGGTTGAGTCTGCTGCTTCGCGGGTTGTGAATTCTGCTGTTTTACAGGAGGTGTCTGCTGCTTTGTAGGTTGCGCTGTTGCCGGGTTAACCGGCATTATACCCGTACCTCTTTGTGCTGCAGGTTTCACATTTTTTATACTTTCTACTTTTACAGGAGCTGGCTTTGCTCCCGTTGAACCTGTTTTTTGTACAGGTGGCCTGTAAATCTGAAGTTGATTCTGATTAATTTTCTCGCCGGGTTTACTGGCGTTTTTAATAGCTACAGGCGCAAACTTTTTTCCGGCAACTCTTTCGACATCGGCTCTTGCCGGGCCTGTGTTGTACGTTACATGACGCCCCTGGTCAACACGTGTATTATTGATGACTGTTGAGCGATTTATGATAGTAATATTATTTGTGGTGTTAATATAGTAGTTATTGATATCCCGTCTTCCAAAATCCCTGTCTCTTACAAATCTCCATTGGTTGCCCGGTAAATTATATCCATTTCCATATGCAAAGCTGATACTGACACCTGGTCCGATGGGTGCCCATCCGTAGTAACCTTCCGATCTTCTCCAGGTAACCCATCCCGGGCCCCATTCGTTATCAGGTACCCACATAGGTCCGTACATCGGATCATTAAACCACCGGCCATAATGAAATGGCGCCCATCCCCATGGATAATTTGAAACCCAGGTCCACCCTTCATCCGTATTTACCCAATAACCATTGGTGGCATAAGGGGAAAAACCGGGCCCTGCATTCGGAACCCAGACGTACCCGTAATCTGAATTATCTACCCATGTTCCATAAGGACTTAATTCATCATAAAACACCTGGAAACTGACCGACCCGCCCTGGGCAGAAACCATCATTGGTGTCATCAATGATGCAATACTAAATACTATTAAAAATGTAACGATTTTTATTTTGGTTCTCATAACACATTTTTTTGTGTGATGAATTTATCACATTGCAAAGGTGCGGTCATTTCTGGCGGAAGGTGTTACATGATTCCGTCAAAGAGTTACATCATTCGTACATTTTCTCTTTGAACCGTGTTTATGATATAAAAATGAATAAGCCAGGAAACTGGTTTTTTAATTCTTGAAAATGATGCCTGAAGGTATGAATCATGTAAGATAAAAATAAAGTTATGTAACAGATTCCGTGACTATCAATCTCACCTTTGCATTAAAATAATTGAAATGCCTGTGATCAAACATAATTCGATGACCAAAAAAAATATTATTTGTGCTTTGTCTGCACTTCTCCTTTGTTTCAATGCCTTCGGTATTCCAGCCGATTCACTTGTCATGACCAAATTGAAACCGAAAGTCTATCATATAAACTATTTTGTAGAGGGAGCAATAATAGCTGTAGGGATGGCTGGAGATTTATTTGCAATTCCCCGATTAAAAAGTAAGCCGGCACTTACACCCGAAGAAGTTACATTTGTTAATTCTGATGCACAGAAGAACCTTATCAACACCATTGACCGCTGGTCGTTAAGACAACCAACAACCAACCGGACCCTGTGGAAGAAAATTTCCGATGATGGAGAGATTGGTGTTTTTCTCCTGCCTAGTTTGCTCATGATTGATAAAAACATCCGCAAGGATTGGCTTCGCTTGTTGTTCATGTACGTGGAAGGTCACACCGTAACATTTACTATTTATAATTACAGTCCGCTTGGACCTTATTTTCAGAACCGTTTACGACCGGCTGTTTACTACCCTGAACTGGGCCTGGATGCTCAAATGAACAGCAACAACCGCAATTCGTTTTACAGCGGTCACGTGGCATCTTGCGCTTACAGTACTTTTTTCATGGCAAAGGTGTATTGTGATTATCATCCCAATATCGGGGCGGCGAAATATCTTTTGTATCTCGCAGCATCTGTTCCTCCTTTGTTTATAGGCTATGCCAGAATACGATCACTGGATCATTTTCCATCGGATGTTGCTGTGGGTTTTGGCCTGGGTGCCATTATTGGCATTGTGGTTCCTGCATTGCATAAGATTCCGTGCAGTAAATATCTTTCCCTCGGGCTTTCAACCGCCCCTGAGTCAGTAGGAATTAGTCTCCGCCTGAAACTCCCGGATCAGCAGCATTCTGCAATCAAAAACTAAGCAATGCCTCCTCCTTACAGGCTGTTAAAAAATCTTTATAATAATCTTTGGCCCCCTCCTGATCCATGCTTCCGATACGCGGCAGGAGATTAATAACAAGTCTGAATTGTGAAAATAAAACTCGCAAATCCACGACTGAAAAAACCGCTCATTGTTGTGGCCGGTGCCATCATCCTTACAATAGTGATTGTTATTGCATTGATTTCTCCCATTGCAAAATACCTGATTGAAAAAAATTCGGAAAAATATTCAGGCAGGAAAATTATTATGAGCTGGATCTATGTAAACCCCTTTACCGGGTATGTTCACATAAGTAATCTCAAAATCTACGAATCAAAAAAACTTCCAGGTTATAAAACCGGTGACAGTCTCTTCTTTTCAGCAAAAGGCGTCAGTGCAAATTTTTCTATGCTTAAATTACTTTCCAAAACAATTGAAATTACAGAAGCCACATTAGACCAGCCAAAGGGGATCATCATTCAAAAGAACAACGTGTTGAATTTTACAGATCTGATTAAACTTTTTACACCAAAGAAAACCAGGACCACTCCTTCCGCGGTTCATTTTTCAATATTAAAAATCAGCATTGAAAACGGAACATTCCTTTACCGCGAAGAAGTTACACCCATCAACTATTTCATCAAAAATGTAACTGTTAAAAGCACAGGAAAACAGTGGGATGCAGATACAATGGCTGTTACTTTTTCCTTCTCCTCAGGACCAGCATCAGGGACTGCCAAAGGAAACATTACCATCAATTTTAAGACAATGGATTATCATGCTGCCGGTGTCATTCATAAATTCGATCTCAAATTTATAGAACAATACCTGAAAGGCTTGTCAAATTATGGGAACTTCAGTGCTAATCTTGATGCTGATATAAAATCGACGGGGAATTTCAAAGACGAGGAAGATATTAATGCCAGAGGAATGGTGATGCTGAATGATATTCATTTTGGGAAAAATCCCGGTGACGACTATCTGTCCTGTGAGAAACTGGTACTGAAAATCGATGAGATGAGCCCGAAGAATCACACATATATTTTCGATTCTTTATCCATGATACATCCGTTTTTGAAATATGAGCGTTACGATTACCTGGATAATCTGCAAATGATGTTTGGTAAAAACGGGGCCACGATCTCGGCTGCATATGCTGATAAGGAACGGTTTAACCTGATCATTGAAATCGCCGATTATGTAAAAGTACTAGCGAAAAATTTCTTTCAGAGTGATTACAAGATCAACAGGCTGGCAGTATACAAAGGAGATTTGAAATTCAATGACTATGCAATAAGTGAAAAATTTTCTGCAGATGTAAACCCTCTATTTATTACTGCGGATTCAATCAACAAAAACAACAAACGGGTCACAGTCATCATGAAATCAGGCATTCAACCTTACGGTATTATTTCCGCGACTCTGAGCATCAATCCGAAAAACAAGGAAGATTTTGATCTGAATTGCACTATCCAAAAAGTTCCTGCAGCCATGTTTAATCCCTACCTTGTTACCTATACTTCTTATCCTCTGGATCGTGGAACCATTGAATTCAGGGGCACCTGGAATGTGATGAACGGTATTATCCAAAGTGTCAATCACCTGGTGATTATCGATCCACGGAGAACGAAGCGGGTTCGGAACAAAGACACAAAATGGATTCCCATTCCCCTGATCCTGTCACTGATTCGTGAGCGCGGGAATGTTATCGATTACCAAATTCCGATTTCCGGTAATCTGAAGGATCCTAAATTTCATTTGCATGATGTGCTGGTCGACTTGCTGGAAAACATTTTTGTTAAGCCGGCTTCAGGCCCATACAGAATGGAAGTAAAAAATATGGAACTTGAAATTGAGCAATCGCAGGCATTGAGCTGGAATATGCGGCAGGGATCACTTCTGCCTGACCAGGAAAAATTCGTAAAAACGCTGATTGATTTTCTCGTGGAAAACCCGGATGCAACCATTAATGTTTATCCAATGAATTATACGGAAAAAGAAAAAGAACACATTCAGTTTTTTGAAGCCAAGAAAAAATATTTCATTTTACTTCAAAACAAAAACACTCATATCTTCAGTGTGAATGATTCTCTGAAGGTTGATAAGATGTCAGTGAAGGATTCTGTGTTTGTTCATTATTTATCCAATCACGTGAATGATAAAATGCTGTTTACCATTCAGGAAAAGTGCAATAAATTTATTGGTTCGTCCATAGTAAATAATAAAGTCAGCCAATTAAATAATCAAAGAGAAGAGGCTTTTATGTCGGGCTTCAGACAAAAATCCGTACAAAACCGTGTAAAAATGAATGCCGCAGAAAACAATATCCCTTACAACGGATTATCATTTTATAAATTGACATACAAAGGTGAAGTTCCAGAGGCTTTAATAATGGCGTACCGGAAAATGAATGAATTAAATGGTGAGGTCCCAAGGATAAAATATAAGAATGACCGGAAGAAAAATAAAAACGCGCTTTGAAAGTCAACTTAAAATCACAACAAATTGAAAAAAATATCAGAGTAATCCATCGCGGGTAATCTGAAGACATTCGGATGTACGTCTAAATGTGTGAATCATGTAAGTTATTTATAAAGTTATGTAACATTAAAAATCTGAAAAGAGATCAACTTTGTAGAATGATTATTCATATTAAAAAACTCAAAATGAAAAAACTGACCTATTGCCTGGTTTCCCTTTTATTACTTCTTAGCTTGTCGTTTACATCCTGTGTGTCAAGCAAGAAATTCAATGCTTCAGAAGCCAATGGAGCCAGACTTCAAAAAGAGATTGCAAATACCAATGGCCTGTTAAAGGATTGCAATAACCAGGTCAGCAGCCTGAAGGAAGAAAAAGCATCCCTGAAGAATGCAAATGCTACCGTTCAAAATGATCTCAATGCACTCTCAACCGAATCAAAAATGACCATCGCCGACCAGGCAAAAAGGTTAAAGAATTTCCAGGATATGATCCAGGCGCAGAAAAATGTAATGTCAGCGCTTAAAAACTCAATCTCCGATGCATTAATGAACTATAAAACTGATGAGTTATCGGTCTACATAAAGGATGGGAATGTTTATGTTTCTCTAGAAGAAAAACTGTTGTTCAAGTCCGGGAGCGATGTTGTTGACCCAAAAGGAAAAGAAGCCCTCAAGACTCTTGCAAAAGTACTCAATGGAACAAAAGACATCACTGTTCTGATCGAAGGTCATACTGATAATGTCCCGATTAAAACTGCTCTTTTCGAAGACAACTGGGATCTCAGTACAGCCAGGGCCACATCCATCGTCCGCATCCTTACAAAGGACAATGGATTTGATCCGAGCCGCATAACAGCATCGGGCAGAAGCCAATACCATCCTGTAAAAACAAACGAAACAAATGAAGGACGTGCAGGAAACCGCAGAACTGAAGTCATCTTATCCCCTGATCTAAATGAACTTTATAAGCTTCTGTACTAACAACAGGGTTCTTGGGTTTACTTAGAATTACTGAATGCACCTCGCACGTCAAACAGTGCGGGGTTTTTTTGACGGCAAAATCAACTATCTTTGTAGAACCAATCAAATATTCTGGCCAGCTACAAGCAACACCAAAAATTCAAAGCCTGAAACCTTGAAAAAATTAAAAAACATATTGATTTGCCTTCTGCTATCATGGGTCTTCCAGGGTTCACTCCATGCACAAACGGTTGTATCGGCAAAAGAAGAGAATTCCGAAGAGATGCCCGGGTCGGGTTGCGGAGGTGTTGAACGATGGGATGAAAAAGTGCTGGTTGATAATTATGCTTCACAGGTTAACTATACTCCTGTTTTTACTTCCATCGATTCGCTGATCCATATTCCTACTGTTCCCAATGCTTCAGCACCAAGAATGCCGGGAATAGAATTCCAGGCATACAAGATCAAATGCAGCATCACGGTTAAGAAAAATGAATCCGACGATGACTATCACCTTGTCCTGGTTGATGGAAGCGAATCAATGATCGGCGAAGTACCGGACCCAACCTGCCCGGTTGCAGCAACATCTGCTCATCTGAATGAATTTCTTGACGCACGCAATTGGGTTTCCTCTCACGTTGGCATTGACCCTGTTGACAATGTGAACATCGCGCTTGTTGAAGTAACGGGAGTAGCCTTCGTTGATGTACCGCACGGACAAACTGGCGCTGCGCCAAATCAAATGGAAATTCATCCCATCCTGAACATCAGGTTTGCTGATAATTCTGGCATTAATGACGGAACAGGTCATGATCCTGCTTTCAAAATCACCGTAGCACCTGCCTCATTTTCTGAAAAAACCGTCTTTCACCTGACCTCAGATCATGCCATGTTTGAGAATTGCAGGATTGAAATTTATTCACTGAATGGTGAAAAGGTTCAAAACACAAATGTTCCCGTTAACAACAAGAAAGAAGTTAGTTATACCTTTTACAGGAATTCACTGATCAACGGAATGTACATCTACCGGATCCTGAACAACAATTCAACCTTGTACGAAGGAAAAATCATCCTTCAGTAACTATTTTTTCCTAAACCTTCCGGCCATTCATGCATCAGGATCATCCTGTGTTCTTTTACCCATAAGGCAATAATCTCAATAGACACCAGTTTCGTTTCCTGTCAGCATCATTTATGAAAGTGCCCGGATTTTTCTTATTTTTACAAATAAAAACCATGAAGAAATTAACATTCATTCTGATCCTGCTTCTCCTGCTGGGCAGTACGCGTTCGTTCGCACAAGCCAATGCAGCTGGCTATAAAATTGCCGACAAGATCCACCTCGAAGGTGATGGCGGCTGGGACTACCTTACATTTGATGATGCCTCATCCCGGTTATTCGTCTCACACGGCACCATAGTCCAGATCGTGGATGTCAACCAGAAAAAAGTTGTCGGAACAATTCCCGACACAAAAGGTGTTCACGGAATAACATTGGCACAGGACCTCAACAAAGGGTTTATCAGCAACGGAAGGGATACATCTGTGACGGTCTTTGATCTGAAGACATTGCAGGTTATCACCAAGGTCAGGGTGACAGGCATTAACCCCGATGCAATACTCTATGATCCTTTTTCGCACAAGGTTTTTGCCTTTAACGGCAGAACGTCCAATGCCACTGTAATTGATGCAGCCACGAACAAAGTGACCGGCACGATCGCTCTTCCCGGCAAGCCCGAGTTTTCAGTCACCGACGGGAAAGGAAAAGTCTTTGTAAATATAGAGGACAAAAGCGAGATCTGCCAGATCAATCCAACGACACTAAAGGTCGAAAATACCTGGTCCGTTGCTCCTGGCGAAGAACCAAGCGGGTTGGCAATTGATGCAATGGATCATCGGTTATTCGCAGTTTGTGGAAATAAATTGATGATCGTTATGGATGCTGACAACGGGAAAATTGTTGCTAAACCTGAAATCGGCGACAGGGTTGATGGTGTTGCTTATGACCCGGGGTTAAAGCGGATTTATAGTTCAAACGGTGATGGAACAATGACCGTCGTTCTCGAGCAGGATAAAAACACTTTCCGGGTAAAAGAAAATGTAACAACACTCAAAGGTGCAAGAACCATCACATTAAGTCCTAAGACTCACAAGATCTTTTTACCTGTCGCAGAGGTCGGCGCAACACCGGAGGCGACAAAAGAAAATCCCCATCCACGACCATCAATCAAGCCAAACTCATTCATGATTCTCGTGGTTGAACCATTATAGTTTTTTCGATGAGTAACAAGAAACGGGTTAAGTTCACAAAATACCAGGTGTTTAAACATACTACCGAATCAAAGAAAAAAAACATGATCGGTACAAATCCGGAAATAATGAAAAGAAAGGCTTTCCAGGCAGCCCTGAATCCGACCTATGTCGCAACCATTACGGAATCACCGGGAGTTGAATTCCAGTACACATTCATTCCTCCGGAAGAAAAAAATGTTATATCCTGATATTTATTTTTTTCAATACATACTATTTCCCGAAAAGGGGTGTTTTGAAAAGAAGAAAACGATAACCAACCCGCCACGGCCTGCTCCAGGCGATTTGGAAAACGATAAACAACTGAAATCCTTTTTACCTGTTGACGTTGTTAAACCCTCTGCAGACAAAACGCAGAGGGTTTTTTATGCCATGCCGGTAAGTCACAAATCTGAACAGGGAATTTACAATTAACCAGCGATCTTCCGTTAATGGAGATGTTTGATCTTTGTTTTTGGGCCTAAGAATGAGGGTGAAAAATCCACTTCCAGATAGGCATAGCTGAACATGTTATTCCCGTTCATGTTCCATCCGTTGAATGCCGATAACGAACGGCCGGGAAAGAGAAGAGAGTAGTTCAGATCAATTTCAAGCGATTCGACAGGCGTAAATGTGAACAATAAATCTGCCTCATGAATCAGGCTCGACGAAACTTTCTCCACAACATACTTCCCCGAAATGGGATCCAGTTGCCTCATGTAAGCATGCGGTAAGCTAAACCAATGGTATGATGCCTCAATCGAAATGGCGTCTGAAACAGTAAAAGTTGTTGTGAGATAAAGGTTGTTCAATCCGGGGTTGATATTGGTCCGGTAAGCAGCATTAAAGAACCCCGACAATCCCATGTTCTTCCGGGAATTGCCATACAACATGCTGAACCCATGCACAACCTTTTTCCATTCTGCAGAATCCGCATAGTTATCTCCGCTCATGTGCTCGTACGCAATCATCACATCCAGCCACGTTGTGAACTGATAACTAAAATATCCGGAATAATAAAACGCGCTGAGCCGCCTGCCATCAATGATATGCCCCGCCTGGTAAAATCCGGTCAGGAAAAGATCCCAGTCAGTCCACGCAAGCCAGGTGCTCAAACCTAGTGTGTTTCGGCCATACAAAACACTCCTGGACACGCCATTGTCGGAAGCATCACAGATATCCGACAGCGTGAAAAGCAATTTATCATCACAGGTTTTCTTATGTAAATAAAGAAAACCAAGGTACCGGTAACCATTTACCGTTGGCTCAGTATTGAGATTAGCAGCAATTCCGGTAAACCTGTTGGCGGCAATTCCGAGATCGGCCATAAAACCTGTATCCGGCGCCAGCACGTGTGCTATCACCGCATTATGGCTTGTCACAAGGTGATTCCAGTCGCGAGCCTGGAAGAACCGCTGATCATCATAGGAGAGCTCAATGCGCCCTGCCTGTAGTGAAAACCATTTTGAGAACTGGTATCTTACCCAGGCCTGGTAAGCATTTCCACTAAAGGTCCCGGGATTTGCATACAAAAAAAGATTGGTGCCGCTGGAATATGAAGTCAGCAGGGCAAGGTAAGCATCAAAATGCTTATAACCGTAACCGAAATCGAATTCGGCACTGCCTGAAAAATTAAGCGACTTACTGTTCAGTGAGTCCGCGACAACTCTGCGGAGATTAAGGTATTCTCCGCGTGCATCAAAATCACCTGTAATAATCAACTGGGCATCTACCCGTTCAACGGGAATCAGGATTGAAAACAAAAGAAATACAAGAAAAACAATGGTGTTATTCATACCAATACACCCAGCCTCTTTCTGTGTTACACCTGTCTTGTGGCCTGGTGTCCGAGCAATGAAAGATGAAATCTCTTTTTGAGACACCCTCTGTTTGTCTTTACCTTACCAGGAGTTTCCCTGACAGCGTCTGACGGGAACTGTTAACCTTAAAGAAGTAGCTTCCCGGTGCAAAATTGTTCAGTGGTACCGTGACTTCCTGAATTCCGCTACTGCAGTAGACTTCTTTGTGACAGCCTGTCTTGTCACCGGATTCAGTGAACAAATCAATTGTGAAGTATCCTGATTGCCTTGAAACAAATTGAAGTGTTGCATATTCCTTCGCGGGATTCGGGAAGATCTTCAGGGCGCCATAGCTGATGAAATCAAGTGTTGCTATACCGGAGATTGCGCCGAGACTTACATTATCCAGGCAACCTGAATCAGCACCGGAAATAAACTCTCCTCTTATTAAAACTTCCTGGAGACTGGACAATACCGCCATGAACTGGGCATTGGTTGGCACAGGCCCCAGCGTATCGTCAATATGCCATCCGGAATTCTCTGTGATGGCAATCGAATAACTTGTCCATGCAGTATCAGGATTATTCGGTGTGTTGTAAACGAGCTTGAATGATGGCCCCTGGAGGATGACATCATAATTATCGAACTGGTTTTCAAGCCCCGATTGCTTCAGGTCAAATTTTAGATTTTGGCCATACGTGCCCGACATATCTCCCAGGAATTTCCCCGGCGCCTGCCAGTACCATGTTCCCCCGGTTACATCATCCAGCGCCGAAAGATATCCCCCGGGATGTCCGCCGGCAGCATGATAGTTTGGCATTCCTGTACCACCCTGTGCATCCCCCTGTACACGCCAGCCTTCATAATCGCTGCCGAAATTACTGACAGGTGGTGATACACTCAGGTAAACATTGTCAATATAACTCATCCCTTCAGCAGATGTGTATCTTCCCCTGATTTCAATGCTGGTAAGACTGGCAAGAATTGCCTTCATCTGGACTTGTGTGGGTGCAGCTCCGGAAAGATTGGTCAGGTGCCAGCCGGCTGTCTCATTCAAAATAACGATGTATTTTTGCCAGCCACTAATGCTGTCCTGCGGAAGATCATACACGATCTGCAACCCGGCCCCGATCATAACCACATCAGGTGCGTCAGACTGGGGATCACCCAGGACAAGTTTCAGATCAAAACTTAATGCATGATTGTATGCTCCGCTCTTATCTCCGGTAAACCTGGCAGGGGCCAGGTAATACCATTGAGGATCCACTGAAAAAGCTCCGCTGATACAGCCACCGGGGTTTCCAAGACCTGAATCCCAGGCAGGTGTAGAAGGGCCATTGGATCCTGTTATAGCCCACCCTTCATTTCCCTCTGTAAAATCGCTGAAGATGCTTTGTGCCTTTACTGTATTGGCGAAGACAGAAATCATCAGAACAACAATAAAGAGTACATGTTTATTCATGGATTTATATTTTAAGGGATTAGAACTTATTCTGTTAATTCAAGCAAGAATAGATTTAGCAAATATTATCATTAAAACTCGATTTAGCAATTACTTTCAGAATATTTTCAGAACTTCTTTTCAACATGCAGGCAATCTTCATCAATGCGATTTTGGAGTTTCGTTATTCAGAAATCCGGGATTTGGTTACGGTTAAATCATTCGTTTGCATTTTTCGCGAAAACACTATCTTTGCAGGAAGAATGGCCTGGCATGGTCCGAAACCAAAACTCAGCCTGTTCATTTCCTGCCGCTGCCACGACTGCACCAAACCATTATCAGTCAAATCTTGTATCATAAAGTTATTCACTGAAACAAAAAAGTATGAAAAAGTATGTCGCTGAATTTATTGGAACCTTCAGCCTTATCCTCTTCGGATGTGGCTCTGCGGTTATCGCCGGCACATCCGGCACCGGTCCAAGCGGGATCGGTTTATTGGGAATCTCAATAGCCTTTGGCTTTGCAGTAGTTGCAATGGCCTATGCAATCGGTGGAATATCAGGATGCCACATCAACCCGGCTGTTACGATCGGGGTGCTGACGGCAGGAAAAATATCTGTCAAAGACGCGATCGGGTACATCATTGCCCAATGTCTTGGGGCCATTGTGGGCGCAGCAATTTTATACCTTATTGTGGCAGGACGTCCAGGGTTTGCCATGGGCGAATGGGGCCTCGGATCCAATGGCTGGGGTGACGGTTATCTCGGTGGCTACAATACCCTCAGCGCATTCATCATCGAAGCTGTCATGACATTCCTGTTCATCTTCGTAATCCTCGGAACAACTTCAAAATATGGAAACGGTGCAATGGCAGGGCTTGCCATCGGTGTCACGCTGATGCTCATCCACCTGGTCACCATCCCCGTAACCGGGACATCGGTAAACCCGGCCAGAAGCCTTGGGCCAGCAATTTTCGCCGGGGGCAAGGCGCTTTCACAGTTGTGGCTTTTCTTTGTTGCGCCAATCATTGGTGCGGTTCTGGCTGCGCTTGTGTGGAAACTGGGATTTGATCACGAATAGAAGGTTATTTATAAAACAGGCCGGAACCCGTCATGTTCTCATTCAACAAATGATTCTCAGCAGATGAAAAAGGCACTAAGGATCACGGGAATTACATTTTCAGTTTTATTTGTCGTTCTGATCTTGCTGGTTCTGACACCGTTTATCTTCAGGGATAAATTTGCTGAACTGGTTAAGACTACCGCCAATAAAAAGCTGAAAACCGAGCTGAACTTTTCAGCCATGGATGTATCTTTCTTTCATCATTTTCCAAACCTTACAATCACGCTGACAAATTTCTCGCTGAAGGCTTCCGCTCCATTTACAGGAGATACGCTTGTCAGGGCACACGACATCTCGTTTGGCATTAACCTGGGGAGCCTCCTGGGCGGACCCATGAAAATTAACAGGGTTTACATCAACCAGGGCAGGGTATTGCTTGAATACAATGAAAAGGGTGCTTCAAACTTTGATGTCTACAATTCAGGACCTGTGGCAACTTCGTCTTCGCCGAAATCATCAGGTGATGGGATTGCCATCAGGATCGAACATATCATATTCACCAAAACGGACTTTATATACGCCGACCCATCCATCCCATTGAAAATAACCGCCCATGGCATAAATTACCATGGACAAAGCGACCTCAGCAAAGACATTCTCCGGCTTGCCTCCAAAGTGCAGATCGACTCTCTCGATTTTTCATACAACCATATATCCTATCTAAAATCTAAGCCCATTAAGGCCGACCTCATGACGAAAATCGACATGAATACGCTGAACATGAAGTTTGAAAAGAACGACCTGCATATAAAAGATATCCCGTTTGAATTCAAGGGCGAGTTCAATTTCAGGAAAGATGGTTATACATTCTTTATCTCCTTGTATTCCATGCTTGGTGAGGAGTATGTCAGTGCATCCCTCTGGCTCGTCAGCAGCAAGAAGATCTTTGTTTCCTTCAAGGCTGATGTGAATCTTAATCTTCAAAACTGGACCAAAGGAATTGATATTAAAGACACTGACCTGAAAGGGCTTTTTTCAATGAAGGTAAAAGCCGAAGGTGAATATTATACAGGGCAAAATCCTGCCAGTAAAAAACCCGATACCATCCCGCTTTCAATTCCTGACTTTACCTTGATCTCATCCCTGCGTAACGGATTTTATCACGACAAGCGGCTTCCTGCTTCGCTCAACAAGGTCTCCTTCGATCTCAGGGCTTCTGCCAAAAATCATGATTACAGGACGGTGAACCTTCAACTGGAGAACCTGAATGCGGAGTTCCTGAAAAACAGGATTGAAGGATTTTTCCGGCTGAAAGGCTTGCAGGATCTGCCGGTTGAGGCTCACCTGGCAACCAGTATGAACCTTGCAGAGATCGGCAAGGTCGTCAAACTCGACAGCATACAACTCCAGGGAATACTCGATCTGGACCTCAATGTAAACGGGAAATACGCTGTTTCAAAAAAGCTGTTCCCATTAACCACCATCTCATTGTCCCTGAAGGATGGCTCGCTGCAAACCAAATATTATCCACGGCCTGTCTCAAAAATCAATGCCAGTGCGACAATCACCAACCAGACCGGAAAGCTTTCGGGAACCCGGGTCAAATTGAATCCGGTATCGTTCGTCTTTGAGGGAAATCCATTTGAAATAAGGGCAGATCTGTCAAACCCGGACAATCTTTCCTATGATGTCGTTTCGAAGGGATCAATCCAACTTTCAAAAATTTACCATCTTTTTTCATACCAAGGATTGGATCTGGATGGCTTTATCTATACAGACTTAAGCCTGAAAGGTCTTCAAAGTGATGCATTGGCAGGAAGGATTGACCGGCTGCATAATTCGGGCAAATTTGAACTCCGGAATATTGCACTCCGGTCAGAGTATCTGCCAAAAGCACTGATTGTAAAGTCCGGCATCTTCCGTTTTGAGAATGACAAGATCTGGTTTGAAAAATTCGATTCGCGACTGGGTTCTTCAGATATTACAATGGACGGGCACCTGAGCAATGTGGTGAATTATTTTCTTAATGAAAAACAGATTCTGAAAGGGAGTTTCAATTTCCATTCCGGCAACCTGGTGGTGGATGATTTTGTGATGCCTGCAGATCCTTCACGGGTTGAAGTTAAGTCCACCACAACGCCAGGTTCTTCCGCCCCGGCAGGCGTGGTATGCGTTCCCAATAACGTAGAATTTGTATTCAAGGCCGACATAAAAAAGATCCGGTATGAAAAACTTGATATCAATGATTTCAATTCTGCCGTGGAAATTAAGAAAGGAATGCTTCTTCTCAAGTCGATGAACTTTGAACTCATTGGGTGCAAAGTCAGCATGGACGCCACATATGGGAGCATCAGCCCAAACAGGGCGTTCTTCGATTTCCACATCAGAGCGCAGGATTTTGATATCAAACGGGCTTACAACGAAGTTGAACTCTTCCGGAACCTCTCATCATCAGCCGGGAAGTGTGAAGGGATCGTCTCCCTCGAATATTCGCTCAAAGGCAAACTTGATGGCGGCATGAACCCGATCTATCCTTCTCTCGATGGTGGAGGTATCCTGACATTAAAGAAAATAAAAGTCATGGGATTGCAGCTCTTCACAGCTATGAGCAAGAACCTTCAGCGGGATAAGATCAAAGACCCGGACCTGTCGAAAGTGGAGCTAAAAACCACCATTAAAAACAATGTCATCAAGCTCGAGCGCACAAAAATGAAGATCTCGGGTTTCCGCTTCAGGATTGAAGGCGAGACAAACTTTACAGGTAACATGAACTTTAAATCGCGCCTTGGGCTTCCCCCCCTGGGAATTGTCGGAATCCCGATCCGTATCCTGGGAACACAGGAAAATCCTAAATTTAAATATGGCCGGGGTGTGAATGACAAGGATGTGGAAGAAACCGATTACACGGATGAGGTTCCGAAGGAATTCCTCAACAAGATAAAAACAGCGAAGGAAGAAGACCTTCAGGATGAGCCAGACCAAAAATAAAATCCTTCCCGATCATCGAGTAAATCGGCCAATATATCGAATAAAAATTGGGGATCTGATATTTCACCTAATTTTGTGGTCAAATTTATAAACCCATGAAGAAATATTTCAACATTGCCTTAATGGCAATTTCCGCAGTTCTGCTGCTGATGAGTTATTCTTGCAAAAACAATAACAAAACAATGAATGCCGAAAAGAAGACACCAGCCTTCGATGTAACAACCATGGATCTTACAGTAAAACCGTGTGATGACTTCGACACCTATGTAAACGGGAACTGGAAGAAACATACCCCGATTCCATCAACTGAAGGAACCTGGGGCTCATTCGGAATTCTCGACAAAGAGACAAGGGAGGTGAAGATCAAAGGGATCATCAAAGATCTCCTGGCACAGGAAAATCCAAAGAAAGGCAGCGATGCCCAGCTTATCACGGGCTATTATCATTCCTTTATGGATACTATAACCATCGAAAAACGCGGGATTACACCTCTTACATCAATTCTCGACAAAGTAAATGCAACAAAGACCAGCAGTGAGCTGATCGCTCTTGGCGGGGAACTCGCAAAAATTGGCATTGACGGTCCGTTTGGTGTTGGCGTCGGTGCAGACGACCGGAACAGTAAAATGAATGCTGTTTTCATGGGTCAGAGCGGCTTGTCGATGGGCGACCGCAACTACTATGAAAACAAGGATACCGCCATGGTCAGGATCAGGGCTGAATTTGTAAAGCATGTCGACAAGATGTTCAAAATGGCCGACTGGAAAGACACAGACGCCGGAAAAAACATTCTTGACTTTGAAACAAAAATGGCACTCATCCAGTTGAAGAATTTTGAACTTCGCGATCCTGTTAAGATATACAACAAAATTCCTTTTTCAGAACTTAAAAAACTTGGTCCCGGCATCAACTGGGGTGATTATTTCAAAAACTTCAATCTGCACACAGATACCCTGATTGTCCAGAATAAAGAGTACCTGGCCAACCTTGACAAACTCATTAAATCAACACCACTTGATGTTCTGAAAACCTATTACCGCTGGCAGGTTCTCTCATCTTACGCTTCATTGCTGCCTGATCAGTTCAACAAGGAATCTTTCCATTTCTTCAATACGATCATGTACGGCGTTAAGACCCAGCGCCCGCGTGAAGAACGTGCTGTCATGAGTGTAAACCGCAGACTTGGCATGCCTTTAGGCAAACTTTTTGTTGCTAAATATTTCCCCGAATCATCCAAGAAAAAAGTCACCGAAATGATCGAGAACGTTCGTACAGTATACGGTGAAAGGATCGACAAACTGACCTGGATGAGTGCAACAACCAAGGAAAAGGCCCGCAAAAAACTTGCTGCATTTACCTGGAAGATCGGGTATCCCGACAAATGGAAAGATTATTCAACCATTGATATCCAGCCTGACAAACTGATTGAAAACAGCATTAACATTTCGCTTTGGGATCATAATGACATGATCTCGAAAGCAGGGAAACCGGTTGATAAATCAGATTGGATGATGTCTCCTCAAACGATCAACGCATACAACAATCCAACCAATAATGAGATTGTCTTTCCAGCCGCCATTCTCCAACCTCCTTTTTTCAATGCTGATGCAGATGATGCGATCAACTACGGTGGTATTATCAGTGTTATCGGACATGAAATGACACATGGCTTTGATGACCAGGGCGCCCAATATGATGGCAGCGGAAACCTTAACAACTGGTGGACACCCGAAGATGCCAAAAACTTTGCCGCATTAGGGAAAAAACTTGAAGATTATTTCAGCACATTTGAGGTAACAAAAGGATTCAAGATCAATGGCAAGCTGACTTTAGGCGAAAATATCGCAGATCTCGGCGGATTAACACTTGGTTATTATGCATTGCAGAAATCACTCGACGGGAAAAAGAAACCCGATCCGATCGATGGTTTTACATATCAGCAAAGGTTCTTCCTTGGCTGGGCCCAGGTATGGCGTGAAAATATGACCAACGAAAGCCTCATCAACCAGGTGCAGACAAATGAACATTCTCCGGCACGCTGGCGAATCATTGCAACCCTGGGACAATTGAAAGAATTCTCGGATGCCTTTGGCTGTAAAGGGAAAATGTCTGTCCCCGATGCTGAACGCGTTGTAATCTGGTAAAAATCCTTCTTTCCAATATCACGAAAAAGCTGGCGCAAGTAATAACGAACGCCGGCTTTTTTATTTGCAGGGGCAAGTCTTCAAAGGCTTTCAACTTCCTTCCCGTAATCGTACTGCAGATCTTCATGCAGCGCATGCAAAGATTTCCGGATCTTTTGAATTTGTCTTTCGTAGAGATTGGCAAGGGCGACACTTTTTTGAACCGGGATCTTCAGCTCTTTGAATCTCCGGCAGAAATAAATCAGCAGATCCACCTCCGTTTGCTTGTTTCCGGAGTACTTGATGTATTTATTCGTGATGCGCAAGGTCTTTCGCAAGCTCTTTTTCACATAATAGATATTGGTTTGGTTGATCCCTTCAAACTGAAGATCCATCTCCTCCGTTATCTTCCTGATATATTCCTGCTCATCTGTTTCAAACAACAGGTATGTTAACAGCTCCTTGTTCTCTTTCCGATACTTCGCCAGCCGCAGGCATGTTTCGAGGATCTTCCGGGAAGACAACCCTGCTAATTCTTTTTTGAGTTCATTAATGGTGACTGCTTTCATTGATCAGGTTATCACGTCCGGTATGCTAAAAGTATAGCTTTTTTAACAGTCTGTGCAATATTTCCTTCATTTTCATCTGGATCATCCTGATGATGGAACTGTTTTTATCTATCTCCGGCTCAGCTCAGGAATAACTGTCTTTGAAAAGAAATAAATCTTCTCCGGAAATTGTATTTTTGCGGTGAATAAAGTTGCCATCAGGATATGAAAAGACCATGTACGTTAATTCTATTACCCATCCTGCTCTTTGCATGCAGTCAGCAGAAAGAGAATAAGGATCCGGAGGCCATGAAAAAAGAGATTGTAGCAACAGAAAAAGCATTCGAAACTGCAGTAAAAGACAAAGGGATAGCCGAAGCATTTTATGCCTATGCCGATGAACAGGCTGTGATAAAACGATCACACGATACCCTGATCAGGGGTAGGGAAAACATCCGTAAATTCTACTCGAATCAGGTATATAAAGCTGCAACTGTAACCTGGACTCCCTCTTTTGCTGATGTTTCAGCCGATGGTAGTTTAGGTTATACCTATGGCAATTATTCATGGAAGGAGACGGGGCCTGACGGCAAAGTGACCGAATACAAAGGAGTCTTTCATACCGTATGGAAAAGGCAAAGCAACGGGAGCTGGAAATATGTCTGGGATTAAGGATGGACAGGCAATATACATTCCGCCATTGGCAAAACAATTCATTCAAAACACCGGGAAAAAAGATCTGAAATTCATTGGCATTGTTGACCCAGCCTGGAGAAAAGAAGACGAGGAAGTGCTATAGGAGCCGGCTACAATAATGCCTTGAGGTCATCCTCTTTTTCTTTCCTTCGGGAATAGATTTTCTTAGCACCATATCCGGCCCCAAGAATCAGCAATACAGAAAGCCCACCATCGATCGGTGCACCCACAGGCACGTCCCCTGCATGTCCATGATCCCCCGGCACAATTGGCGGATTAGGGTCATCTGCATGCACCGAGAGGGATATACAGCAAAACAGGGCCAGTAAAACGCCCAAAAACAGGACCTTTAATTTTGTCTTCATATTTCTGCTACTAAAATTATTGAAAAACTATTACCTCATTCTCCAGAGTGCAACCCTGCATTTTCAACAACAAATATATATACCTTTTTCATTAATTAACCCATTTTTTTTTGAACCATCCTTCCCTTAAAACAGCAAAGGAATAAACAACCCCTATTGCCAGTGATTTCAGAACTTAAGCAGTACTATTGCCATTCAGAATCCCAAAGCTAAAAGCAAAAAGAGACCGCCCTTTTGGGACGGCCTCTTTTCAGTTAGTGCGAACTGATGAGAAAGATTGTAATATCTCCGGTTTAATCCTTCGACACCTTGATCATTTCAACAGTTTTCTCAGTTTTTACATTTCTCAGAGTATACAGCTTCTTTGCTCCATATCCTGCTCCCAAAATCAGCAAAACGCATACACCCCCATCAATCGGTGCGCCAACAGGCACATCACCTGCATGGCCATGATCGCCAGGCACGATTGGCGGATTCGGATCGTCTGCGAAAGCGGAAACGGAAGCGATACAAAGAAAGACAATTACTGTAACTAAAAAAATGAATATGTTGGTGATCTTTTTCATATTACTGAGCTTGCACTTTTAATGATTAAAATTATGCTTCTTTGGCAACTTCTTTTTTGCCACGTTGATAGAGTGCGAAACCAGCATAGCCAAGGCTTAATACCAGCGCCAGCATGATTCCCTGAGTACGATCCAGGGGACATCCAGTTGCACCGCCGTTAGGACTTGTCTGATTCCCGTTTTGTCCGTGTGCCGGAGGAGGTGGTGCCTGTCCACTGGCCGGTAGAACCATCACCAGGGTAAAGAGCGTTGCTAAAACCATTAATAATCTGAATTGCTTTTTCATAGTCTTATATTTTTATGGATTAATACTTTGATTAGTTAATATAAACCTTAGCAGTCTTCACCGAAGAATCGCTCTGAACCTTTACAATGTAGTAACCTTTCAGGACATTAACGTTAACCTGATTTGTCTTCTGATCGCTCAGATTCTGGCTAACGATTTCCTGTCCTAATAAGTTGCTGATTGTAACTGTGGCATTTTTGAAGCCGGCAGTGCAGGTGATGAAAACGGTCTTCTCGTTGGAATAGATGCTGATCGGGCTGTTGTCTTTGTTGTCGATGCCAATTGCACCGGCAAAATGTAACAGGAAGCGGCCGGCATCTTCATTTCCGGTAGCTGTGAAGGTGTAAACGGGATTCTGGAGCAGATCCTGGTTGATGTTCAGTTTCAGGTCTTCAATTGACAAACCGGTCAGTGAAGAGAAACTTGACATGTTACCAACAGTGATGCTGTAGTTACCATCAACTGGTGCTACAAAACCTACCGGGATGGTTGTTCCATTGTTTACATAAGGCAAAGAGTTTGAGCAAGCTTTCAGATCATTGTTGATGATTGTGTAGATCTGAGGAACTGCCGGGTTCATACTGAACATCTTTTCAGCATCTTTGCGGTCAACGCCAACATTGCAATTATCTTCAAACATTACGTAAGAAACATCATTGTATTTTGTTCCGTTATCAATGGTAAGTGATAATTTATTGGCAGCTGCATCCTTGATCCAGGTGTCGGTTCCGTTATCATGTACACGTGCTGAGTTTGGAATGTTTAAGTGGAGCGTTCCTGAAGGAAGAATCTTTACAAAGAATCCCTGTTCTGCAGGAATGTTTCCGTCAATCTTAACGCCCCCAAAATGTGTTCCATCACCCCACCATTCGTAGTTCTGTGTAGCATCATTCCAAACATAGTAGTAAGGAGTAACAAGGTTTTCTTTCAGGGTAACTTTGCTCCAATCAACTGCTGATGGGAATGGGTTTCCCGGAAGTGCCCATGAACATGAATTGGTAACATCGTAGAAAGCAAGACTTCTGTCTGCAGTGTTCGGTGTTCCTACAAAGCTCTTGGTTGGTGACCAACCTGAACCGTAAGCAACGAGATAACCTCTTGAATCAGCAAAAGCCAATAACGGGAAGTCAACATTGTTAACGCCACCTGTTGGTGTCCTTAAGTTTCTCCAATGCAGGTTAGCATCGCATTGACCTGGTAACCAGTTGTAGAAATCCCATGTTGCGATGTTGCCAGGGAATGTGCCTGGATAGGTTGGTGCAAATACGCCATTACAAATTGGCTGTGCACTTACTGGTGATGACAGGAAATGCCATGCCATGTCAGTAGGAATAGTACGCTGAATTGTAGCTGAACCGGAAACTGATCCGTTGGTGATCATTGATCCCTGGCTTTCGATAAGCAGACTGCCTACGATTAACAGGTTGCCATCAATTGTCAGGGCTCCGTCAGCAGTTACATCAACTGATCCGGTTGTTGTGATTGTAAGGTTTCCGCCAACTTCTAATTCACCAGATACTGCCATTCCGCCTGTGAGAACTGATTTTGAACCGGTTCCACTTACAGTCAGGTTCCCAATGTGAATAACTTCCATCGGGCTGTGGGTAATGATAGGATAATTCGGGCAACCTGCAGGAATGATAGCATCACCATCGGATGCAGGAATGTTGCCGGCAATCCAGTTACCTGCATTGTTCCATTCGTTGTTAACAAGACCTGACCATGTTGGTGTGCAAACCTTTACTGTAATGTTTTGAGTTACAGGAGCTGCAGCACAACCGAATGAATTGGAATAGTTATAAGTAATAGGATAGTTTCCAACAGTTGAAGGATTGAACTGGTTTGGTGGAATAATGTAAGCATTCCCGCTGTATGTTCCGCCTGCTGGTGTTGCAGTCAGATAAATTGCTGGCCCGCCAACACATACATCTGCCAGTGGATTGAACGTAATAACCGGTTTCGGGTTTACTGTGATTGGCTGTGTTACCGCCAGTGAAGGACAACCATAGGAATTGGTGTAGTTATACGTAATGTTGTAGTTTCCTGCTGTTGTTGGATTGAAAGTACTGCCGCTCAGGTAAATATTTCCGCTATAGGTTCCACCTGCAGGTGTTGCTGTAAGTGTAATGGGTGCAGAACCTTCACAAACTGCTGCTAAAGCACCAAAAGTGATTGTTGCAACCGGGTTCATCGTAACGTCAACGGTTGTGCTCATCGGGGTTGTTCCTGAATAGCTTATTCCGTTTCCAACTCCGATAACTGAATAGGTAAAGGTGCCAGGCCTGTTTCCCATCGGGATAGCAGCACCGGTTCCGGCATAGGTTGGTGACTGTGGAACTCCACCCTGGTACAGTGTATAAGTTACACCTACCTGTGAATTTGACAAACCTACTGTGGGCAGCGTTGTAGCTCCTGCGCAATATGAACCACCACCTGTCATTGCATAAGCTGTAGGTGCCGGAGCATTCAGCGTAATGTTATGGTAGTTGTTTGGATCAGGTTTAGTATTAGCGGCGGTAAGAGCAAGAGTTGTGGAACTACAATTATTGTAATAAGTAACTTTAGTTGCAAGCATTCCACTTACTGAGCCCAGATAAAAATTAAGGCTTGCATGTGAACCTGCTACAAAAGGCACTGAATTATGAATTTTAAAATGACCATACAATGTTCCGGGAGCTGTCGTTAACAGGGTTGTTCCCGCACCGCAACCAGGAAGACTCTTTGCTGACATTTTAAATTCAGCGAGACCAGCAGCAAGACCGGTACCGAGATAATACGGCATCGAGGTCGGTGGATTCATAATACCGGTCATCCCGGTGGCAGTCGATGTAATTGTTGCAGTTCCTGCACCAAGACAGGTCTTGTCAATTAACAATCCAACCTGTACAGTAGAGAGTTCAATGGTTGGTGATCCGTCCAGAAGATACAGGTCAAATTCCAAATCCTGACCTTGAGTACCCGTCTGCACATCATTGCTGATCATAAAAGTGAAATCGGCCACGGCAAGAGGCGCAAGTCTTTTTTGCGCGTTAGCCTGCACAAAAACCAGCATTACAAGAAGTAACAGCAAGGCTTTTGGTAATTGTCTGAGTAGTTTTTTCATACTTTTTTTTTTAATTGGTTAATAATTACTCTTCTTTTTATCTGTGTTGTGTTTCAATTCAAGAAAAGAAATCCCCCCGCACTTTACAGGGGGATTTCTGATTATATTACATTGGAAGGTGTGCAAAAACATACAGAGCAGCATTGTTTCCGACGATATTGATATCGGCAGATTCAACCTGTGCGTCAGGAACAATATCTGTCGCTGTGAAACCCAGAACATAAGCAGCAGCATCATTTCCAACTGCATTGATGTCATCTGATTCGATCTGTGCATCCTGGTTAACATCGCCACCGAAAATCAGCGGCGGTGACATTGTTTCACCATCAGCTTCAAGCATTTGCGTCATGTTCCCGTCATAAGCCTTGGTGAATGCATCAAATGCGTAAGTGATCGTGGCTCCTGCAAAGCTAAGTGGCAGTGCGGAAACAGTTTCGAGATGATTACGCTGTTTGATCGTCAGGTAGTATGAACCACTATACGTAGAAGGTATTGAAACAGTGGCCGTACCCGTAGTACTCAAAGGAACATCTGGTGCAGTATAAATCACTGTAGCATAATCCCCCGGAGTATGAAGTTCAACTGAGATATGATCAGCAGATCCATCTGCCCAGTAAGGTCCGAAGCTGCCATCAGGGAACCTCTGCGTTGCCTGCATCATCGTGCTTAACCCGGTATAGAAACCTTCGAGGAATATGGACGAAAGGTTCAGGGTCTTGCTTGATGAGTAAGGAATTGCAAGTCCATCGAGCTCATTCGAGTTCTGTAATCCAACCAGGGTAAATGCGCCTGAGGTGAGGTCAACGGTGTATAATCCGCTTACGCCGGAATACTGGTATGCCGGAGCATACATCGTATTGCTTACATAATCATAGCCCATATCCTGAGCATACCACAGGATCAATCCTGTAGAGCCCAAATCTATAGCTGTCGGACCTCCGACGGCATTAGGATCAATTTTGAAGAGATGAGCCTCCGTAGTAGAGCTCGCCATCCCAACTGAATAGAGATACCCACTGCCATCTGTTGCAAGGGTAACAAGCCCGTAAGTTCCCGTGCTCGGGGTTCCGACGAGTGTAGCAATGCCCGTTGCAGGAACTATTGTATAGAGAACACCTGCGTCAATACCATACAGTATATTTGCCGTATGATCATAGGTAATCCCGTCGAAACTTCTACCCAGTGCAGCGATTTGCGTCATTAGGCCTGTGGTTGGATCAATAGTCCACCAACCACCACCGTTAGGAATCGTAGAATCATAATATTCTGAGCCATACCATGTTCCGTTAATCCAGGAACCAGCACTTATAAACTGAGTAGATGTAGTGGCTGCAAGAGAAGTGATACTACCCGGGTGCTCCTTATAGAAATAAGCAGGGCCTTGTGGTACCTTACTTGATGGATCATACGCTTCATAACAGTAAAACTTGGTTAACACCTCAACAGATATTGACTTATCCATGCAGTCGTTGGTTGGTACTTCATCGGTAACCAGGCCAGTGCAGGTATGTGCAGTATATGTTCCGGCAGCAGGAGTCCAGGGATCAAATGATACCTGCGCCGATGCACCAGAAAGCAGAGAAGGAACCGTTACCGTCGAAACATACGTCCCGATAGTCATTGTAACCGGAATGTTCACTTCATCATTAACACCATTGTTTTTGATGGTAGATTTCGGTGTAACAGTAGATCCAATGCCATAATACTGCGACATATCCACTGATGTGGTAGCAATGTCATGATTCTTGGCCGGTGCAATGCAGATATTATCTACATACCAGTCGTTGATATCAAACGAATAACCTGCCAGTGTCCAGGCAACCCACATGGTTGTAGGTGATCCCGTAACCGGAATGATGATGGATTTATTTTCAGCAGGAATGCTTGCTCCCATTCCGCCAGCATAACTCCACGCATCGGTCCAGGTTGTTCCGTCAGTGCTGTACTGAACTTTAACCCAAACGTCGTTAACGCCTGCATCATAATCGTTCAGCATTTGATTGAAGGAAACGATAAGGTTTGTAACACCAGTTACGTTGATACCCGGAGAAACCATACGATCTTGATCCGCTTCTACTGCACCATCTTCAGGTGACCAGTAAGCGCGAGCTTCGTAAGCGGTGCCGCCTGCATAGGTTGTGTTTTGCATTGACCAATGGTTGGCTGTATAAGAGCCTGCCAACTGGTAACTCCAGCAATTCGGGAGGGTTGCAGTCGGGAAATCCTCACACAGATTTGCAACAGTCTCACATGTCGTAGTGAAAGCAAACGGTCCGGTCCATGGACTCCAGAATCCGGATGAAGTACAAAATCCCCTTACATAGTAACTATAAGTAGTTGTAGGGGTGAGTGGAGTAATGCTGCCAAGCGTATAAGGATTGGTAACACCGGTAGTGATCATAGTTCCAGTACCCTGTGTAAAAGTTGCGCCTACATTCCATTCAATTTGCCAGGAAGCTGATCCGTTAGCATTCCAGCCAAGATTAGCAGTTGTGGTTGTTATTCCCGTAGCAGTAAGGTCAGTAGGAGACGGACAAGGCGGTGTAGGCTGAACATTGAAATCATCGAAACTCAGGTACCATGGGCCACCGGTTGAAGTAACTTGTATAGAAAAATTATAGTCTCCAGTCGTAGCCGGTGTAAACTGTCGTAAAACCTGTGCATAGGTCTTTGTTGTAACATCAGTATTTGTCACAAAAGGAAGTCCCATCACTGTGGCTCCGGTCGGATTCTGTAAAGTGTTGTAGTAAACACTACCATCCCAGCCGCTGTAGTTATCTCCAGCCCACCAGAAGGTGAAATCATATTGGGTACCTGCAATCAAATGGAAAGCCGGTGTCCATACATTGCTGGTACCTGCAGTCCAATTTACCCGGAGGAATTGTGTACCGGTATGAGCATCAGCGTCATAGGTACTGCTTGCGTTGTTCGTGACCATCCAGCTTGAACCCGTGGTTTTTGCCCAGCATGGGGGAAGGCTGCCGACAGCATCGCTTTCAAAACCCTCATTCCATGGGAATCCGGTAATGGTTTCGCAGACCGTATTAAAAGTGTAAGGTCCTGCCCAGGTGCTGCCGCAAGCGGATTGTACGTAATACGTGTAAGAAGTTCCGGATGACAGCGGTGAACTTGGAGGAGTGCTGGATGCACTTCCCAGGGTGTATGGCTCAGTACATGAATTAAGAACGGTTGCTCCGGCACCCAAATGTGTATATCCGGTGACACCATATTCTACATTCCAGGCAGTGGCTGTGCCTTGTTCAACCCATCTAAGACTTGCCGAAGTCGTCGTAATATTCTTAGCATTTAAGCTCGTAGGAGGAGGGCAAGCATCCAGCGTAGTAAAGGATTTAGGCCCTGTCCAAACACTGTAACCGTTGGCATCGCAATTTCCCCTTACATAATAACTGTAAGTAGTAAGACTAGCGAGACCCGTAAGGCGATAAGGATTAGTTACGCCTGTTATCGTTGTCCCTGTACCCTGTACAAAAGTGGAACCGGCACTCCATTCAATATCCCAGCCAGATTCTGAACCACCTGCAGTCCATCCTAAGTCGGCATAGACGCTTCCCGGAGCAGCAGTGAGGTTAGTCGGTTTTGGACAAGGAGGAATAGGTTCCCAAACCACATCATCAATCAAGCAGCTGTATCCAAGCAATGCTGGATGTCTGAAAGCTATGGTTGTGTTTGCGCCTGGAGCAGTTCCAAGGGTAACTGTGTATTCAACATATGTAAGTGAACTGGCAACTACCGATGTAACAGATACAAATGAAGCATCATTTGCACGGTCCGTCAGGTAACCAACTTCTATAGCTTCACCAGCTGTATAGTTTCCTCTCAGTTTGAATCTCAACTGATATGTACCTGTACCTGCATTGCTGATAAAAGGCATTGCAACAACGGGTTTAGAACCTGAATACCCGTATATATAAAGGCAGTTAGGCGATGAAGCCGCGCTGGAGGCCTGTGTATATGCAGATCCAGCTGTTCCCACCTTTACCCAGCAATTAGGAAGTGCAGGAGGTGTTACACCATCAAAATTTTCCGAGAAATCTGTTACTATACCACAAGGTGTGATTGCCTCTGCAGTAATACCGCTTGAATAGCTTAACAGATCATACGAGTATGCTTTATAGTAGTAGTGGGTCAGCGGAGAAGAAGTTTGGTAAACAGGAGATGTTGTTCCGTAAGATAACAATGTACCACCTGCAAAAGCACTGCCTGGTGCACCGGGAGCGCCCGAAGGAGCAGTAAATACGCCCGTTGTATTCCATGCAATGGCGACATTGTTGCCGTTTCCGTTAAGCGAGAAATCCAACTTGATCGATGTAGCGCTAATTACTGTAGCAGTAAACGCTGTCGGATCCAACACTAAAGGTGGAGCATAGGTATATTCGTCTGCACCGATATCAGGTAAATTCGGGCTAACGGCCCTGGTATTACCGTCAAAATCATAAAGAACTGCTGCTAAAGGAGTTCCGGCATTACTAACCGGGGAAATAGCAGTGGTAATAATATGAAGATCGGTAGTGGTTGTAAATTTAGGATCACCGGAAACGCTTTTTACATCAGCACCAGTGGCAACCTGCCATGCTGCTAAAGTTGTCTGATCAGCACCGAGATATCCAAGCACACCCTGTGTACCGCTTACATAGTAATCATTGTAATCGATAGCAGAAAATGATGTTTTAGGAGCCGTTGAATAAATTGCATAATTTTTTGCTCCTGTATTACTTGGATTATTCATTGAGTTCATGAAAATATTATCACGCAGATCAATGTTGGTAAGGGTGTTTGTATTGAATAAAATTGCAGTGGTTACTGAAGTGGTATTGTAAGCTAGATTACCACTCATATAGACCGAGTTGTAATAAATATTCAAACCGCCCATGGTACCATCAAGATAAATGCCTACCGGAGAAGCACCGCTAAAACTTGACCAACCATCTCCACCAATCATTGAGATCATGTTGTTGGAAATAAGCAGGTTACTGGTTGCGCTGCTTGTATTGGCATAGATCCCTCTGGCGCCATAGCCACCTGAACCTGTGTATTTTATGCCAGTTATATTATTGGCATTGAGCGTTGAATTAACAACGCCGGTACTAACATAGATACCAAACGGTGTGTTTCCAACGATTAGATCCTGAATAAGGTTATTGGCTACCGTTACGCCGTCAGCATAAGACAACAGCATTCCCATATAGCCAACAGATTCACTAGCCGTTACGCTTCCAATGGTATTTCCCGTGATCAGACCACCGGTTGAAAGGCCCCCGGCAACACCGCCAAATTGCATCCCGTAGTAGCAATTGAGAATGGTGTTATTCTGAATGGTTGTATTATTATACAGACCACCAGATGCATTCAGGAATATTCCATACGTATAGGTGCTGGTGTTTGAGCCTCCTTTTAATATACAGTTTTTAAATGTACAATTTGTGGCACCTTTAACACCATTATTCCACAAGCCAACAACTCCGTCAACTGCTGCGGTGTATGTGTTCGAAATCGTAAGACTCTTGTCTGTACCACCGGCGTTTGAACCATCGATGGTCACGTAATCGCAACCATTCAGGATAATGACTGCCGGATTTCCCGAACCTGTGATCAACGATGTGGTGTTTGGCTTGATAGTCACAGTATTCACCGCACTTGATCCAGGGTTAGCGTTGATTACGATCGGGAAGGTCTCACTGGTTGAATAGTTGGCATCCAGCAAATTGAATGTCAGCGGTCCGCAAAGTATAGCTCCATTAAGAGCAGCAGCTGCTGCCGTTAAAGTAGGATAGTCTGCGCCACTTGCACCTACGGTTTTGGTTCCGGAGATGCAGGCCATGATTTTATATGTGCTCGGGGATGCCGGGGCAGCCGATGAACGCGGAGGTGTCTTTGTCAGGGTTGCGCCTGCAGGAAAGGATCCTATGTTGACTGCCGGTGAATTATCCTGGGCAACAACATAATAATGAATAACATCTCCTGTTGATCCACCGCCAAATGTATATGTATAGACATTTCCTATAATGGATGTGGCATGTACAAATGCATAAGCACCTGCGTTAGCGTTCCAGTAGAGAACAGGATCGTTCGGAGAAACGCCCACGCCTGATGCATCGGTGATGGTAACTGCAAGTGTCTGTGCACCCGTGCTTAATGTGTTGGCAATCGGGGTGTAGGTAATAGTCGGAGGATTCAAATCCTGCGGTGTACCTGCAAATTCATCGGCGCCGATATCGGGAGCTGAAGCAGGGAAGCTTGGATTATTCGGGTAACCGGCATTCGGGTACCTTGCATCTCCATCAAAGTCATTAAGGATTGCCAGTGGAGTTGCAATGGTAATACCACCGCTTTCAGTCTGGGTAGCCGTACCTGTACCCATGTGAAGGTTATAGGGACTTACAGCGCTGATAAACGGAGGATTTTCAGTTACTGCGGCGGCATCTCTCGGTGTGACCCTTGTCTTATAGGTTGCAAGTGTCTGGTCTGAGTTTGTACCATCATAGAAAAGAAGGTTCTTTGAAGATGCAGTACCGGCATAATAAAGGTTGTTGTTTGTGTTTGCGCTAAGGTTGGTCAGGGAAGTTGATGACTTGTAAAAAGCAACAGCCCTTGTTCCTGTAGTCATAACCGAAGCGTTAACAAAAATATTGTTCCTCAGGTCAGCAGTTGTTGGACCTGTGGTTACATACAAAGCAGCGCTCTGGTTGGTTGCAGCAGTTGATGTATAGTTAAGATAAACTGTGTTATAGAAAACATTGTCGGTTGTACCACCGGATAATGAAAGAGCCCTTACAGTTGGAGCTCCGGTTGTACCGGCTGCACCGCGGATGTCATAAATGTAGTTGTTATATACATTATTGGTAGTACCAGAGCTTACGCTTAATCCATAAGCGATGTATGAAGAAGCACCGGAATAGTTAATATCATAAATGGTGTTTTTATAGACATTATTAGTAGTACCGGCTGCAACACTCATCCCGTAAACATTGTAAGCGGCAGAGAGTCCATGAATTTTGTTTCCATAGATGTTATGCGTGGTACCGGTAGAAACGTAAAGTCCATAAAGGGAATAAGATCCTGTATTGGAAATAGTGCTTATCTCATTGTTGTAGTAGCTTGCAGTATTTGTTGTGCCAGTTGACTCATAAATTGCATAGAGCGAAGAAGAGGAAGCTGTAAGATTACTGATAGTGGTATTGGCAATCACCAGGTTTGTCTGGTAGCCGATATAAATCCCATAACATGTATAGGAGGAGCCACCGAGGTTATTGATCAGGCTTGTGCCGCCACCCTGGGTGTTGATTTCATTGCCATCATCAAACACTGTTGATGATCCATAGAGGTAATAGCCGTAATAGGCATCCTGAACCGTAACGTTGTAAAATTTATTGTTTGAGTTGGTTCCGGACGCTACAGATGCATAATTGTATAAAGAAACACCCCTTGAACTTGTATTGGCCTTAGAAAGGTCAATTAAGCAGTTCTTAACGGTATTATTCTGGCATCCATCGGTAGCAGAATTGGCATAGTAGTAGAAACCATAATCCAGATAGTTTGAAGAAGTGGTTCCTGCATCATTTACCTTTAATCCGTCAAAGGTAATATAATCACTGCCCATCAGTTTAAAACCGGCATCAGAAGTACCTGATGTTCCTGTAAAATTGATCACCGGCATTGTGCTTGTGCCCGTACGTTGAAATACGATTGGATTGGCTGCCGTCCCGGTTGCTGTGATTGTCTGTGGGACTTCATTGAAAATGGCTCCGTCAGCGACATTGAAAGTAACTCCGCCTGTACCGACACCATTTCCATTTAAGGAGCCGATGGCATCAGCGAATGTTGTAAAGTTATTAGGCCCGCTACCTGCGGGGTCAATTGTCCATACACCGGTCATAGGAACGGGGGCACTGGTAGCCTGGCTGCCAGTTAAATAGCCAGATTCTAAATCTGTAACTGCAGCAATTTTATAATAATAGGTTGTGGTTGCTGCTAAACCAGTTTGTACCTGAGAATAGGTTGTGCCTGTTGTGGCTGTACTTGTAGAGGGAATATCTGTTCCTACCTGAGCATACGTAATACCGTCGGTTGAGCGGTAAACTCTGAAAGCAGTTTCATTGGTGGAATTATCAGTCCAGCCGATGGTCATGCCTGCTACGTTAACGGCAGTTGCCGTAAAGTTAATTGGAGCGGCATTGGCCGTTATAGGGACAAAAACTTTGACTTCGTCAATTCCAATATCAGTTGTACCATAATCACTGGTAGCAGTAAACTTTATTTTGGTTGTTGCCGAATTACCAGGCAGCATAACCGTTTTAAGTGTCCATGCAGCAGATACTCCGATGGGAGAAGGTGCAAGTGCAGTTGACCAGGTAGATCCATTATCGTTAGAAGAATAAACATTTAGCACGTCCGTTCCTGATGTATTAATATGGTAAAACGTGAGTGCAACTGTTCCTGCAGTATAGGCAGAGAGATCCATTGTGGGTGAAATTAAATCACCTGTAGTAGCAGAGGATGCATCGTAAGTATGAAAACGAGCAGACTGGGTTGTGCCGTTTGCACCGGTGGGAGAATACACTCCGCTTGCGCTTGACCAGCCTGTCGTATAAGAGTTCATATGCCATACATTATTTGCCGGAGTGGTAGTCCCGCTCCAGGCAGGAGATAAAGTGGTTGGCAAAGTCCATGCGCTCTGGAAGTTCTCTGTGAAAATTGTCTGGCTGAATCCCGCATAAGCGATAATCAGAAAGACAACCATTAGTAGTAGCTTTTTCATAGATTTTGGTTTTGGTTTGACATGAGTGAATATTTTATCAGAGAATATATCATGCCTCTTCGCTTGTGGAAGAAAGGAGAGAGGGAAGAATGTGTTCCGTACTTGTAATGCCATGAGAAAAATTTCGATCAGGTTACAATAAACGTATTCATTCAAAAGTAACAAACAAAGTATTGATTCGTCTTGCCGGTTAAGCATTCCATCCCGGCAATATGATGGCTTTTTCAAGTCTCAAAGGTTGCCAAACTGATTTGTGGCAACCAGGCTCAAAAAATCATTTAACATTAGTCAACAGCGGTGTTTCAGCGAAAGCAATGTTAGCAGGTTGTTAGTCGTTAGTTTGTGTAGCACCAGAATAATTGAAAGAGCAAATATAAGCATTTTCACACATAAGTGCGAATATTTTTAACATTTTTTTAAAATATATATTGCAAAACGAACCTATACAGCCTGTGTTGCTCATTTTAAGATACTGATATTTATTTGTTTATGCAAGTTACAAGGTCTGTTTGTGCGCCTGTAAAATAATTTTTCATCAATGCATTTGCCGGATTCACTGAATGTAACTGAATGCTGCGCAATTTTCCATTCAATTATTAAGCCATAGAATATATATGCTTGATTTTTTGTTAATTAGATATAAAATACCGACTATTTTTTTAAAAATATGTATTAAAACCGGACAGCCTGCCTGGTGTTGATGCGGACATTCATTTTATATGTCTGTTTTTCTGTCATTTAACAACAGTTTTAAATCCGGACAGACTGTGTCATTATCGTACACTTTTTTTCTTTTTTGATATGGTATTTATTGGGTGATGTAAGGTCAGCCCTAACATGCCGTAAACTGGCGCTCCGCACCGGAATTTCCTTTTTTACTGCATTCTTCGTCAAAGGTTTCACAGAATTCCGGTTTTCGGGTAACATTTTCATCGAGCTCATCGTGCTCTCATTTCATCGCGCTCTCATCGTGATCGGATGCTGATTGGAACAGTTGTTTTTGTTCCACCCAGCATCCTACCAGGAAGGAAGAAGCATGGAACCAGCATGACAGAAGAATCCATGAAATTAAAATAAATAAATTCCGATATTTGTCATTCGGAACATTAAAACAAACTACCATGCAATTAACCCGGACTGAAGCCATCATTCTGCTGAACAAATACGTTAAAAACGAGAAGATGATTTTCCATTGCCTGGCTTCAGAAGCTGTGATGCGGGGAATTGCCCGGCAACTCGGCCAGGATGAGGAGAAATGGGGCCTGGCCGGGCTCCTCCACGACCTGGATGTCGAAATCACCAATGCTGATCCGCACATACACGGCCTGAAGACAGAAGAGCTGCTGAAAGATTATGACATTGATCCTGAAATTCTGGATGCAATCCGCATGCACAATGAGGTTGCGTCGGGAAAAGAGCGCAGTACAATGTTCCATCATGCCCTTGCTGCCGGAGAAACCATTACCGGGCTGATCTTTGCTACGACTTACGTTTATCCCGACCGTAAACTTACGAGTGTAAAGCCGAAGTCAGTGGTGAAACGAATGAAGGAGAAAATGTTTGCCGCCTCAGTCAAACGGGAAAACATCATGGAATGCGAAAAAACCGGGATACCGATCGATGAATTTGCCCGGATCAGCATTGAATCGATGCTGCCGATAGCAGGGGAAATTGGACTATAGGCAATAGGCAGTAGCAATAGGCAATAGTGATTTCAGACAGACTTTACACTTTTAACCTTAAACTATAACAGTATGAACATTTCAGCATGTGGATTAATCTGTGATGAATGTGAACACTTCAATGTGACCTGCACGGGTTGTCATAGAGTAAAAGGGCAGACATTCTGGGCAAAGGAGATGATGCCCGGCAAGACATGCCCGTTGTACGACTGTTCAGTCAACACGAAGAAATTCAAGGATTGTGGCGGTTGCGCAGAACTGCCCTGCAAGCTGTTCGTGGAGATGAAGGATCCAAACAGTACGGATGAGCAGCACAAAGAGGGGCTTGTAAAGAGGGTTGCGGCACTGAAGAAGGACTGATGCCCGGTACGTGTTGCAAATTTATCCTCCGAAGGAGGACGCCCGCCATCTGGCGAACGTCATTCGTATACTCGTCATTCGCATATTCGTCATTCGCATATTCGTCATTCGCATATTCGTCATTCGCATATTCGTCATTCGCATATTCGTCATTCGCATATTCGTCATTCGCATATTCGTCATTTTAATATGCCGTCTTATCCATCTTATTCATCCATTCCCCGAAAAGCACTTTCGCCATCGGATGTTCAAGTTGTTTTGTCGGGATTGAACGATCTGCTATCTGCAGGTTCAGTTCATTGTAGATATGGTTGTCTTTGAACCCGATCTCTTCAGCCTGGAGTCTTGTTGAACAAAAATACAGGATCCCGATGTTGGCCCAGTATATTGCGGAAAGGCACATCGGACAAGGTTCACAGGTAGAGTAAATCGTGGCGCCGGTAAGGTCAAAATTGCCGATTGCCTTGCAAGCTAGTCGTATGGCAACGATCTCGGCATGTGCCGTGGGGTCGTTATCTCCAAGAACATGATTGCAGCCTTTCCCGATGATCTCCCCATTGAGCACAACGACTGCGCCAAATGGTCCGCCCACATTGCTTCTTACACCGTTAAATGCTTCTTTGAATGCTTCGTTCAGGTATTTCTCGTGATTTTCCATCTCTTTTGCTTGATCTTCGTTACATTCTTTCACCACAATAGGCACACAGGGCACAATAGGATATTGGTTTTATCGGGACAATTTATTCAACCCGTTATCTATTCTGCGGATGAATTCATCTTTCCCGAGTGTCACCGCTATATCCATCATCCCCGGGCCCAGGTTGCCACCAACGATGAGTAACCTGAGGGGATTCATCAATTGACCCATCGGAATGTTCCGGGCTGTGATAAATTCCCGGATAACCCCGTGAATAGTGTCATTATTCCATTCTGTGATCCGTTTTACTTCATTTGAAAATTCGTCAATTGTGGCTGCGATTGAATCGTTCCAGACCTTCTGCATAACCAGCGGATCGTAATCTGAAGGAGCCTGGAAAAAGTAGGCTGACTGGTTCCAAAGATCAGGGATGAGGATAGCCCGTTCCCTGATCAGTGCCATCACCTTAAGAACATATTCCCCGGGCTGACTGATCCCATGCTGTTCCAGTATCGGTGCTAACAGATCGGCCAGTTCTTCATTTGTCTTTTTCTGAAGATACTGGTGATTGAACCATCTTGCTTTCTCGGGATCAAATTTCGAGCCGTGCTTTCCTACCCTTTCCAATGAAAATGCGTTGATCAGTTCTTCAAGGGAATAGATCTCCTGCTCGGTGCCCGGGTTCCAACCCAGAAATGCGAGCATGTTCACAAAAGCATCAGGTAAATAGCCGGACTCCCGGTATCCCGAGGATATTTCTTTGGTGGCGGGATCGGTCCATTGCAACGGAAACACCGGAAAGCCAAGCCGGTCGCCATCGCGTTTGCTCAGTTTCCCGTTACCATCGGGTTTGAGCAACAGCGGAAGATGGGCAAATTGCGGCATCGTTTGTTCCCAACCCAGGAACCTGTATAAAAGCACATGAAGCGGGGCAGAAGGCAGCCACTCTTCTCCGCGGATCACATGCGTTATTTCCATGGCATGATCATCCACGATATTGGCAAGGTGGTAAGTCGGCCAGCCATCTGATTTGAAAAGAACTTTATCATCAAGATTTGAAGAATGCACTACAACTTCGCCGCGGATCAGGTCATTTACAATGATCTCCTCGTTGTCCGGGATCTTTATCCGGATCACAAAGGGTGCCCCGGAGTTCTTCAGTGAAAGTGATTCCTCCTGCGCAAGTGTCAGCGAATTCCGCATATCCATCCGGGTCGCGGGCCCGTACTGGGCCTGCTGTGCATGCGCATGTTTCAGCCGTTCCCTCATCTGGTCAAGTTCTTCCTCGCTGTCGAACGCATAATAGGCATGCCCTGACAGAACAAGCTGCTCGGCGAATTGCCGGTACATCATTTTACGCTCCGACTGCCGGTATGGTCCGAAAGGACCGCCCTTCACACTGTCTTCATCAAAATGGATTCCGCACCAGTTGAGTGATTCGAGGATGTAACCCTCGGCTCCCGGCACATACCGGTTTTGATCGGTATCCTCAATGCGAAGGATGACTGCCCCGCCATGTTTCTTTGCAAACATGTAGTTGTACAAGGCTGTGCGGACGCCGCCGATATGAAGAGGGCCGGTAGGACTGGGCGCAAACCGGACCCGAATTTTCTGATCAGGCATGAACTGGTTGGTTTAATTGTATGGCTGGAAGAATAAAATCCAGGGCTTTCTGAATTGTTTCCGGTATTGTCATCTCATCCGTCCGGAGTTCAAGGTCGGGATTCGCCGGAGCTTCAAAAGGGGAGTCGATACCGGTAAATTCCCTGATCTCTCCCCTGCGTGCCCTGGCGTATAAACCCTTTGTATCCCTGGCTTCGCAGACATCTAGGGAAGAATTCATATAGAATTCCATGAAATCCTCCCCTCCGATTATTTGTTTTGCCATTGCCCGGATCCTGTTCGTCGGGCTGATAAAGCAATTGATGGTGATGATCCCGCACTGAATAAATAGCTTGCTGATCTCGGCGATCCGGCGAATGTTTTCGGTACGGTCTTCAACAGAGAACTGCAGGTTGTTGTTGATACCTGATCTGACCAGGTCTCCGTCAAGCAGCTGAACCAGGAATCCCCGGTCAAACAACTCCTTCTCAAGCCCCAGGGCAATGGTTGTTTTGCCTGATCCCGACAAGCCGGTCATCCATATTACTTTTGCATGCTGATTCAGCCGTTTCTCTTTTTCATGGCGGCTGACAGGAAGCTGATTCGAAAAACAGAGATCCATCAATGTTACAGGGTTAAAAAATTTCAGGCGGGCAAAATTAGTGTAATTTTCCGGTTTGGCATAATAGCCATACCTGGCACAATAATCTTCAGGATTTTGGGGCTAAGGCTCTTGAATTTTTGCTTTTTCACCCGGGCTGAAGCCTTTGGACTTTTCCCTTTTCCCCCGGGCTAGAGCCCGAAACATCCTTCCCAAATCCCCGGGCTTCAGCCCGGGCGGCCGACAACTCCGGGGCTCAGAAAAGCGCCGGGGCTCAGAACAACTCGTAACCCCCGGGCTTCAGCCCGTAACAAAAGTTTCAAATTTGTACTTCTCTACAATTTTCGTCCACTCCCTGTTATATGACCTCTTTTTATGATGCCGCTCCTGGTTCCGGATATATGCTCGTACCCTGTTTATTCCCGACTCACTAACTGATGCTGCAAAATATTCTTTCTGCCATTCAAACTTTTTTCCAATAAGGTTGTTTTTATTTATCCAATTCGAGGATTCTCCTTTCAGTAACATCATCACTTTATCTATATTCTGCCCCACACTCAATGATATAAGACAATGCACATGCTCATCATATCCATTTATATGATCAATAAAGATCCCTTTTCCCCGGGCATTCTCCCGGATATGCCTGAAAATGTAAGGACGAATCTCCTTGGTTAATACGGGCTCCCTCCTTTTCGTAGTCCAGACAAGATGTATCCAAATTTTCACAAATCCCATTTTACTATTGTATCCTGATGTGCCTTTTGTGGTTATAAAACCACCTTTTGAAAAACATTATCCTTAATCCGTTTTGTTACAAAAAGTAATATCTATTTCTCTTGATTTTCGTCTTTATTGTACGGACTGTTTCAGAACCTGTCGAACATCAAACATCAGATTGTCTTTCTTTAGGTATAATCTCTCTTAAAACCGAGATCAATCCGAGCTAACTGGGTTAAGATCGGTTTCTAACCGGATTTAGCCCGGTTGGAAGATGATCAAACCCATTATTCAGGTTCTAACAACAGGCAACATACTATTTCACTTTTTTTTACGTCTATATTGCATGAGATTTCTTTCACATACCGGTTTCGGGCATTGCTCCATGCGTGATCCGGAATTCTCAGAACAATTGATTACCTTTGTATTGAATTTAGTTACACGAGAATAACCGTTAACCATCAAAGAAAAAATGTCGGATAATTATCAGATCCTGATCAGCAAGCTGGATGAGTTCATCCGCAAATACTACAGGAACCGGCTGCTGAAAGGCATCATTCTTTTCTTTGCCATTCTCTTTGCATCCTTTTTGGTTGTCACTGCTTCGGAATATTTCGGGCATTTCACGCCTTTGATCAGGACGCTTCTGTTCTATCTCTTCCTGCTTGCCAATGCAGGTGTGTTCGCCGGGTTTATTGCTGAACCGCTTTTAAAGATCCGCCGGATCGGGAAAATTATTTCCCATGAACAGGCGGCCAGTATCATTGGGAAGTACTTCGGGGATATCCAGGATAAACTCCTGAACACACTTCAGCTTAAAAAATTATCCGACGAGGGTGAAGCAGATACCGAGCTGCTTACTGCCAGCATTGAACAAAAGATCTCAAAGCTGAGACCGGTTCCGTTTGTTTCAGCCATCGATCTTTCGAAAAACAAAAAGTTCCTCAAATACGTCCTCGCGCCCCTGCTTGTGATCCTTCTCATCCTGCTGATCACCCCTTCATTCGTGACCAGTTCATCGGAAAGGATCCTTCATCATACACGGGTTTACGAAACGGAAGCCCCGTTCCATTTCCTGATCCTGAACAAATCGCTGGAAGCATTTCAGCAGGATGACTATACACTCAGGGTCAAGGTTACGGGAGAAAAAATTCCGGATGAAATTTTTCTTGAGTATAATGGAACATCCTTTAAGATGTCCAGGGACAGCAAGATCTTTTTCTCTTTTACGTTTAAGTCTGTCCAGCAATCACTGAAGTTTCGCCTGGCTGCAGGCAGTGTCAGATCGAAGGAGTATGAGTTGCATGTATACCCCAAACCAACCATCCTGAGTTTCCAGGAAGAGCTGGTGTTCCCTGCGTATTTGTCTAGGAAAACCGAAGTGATTGAAAACACCGGAGACATCATTATTCCTGAAGGAACCACCGTGAAATGGTCTTTCTACACAAAAGATGCCGACACCGTGATGATGGGTATTGACAGCACGAACAGGCGGATCACCGGGAAAGGCAGCAACACGTTTGTTACCGCAGCGACATTTTATAAGTCAGGCCATTATTCAGTGAAAGCCATCAATGCCTTTGTGACCAAACCTGATTCCCTGGCCTATACAATCACCGTGATCCCCGATTCCTACCCTTCCATCAGTGTTGTTCAGACGCAGGACTCAACGCTTACAACAAGACTATACTTCCAGGGGATCATCAAGGATGATTATGGTTTCTCAAGACTGCAGTTTCATTACACCATCACCCAGGGAGATGATACGACGCACAAGGACGAAAAAGCCGAGAACATCCCGGTCAACAAAGCCCTTAACCAGCAGCAATTTTTCTTTTCAGCAGAGATCTCGCAGTACGTGAAGAATCCCGGCGACGAGATTGATTATTATTTTGAAGTTTGCGACAATGATGGAATTCACGGGCCGAAATGTTCGCGTTCAAGTTCTTTCAGGTTCAAGATGCCAACCCTGGAAGAGATAGAGAACCAGGCAACCGCACAGGAGCAGAATATTTCAAAAAACATTGAACAGACCATCAGGGATTCAAAAAAGCTGCAGAAGCAGATTGACGAACTCAATAAAAAGCTGGTTGATAAAAATACGTTATCATGGCAGGACAAGAAGCAGATCCAGGATCTTCTTGAAAAACAAAAACAGATCAAGGAGTCCCTGGACAAGATCCAGCAGGAAAACCAGCAGAAGAGTGATTTTGAAGACCAATACAAGAACCTCGATCAATCCATCATGGAAAAGCAAAAACAGCTGAACGAATTGTTCAGCCAGGTCATGGATGAGGATACGAAAAAAATGATCGATGAGCTTAAGAAGATGCTGGAGAAGGTAGATAAGAATGAAGTGAACCAGATGCTTGAAAAGATGAAGCTCAGCAACAAGGATGTTGAAAAACAACTTGACCGCAGCCTCGAGCTTTTCAAGCAGGTGGAATTTGAGAAGAATTTGTCGGAGATGATTGACAAAATCAATAAACTGGCCGACAAACAGGCGGAATTATCTGAAAAATCGAAAGACAAGGACAAGCCTGCTGAGGATTTGAAAGAACAGCAGAAAGAAGTGAACAAGCAATTTGATGATGCGAAGGACAAACTGAGTGACCTTGAGAAAAAAAACCAGGAGCTGGAAGAACCAAACAAATTGCCGGATGTCCAGAAAGACGAAGAGGAAATAAAAAAAGAACTTGAGGAGGTGATGGATAATCTCAAGTCGAATAACCGGAAAGGCGCATCCAAAGGGCAGAAATCTGCGGCTGACCAGATGAAATCGATGGCAAAGAAGATGCAGGATTCGCAGGATGAGATGGAGGCCGAACAGCAAACCGAAGATGCAGCAAAGCTTCGCCAGATCCTCGAGAACCTGATCAGGATCTCCTTTGACCAGGAAGACATCATGAACCAGACCAAGCTTGTAAACCGGAACGACCCGAGATACCTGAAGCTGATCGAAGACCAGAACGACCTCAAGGACGATCTTAAACTTGTTGAAGACTCTCTTTACGCGCTGGCCAAGCGTGAAGTCGCGATCAAGCCGTTCATCATGCGCGAGGTCAATTCCATCAATTCCAACATCAGTGATGGTGTAAAATTTCTAAACGACCGGAATGTTGCTGCCGCGGCAACCAAGCAGCAATTTGTCATGACTTCTGTAAACAACCTTGCACTGATGCTGATGGAGGCCGAGAAAGAGATGAAGAAAAACAGCAACATGTCTTGCAATATAAAAGGCAATTCATCCTGCTCAAAACCCGGGGGGAGCGGAAAAGCATCCATGGGCTCCATGCGGAAATTACAGGAAGCCCTGAACAAGGAGATGAAAAGCCTGAAAGAAGGACAAACAGGAAAAGCAGGCGGTATGGGAAGCTCGACGAAGCCAGGACAAAAAGGAATGAATGAAAAGCTCGCACGAATGGCTGCGGAGCAGGAGGCGTTGCGCAGTGAAATGAAAAAGTACGTGGATGAACTGAATGAACAGGGGATCAAAGATGGTGGCGGAGGAATGAATGACGCCATGAAGCAGATGGAGCAAACCGAAAAAGACCTTGTTAACAAGCGCATCCTCCAGGAAACAATCAATCGCCAGGAACAAATTTTAACCCGTATGCTGGAGTCAGAAAAAGCAGAGCTGCAAAGAGAACAGGAAGAAAAACGAAAATCAACGGAAGCAAAAAATCAAAAATACAGTAACCCTTCTTCAGATTTTCAGTATAACAAACAAAAATTGCAGTCTGTAGATTTATTAAAATCTGTTCAACCAGCCTATAATTATTTTTACAAGAATAAGATAAACGGGTATTTTCTAAAATTTGAACGATGATATGAACCATCTTTACAAAGAATTAAATATCTCTTCTTCATTACGTAACCTGAGCAAGGTCGGAAGTTTCGTTGAAGAAATCTGTGATGCATACTACATCACAAACTCCTATTTCGGGAATATCCTCCTTTCGCTGGAAGAGGCCGTAAAGAACGCCATCATCCACGGAAACAAGGAGGACGAGGAAAAAGATGTTATGATCTCCTTCCAGCGCATCCCTAACGGTCTTAAATTCACCGTAACGGACGAAGGCGCCGGCTTTAATTACAGGACAGTTCCCAACCCTGTAGAGGCCCCGCCGGGTGAAACGCCCAATGGTGCGGGCATCTTCCTGATCCGGTCGTTAGCTGACAAAGTCTCTTATAATTCAAAAGGGAACCTTGTGGAGATCGTGTTTTACATCTCAACCATCAACCAGGAAACGACACTTAACAGGATAAGCCAGCTGAACCAGTACTTCATGAAGCAAAAATCAATGGTTTAGCCGGTGGCGCCAAATCCCATGATCCGGTTTTTTTCTGAGGATGTGACTTTCCGGCTCAAAGGAAAAGCAAAAATCCGTCAATGGATCCTTGGAGTAATACTGCATGAAAAAAAAAATGCAGGGATCATCAATTTCATTTTTTGTACCGACGACTACTTGCTTCACCTGAATGAGGCGTTCCTGAAACACGATACCTATACCGATATTCTTACCTTTCCTGAAACTGAAGACACTGCAGTTGTAGCAGGAGATATTTTCATCAGCATTCCGCGCGTGACAGAAAATGCAGAAAAGTTCGGGCAAGCCTTTCAACAGGAATTATACCGCGTGATGGTTCATGGCGTGCTTCACTTGATCGGTTACAAAGACAAGACCAAAGCTGAGCGGATTCAGATGACAACCAAAGAGGATCAGCACCTCATGACACGTGACACATGATCGTTGATTTCTGAACTGGTAACTGTTCGTCATTCTATAAAAAATCCTACATTTGCCTTGGTTTTGCTGATACTAACGATGGTTTGAAAATGAAGAAATTCCATTTGCTTCTTCTTTCCCTGTTATCCGGCCTCTTCCTGACTTTTGCCTGGACCGCACGGGGCTTTCCCGGGTTGCTTTTCATCGGGTTTATTCCATTGCTTTGCGTCGAAGATGACATCTTCCGGAATCCAGCCAAATACAAACGTTTTAGCACCTTACTCTACTCATATCCTGCATTTTTTTTGTGGAACGGACTGACGACATGGTGGATCTGCAACTCGACCGGGATCGGTGCCATCCTGGCGATTGTATTGAATGCACTCTTCATGTCGGTTATCTTTAATCTTTTTCATTTCACCCGGAAGAAATTGCAGAATGATTTTGCAGGATATGCCAGCCTGGTCCTCTATTGGATTGCCTTCGAATACCTTCATCTCAACTGGGATCTCAACTGGCCATGGCTCAACCTGGGCAATGGGTTCGGCACTTATTACAAGTGGGTTCAATGGTATGAATATACGGGAGCTCTGGGTGGAACCTTATGGGTTCTTGTGGCAAACCTTTCTCTCTTTTTCACAATCCGCCCTTTCATTTTTCAAGGCTATAAATGCAGCAACAAGCCCATCATCACCAACGGAATTATATCGGTCCTCTGGGTGCTGATCCCCCTTGCAGGTTCTTTTATCATTTACACGAATTACAGGGAGACGATCCGCCCGGTGAAGCTGGTAGTTGTTCAGCCCAACATTGATCCCTACAATGAGCAATATGTTCTTCCACCCAAGCAGGTTGTTGGAAGGATCATGGACCTGGCACGCCCGCAGCTTGACGGCTCGGTCAACTTCCTTGTTGCACCCGAATCGGCGATCCAGGAAGAGATGTGGGAAAACGAACTCAGCACCTTCATGAGCATTCATCTTTTGCAGGACATCCTTGTAAAGTATCCTGATATCAATATCCTTGTTGGCGGATCTACTTTCCGTTATTTCCCGAAAGGGGAAGAGCCCTCATCTACTGCCCGCCAGTTTACGGATACACACACGTATTACGATGCCTATAACACAGCCATCCTGATCAACCGCCTGAATGGCCTTCAGCTTTATCACAAATCCAAACTGACACCGGGTGTTGAGATCCTGCCATCTTTCAGGAAGTTCCGGTGGATCGAAAAGTTTGCGATCAACCTCGGAGGGACTGTTGGCAGCCTGGGTACAGACAAGGTCCGAAAAGTTTATAAAACCGTTAATACGGCAGAGGTTTCGCCCGCAATTTGCTACGAGTCGATCTTTGGTGAATTTTTTGCAGAGTTTGTACGGAACGGAGCGCAGGTGATGATCATTATCACCAATGATGGCTGGTGGGGAAATACGGCTGGTCACCGGCAACATTTTGCTTTTGCTTCGCTTCGCGCGATTGAGACCAGGAGAAGTATTGCAAGGTCTGCCAATACAGGGATCTCGGCATTTATAAACCAGCGCGGAGATGTTCTGCAGCAAACGGAATACTGGAAGCCCGCTGTGATCAAAGGCACACTCAACACCAATTCAAAATTGACCCTTTACGTCCGTGAAGGTGATTACATCGCACGGGCAGCAGTGTTCCTGGGAGGATTACTTTTCTTACTCAGCATTCTGTTTCACTTCGTGTCCCGAAAAAAGAAATTGCCAGCTACAGTAAAATCCGATCTGCTATGGAAAAAGAAGCAACAACCCGGTACCTGATCCATCCGCTGCTGAAGCGGCGCTGGAGTCCGCGCGCCTTTGCAGAGACCCCTGTAGAAAAGGAGAAACTGCAGTCTGTATTTGAAGCTGCACGATGGTCTCCGTCAGCCGGGAATGAACAGCCCTGGAATTTCCTTGTTGGAATAAAGCCGGATGAAACCTGGCAGAAGATCTATGATTCCCTTGCCGATGGCAATAAAGCCTGGAACATGCATGTCCCGGTACTGGTTGTGGCCATCGGCAGGAAAGTGACAACCCGGGATCGGGAGCCATATTTTCATTTTCAGTATGATACCGGTCAGGCTGTGGCACACCTGAGCATTGAAGCCATGAACCAGGGATTATTTGTTCACCAGATGGCTGGATTCAGCGCAGCAAAAATTATTGAAACTTTCAATGTTCCGGATGATCACCAGCCAATGACGGCCATTGCCATTGGATACCCCGGAAATCCTGACGATCTGCCGGATTTCCAGAAAAAAAGGGAATTATCAGAAAGAACCAGGAAAGAGTTCAGTGAGTTTGTTTTTTCCGGTACTTTTGGAAATGCATCAGATATTGTCTAGCTTTCATGAATTCAGTTTGTTTTGAAACACTGATTTCACCGCAAAGACGCGAAAATGTTTTTTAAAATACGATTAATGAAGACATACATCAGAATTATCACCCGAAGTTTCCTCTTGCTTTTATTGGTTGGCATTATCTCCTGCAACAACACCCCTAAACCTGCACAGAAAACCAGCACGGTGAAGCATGAAGAGATCCCGGTTCCTTCCTTCAACTCCGACTCTGCTTATTTATACGTAAAACAACAGGTGCGCTATGGGCCAAGGGTGAACAACACACCGGCCCATGAGAAATGCGCGCTCATGCTTGCGGCTAAATTGCGGTCATTGGGTGCAAAAGTCATTGTACAGGATGGTCATGTGAAAACATTCAATGGTAAGGACCTGAAAATCGAAAACATTATTGCCTCTTACCAACCGGAAAAAAAATCGCGGATATTCATTTGCTCCCATTGGGATTCCCGTCCTTTTGCCGATCATGATCCGGATCCTAAAAACCGGAACAAGCCCATTGATGGCGCAAACGACGGCGCCAGCGGTGTCGGGGTGATCATTGAAATAGCCCGCCAGATAAGCATCTCCTCTCCATCTGTAGGAGTCGACCTTTTGCTGCTTGATGCAGAAGATTATGGTCCCCCGCAGGATCAGATGAGAAATGAAGATACCAGCGACTGGTGGGGTCTTGGGACGCAATTCTGGGCAAAGAATCCGCATGTTCCGGGATATACGGCCAGGTTCGGGGTTTTGCTTGACATGGTTGGCGCGCCAAATGCTACGTTCCTTCTGGAGACAATCTCCATGAATTACGCATCGTCTGTGGTGAAGAGCATCTGGACAACGGCAGGCAACATCGGCTATTCGGATTATTTCATCTTTGAGCAGGGTGGTGCAATTACCGACGATCATGTTTTCATCAACAAGATCCTAAATATTCCCACCATCGATATCATTCACCTCGACCGGAACAGCCAGACCGGGTTTTATCCATACTGGCATACGGTAAAGGATGATATGAACTCCATTGATAAAAACACCCTGAAGGCCGTCGGACAGACTTTACTGACGGTAATCTACAGGGCACAAAACTAACGGGCAAAAAAAAACCGCCCCATTCAGGGGCGGCATCACCGTATCATTGTTCACCTGCAAGTTACTCTGATACGGTTTTTATCGTTCCGATGCGCGGATAGAGATCAAACTGGTAGACCTCCCCATCTTTGAATTCAATCACTTTTACATCGGGTGTTCCGGAAAGACCGTTCGGGCAAATAGCATGCGGACCGTAGGGAACTAGTGAAAGGCGGGCCATCCTGATGCCTTTGGGCTGGTTGGCTTGTTCGGAAAATTTGTACGTGGAATTGCCGGGGTGATAAATTGCCGGGGCGGCAACGAGCTTTCCGGTTGCATCAAGAAGCTCAACCTGGTAATCATTGCACAATGCAGGTTCTCCATCCAGATGAACAACTACCTTGTAGAATACTTGCACAGTGCGGGCACTTGTATACGGTTCATTCTGGAAATTACTGCGGGATGTGAAACCTGAGTTTAAAAAGAAAAAGATCATCAGGGAGATCAGTGCTGGGATTGTTTTTAATGTTTTCATGGCGTTGGCGTTTTAGGGTTTGTTATTTTGATTTGATGAGACAAATGTAACGCCGCAGGAAGAGGCACTTCAAGCGCTGGTTTGCCTGAATATGGGGGATAATACAACGGATAACAGGGAGGTTAATCTACGCTTTTGGGTGCGTATTATTACCTGCACTTTTCACTATTCACCAACCTAAAGCATCTCATTTGCAAGATTGGCCAACTCGGATCGTTCTCCTTTTTCCAGCCTCACGTGAGCATAAAGCGGGTGATTCTTGATCCTGTCGATAAGCGTGGAAAGGCCATTGCTCTGGGCATCCAGGTAAGGTGTGTCAATCTGGTAGATGTCGCCGGTGAAGATGATCTTGGTATTTTCACCCGCTCGCGTGATAATGGTCTTAACTTCATGCGGCGTCAGGTTCTGGGCTTCATCAATGATGAAACAGACATTCGAGATGCTTCTTCCCCGGATGTAGGCAAGCGGAGTTATGACAAGTTTCTCGTTTTCGAGGGCTTCGGTAATAACCTTGAATTCCTTGTCTTTCTCGCCGAACTGGCTTTGAATGAATTTCAGGTTATCCCACAAGGGCTCCATGTAAGGATTGAGTTTGGATTTGATATCCCCGGGAAGATACCCGATGTCTTTATTGCTTAACGGAACGATTGGCCTTGCAAGATAGATCTGTTTGAAATTACGCTTCTGCTCCATCGCCCCTGCGAGTGCAAGCAAGGTCTTTCCGGTGCCTGCAATGCCCTGCAGAGTAACCAGCTTCACGTTGGGATCAAGGATGGCATGCAAGGCAAAAACCTGCTCTGCATTACGCGGCGTGATGCGATAACAGGATCGTTTTTCAATCTTCTCTATTCTTCCGGTGACGGGATTAAAGTGTGTCAGCGCAGATGTTTTGCCATTCTTCAGAATGAAATAATGATTGGGGATCGGTTTTTTTATTCCAATCATTTCAGGTAGAATGGATCCGTCAGCATAAATCATGTCGATTACTACCTTGTCAACCCCGTCTATCAGGGTCTTTCCGGAATAGAGTGTTTCGACATCCTTGATCTTTCCGGTTTCAAAGTCTTCAGCAGGAATGTTCAGGGATTTGGCCTTAAGCCGAAGGTTTATATCTTTTGTGACCAGGATCACCCTTTTGCCTGGATTCTCAGCAATCATGATCAGGGCTGCATTCAGGATGCGATGATCAGGTTTGTTCTCTCCAAAAACCTTGACGGCATCCAGTTCGCTCTGTTCGTTCATGACAACCTTGAATTTCCCGCCCTTCGGATGTCCCAGCGGAATCCAGTTGATCAGCGTGGATTTTTCAGAGAGCCTGTCCATGTTCCGGATGAACTCCCGCGCTTCAAAATTGATGGTGTCATTTCCTTTTTTAAAATCGTCCAGCTCTTCGAGTACTGTGATAGGGATCGCTACATCATTGTCTTCAAAACTGTGAATAGCATTATGGTTGTAAAGGATCACCGAAGTGTCCAGGACGAATATTTTTTTCTCGGTGGACTTTGCTTTTCTCATAGCCGGAACTTTTACATGTCCTGCCAAATGTAATTTAAGAATACCCGGTCAGGACAAGGTATTAACGCAAGATATAAACAGGGAATTGTTGAAGAAAACTATTTTTGGGCCGTATCCCTGAAAACCCGGTGGGCCTGCAAGGAGATATCCAAAAACAATGTTTGTGGATATGCATTCCGCTCGATGTGATACAGCGCGGTATTAAACAGTTCGCTGAAAACCCCGGCGTTTGAAGGATTGATGTAGGAAGAAAAATTTTTGATGAAATTCAGTTCATCAGCATCCGAAAACACAAGGTCTTCGCGATCAAAACGGATTGAAAGGCAGGACTGAATGACCTTCAGTGCATAAAGAAAGAAACTCTTCTGGTTCTCTCTTCCGATCTTGGCAATTTCGGCTGAAAAGTTGATGAGATCAGGGATCTTGTTTGAAGAGAAACAAAACCTCATCCATGACCTGAACGTGTTGAAATTGTAGTTGTCTTCCTCCACTTTTTGCAAGCGGTTCATCGCCAGTTTCAGGTTTCCGGACGATTGCCTGGCGATGATCCCGGCTTCGCGTTCCCCGGTCTGGTGCTTCCCGACAAGATATTCCTGAACATCATTAACGGTGATCCTTGGAATTTTTACCAGCAGCGTTCTCGACCGGATCGTTGGAATGATCTGTTCGGTATCTTCCGCAATAAGGATGAAGAGTGTCTTCTCCGGCGGTTCTTCAAGGATCTTCAGGATGGTTGGTGCCGCAGCATAATTCAGCTTTTCAGCCATCCAGATGATCATTACCTTGTATTCGGATTCATAGCTTTTATAGCTAAGGGTGGAAATTATGTCGCGGCAATCATCTTTGTTTATGAATCCCTGTTTGTTTTCAAGGCCGATCTGTTCGTACCATTCATGCAGTGTAACATGATAGTCGCTGTGCTCCAGGAAAATCCTCCAGTCTTCAATGAAATCAACGCTTTTCAATTTATCCTTTTTGATCTTCTTCGTCTTTGCAACCGGATAAATAAAATGAAGATCAGGATGGATCAGCTTCTGGAATTTGATGCAGGAAGGACATGTTCCGCAGGAATCAATTTCTTCAGTCAACATACCGCCTTCGGGAAGCAGCTTTTGCGTGCAGTTGATGAACTGGGCATAGGCAATGGCAAGTGACAGCTTCTCATTTCCTTCAGGACCGAAGAAAAGCTGTGCATGACTCACCCGCTGGTCGAGAACGGTCTGGATGAGTTTGCTCTTGGTTTGCTGCTGACCTATAATTTCCCGGAAACGCATGAGCAAATGTATACTTTTTTCTGTCTTTTTTACTGTAAAAAAATCTCCGGGAACGGAACTGCTGAAATCACCTCATGGTCCACGCGGCCCCTTGGAATCAGAAGGATCGACGGGATCTCCACGTTACGACACTTTTTGCGGCCGATCATAAACCATACCTGTGAAACGATTTCAACCGGGTAAAAACGGATTAACTCAGTCATAAAATTCTATTTCCCCTTAATCCGCCCAAACGAAAAAAGTAGCATGAAAAAAGGAAAAATAATTTGTTACAAAAGCGCGCTATCAAGAAACGAAAAGAAACCGCCCTTTTGGGACGGCCTCATCGCGTATTTCGTGTAAAAACAATTATTTGATGATCACCAGTTTCCTTACGATCAACTTGTTTTCATTCTTCAGCATGATCGTATAACAACCGGCAACAGCAAAAGAAAGATCAACCTGGAATTCCTGTTTTCCCGGGAATTGTTGTTTCAGGATGATCTCCCCTGTCAGATCCTGGACTGATACATCAAATGTTCCATGATCAGCTGATGAAGGGATGATCCTGAAAATACCATGCGAAGGATTCGGATAGATCCGTAATTCATTCCCGGCCAGATCATCTATGCCTACAGCAGCTTTTGCCTGGTTCACTGTCACCTGTTGCACAGGCAGCGAAGTCACGGAAACGGAAATTGTAGCAGTACGATCCAGCCCGGTCGAATTACCAATATAATCAGCCGTGATCGTTCCGTTGCCAGAACCCAATGCAGTCACGGTACACCAAGCTGCATCGCTGGTTGCCGTCCAGTTGCTGTTTGATACTACTGAAAATGTTGTGCTGGCAGGAGTAGCAGTTACATTCCTTGCAGGCGGAGTAACAGACAGCGTCGGTGCTTCGCCGGCTTGCGTCACCGTGACCACTTGCGTACCAACCCCTGTCGCAGACACGCTGATATGTGCAATGCGTATGGTTGTGCCCGGGTTTTTCGTAAAAGTGACTGCAATTGTACCACTTCCGGAACCCGAAGGAGTCACGATACACCATGAAGAATCAGCTGTAACGGTCCAGTCGGTGTTGGATGTGACAGCAAAATCAGTATTTCCTGCTATCGCATCGACGTCCCTGTTTTGGGGAGTTACAAAAAGAATGGGTGATGCGGCTTCCTGGGTTACTGTGACATCCTGTGGGTTCAGGCCGTCAGCGGAAACCGTTATGGTTGCTATGCGTTGAATCAAAGCCGTATTCTCTGTATAGGTAGCTGTTATCGTTCCGTTTCCTGTACCGGAAGGTGTTACACTGCACCAGGAAGCATGAGAGACCACCGCCCATGAAGTGTTTGAAGTTACCGTGAATTGTGTGCTGTCTGCCGGTGGTGGCACAACCTGGTTGGGTGGCGTCACTGAAAGTATCGGAGAAAACCCGGTTGTGAAATTCATTAAGCTGCCGGGAATTGTACCGCCTGAATAAAGTCCGACCAAACGGAAGTAATATTTCTGGTTGTTTACCAGCCCCGAAATGGAAGCGTTTACTGCCAGTGTTGCTGTTCCGGATCCTGCTGAAAGGGTTGGTGTGGAATCGGATAAAGCAGCCTGGTCTGTTCCGTATGCAAAGCGGTACCTTGTGGTCAGTCCTTGCGGGTTCACGGTTCCGTTCAGAACGGCCGATGCGCCCGTAACAGAAGTCGCTGCCAGTGTATTGATCGTCGGAAGGACAGCATTTGGATCAAAGCCGTCCAATGTATTCCCGGCAATATTGGTAGGATCAAGCCAGTCCTTCAGCCGTGTGGCAGCAGTTGTTCCATAATCCCATGACATGGCAAATTTTCCAAAGAAATCCCATAATTGAGTACCACCACAAATGGAAGGGCCACCGTGCAACTGGCCAACAATGTGATGGTTCTGGTCAAATAGAGGAGACCCGGACGAACCACCTTCGGTTACACCGTCAGACCACATTACCTTCCAATGCGAATCCGCGGGTGTTCCGCTCCATGTATCCGAAGTAAAGGGTTGGTCAGAATATGATATTTTCTTGATATCTCCATCCGGATGATGAATACAGGCGCCGGATGTTGCGGCAACATCTTCCCTGTTCCAGCCGGCATAGAACACAGCATAGTTTGCCGGAGGCGTTGTATTCATCTGAACAAGGCAAAAATCTGAAGGAGCATTTTTTGCTTTTAGCGTGGCCCCGGAAATGGAATTATAGGGAGGCGAAGTGCTGGGATTGGTGCAGGTCGGACTCTGCCAGTTAAACCAGAATACCCATGAAGAAGGACTGCTGTAGCAATGGTTTGCAGTCAGAATATAAGGTGTCCCGTCCTGGCTTGTATTATTCACCAGTGAACCAGAACAGAATCCGCTTCCACCGGTAACCAGCATACACGCTGATTTAACCTGGTCCTGCCAGGTTGCTGCTTCAGGACATGCAACATTATTCTCGCATGAACCGGATGTGCCGAAGTTCTTTGCATAGGTATATGCATCACGGTATCCGTGTGTGATCCGATTCAGGTCAAGTTCCCCATGGAAAGCAGGTTTCGCGGGTTCATAATATTCGATCGTGATTTCGTCTCCTTTAACCAGGGTTGTCGCAAATACATGGTCCTCCTGGTTATTTGCTTCGGTAAAAGCTCCAATGACCTGTGATTTGTCGGCATTGTAAACAAATAATGCTGCACCGGGTGGAAGATGATAATCGTCGAACGTCAGGTTTATTGTATATGCTCCCGGGCAGCGGATTCCAAGTCTCCACAATTTATCCCCGCCAGGCAGTATATCCCAGCTTCCCGAATTATCGAGGTTGTAAGCCACGTAAAAATTCTCTCCGAATCTCCAGGGGATCTCTTTGTCGAGATCATTGACCAGATCTTCGGCCATCAGCCTGTTCAGATCAACTGCAGGCATTTGCTTAACAGCCAGGTCACTTTTAACGAATGAAGGATTTTGAATGCTGAGAGGATATCCCCCCTGGCTGATCTGGCAATAACTTTTCACCGGAACTACCGATAATAACAGAATAAAAAATAAACAATAAAATTTTTTCATCACGACTGAGTTTTAAAAATGAACTTATTTCTGTCAGGACATTTTTACAAAGGCGCTATGATTCGGAAATCTTAGCGCCTTAATGCCTTTGCAATAATAACTGGGTTATTTTATGACCACCAGTTTCCGAACGATCAGCTTTGTTTCAGTTTTCAGGATGATCGTATAACATCCGGCAGCAGCGGAAGACAGATCGACCTGGTATTCCTTTTCCCCGGAGAATTGTTTTTTCAGGATGGTCTCACCTGCCAGATCCTGGATCGATGCATCAATTGTTCCATGATATGAGGAAGAAGGGATAATCCGGAAAATACCACGTGAAGGATTCGGATAGATCTGCAGCTCATTTCCGCTGAGTTCATCGATACCAACAGCAGATTTTGCCTGGTTTACGGTCACCTGTTGTACGGGCAATGATGCTACGGTGACAGAGATTGTTGCCATACGATCTGCACCCGTTGAATTGCCAGCATAATCTGCAGTGATGGTTCCGTCGCCAAAACCTGATGTATTTACGGTACACCATGCTGCATCGCTCTGAACTGTCCATGGACTGTTTGAAGCAACAGAAAAGGTCGTACTGGCTGCTGTAGCACTCACATTTCGTGCCGGAGGAGTGACCGCCAGTGTCGGTGCTGCACCTGCCTGGGTTACAGTTACCACCTGTGTTCCTGCAGAAGGTGCGGAAGCGGTGATGTGCGCAATACGCACAACAGCCATCAGGTTTTCAGTAAAGTTAGCTGTAATCGTTCCGTTTCCCGTTCCCGATGGCGTTACGGTGCACCAGGAAGAGTCAGCAGTAACTGTCCAGGTAGTATTGGAAGTAACTGTAAAATCAGTATTTCCTGAAAGTGCATCAACATCCCTGTTGGGAGGAGTTACAGAAAGCATTGGCGCAGTTCCTTCCTGGGATAATGTAACGACCTGCGGACTTATTCCGTCAACAATAACCGTGAGTGTTGCATCACGCTGTGTTGCACCTGTGTTTTCAGTAAATATCGCAGTGATTGTACCATTGCCGGTGCCTGTAGGAGTAACCGTGCACCATGATGAATTGCTTTCGACAGTCCAGGTTGCGTTTGAAGTTACAGTGAAATGAGTGCTGTCTGCCGGCGGAGGAACAACCTGGTTTGGCGGTGTTACACTCAGCGTCGGTGCATTGGGTGTCGTGAAGTTCAAGGTGGCTCCCGAGATGGTTCCGCCGGAATTAACACCAACCAGTCGGAAATAATATTTTTTGTTGCTCAGTAAGCTTGAAACATCAGCATTCACATGCAATGTAGCTGTATCTGCCCCGACGGTGACAACTGGTGTGGAATAATTAAGGTTGAAAGGAATTGTACCGTAATCGAAATGGTAATCGGTAGATAATCCCTGGGGATTCAGCGATCCGTTNAACGTAGCAGAAGAACCTGTAAGACCTGTAGCTGCAAGAGTAGTAACCGTAGGTCCGGTGATGAATTTAAACGATGCAATTTTTGACAATCTTGAGCCACCGTTCCCGATGTATTCGGAGGTGAACCAGAAGGTCTCATCATCCGTAGGATCAACTGACATCAGTGAGTAATCTCCCCAGCGGTTCGCACCGGTTTGTGAATAAGAGCCAACCTGAATCGTGTCTTCTGCAATGTCAAGGACACCAGAGGCACTGGAATATTCGCCCGGCGACTGACCGGCATACCGGATACCCGGATTCAACGTGGAACTGGAGATTGAATAACCCAGGGCGATCTTGTTGTGTCCATTGAGCATGATTGAACCCATCCATCGGTTATCGGCATCAGGGGCGTATGTTCCCTGCTGCCTGATACTCCAGGGACCAGTGCCGGTTTTCCTCAGTTCATACCAGCGGATGCCTGCATGGCCTAAACCATCGACATTCACCGTATGACAGCAAACGATCGACTGGTAAGAGCCGAAGTTTCTGTACTGAGGGACATTCATGATAACCTGTGGAATGCCGTCAACTTTCTGTCCGGTTCCTTTTTGCGGGATATTGTTCCAGTTTGGTCCGAAGTTAGCACTGAATGGCTGAACGTCCAGTTGCTGGGTCCTGTTGAATGTCGAAGCAGATGGTGTCGTCCAGTCAACGGCTAGTTCATAAAGCCATAATTGGTCTGTACCTCCTCCTAATGCATCATCATTGAAGGCAATGTACATGCCGGGTGATCCTGCCGGGGCAAACGGGCCGTCGTTATCCAACGGAGGCACGCACATAAACCCATCCACGGAAGTAGGTCTCCAGCTATTGCTGAATGCTACGGCCTGGGCAGGTAGCCCGGAGAGCATCTGGGATCTTTCAAACACATACGTATCATTGGATCCGCCATTGTTATCACCCATATAATACCCGTCACGCCATACTCCAAACTTGGGATAATCCGGCATTGAGGCAACCTGGAATGAATACTGGTACCACGTCCCTGTAGGATCATTCGTTGTTGAAATCGCCATCATAACATAATTGATGGCCCCGGAAATGGAGAACTCAGTTGCAACCCAGCGGTCTGCCTGGCCATCATACAAAATGATCGGATCGCCATCATTGTAGTTTGATCCCGGAACACCCCCGAAAATCAGGTTCATGTTGGTTGGTCCGGCTTTAAGAACACCCGTTTTATCATAAATCGCATACACGGTATTGATGGTTTGCATGAAATGATCGGGCCCTGCCGTACCATTACAATCCGGTGGATAATAGGGTGATTCCTGGCCTTCAAAATTCTGTATGGTTCCATTGAGGGACTTAACAGGGCCCATCGTTTTTTGCCATGCAGGATCCGGTCCTTTGGGTAAAGCAGTAGCAGAGAAAGGATAAACCCGAAGCTTCAGGCTTTCGTTCAACTGCTTATTCTGAGCCTTCAGTTTAAGCGCAGTCCATTCATCGGCTGTTAACCGGGGAAGATCACGAAGTGCCTTGCTTACCCCGATGAAATTGCCGTTGATTATTTCGGTAGGATGGGCAGGACTTGTCTGCGCATTGAGAACAGTAATACCAACAAAAAATATTGCGGATATCAGTAAAAGAATTTTTTTCATAGAGTGTAGCTGAGTGTGTTTTTTACTTTTAAGCGAAGTGTTATCTTTTCACATTTCTTCCTGTTAAATAGCAGGATAATCTTGTGTATAATCCTTATGCAGATTTGGTTAAGACAAAAGTACAACTAATTTCTAATTGTTATTCGGTTATTTTATCAGAAAGAAAAAGACCCCTTTGTCGTTTTTTCCGTCGTTGATTTCACCAAAAAAATTCTCGTCCATCCTGACCTCAAAGGATTTTACATCTACATACTGAGCCGTGATCTTAACCTTGTTGTCGGGATTAACCTTGATCTTGACATAATTATAAACAAACCCATCCCCTTTTGGATTCTGGATCAGCTTGGTCGTTGAGGCAACAAGAAACGGTTCCTTGTTCTTTACGGCATTGGCGGCAAAAAACTCATAGGTGTCAATGTCCATCCCGCCAATAGCTTCAGGTGATTTTTCTTTCTCTTCGTTATCCGCGATCTGCTTGCAATTGACGTAATGAAACACAGCCCTGACCTTTTCGCCCGCATTTAAAGCCTTAAGAAGCTCATCATAATTATTCAGCTGCACGGGTTGGGAAATTGAGCTGATGATAAATCCCAGGATGAAGAAGGATGTAAAAAATGTTTTTTTCATAGGTGGAAATTTTGTTTTGGTTAACGCCATAAAAGTAAGAAAACATAATGGATCAAAGACTTCACTCATAAGAAGAAAATTGATTCGTTTGATTGACTGTCACGAATGGATCAGAAAATATGATGCTGCTTGATTTGTTCAAAAAAATCTAATACTTTTGCGGCCTTCATAAAAGTAAATCACTTATTTGCCAATCAGTAATTCACTAAAATCGCACTATTTATGAAACTTCGACGCAGTTTTCAGGCACTGACATTATTGCTTCTCATCATGGGTTTTCCTTTGTTAACATTAGCCGGAGAGTCCGCCACATCAGCACTTCCTTCATCAGTTACAGATGATCAAATGTATAACCGGGCCATCCATATCATGGCCATGTTATTGATCGGCTTTGGCTTCCTGATGGTCTTCGTCAGGAAATATGGCCGGTCGGCACTTACTGCTACATTTCTTCTCGTAAGTATTTCTCTGCCTGTTTATATGCTCGGGAATGTCATGCATCTGAATTACGACACTCCTGAAATACAGCGATTGATCCTTGCCGAGTTTGCTGCTGCCAGCCTGCTGATTGCAGCGGGAGCCGTACTCGGGAGGCTGAAAATGCAACAGTACGTTCTTCTGGGTTTGTTGTTCGTTCCTTTTTACATGGTGAATGAATGGCTTGTCCTACAGGGAGGACTTGGATTGATTAAAGCCGGCTCGGTAGTAGATACAGGTGGTTCGATTGTCATCCATGCGTTTGGGGCGATCTTTGGCCTGGGTGTTGCCCTGACGATGACCACCAAACAGGAATTTGAAAAGACGATTGAAAGCGATTCAACCAGCGACCGGTACTCCATGCTGGGAAGTATGATGCTGTGGATTTTCTGGCCAAGCTTTTGCGCAGCCCTGGTTCCGCCGGACAAAATGCCGCATACTGTTGTCAACGTAATTCTTGCACTTTGCGGGTCCACACTGACAACATACCTGGTTTCTGTTTCGATCAGGAAAAAAATCAGCATAGCTGATATTGCCAATGCCGCTCTTGCAGGTGGTGTGGCCATTGGTGCTACTTGCGCAGACGCAAGTCATACCGTGGCAGTTTTCATAGGTGTTATGGCCGGCGGACTCTCGACCTTTGGTTTTGCAGTCATCCAGGAACGCCAGCAGAAATGGATGAAGCTTATTGATACGTGCGGCGTTACAAACCTTCACGGGTTGCCGGGCCTGATGGGCGGGCTTGCTGCACTTCCCATCATTAAAGGACTTCACATGGAGAGCCAGCTACTGGGCATCGTCATTACAATCGTCATGGCCTTCCTCACTGGCATGATAACAGGCAAAATCCTGCCATTGATGGGCAGGAAATTAGAGGCATACGATGATTCGGAAGAATTCCTGGATGCAGAATCCTGAGGATAGCTTTGTCATTTTTCATTTACCTCATCGAACGTTGCCTCGCCGGGAATTGCAGGAGGAGTTATCCTTGAAGATAAAGTATCTGCTGAATAATCATCATCAAAAGATGCTTCCTGGGGGATTACAGGCGCCAGTGCTTTTAGTTCACAGCTATTGATCTCAGCGGGAGATGATTTATAACTGTCTTCAAACGATGCCTCTGGTGGTGTGGCCGGGGCTAGTTGCAGGTTGATCTCAATCTGTAAATCCATATGAACCTCGCTTTTCGTGAATGGAATTTTCTCTTTAGTGAAGGATGGATTTGAAGCGGAAATGAGTGTATAGGAAACGAGGAGAATCGTGGTCAGGAAAAAAATAAGCGTTTTCATCTTTCTTAATTTTTATTGGTTTTGAGCATAAGACGAAATGCCCCATAAAAAGTTACAATCCCTGTTTTAATGAACTCATCCATATACCAACCTAATATTCTGCACGATACGTTAGTATTCTTGCATTTTGAAATCGATGGGAACAGGATAGAAATCGGTGAATTACGGAAAGTTCCCGATAAAAATTCTTTTTTGCCGTGACCTGTCACATACCTTCCCCGCTCCGGATAGTGCAGATGGCTGATTTTTTCATTTACTTTGCAGCGAACTTAAACTTTCCCTGGTCTGGTCTTTAGATGGAAGCATCTCTTTTCATAGCACCGGTTCTTTTATCATTCGTGGTTTTCTTTATGCCATCACGGATCAGGTATTACTATGTTCTTGCGCTAACCATCCTTACTGTTGCCGTCACTTCAATCCCTGCATGCATCGTTTTATTCAGGCCGGGCGAACCGGTTTTTATGTTGGTTGCCGGATATAAATTACTCACCCTGACTTTCACCATTGACAATCTCACTGCATTTTTCCTGCTTGTCACCAATTTCACGGTTCTTACCGGTATGCTCTATTCCAATGGATACTTAAAATCCTATAAGGACAAGAAAGGGCCGGTCCAGTTTTCGTTACATTATTTCAACTTCATCTGGCTTCACATTTCCATGCTTGGCGTGCTGATGCTTCATGACGGGCTTCCATTCCTGGTTTCCTGGGAACTGATGGCTGTTTCGTCGTTTATGCTCATCCTCTTTGAAGCTGAAAAGCGTACCACACTGAAAACAGCCGTCAACTATCTTGTCCAGATGCACGTTGGACTGGTTTTGCTGATTATTGCATTCCTTCTTTGCGAAGCAAAGACCGGATGCATGAGCTTTGATGCTCTTCAGCTCTATTTTAAGGACGCCCCCAATATGGGTATATTCTTTCTTTTCTTTGCAGGATTTGCAATCAAGGCAGGCTTCATTCCGTTTCATACCTGGCTTCCTGATGCGCATCCTGCCGCCCCGTCCCACATATCCGGTGTGATGTCGGGCGTGATGATCAAAATGGGGATCTACGGGATTCTCCGGGTACTGACACACGTGCAGTCCGACTTGTACCTGATCGGACTGATCATCCTGGTCATCTCTGCAATCTCAGGGTTAATCGGCGTGATGATGGCCATCGTGCAGCACGATCTCAAGAAGCTGCTCGCTTATCACAGCATTGAGAACATAGGTATCATCGGCATGGGAATTGGTCTGGGGATGATGGGCCTTGGGTCAAACAATCCGTTACTCGCATTTCTTGGCTTTAGCGGGGGAATCCTTCATATCCTCAACCACTCTCTGTTCAAATCGCTGCTTTTTTTCAGCGGGGGATCGGTCTACCAGGCCTGTCATACCAGGAATATTGAGGAGCTTGGCGGGGTAATTCATAAGATGCCCCGGACTGCAGGTCTGTTTCTCATCGGGTCTCTTGCCATCTGCGGCCTTCCGCCGCTCAATGGATTCATCTCTGAAGTATTAATCTATTTTGGGTTTTTCAAAGGGCTGATGGAGGGAAGTGTCTATCAATCCGTCGCTCTTTTACTTGCCCTGGTTGCACTCGTTGTGATTGGCGGTCTCGCCATATTCTGTTTTACCAAGGCATTCAGTATTATCTTCCTGGGAGAACCAAGAACAGAGAAAACCAGGAACATCCACGAAGCGAAGTTTTCCATGCTTTTTCCACAATACATAATTTCATTAATGATCCTGCTGATCGGGTTTTTTCCATTACTTTTTATCCAGCCGGTCATGGGGATTATTGCGGGGCAGTTTCATATTGATCCGGCACCCGCGTTGATTTCATTCACACAGATCCTCACAAAGATCAGCCTGATGGGCGGGTTGCTTGTGATCATCCTGCTGGTTTTGCTTGTGCTTCGCAAGATCATTTCGAAACATAAGATAATAACAACCGGGCCTACCTGGGGTTGCGGATATACTGCAGGGACAGGCAAACAGCAGTATACAGCAACCTCGTATGCCAATAACTTTTCCGAACTGGCTGCTCCGATCCTGCGCACCCACACCGATTACGGGGAAATCCAGCAGGAAGAGATCTTCCCGAAAGAGCGCTCTTTCCTGACGCATCCTTTCGATATCTTCCAGTACTGGATAAACAAAGTAATTGACTTCTGCATGCTGATCCTGAAGAAACTTGCAAGATTGCAAACCGGGAACATCCAGCATTATATCCTGTATGCCTTCATTTTCATGCTGATCATCTTTCTCTTGTTATATCTGAAGCTCCTATGACGGGCATAATACTCTCGGTAACCGCTGCATTGTTTTTTCCCGGAATTATTCTCCGGGTTAAAAGCCGGATGTCCGGACGAAAAGGTCCGGGGATTATGCAGCCGTGGAAAAACATAGCTGTTCTGCTTCGCAAAGGCAGCGTGATCAGCAACACCACCAGTTACATTTTCAGGTTTGCGCCATTGGTGTACCTGTCAACGATCCTATGTGCAATTACCCTTCTTCCTTTCCCCGGCATTCTTTCATTCTGGGGCTTTGATGGTGATTTTATCCTTTTTGCATACCTGCTGGGGCTGGGGAAATTCTTCTTCATCATCGGGGCCATGGATACGGGAAGCAGCTTTGAGGGCATGGGTGCCAACCGCGAAGCCCTGTATTCAATGCTTGTTGAACCGGCCTTCTTCATTCTTTTCGGGACCATGGCGATGATCACCGGCCACAGCTCCATGCAGGAGATCTTTGCCCTGTTCCATTTCTCAGGCCATAATGCATTCATCATAGGAATCATTGCGATCTACCTGCTGATCCAGGTTGCCATGATCGAGAACAGCCGGATGCCGGTTGATGATCCGAAGACGCATCTTGAACTGACCATGATCCATGAAGTGATGATCCTTGATCACAGCGGGTTTGATCTTGCCCTTGTGCACATCGGCACGAACCTGAAGTTCGCCATGTATGGCTTGCTGATCACGAATATCATCCTTCCGGCAGAAATTCCTTTTGTGTTAAGGCTTGGATCATTTCTCGCAATACAACTCATCTTTGCCGGGTTGATCGGGCTTATGGAATCGTTCAGGGCCCGGAAGAAGCTTGGGAAGAATCCGCAGTTCATCCTTGCTTTGAGTTCAATTGCCCTGGTTGGTTTTATTCTTTCATTGTTGCTCATGAACCGAATGATCTTTTGAAATGAATGAATTTGTAATAATTTTCTTTGCGATCACATTGATCTATTTCAGCATTACTGAACGATTCCGGATTTATGTGAACCTGATCGCAATCCAGGGTGTCCTGTTGTTTGCCTTGTCATTCCTGGAACTGGAAAAGATCACGCTTGGAACACTCCTGTTTGTTGCCATAGAAACCCTGGTTTTTAAGGTGATCGTGGTTCCCACTCTGTTATTCCGCATCATTCGCAAGACCGGGGAAGAGAAGGTTCATGAAAAATCCATGCCCGGCTTTTATTCTTTGCTCATTGTTTCGGCCGGGCTGATCCTCAGTATTCTTGTTTCCTTTTCATTAAAGACCACCCCGGGCAACCTGATCTTTTTTGTCGTTTCTATTTTTGCGATTTTTACCGGGCTGTTCCTCATCATTTCGCACAAGAAAGTCTTTGCCCACCTTGTTGGATTCCTCATCGTTGAAAATGCAGTTCTCCTGCTTTCAATGGCCATCGGAAGCCAGATACCCATGCTCATCAACATCGGGATCCTCCTGGATATTTTTGTCTCCGTACTGATCCTTGGGATTTTTGTGATGCGCGTGAAACAGCATACTTCTGAACTAACCATGCTCAAAGATGATTAACCCTGGCGCCATCGTCATTTTCTTCGGTTCTCTTGCTGTACTGGCAGGCGGACTCGTTGCTTTTTTACGAAGCAAGCTGGCAATCCGGATGCTGACCATCTTCTTTGTTGCATGCCATATTGCATTTACCCTCTTTTGCTGGATCCACCTCCGGGAAACCGTCCTGGATTATTTCACCTTCGATCCCCTGGGTGTCCTGCTCCTTTCAGTCCTTTCGTTGCTGACTGTCACAACGGTTTTTCATGGTTTCATTTATGTTAAAGCGGAAAGTCCCCGCCGGTATGCAATTTATCATAGCGCCCTGATTGCCCTGGTTACAGCGATGTCCGGTGCATACCTGGCAAACGGTATGACCAGTGTCTGGATTTTCGTGGAAGGGACTACACTGGCAGTTGCTGCATTGATCTATCATGACCGGACACCGCTCGCGCTGGAAGCAACATGGAAATATGTGTTTGTTTGTTCTTTAGGAATTGCGCTTGCTTATATCGGCATACTGTTTCTTGGGTTCACTGTCGGAAATGGACAGATGCTGAATCTTTCCTTTAATTCCATGGCTGAAATAGCCAAGCAGGCAGATCCTCTCTACCTCAAGATTGCATTTGTATTTGTGCTGGTAGGCTACAGCACGAAGATGGGTTTGTTTCCCATGCATACGGTCACGGTCGATGCGCATACAGTGGCGCCGCCGCCGATCAGCGCTTTCATCTCAACAACCCTGATGAATGTCGGTTTCCTGGCGATTTTCCGTGTTTATGCACTTTTCTCACTGACAACGATAGCACCCTTCATGAACCGTGTGCTGATCTTCTCGGGTCTTCTTTCATTGCTTGTCTCAGCAGGATATATGCTCAAAGCAAAGCACAACAAGCGGATGCTTGCCTACTCAAGCATGGAGAATATGGGAATCGTCGCCATTTCTCTCGGTGTCGGCGAAATTGGCTACTATGCAGCCATTTTACACATCCTGCTTCACTCACTCACCAAAGCCGGTCTGTTCTACCAGATGGGGCAATCCTACAAAGTGATGGGAACATACCAGCTGGATGAATCAGGAAATTATATCAAGCTTTTTCCGGCAGGGGCGGCCGCGTTGCTGCTTGGCTTGCTTTGCATCACTGCCATCCCGCCTTCGGGGATGTTTATCTCAGAACTTTATATGCTCAAAGCAATGGTCATCCGGGGCGATTATGCTTACCTTGTGATCACTTCGCTGTTGCTCTGCTTTGTCCTTTACGCAATCCTGACGAGGGTCCTGCATATCGTATATTCACAACCCAGGAATCCTGTTCAGCTTCCGGATGTGAAAGTGAGCCCATGGCAGACTGTTTCACAGTTTGTCCTCTTCGGGATGGTGATCTTTATTTGTATAGTTCAACCCGCATCACTGAGGGATATCATTCATGAAATCGTCCAGGGACTTCCAAAATAAAAATATGGAAAAGCGTTTCACAACGATCACTACCAATCCTGGCAAGGTTAAACTTGCTGATATCCCATTGCTAGATTACTCCATATTTCAATCAGTCGTCGACGAATTCCTTGCAGTACCATCAAATCATTGCCTTGCCTATTATGCTGTTCCCTTTCAGGATTATCTTAAATTCATCGTTTGCATTGGATGCGATGAAACACACGTCATTCAAGTGTTTTCTCATCACCAGCCAAAAACACCAACGGAAATAGAATCCCTGACACAACGCCATTTTCCCTTGCACATCTTTGAACGGGAGATCCATGAACTGTATGGTATAGAATTCCCAGGACATCCATGGCTTAAACCTGTCCGCTTCCCGCACGACCGGTTTGTTGTTGCTGATGACATGGATCATTATCCTTTCTATTCGATTGATGGCGAAGAGTTGCACGAAGTCGGCGTGGGACCAATTCATGCGGGAATCATTGAACCCGGGTATTTCCGGTTTATCTGCAACGGCGAAAAAGTTCTTCATCTTGAAATTCAGCTGGGATACCAGCACCGGGGAGTGGAACGACTCTTCGTGGAGAAGCCGCATTTGTTGCAGAAAGCCGTTCTTGCAGAAAGCATCTGCGGAGACACAACGATCGGGCATTCACTTGCATATACAGGCCTGACCGAGGTTTTGGGTGATATCAACTTTTCAAAAAGACTTCTTCTCGAAAGAAATATTGCCCTTGAACTTGAACGAATTGCCTTACATATCGGGGATACCGCTGCGCTTTGCACTGACATTGCTTACCAGTTCGGGCAGGTTGTGAATGAAGCCCTGCGGACCATCGTTATAAACACCATGCAAACCTGGTGCGGAAACCGATTCGGAAAAGGATTGATCAGGCCCGGGGGATCGCATTACCGCTTGTCACCTGAACTCTGCTATACCCTCACGAACAACATGAAAGAGGTGCTGGAAAGATACCTCCAGGTAGCCGATAGGATCTTTGCCATGCCCAGTGTTTTAAGCAGGTTTGAAGGAACAGGCAGGGTCACTTCAAAACAGGCTGCGTTGATAGGTGTTGTGGGAATGGCAGCCAGGAGTTCAGGTGTGCGAAGGGATATCCGCTGGTCGCATCCAGGGTCAGGATTTGATCAGCCTGAATTCAGCCCGTTGATATTTCATAAAGGTGACGTCTGGGCCCGGGCAATGCTGAGGAAAGCAGAGGTCGGACAATCTGTTGCGATGATCCTCTCAATGCTGGGGCAACTGACTGGTGAAGAACAAACGATTCCTTCTTTTGACATTGCCCTGCAACCGGATTCATTCGCAATCTCACTCACGGAAGGCTGGAGGGGAGAAATTTGTCACTCTGCAATCACCAATGAAAATGGGGAGATTATGCATTACAAGGTAAAAGATCCTTCATTTCATAACTGGATGGCACTGGCACTGGCGGTGAGGGATCAGGAAATATCAGACTTTCCGGTATGCAACAAGAGCTTTAACCTGTCGTATTGCGGGAACGATTTGTGATTAGTGATTAGTGAATAGTTAATCGTAAAATTCGTAACGTTTGACTGAAAACAAATAATAATGATGATTGGGTTAATTATACATGAATGTTTCTCGATGAAGTAAAAATATTCTTCCGTCATGGAAGACAGTTTGTTCCGGATGTTACAAAGGTGGAATTGACGCCACTATTTCGCGGGAGGCCGGCAATAAGCAAAGGAATTACGGTTGAAGATGCGGCTCATGCCGCTGCACTTTGCCCGGTCAGGGCTATCTTGTTGTCACCTTTCCGCATCGACCTTGGAGTCTGTGTTTTTTGCAAAGAATGCCAGTTTGCATTTCCTGAAAAGATCAGGTTTACAAATGATTACAAGATTGCGACAAACGTAAGGGAAAATCTTGTTATTACCGAAGGCGAAGATAATCCGGTCCTCCTTGATCCTGAGAAAGTCCGGAAAGAGATCCGGTCAATTTTCAAACATGCCCTCAAACTACGCCAGGTTTCTGCAGCAGGAGATAACTCGGCGGAGATGGAACTGAATGCCGCCGGCAATGTGAACTTTGATATGGGCCGTTACGGGATTGAATTTGTGGCATCACCACGTCATGCTGATGGAGTTGTGATCACGGGGCCGGTCTCGCAGAATATGTCAGCAGCACTGCAGATCTGCTACGATGCAATTCCTGATCCAAAGGTTGTGATCCTTGCAGGGACTGACGCCATCAGTGGCGGGATTTTCCAGGATAGTCCTGCATTAAACCGCGAATTCATCAAGGCGTATCATGTCGATCTGTTCGTTCCGGGAAATCCTCCGCATCCGCTGACCTTTATCAATGGTGTGCTGGAGATGATTGGCCGGATCAAAAGAAATAAGACCAGACATTGTAAGATTGACGATTAATTCGCCGTTACCAGGAACCTCATGAGAACCGAATCATCCGAAGCCCTGCTGCCTGCTTTTAAAAGATTCACCATTTTGATCTTCTGATACGCATTCTCGACATACTGGTTTTGCGGAATGACAGGTTGATTCTTTGTTTTTGATTCATGCTCCTTCCTGATCACACCGCCTGTTTTGTTTTCCTTTACGCTTTTTGTTTTCATTGTTTGACCTGTCTTTTGTGAGGGCACTTCAGTTTGGGCAATCTCTTGTTTGAGGTATATCGTATCAGTTTTGGTAAGATACCGGATGGCTTCAGGCTTTTCATTCCTCAGGAAGAAGAAGAGCAGAACGAGGGCTGCAATGGCAAAGACAGCCTGGTAGGCGGGAATCCTGAATGCGAAAAGACTTTGCAGGACAGGAATACGGGCTCCTTCAACAGCGGATCCTTTTTGTTCCATTCGTGCCAGCAGTTTTTTCCGGATGGCAGGATCGGCTGTAAGACTTTTCTGTTCCGCAGCAAACATGGCCTTGCTTTTAAGCATCGTCTCCCTTAAATTTTCATACTCCTCCCCTGTCATAAAACCGAGGACTTTGTTTTTTTCACTGGCTGTAAGCTCTTCGAATGACCTGGATTCAAGAATATTTTCCAGTCCGGGGATCTTGTTAAAAAGATTTTCTTCCATGACCTTAATTTACTTTTGGATCAAAAACAGTTAATTTTTCAGAAAGGAATTTAATCGCATAGAACAGCCGTGATTTAATTGTTCCCTCGGGACAATCCATGATTTCGGCAATATCTTTAAGCGAAAGTTCCTGCTGGTATTTCAAAATGAACGCGCTTCGCTGCCTTTCATCAAGCATTCCCAGATTTTCGTTCAGTTCTTCAGTGAACTTCAGATGATCAATCCTGTGAAGGCTGGGTTCATCTATCGCATGATCAGCATACATATAATTTCCCCGGAATTCATCCCGCACGGCCATCTTCCGGTATTCGTTCTTGCACATGTTAAAGGCTACGTGAAACACCCAGGTATCAAACCGCTGGTTCGTATCGAATGATGCCGGGTTCTCGATGATCTTTACAAAGAGATCGTGCATGAAATCCTGTGATTTTTCAGAGTCTTTATTCAGCATTCTGTAAAAAAAGCTGACCAGCTTGTCTGCATAACGGTCATACAATGCGGAGAATGCTTCCTTGTCTCCTTTCCGGAGAAGAAGCATCAGTTCCGCATCGGTTTTGTTTTTCAGGTTCTTATTCCAAATGCTCATCAGCACCCAGTTTCATTGTTTGCCTTTAAACCATTCTTCAGGATCAACCGAAGGATCACCTTTCTTCGCGATCATCGCTGCAAGACTCCTGACTTCCTTCGCCTTTTCCATTTCGCCGGAAAGCTTGTAATGGTCGTACAATTTAATTAAAAATGGCAGATATCCCATGTTCATTCCGTCCATGACAGTTTCAGAAAGATCTTTCTGAAAAGAAAACCGGAGATAATCCATGAGGAAAAGTCTTTCATAATTGTTCTGTGTAACTGCCATGTTGTCGAAGTTTTCCTTTGAATATTTGAATGCGAGACCAACCAGGTAAAGATCCTTTTGAAAGTTCTTATAATAACCGGTATACAGCGTGTTTGCAAAATATACCGGCCGATTCGATTTAGAAATCAGGTGCTGTATGATCGCCTCCTGCTGCGGACTTTCCAGCGCCCTGAGCGTATCAGCGGGGATCCTGTATTCTTCAAAGAGTTTCTTCCTGTAATCATCGACCGTAATCAGGTTGATATTAACAACCATGACATTTTTCCTTATCCCCAATGCATACTGCAAAATCCAGAGAGGGTAGGTGTCGTTGTCGCCATTTGTAATGATGATCCCGTTATCTTCCAACGACATTAATACATTATAATTATAATTCAGGAGGTTTTGTGATTCATCTTTGCTGTCGTACCATTTCCTGCAAATCACCGCTTCATTCTCCCGGTCTCTTTTCATTTCATAATAATTCATAAGGGAAGGATAGGTTTCCGGACGGTCAGGATCGAGTGCATAGGCCTTGAGAATGTATTTTGCATTGTTGTCGGTCTGGTACCCGTCATTCCATACCCTGACTTCATTGTATTCGAACGATTCCGGGATCTCCTTCTCCATCTCTTTCACAATATCGTCAGGCTGCATGAACCCGGGGCCATTCTTCTTTTCCCATCCATCTTTATCTGTCTTGCCCGCCATGCGATTTGCAGTGTAGAAGTTCAGCCATGCTTCGGCGTTCTTGCGGTTTTTGTCGATCTCCTTTTTCCAGAGAATGGCTTGTGTGAGATACCATTCTAGTGGCTTGACTACTTTCACGAATGAATAGACTTTCTCTGGTTTTTGGGATAATGCAGGATCAGAAAAGGAAAATAATCCGGCAGTAAAAATGAACAGGATGATGATGCTCGTTTTCTTCATGATTCCTCCGATTGTTTTTGGGTTTATTTTCAACGCTTACACCCCGGGGGGGAAAAGGTTCATTTGGGGAGATTATTCAGATATGAAACCGTTGATCTACCGGCATGAGACCGGCATGAGACCGGCGTGAAACCGACAAAAGTGGCTGTTGATCGGTGTTTCATCGGTTTAAGGCCGGTCTCACGCCGGTTGGAACATATACAACGCATTAAAGATCAGGAATGTAATATGATGTACTTAAAAATCACACGAAGGATCTTACTCAGGTTGCGCCTCCTCGTTGGATTTGTGGTTAAATATTTATTCAGCTTCAGAAAGTCAAAGTGTCTCTGTAAATAGGTTTAAATTTGCAAAAAAATCCATGGCAATTAAAAAGGGAATATACCCGGTTGAAGGCATGTCGTGCGCTTCCTGCGCAGCAGGCATCTCCACTGTGCTCTCTGCCACAGACGGGGTTAAATCGGCCAATGTAAATCTTGCCTCCGAGAATGTCATGGTTGAATATGATCCGGATGTGATCACCCTCCCTGAGATCGAAAAGCTTGTCGGAAACCTGGGATACAAATTGGTCACAGACAAAGATTACACGCATGAGATGCACCAGGATGCGCAAAGTCTGCGGCTGAAAAAATTGCTTAACAAAACAATTCTCTCAGTCGGACTGTCTGTTCCGGTCATTCTGATTGCCATGGTTTTTCATTCGATCCCTTATGCCAACTGGATCATGATGATGCTGACACTTCCGGTTCTTACCTGGTGCGGTAATGAGTTTTTTGTCGTTGCAGCCAAACGTGCACGGTACTTTTCATCCAACATGGATACACTGATTGCCCTGGGAACAGGAATTGCTTTCCTTTTCAGCACATTCAACACGATATTTCCGGGCTACCTGCGCTCTTACGGACTTGAACCTCACGTCTACTTTGAGACTTCTGCGGTCATTGTCTCCTTCATCCTGATGGGACGGTATTTTGAAGAACGGGCAAAGCGGAGAACATCGGATGCCATCCGCAAGCTGATGAATCTTGGCGTTAAGACTGCCCGAGTGATCAGGAGTGGCGAAGAAAAAGAGATGCTGGTCTCAAAGATCCGCAAGGGAGATACGCTGGTGATCCGCCCCGGCGAAAAGATCCCGACCGACGGAAAAGTCATTGAAGGAAGTTCATACATCGACGAAAGCATGATCACCGGCGAATCGGTCCCGGTTGTGAAAACGGTGGGTGACATTGTGATTGGCGCAACGATCAACCAATCCGGCGGGTTGAAAATGATTGCCGAAAAGATCGGGAATGAAACATTGCTTGCCCAGATCATCCGGTTGGTGCAGGAAGCCCAGGGCAGCCGGGCGCCCATTCAGCGCCAGGTTGATAAAATTGCCTCAGTATTTGTACCGGTGGTCATTGTCATAGCACTGATAACATTCATTGCCTGGTTTTTCATTCACCCTGCGGGCAGGGTTCCGTTTGCCTTCATGAACTCCATCGCCGTGCTTGTGATCGCCTGCCCGTGCGCCCTCGGACTAGCCACACCCACGGCGCTGATCGTCGGACTTGGCAAAGCCGCCGAAAACGGCATCCTCATACGCGATGCAGAAAGTCTTGAAACTGCCTGCAAACTTGAAGTGATCGTCCTGGATAAAACCGGCACTATAACAAACGGTAAACCGGAAGTAACAGAGGTTTTGTGGGAAGAACCTGCCGATGACATCACTCCCGGAAGAAAGAATCAGATCAAAGCGGCAGTCCTTTCCATTGAATCACGCTCGGAACACCCGGTGGCACATGCCGTGGTTAACTACATAGGAAGAGAAAACCTTCAGCCGTCAGAACTGGTCGGGTTTGAAAGCAGCTCCGGGAAAGGAGTTACGGCATTCGTCGGGAAGGAGGTCTTTCACATTGG
>TBL_comb47_HYPODRAFT_10000253_pt1 | contig 70400 bp, 46 predicted proteins | sample TroBogypolimnion_40_FD_10682 | JGI IMG/M metagenome (IMG submission 10682) | reverse complement strand
CGGCGATGCTATCGGCCTGTTCGCCGTGGGTTTTGGAAAGTTCCGCCACCTCGGTCTTCAACGTGCCGAGGAGTTGCAACAACTCCGCCTTGCGCTCGGGGCTGACGGATTCTGCGCCGCCGATCTTCGCCTCAATCTCGCTGATGGTATTTTCAATCATGGTTTACCGTCAACTTAGCGCGTCACCCGATTCCAGCAAACAAATTCAACGCCCCGCCGGCGACGGCAACAGGGGCGAAATTTTTTCCCAGATGCGCGCCCGAACGATTTCCAGCGGCTGGGCACCGTCCAGACACTGAACGCGCTGCGGCTCGGCGGCGGCAATAGCGCGGTAACCTTGTGCGACGCGCTCAAAAAATTTCCGGTCCGCCTCCTCAAAACGATCCCGCTGTATCTCCAGCGGGAGCGAGGGCTGGCGCGCTTGCCGGCGGCACTCGCTGACTTCCGGCGAAACGGTGAGCAACACCGTCAAATCCGGCTTCGTGTCGCCCACCGCAAAATTAATAACCGTCTGCACTTGCTGCAAATCCAGTTCCCGGCCGTAACCCTGATATGCCGTTGTGGAATCATAAAACCGGTCGGATAAAACAATTTCGCCGGCGGCGAGAGCGGGCCGGATGACTTCGCGGACGAGTTGCGCGCGACTGGCGTTCATCAGCAGCAATTCCGCCTCGGCCGTCATGGCGGCATTGGCATGACTGTGCTTGAGCGTGTGGCGAATTTCCTCGCCAATGGGCGTGCCACCCGGCTCGCGCAGAAGTCGCACGCGATGACCAAGCAACAGCAGATGCTCGGCCAGCAGCTTGATCTGCGTGGACTTGCCACAGCCCTCGGTGCCTTCGAACGTTATGAACAAGCCATTATTCACAATTTTTTGAATTTAATTCCCAGCGGCATGTCTTCAATCAACCAACCTTTGGCCTTCAATTCATTGCGGATAGCATCAGCCTTCTTGTAATCCCTTGCAGCTTTTGCCATAGCACGGGAATTAGCCAGCTCTCTGATTTCATCTGGGATATCAATTTCAAATTTGGCTCCTACACCAAGAACTAAATCTACTTTCTCCCAAATAGCCAACGAGAAGGATGCTGCGTCACTAGCCATGTGGTTGTTTTTTTCAAAACGCTTATTAGTTTCGCGCACCCACTCAAAAACAGCAGCCCAAGCAGCTGAAATATTCAAATCATCATTGAGGGCAGCAGAAAAGTCTTTGAGCATTTTACTACAAATATTTTGCTGCTCCTCTAGTTTGATTTGATCGGGTTCCACTATACCTACGGTAATAGCACTTTGACGCAACTTGCCGACACACTCATCAATCCGTGCCAACGCTGTCTTCGCGCCGGCCAGGCCGTCGAGCGTGAAGTTGAACGTCTCGCGGTAATGCGCGGTGAGCAACAAATAACGCACTTCGCGGCCGGTAAAGCCGCGGGCTTGCAAATCGCGCAGCGTGAAAAAGTTGCCGAGCGACTTGCTCATCTTTTTGCCTTCGACGAGGAGGTGCGCGCCGTGCAGCCAGTATTTTACGAATGGTTTGCCGGTCGCGCCTTCGCTCTGGGCGATTTCATCCTCGTGATGCGGAAATTTCAAATCCTCGCCGCCAAGGTGCAGATCAAAGGTCTCGCCGAGCGCCTTGATGCTCATGGCGGAACATTCGATGTGCCAGCCGGGCCGACCTTCACCGAACGGACTCGGCCAGAAAACGTCGCCGTCGTCCGGCACGCGCGCTTTCCACAACGCAAAATCGGCGACGGATTCCTTTTCGTATTCGTCCGAGGCGACCCGTTCGCCGGCGCGCATTTCGTCGAGATTTAATTTCAGCAACTGGCCGTAGCCGCAGCCGCAGCTGCGATATTTCTCGATAGAAAAATATACCGAGCCGTCCGCCGCTTTGTAAGCCACGCCGCGCGCGACGAGCTTTTCAATGAGCGCAATAATTTCGGGAATGTGTTCCGTGGCGCGCGGTTTCTGATGCGGTTCGCGGCAGCCGAGCGCTTTCAAATCATCGAGAAAAGCCGTTTCAAATTTGCCGGTGAACTCGCGCAGCGTGGTTTTCTGCTCGCGAACGCGCTTGATGATTTTGTCCTCGACGTCCGTGATATTCATGACGTGCTGCACGTCGTAGCCGGAAAATTCGAGCGTGCGGCGAACGAGATCGGCGAAGACGAATGTGCGCCAGTTGCCGATGTGCGCGAAGTCATAAACGGTCGGCCCGCAGCAGTACATGCCCACTTTTTTCTTCGGTGAGTCTAGCGGTACAAATTCCTGCACGGAGCGCGTGAGTGTATTGTATAAATTCAAGGCCATTTGTCTGGCGGCCAAGTTACGATGCGGCACGGGAAAGAAAAGTGGAAATTCTGTCCCCGCGAAAGATTTTGATATTTTTCTAAAAATTGGTGAGGGCTGATCCACCCATTTTTCCCAATCGGCAGCAAAAAAGCGCCGGAGGAAAAATTCCCCCCGGCGCCGATGAACTCACTATGGCTCGCTAAGAATCAGGGATTAACCAAGCGATAAAACTCCGTCGGCTTGGTGGGGTCCAGCGTAAGGTTGGTTTGGTTGATGCCCGTGGAACCAGCCACCCGCATCCAGTCATTCGTATTCAGACTGATGCCGGCGGAGAGGTTGTTGGTCTGCACTTCCAACGCCCAGCCCAAATGATCAGCCGGCCAACTTAACGTCAGCGTGGTGCCACTGACGCTGAAGGTGATGTTGGTGGGATTGGTGGCCATGCCGCTGACCACTTTTAGTGTTCCGCTGGTCGCCAAGGCACTGGTGTCCCAAGCGAGCGCGCTGTTGTTGTCGGGCTTGGCCGGCACAATGGCGGTGAAGGAACCGCTGTAGCTAGCGGCCGAAAACAGCGGGAAGGAATTGCCGACTGACAACGCCGGTCCGACGTTGGTCAGCGTTAGCGTGCCGCCGAAGGCGATGCTGGCAGCGGCCAGCTTGGAACTGGTGCCGGTGTTATTTAAGTTCATCACGTTGTTGCCGCCGAGCGTGGCGGAGTTGCTGACGGTGAGGGTGCCAGGAGCGTTATCGCCGGGGGTGACCGTGGAACCTGCAGCGGTAATGAGGTTGCCTTTGATGGCGCCGGCGCCTTTCAAATTCTGGCCGCTGACCACTGTCCAAGCGGGCGCAGTGAGCGCGGTGACATCCAACTGTGCGGGAGCGGTGATATTCACACTGGCGCTGGCAGCAAAGCCAGCGGTGCCGACGAGGGCGAGCACGCCGTTGCTGATGGTGGTGTTGCCGGTGTAAGTGCAGGGAGCATTCATCGTCAACTGGCTGGCGCCATTTTTCAACAGCCCGCCGGCACCGGCAAGCACGCCATTCAAAACCAGCGGCGCGGTGGCGGTAAAGGTTTCCGTCTGGTTCAGTGTGATGGGACCGCCGTAGGTGTTGGTGCCGCTGCTGCTCGAAAGGGTGGCGCTCGTCATGGCGACAGGTTTGGTGTTGGTAACGGAAGTGGCGTAAAGATCAATCCGCGCGCCGCTTCCGATCGTCACGGTGCCACTGGCGCCGAGCGTGGTGTTGCCGATAAGCGTGAAATAACCGGATTGGACATTGAGATTGCTGACGCCGATGTCGCCGAGACCGTTGAGCACAATGTAATTGGTGCCGACTTTGGTCAGGTTATGATTGTTACCGGTCAGCGTGCCGTTGTAGAGATCCCAACGATTAAAGCCGCCTACGGTGGTATCGCCGGCAAGCGTGATGTTGCCGGTGAAACCTTGATTCACCAATTGGGCACCGTTGTTGATGATCGCACCGTTGCCACCCACGCCGGTGCCTTGAGCCACGATGGTTTGCGGCACGGGCTGGGTGCCATGAATATCCAACGTCGCGCCGCTGGCAACGGTGGTGGTGCTGTTGGTCGCACCAAGCGCACTAGCCACGCCCAATTGAAAGGTGCCAGCAGTGACGGCTACGCCGCCGGAATAATCGTTGCCACCGGTGTTGCTGATGATGAGAACATTAGTGCCTGCCTTGGTGATCGCAGTGTTGCCGGTAAGTTTGCCGGTGCCGGAGAAGGTGTAACTATTTGTTGAATTCACCGAGATGGAGCCAGGCGCCAGCGTGCCGGCCAAAATCGGATTCCAGTTGGTGCTGCTATCATCAAACACGACCTTGTCGTAGGTCAGAAAGTTGGTGACGACCGCGCCAGCCAGCCAGTTGGAACTGATGTTCACATCCCAATTGTTGGTGACGGTGCCGGTAATGCCGCCCTGCCAGACCAGATTTTGCCCCGTCGGTTTTACAATCAACACCACCGCGCCGGGCGCGTTGCTGAAAGTGAAGCTGACATCGGAATTCGCCGCGAAAGCACCGGCGGCCACAAAATTATTTTCCAGCGTGGTGCCGGGCGCGACCACGCCGCTTTCGTTAATCAAATTGCCGCTGTATTTGAACAGCGTGTAAGTGCCCGCACCCAGCAGGCTATTCAACGGGTTAATGACCACGATATTCGTTCCGGTCAGCGTTAAATCGCCCGCCACGATGATCTGGCTGTTGGCTTTGCTCACGCCAGTCGGGTCGCTGGACAAAGCAAAAATGCTGGTGACGTTAACGCCGGTGTTGGTCAGGGTAAGATTGTTGGAGAAACTCAGCGTGCCGGCCGCAGCGCTGCTGCCGGGCAACAAAATGTCCGAATCCACCATCGTAACCGCGCCGGTGACGACGCCACTGCCGGCCAGCGTCTGACCGGGGGACAAGGTTAATCCATTGTAAATGGAAACATCAAAGAGCGCGCCAGCCGCGACGGTGATGTTGGTACTATTGCTCATGAAAGACAAGGTGGTGCCGATGATCAAAGAACCGGCGCTCACGGTCGTCTGTGCGGTGGCGGTGTCCGTGCCAGTCAACGTCCACGAACCAGTACCAACTTTGTTGATGGCGGTCTGGCGGTTCAAATTTTGAATCGTGCCGGCGAAGGTCGCATTTGAATTGCGACCGCCGATAATGTAGGTGGTGATGCGATTGGTGCCACCAGTGGGACTGGTGTCGGTGATCGTGCCGGTGCCGGTTAATTCACCGATCGTGATCGTGTTGCCGCCGGTTCCGGTGTTGCCGGCATTCTGGAAATACACGCCGGTGCCGAGGTCCACGGCTGCCGTGCCTAGGCTCCAGTTGCCGCCATTGAACCAATACACTGTGCCGCCGCCAATACCAGCAATGATGTTGATCTGCCCGTCTGAAGCCGACCAGTCACCGGCGGGTTCACTGCGGGCGTAACTTGTGGTCAAATTTAAGGTTCCGTGAACAATAAGATTGCCAGAATAAATCGTACGGCCGCCGGTCAGCAAATTGCCAGTTGTGCCGGCTGGAACCGTGATAGAATTAGCAAATGTAGTCGTCGGATTAACCACCCCGAGTCCATTCATTTGCAAGGTGCCGTTATTGGTCAAAGTAATAGGACCGGTGCCGATGGCAGCGTCACCGACCGTGGCCAAAGCACCACCCAAAATAACCTTGGCGCCATCAATCTTAACCGGGCCGCTGAAATTGTTCGCGCCGCTTAACGTCAGCGCGTAGGTCAAACTGCCATCACCAACAATATTCAAACCAATTTGGCCGGAGCCGGCATTGTTATTATTTTCAATCAGCCCAACATACGTTGTGCTTGCCAGCGTGGTACCGATGGTCAGTGTGTTTAATCCCGACCCGCCATTGTTTACAATCTGACCGAGCACTGTGCCTGTCAAACCGGACAATTCGTTGACCGCCTGATTGTTACCATTCAAATCCAACGTGCCCGCCGCCGTGGCGCCGCCATCGAGCACCAGCCAGCCCGTGGTAAGACCACCGCTGGGAAGGACATTGTTTCCGCCCAACTTCAGCACGCCGCTGGTTACCGTGGTGTTGTTCAGATAGTTATTCACGCCCGCCAGCGTGACTGTAGCCGGACCGATCAACGTCAGAGCGCCGTTGCCCGTGATACCATTGGCGAGCGAATACGTTCCGGAGCGATTGATCAACAAGGTGCCGGCGTTCGTTAGGACGACGGCGCTGGATCCTAAATTTCCGCTGGTACCGCCGGTGCCAATTTGCAGCACGCCCGTGTCCACTGTAGTGCGACCACTGTAAGTGTTATTGCCCAAAAGCGTTAATGTGGCACCCGCATTGGCGCCCCATTGATACAGGCTGCCGGCACCAGAAATATTGCCGAACACGGTTGAATTATCCGGTTGGTAAAAAACGAGCGAGCCGTTATTCGTCACGTTACCAATCCCGAGAGATGTGCCGGCGGTGGACCCGTCGCCAACTTGCAGCACACCGTTGTTGATCGCCGTGGTGCCGCCAAAATCGTTGCCCGCGTTGGCCAGCACCAAAGTGCCGTTGCCGTTCTGGGTCAAAGAGGTTCCGCCACCCGTGATTTTGCTGCCGATAAAAGTATAAGTATTGGTGGTAGTGACGACAACCGCCGCTGGCGAAACGGGTCCGTTTGCAATATTGACCGCCGGACTTTCGGAACCAGTGAGCGAATAGGCGTCATTGAAAGTCACCGTGTCGCCATTTTCAAAAATCACGCCAGCGGCCGCCAAGGCCGTGTCCAACCAATTGGTTGAGTTTTCCACATCCCAATAGTTGCTCGCACCACCATCACCGATCCAAACCAAGCTATTGGTGGCGGAACCCGTGACCACGAGATCAATCTCGCCGCTGGTGGCATCGCTCAAAGTGAAAATTTTATTCGGCAGCCCGCCGCTTAACGTGAGACTGCTCACGCCGCCGCCGTAGTTGGCGCACTGAATCAATTTGTAGGTGCCGTTGGGGAGCGTATTGAGCGGATTCACCACCAACGTGCCGCCAGTGATATTCAACTGTCCTTGTACCACCAATAAATCATGCGCGGTGGTGGCCACGTCAAAAACATAAGTGCCGCCATTCAGATTAAGATCATTGCCAAACTTCAGTGTGCCGGTCACGCCGTTGGTGCCGGGCGTAATTTGCGCGCCGCTGACGGAAGTGACTACGCCCGTGACCGTCCCATTGCCCGCGAGCACCTGACTGTTGAGGCCATTTAAATTAAATCCGAAGCCCGTCGCCGACGCATCCAACGTGGCACCGGCATTGATCACGATGGCGGCGCTGTTGGAGAGCGAAGCGCCGGCGCCCAAAATGAGTGCGCCCTGACTAACCGAGGTGAGGCCAGTATATGTACTGTTGGTATTCAATGTCAGCGTGCCCGTTCCCGTCTTGGTGAGACTGCCCGGACCGTTGTTGCCAATGCGGTTGGCGAACGTGAGGTTGTTGGCCGCAGTGTCAATCGTACCGCCGCCGGCTCCCAGCCAGACCGTGCGCGCCGAGATGTCCGTCGTGTTGCCCGCCGCAAATTGCAACGTGCCGCCGGTGAAATTGATGCCGCCGGTGCCTAGGTTGTTCAGACTGGAGAAATTCAAAACGCCGCCGCCGCAATAGGTGCCGCCGCTGTAAAAATTGTTATTCTGGAGCGTCAAAATGCCGGCGCCCGTTTTCGTCAGGCTGGTGGTGCCGAGGATATTGCTACTGCCGGTAAGCACATAATTTTTGGTGGTGTTGCTGAAGGTCACGCTCGCCGGGCTGACGTTCGTGTTGAGCGTGATGGTGATGGGCGAAGCGCCGCTTTGCGTGTCTTCAAAAACCACCTGGTCGCCCAAACCCAGCTGTTCCTGATAAGTTGTGGACGTACCGACCGCATCTTTCCAGTTGGAGCTGGCACTGATGTCCCAAGGCGCACTGCCAGTTGCCCATTTCACCGGCTCGTTGACGGCGGAAACCACCAAGTCAATCTGGCTATTGGCCGTGTCATTGCTCAACACCCCGACCACACGCAGCGGCAACGTTCCCAGGCTGAAGGCGGAAAAGCCGCCGCCGACAAAGGCCGTCGTATATTTGGCCAGCGGATAAACCCCGCCCGCCGCCCAGCCGGAACCGCCCAGCACATTGAAACTCACCGTGTTGGTAGCCGTGATGCCGCCCAGCAATTGCAACGGAGCCACGGTCGTGCTCGGGATGACGGTGCCATAGTTGAAAGCCAGCGCGGTGCCCGAACGCAATACTAGATTGGTGCCGACCCATTTGCCGCCGGTCGCCGCCACTTGGACGCCGAAGGTGGCTGCGCCATAGGTGGTGTTCGTGGCCACGGTAATGATGCTGTTGGAAACCGAACCGCCGGTAACGCCGTAAATCGCGCCGGTGGCGACGAGGGTGGGGCCAGTGTAGTTATTGTTGTTGGGTAAAATCCATGCGCCCGTGCCAACCTTGGTGATGTTGGCCGGACGGTTGTTGTCCTTAATCAAACCGGCATAAGTAGCGGTGGTATTTCTGGCTCCCACGACAAACGTGGTGGGGCGCACCGGCGAGGTCGCCACGGCATTTCCTCCGGAAATGGCGCAGGCGGTGTTCGTGCTCGCAAGTTCGCCAATGGAAAAATTGATGTTGCCGCCGTTGTTGCCGGAAGTATACAAGGTGCCAACACCAGTCCCAAAATAAATGGCCGCCGTGCCAAAGTTGAAATTACCCGTCGTGGTGAGATAAATATCACCGCCGGCGCTGGCTCCCGTGAAATTGATTTGGCCATCCGAACCCGACCAATCGCCACTCGGCGTGCTGCGCACATAACTCGTCGTCAAATTCAAAGTCCCATGCACGGTAATACTGCTGCTGTAAGTGCCGCGCCCAACCGCGTTCACGTTGCCGGTGGTGCCGGCCGGGACCAGAATCGCATTGGTAAACGTTGCGTAGGTATTGGCACCGTTGTAATTGAAGCCATTCATCGTCAGCGTCCCGCCGTTGGTCAGGGTAATCACGCTGTTGGCACCCGCCTGCCCCGCCACCGTATTGGCCCCCCCCAGAGCAAGGGTCGCCCCATCAATCAGCAGGCCGCCGGTGACCGTGTTCGGCGTGGTCAATTGGAGCTGTCCCGGTCCCTTGACCGTCAGCCCCGCCGTGCCGGCTACCGTGGCATTGATTTGCGCAATTTTGCCGGTGCCAAGGGGGTTGACCGTAATCTGCGGCCCCGTCCCGCCCAAAGTCAGCGTGGCCGTGGTCAACGCGCCGGTGCTGACAATCCAGCTTCCTGCCGTGGCCGTCGCGAGGTCGCCAAATATCAGCTTGTTGATGCTTTGATTGGCATCCAGCGTCACCGTGGTATCGGCGGTAATATCGAGATTGGTAAAGGCCGCCGTGTCATTGCTGCCGGGCACGGTGGTGCCGGGACCGCTGCTTGGCGTCCAGTTGGCCGCGCTATTCCAACTGCTTGGCGTGGTGGTGGTATTCCATTGATAGACGGTTTGGGCGCCCGCGCTCAACACGACCAAGCAGGCCATGAGCACGAACAGCGACCGCGACGGGAGAGTGAGTTTAATTCGGGTGTTCATAATGCAAATCAATGAGGTGACGTAGGTAGTTCGGTTTCTGGTGACGGTTCAAAGCTACCACGAAGCCGCCGCGATGCCATCGCCAGTTATGGGTACGCGGCGCGGGGCCGCCGCCGCGCTGGCCTCACGGGGACTTCGCCCGGCCCGCCACCGTGCCCCGGCTAATCGTCCACCGCTGCAATGCCCGCCCGAGTTCGCTCGGCCAGTTTTCCTCCGTGCAAGTCATGAACACCTGACCGTTCGCTCGCTGCGCCGCTTCCAGCAATGGCAAAAACCCGCTGCGCCGCTTCACGTCCAATTCCCCCATCACATCATCAATCAACAAGATCGGCGGCGAGCCGTGCCGGCCGGCGAGAAATTCCGCCTGCGCCATCTTCAACGCAATCGCCAGCGTGCGCTTCTGCCCTTCGCTGCCAAATTGCGCGGCGGATTTTTCGTTTTGCAACAACTGCAAATCATCCCGGTGCGGCCCGACCAGCGTGGCGCGAAAACTTCTTTCCCGCGCCCGCGACGAAGCCAGTTCCACCGCGAAATCATTTTTCACGCTGGGCGAATATTCGATGCGCAATTCCTCGGCGTCATGCGAGATGCGGCGGTACGCCAGCCGCGCCAGCGGGGAAAATTTCGGCACCAACTCCCGCCGGGCGCGGATGAGTTCGTTACCCAGCTTCACCAACTCGGCGGAAAAACTTTCCAGCGCCGCCTCCTCCACCGCGCGCTGCTTGAGCAGGGCATTCCGGGCGCGCACACAATGCATGTACCGTTGCAGCAGCAAAAGATAACCCGGCTGCGTTTGCGCCAGCAGCAAATCCACAAACCGTCGCCGCGCGCGGGCGGTGCCTTTGATGAGTTGCAAATCCTCCGTGCAAAAAACCACCGTGCGCAGTGCGCCAAAATAATCCGCCAGCTTTTTCACCGGTTGACCGTCCAGCGTGAGTTTGCGCTCGCGCAAGGCCCAATACATTTTGATCTCCCGCTCGCCCTGCCCCACCACATTGCCGCCGACGAAATAACCTTTTGCGCCGTGCCGGATCATCTGCGCGCCGCCGACCCCGCGAAAGGAACGCAGCGTGGCCATCAAATAAATTGCTTCCAGAATATTCGTCTTGCCCTGCGCGTTATCGCCGAGCAGCAGATGAAAGCCGGGCGCAAAATCCATGTCCAACCGCGCGTAATTGCGGAAGTCACGGAGACGGAGATGGGCCAGATGCACGCGGGGATTTTAGCCACACCCGCCCGCAGATGAAACACCGATGTTGCCCCGCCCCGCAAACAACGGGCAGATTCTCCGCGCCGGGGAAAACTCGTTCGCTTTCGTTTCCAAGCCCCTCCGGGACTGGGTTTTACGAGCGGCAGGTTTCCCGGTGCTGAAGCGCGGGGAATTTCTCGGTCACAGCCCCAGCTTCTTGAAGCGGCTGCGAACTTCCTTGAAGTGGAAATCGAGCGAACACAATTTCTCCAGCTCGCCTTTCTTGAAATGCTTCGCCACTTCCGGGTCCGCCTGCAACTGCGCCACGAAATCCGCATCGTCGCGACCGGCGTGTTTCACCTCCCACGTTTTCATCGCGGCATCCTGACACAGCTTGTAGGCAGCCTCGCGCGTCAGACCTTTTTTGATGAGCGCGAGCAGCACCGTCTGGCTGTTCCACATGCCGAGGGACAGGCCGAGGTTCTTTTTCATGTTCGCCGGATAGACCACGATGCCATCCATCAACCGCGTGAGCAGGCCGAACATATAATCCAGCAGCGTGCAACTGTCCGGGAAAATAATCCGTTCCACGCTCGAATGCGAAATATCCCGCTCGTGCCACAGCGCCACGTTTTCCAGCGAGGCCAGCGCGTTGCCGCGCAGCACGCGCGCCAGGCCGGTGAGGCGTTCCCAGGTGATGGGATTGCGCTTGTGCGGCATGGCGCTGGAACCTTTCTGGCCTTTGGTGAACGGCTCTTCCGCCTCCAACACTTCCGTGCGCTGCAAATGGCGAAACTCCACCGCCCAGCGCTCAATGCTCGCGCCGACCAGCGCCAGTGCCAGTTGGAATTCCGCGTGAATATCGCGCTGCACCACCTGCGTGGCGATGGGCGCCGCTTGAATGCCCAGCTTCTTACAAACAAACGCCTCCACGCGCGGCGAGAGATGCGCGCTGGTGCCCACGGCCCCGGAAATTTTCCCCACCGACACCACATTGCGGATGGTCAACAGCCGGCGCAGGGCGCGGACAAATTCATCGTGCATCAGCGCCATCTTCAGCCCAAAGGTCGTCGGCTCGCCGTGGATGCCGTGGCTGCGGCCCATGCAGGGTGTGAACTGGAATTCCCGCGCGCGGCGGGCGATGACGGGCAGGAGCTTTTGCACATCGGCGATGAGCAAATCCGCCGACTGCTGCATTTGCACGGCGTAGCAGGTATCGCCCACATCACTGCTGGTCAGGCCGAAATGGAACCACCGGCTGGCGGGATCGTTGATGGCCTCGGCCACGGCGGTGGTAAAGCCGATGACATCGTGGTTCAAGACTTTTTCCAACTCCCGCTGGCGGGCCACCAGGCCGGGCAGATCGGCAAACCACTTCTCGCAGCCGGCCTTGATCTTGGCGAAATCTTTGGCGGGAACAATTTTCTCTTTCACCAGCGCCTCGCTGGCGAGCAACTCAATTTGCAGCCAGATGCGAAGCTTGTTTTCGTCGGTCCAAATCGCCCGCATTTCGGGGCGCGAATAGCGCGTAATCATGGTCTAAATATAAACCAGCCCACCCGGCGTTGAAATCACAAATCGCCGCGCGCCGCCGGCTGCCGGGGTTCGAGCCAGCGGGATTGCAGCAGCACATTCGCGGCGGTGATCAGCGTGCCACCCCAAAGCAAGCGCGCAGAAAGATGTTCGTTCGGATAATCCACCCCCGCCCAAGCCGACAGCCAGCCCGGCAAAAACAGCGCCAGCGCGCAGACGAACACCGGTTCGGCCGAATAAATCAAGCCCGCTTCCGTCGCCGAAATCCGGCGTTGCCATCGGCTCATCAGCAGGAACGCGCCCAGCGTGCAAAACAGCACCACGACCGTCATCAGCCCCGCCGCCGGCAGCGAGGCATACACGCGAAAACACGCGCCGAGATCCGGCGCCGTCAGCGCCACCAGCGGCACGGTACACAGGCCGCTGCCCAGCAACATCACCGCCGTGAAACACAGCGGCCGGTTCGCCGCGTAGCGCGGATGTTCGAGACACAAAATTTGCGCGGCAAACATCACCGAAGCCGCGAGCGTTTCCATTTCACCACGGCCGAGGTGAAACGCGGACCATTGCAGATTCACCAGCACCGCCATGCCGCCCAATACCAGCGCGCTGCAAATCCAGATTTTTGCCGCCGGCGCGCACCGGCGACGCACCGCCACCCACAAAGGAATTAGCACGCAATATAATTGGGTAAGAAACGCGGAGGTGGAGGCAGAAGTGTAAGCCAGTCCGTCCATCTGCAAACAAATGCCAGCGGCGGTAAACAGCGAGAGCCACAGCCCTTGGCCAAATTCCCGTCGCGTGATCGTTTTGATTTCGGCAAACCCCAGAATGACCAGCAGGATGCCGGCGAAGATAAAGCGGTACACCACGCTGAGCGAACTGATAAACCAACTGCCCGCGCCGGGCAAAATCTGCTGCTGCACAAGCGCCAGCGCTTTCATCGCCGGAAAACTCAGCCCCCAAAACACGGTGCACAACACCAGCCGCTGACAGGCGACGCGGCGCAGCCGCGCGGGCGACATGGCGGCGGGCGCGGTCAACGCGGTCCCATTTTTTTGCGCGCCGCTTCGAGCACCGCGCGCTCCCGCGCCGTCAGGCTTTCGATACCGTGCGCGGAGATTTTATCGAGGATCGGATCCACTTCGCTCGCAACGATATCCGGGGTGGATTTTTCAGCCATAAGCACCGGCGGCGCGGGTGGTTCCGGATGAACCCATAAAGTTCCATCTATTTCTCCGGCGCGGGCGCGAAGGATTTTGCGCACAAAAATCCAGCCCATGATCATGCCGCCGAGATGCGCGGCATTAGCCATGTTATCAATGGGAAACACGATTCCCGCCACGGCCAGCACGGCGGAAAAAATCAGCAGCGTCTTGGCCTGCAACTGCACGGGAATGACATAGAGGATCAACAACGTCAGTTCGCGCTCAGGAAAAACCGCCGCGAAAGCCGCGACCAGCCCGAACGCGCCTGCCGAGGCGCCGACGACCGCGCTGTCAAATAGCCGCGGCCAGATCACCGCCGTGAGCACTTGAAACACGCCGCCGATGATGCCGCTGGAAAAAAGCAGCGCCAGAAAGCGTTTCGGCCCGAACAAATCTTCCAGTTCGCGACCGAAAACGTAAATCGCCCAACAGTTCAAAACCAGATGTAGCAGCCCGGCGTGGAGAAATTGGTACGTCACCAGTTGCCAAACATAACCGTGCGCCAGCCCGTACCGGCTCAACGGGAGATAACTGAAAAGATGATTGCCCGGCGCGATCCGCGCCCAAAAAAGTTCGCCGAGAAAAACGACGACGTACGCAACGATCAGCGCCACCGTCCACGACCATTGGAAACGAAAGCGCGGCGTCCAGCCCGAGTCGTGCGGCTCGGGCTGTCTCATGTAATCGCGATCTTCAAGCATGGTTGTTCATCCTAACGTAATCACCGCCGTTATCCAACGATTTCGCTCACTCCGCGCGCCGCTGCCAATGAAACATCCGTTCGCGGCCCGTGCGGTTGGGATACGAGCGCGGCACCCAGTCGGCCACTAATTGAAAATGCGGCCGGAAAAGTGTCAACTGCTCATCGCGCGTCGTCGGCCACGGCGGGCCTTCGGGACCGCATTCGAAATAATTGACCGCCAGATAGGTGCCGCCGGGTTTGAGCCAGCGGCAAACGGCACGCACATAATCGTCGCGTTCGGAGGGTTGGATGGCGCAGAACAAAGTATGTTCAAACAACCAGTCAAATTTCTGCGGCGGCTCGGCGCGCAAAAAGTCCAGCAGATGAAATTGCGCCGAAATTCCCGCCGCCCGCGTTTTTTCCTCGGCCAGCAGGATGGCGCTGGGCGCCACGTCCACCCCATGCGCGGTGAACCGGGCTTTGGCAAAGGCTCGAACATCGTGGCCGGTGCCACAGCCCGGCACGCAAACCGTGCCGCGCGGCCATTCGTTATACTCGGCGAGAAAATCCACCAAACCGGGCGAAGGCGCGCCCTTCTCCCAGTCCATGTCGCGGTTTTGATAGCGTTTTTCCCAATAATCGCGGCTCATAAGGAAATTTACTGAAAACCATTCACCCGCTCAAGCCAGCGTGGCGGCGACGCGGCCATCCACTAATTCAATCACGCGCTGCGCGTGGGCCGCCACTTTTTCATCATGGGTGGCGATGATGAGCGTCATGTTTTTTTCCGTGCGCAGACTTTTGAGCAGCTCAATGATTTCCACGCCGGTCCGGGAATCAAGATTGCCCGTCGGCTCATCGGCCAGGAGCAATTCGGGTTCGTTGATGAGCGCACGGGCAATGGCCACGCGCTGCTGTTCGCCGCCGGAAAGTTCGGACGGCTTGTGATCCTGCCGGTCGTTCAAGCCAACCCGCGCCAGTAATTCCGCCGCGCGCCGGGCGACGCCAGCCACGGCCACGCGCGCCACCCGCGCGGGCAGGCAAACATTTTCCAGCGCGGTGAGCTCGGGCAGCAAATGATAGGACTGAAACACAAAGCCCACGCGGTGATTGCGAAAATGGGTTAATTCACTTTCGGAAAATCGGGCGATGTTTTGGCCGGCAAAAAAAATTTCCCCGGCGTTCGGCGTGTCGAGACCGCCGACGAGATGCAGCAACGTACTTTTGCCGGTGCCGGACGCGCCGCGCAACGCCACAAAATCACCACGCGCGATGGCCACGTCCACGCCGCGCAACACTTCCAGCGTGCGCCGGCCGATGACGTAGGTTTTTTTGAGTCCGCAGGCGGACAGCAGCAGTTCATTCATAGCGCAGCGCCTCCACCGGTTTCAACTTTCCTGCCCGAATCGCCGGTAGCAAACCACCGAGCAGACAGATGACAAACGAACTGAGGCAGATGATCGCCACATCACTCGGCGTGATGAGTGCGGGCAGTTCGCCGAAACCGTAGACGGACGCGGGAAATAATTCCCAGCCGGTCACGGCGCGCATGAAGTGCAGAAACTCATTGCGATACGTCACCGCCAACATGCCGAGGCCGAAGCCGGCGACCACGCCAATCACGCCGATGATGGCGCTTTGCGCGAGAAAGATGCCGGAGATTTGCCGCCGGGAGGCGCCGAGGGCTTTGAGCATTCCTATCTCGCGCGTCTTTTGGATGACGAAGGTGATTTGCGCGCTCAAGATGCAGAGCGCCGCGACGAGCACGATGAAAAAGAGCAAATAAAACATGACGTTTTTCTCGACCACCAGCGCGGTGAGAATTGAAGCGTTTTCATCCATCCACGTCGAAACCAGAAAATTGGTTCCCAGCGTGTTGGTCAACTGATTGTGGACCACGTAAGCTTGATATGGATCTTTCAGTTTCACAAACAAGCCGTGCACCGCGTCATCCAACCCGTACAAATCCTGCGCGTTCTCGAGCGAGGTGATGATGTAGCGCGCGTCATTTTCGTAATATCCCACTTCAAAAATGCCCCGCACCTCGTAGTCGTCACCCAAATAAGCCACGTCTTCCTTGCGTTCGTGCGCGGCCTTGATTTTTTCAATTTCCCGCGCGGAAAAAATCGAAAGGTGATCGCCCACATGCAGGTGCAGGTTGGCCGCAAAGTTTACGCCCACCACCAGCCCGCGTCCGCTCAGGTCAAATTCACCGGCGCGCATGCAGCGCGGCAGTTCCCCTGATTGCAACTCCGTCTGCGGATCCACGCCACTCAAAACCGGCGCGTCCTGATATTTGTGATCTTTGTCGCCCTGCGTTTCCACCAACACCGGACCGACGACAAAGGGCGAAACATTTTTCACGCCGGGATTTTTGGCAATCACGCGCATCCACTGGGCCGAATCCCGCAGCAATTCGCCGTCCCGCTTGACGATGATGTGCGGGCTGAAGCCGAGAATTTTTCCACGCAGATCGTGGTCAAACCCGCTCATCACGCTGATAACAATAATCAAAACCGCCACGCCCAGCGCGACACCGAGGATGGAAATTAGCGTGATGACCGAAACGAACGTCCGTTTGGGCCGCAGATAACGCAGCGCGAGGAAAAGTTCAAACGGCAGTCGAGACATTGAGTCAGGCTAAAGAAGCCCGGCAGGACTGTCAATTTTGTCCCGTCCGGCGCGGCAAGATTTTATGCCGCAGTGCGCCGGATGATTTCGCGCAGCGGCGTTTGCGGTTTGAATTGCACAAACCGCTCCAACTTTTCCACCTTCGGCTTGCGGCGACGCATGTCGTCAAACCCCGGCGCGTAAGCCTGCGCGTAAGGTATCAATTCAATTTGCGAAGCCGACCCCAGCGTGGCCACGACTTGCTGGGCCAAGTCCCACATCGAGACTTCTTCCGTGCCGCCGATGTTAAAGATTTCGCCGCGCGCCGCCGCGCAGTGTTGCAGCCGCACCAGCGCTTCGACCACATCGTGTACAAATCCAAAGCACCGCGTTTGCGCGCCGTCGCCGAACACTTTCAGCGGCGCACCGCTCCGGGCCGCCGCGATGAAACGCGGCAGCACCATGCCATAACGCCCGGTCTGGCGCGGACCAACGGTGTTGAACAATCGCGCGATGGTCACCGGTAAATTTTTTTCGCGCGCGTACGCGAGCGCGAGAAATTCATCGGTCAATTTGGAACACGCATAACTCCAGCGCGATTGGCCGGGCGGCCCGATCAGCAGGTCGTCGTCTTCGCTGAATTCCGGTTTGGCGCTCTTGCCATACACTTCCGAGGAAGACGTGAACAGCAGCGGCGTGCCGTGGCCGGCAGCGGCGCGCAGCAGGATTTGGGTTTCGCTGAAACTGGCCTCCAGCACATGCAGCGCGGATTTGACAACCAGTTCCACACCAACTGTCGCCGCGAGATGAAAAATAAATTCCGCCTCAGCCGCCAGTTGCGGCAGTTCGGCGCAGGTGGAAATTTTTTCGGGCAACAACCGGAGCCGCGGATGGTTTTGCACCGCCGCCAGATTTTCCCGCGTGCCGGTGGAAAGATCGTCAATGACGACGACATTTTGGCCCGCGTGCAACAAGCGCTCCACCAGATGCGCGCCGATGAAGCCGGCCCCGCCGGTGACAAGAATATGGCGGCGAGATTTCATTTCAGGACATCCGCAACGGCTTCGGCAAGTTGCTGGCGAAATTGCGGATCGGCAATGCGTTTGGCTTCGTGCGGGTTGGATAAAAATCCAGCTTCGAGCAGCACCGCCGGCCGATTTTGCCCACGCAAAACGCCCATGAAACGGGCGCGATTTACGCCGCGATCTTCCATTCCCGAAGCGCGCAGCAACGCCCGATGCAGGCGCTCGGCGAACTGGAGATTTGCCACATCAAACGCGTTATTCGGAAAACTCTGCGTCAAAATGTCGGGGTAACCGCGCGTAACGGTCGAGGGCATTCCCGCCGGCGTCAGACAAAAAGTTGCGAGGCCGGCAGGCCGTTGATCCGGCGCGACGGAATTGAAATGCAGGCTGATAAACAGATCCGCATGATGCGCTTCGGCAAAGGTCACGCGATTGGACAACGCGAGGTCAAAATCCTCCGTGCGCGTGAGAAAAACTTTCCAACCGTTGGCTTCCAACAGCGGTTTCATCCGCCGCGCCCAGTCGAGCGTGAATTCTTTTTCCGGTCGCCGGTCCACCACGCTCACCGTGCCGCCATTCACGCCACCGTGACCGGGATCCAAAACAACCACCCGATTGGCACCAACCGACAGCGCCGGCCCCAAAAGTAGCGGCGTCAGATTTTTTTGGAGATCGAGGCCATGCACAAACAGCTGGTCGTCAATGAATTCCGGCGCGAAGCCGAGATGCAACACCACCCCATTCCAACTAATTTCGCGGCTACCGAGCGCGAGCACCAGCGTGCCCCGAGGCGATTGGAGCGCGTAGGTGGTCAGCGGCGATTTGGACAACAAACGCGGCGGACTAATTTTTTGTTCCGCCGCCCAACGATTCAGCGAAGTCCATGTGACCACCGGCGCAACGGGTGACGGTGCCCGATTCGTCACCGGCGACGGCGCGGGCCGAGGCGGCGGCACATTGGTTGGTGTCAACGGTGGCGGATTTCGGACCGGCGGTTTTTCGGGCACCGGCACGGGGCGATTCGTCCCCGCCCAATCGGTCGGCAGCGGCTCTTGGGGCACGGTGGTGCAGCCCGCCACGAGGAAAAGCGCGCCGCAAAAAATTAGGACCGCCGATTTGAACACCCGCCAATTGTGCGGAAGCGCTTTCCGGACTCAAGCAGTTTTGACTTTTTCTTGGCCGGCGCACGCGGCTTGCCCGTTCGCGGCGGCTCGGTCATAATCAGGCGCATTGAAAATATTGGTCGCCATCACCGGAGCCACCGGCGCGCTCTACGCGCAGCGGTTGCTCGATAACTTGGATCCGCAGGCACACGAAATTCACGTCGTGCTGAGCAATTACGCCCAGCAGGTCATCGCCGTGGAGTTGCCGGGCGGCCTGCAATTGCCGGACGGTGTCCAGACACACAACCTCAAAAGCATGAACGCGCCGTTCGCCAGCGGCTCGAACCCGCCGGACGCGATGATTGTGATTCCCTGCACGATGGGCACCATGGGCCGCATCGCGCACGGCTACAGCGAAGACGTCCTTTTGCGCGCAGCGGATGTGACATTGAAGGAAAAAAGGAAATTAATTTTGGTGCCGCGCGAAACGCCGCTAAGCCTGATTCACGTCAAAAACATGGAACTGCTGCTGCTCGCGGGCGCCACGATATTACCAGCGAATCCCAGTTTTTATTCCGGCGCCGTCTCGGTGGTGCAAATCGTGGACACCGTCGTGGCGCGCGTGCTCGACCACATGGGCATTCCCAATAAACTTGCGCCGCGCTGGGCGGAGGAGAAGGAATAATTTCGCCCCGAAAACACAGCCGACACAAAGTTAGAAAAAGTTTGTCACCGTGCGCTTGGTGTCTCTGTGGCCAAACAAAAAATGATTTCAACCATTCAAAAATGGGGTTCGTTCGTACGGTTTTCGCACACCGTGTTCGCCCTGCCGTTCGCCTTGGCGGCGATGCTTGTGGCCGCGCGCGAAAACCGGGGCTGGCCCGGCTGGAAAACTTTCTGCCTGATTCTCGCCGCGATGGTCTGCGCGCGGACCTGCGCGATGGCCTTCAACCGCATCGTGGACCGCAAATTTGACGCGCTCAATCCCCGCACTAAAAACCGCCATTTGCCGGCCGGAGAAATCTCGTTGTTCAGCGCGATTTCGCTGTGCGGGCTATCCGGCGCCGGCTTGCTGGGTGCCAGTTGGGGATTGAATCCATTGTGTTTTTATCTCTCGCCGGTGGCGCTGGTCGCGGTGTGTTTTTATTCGCTGACGAAACGGTTCACGGATTACACCCATGTTTTTCTCGGCCTCGCGCTCGCGCTCGCACCAGTCGGCGCGTGGCTGGCGGTGAAGGGCGCCACGGTGAGTGGCTGGGAAATTGTGCAAATGACCTTGCTCGCCAGCGCGGTAGTGCTGTGGCTGGTGGGCTTCGACATCATCTACGCGCTGCAAGATTACGAATTTGACCGGGCGCACGGGCTGCATTCGCTGGTGGTGGCGTGGGGGCCTAAGAACGCACTCACCGCCGCGTTTTTGGCACACATGGTGATGTGCGGTTTGCTGCTCGCGTTTGGGATGCTCTGCCATTTTCGCATCGCGTTTCTAATCGGCTGGCTGATCATCCTCGGCTGTCTGGGGCTGGAACACTGGATCGCGCGGCGGCGCAGCTTGAACTGGATCAACATCGCATTCTTCCGGCTGAACGCCTTGGTGGGCGTGGTGTTTCTCGTGGTCGTGGCCGCCGAGGTGATTTTGCAGGGCGGTTTCAAATTGCGCTGAAGTTACGCCAAGACGCAGCGCCGCAAAGTTCGCTCAATCTGGAAAGTTTCTTGGCGATTTCTGCGTGCAGAATTTTGTGTAACGTTTTTACAGTTTTGCTTCTGAAGTGGGTATGGACACGGTAAAACATTCTCCGTCAATGCCTGCTGAAAACGATTGCCCGCAGTGCGGCACGCCGCTGCCCCTCGGCGCGCTCGCGGGACTTTGCCCCGCCTGCCTGCTCCGACTCGGCGCAGCAGGGGACACCGTCACCGACGCCAGACAGGCCGCATTTCACCCCCCCAGCGTCGCTGAACTGGCCCCACTGTTTCCGCAACTGGAGCTGTTGGAACTCGTCGGCAAGGGCGGCATGGGCGCGGTGTACAAGGCGCGGCAAAAACAACTCGACCGCATTGTCGCCCTGAAAATTCTTCCGCCCGGCATCGGCAATGATCCCGCGTTTGCCGAACGGTTCACGCGCGAAGCCAAGGCGCTCGCCAAGTTGAATCATCCGGGCATCGTGACGTTGTATGAATTCGGGAGAGCTGACCTGCCGATTCCCCCAATCGGAAAGACGGCTCCGCCGCACCGTCCTGCTACGGGCCAATTTTACTTTCTCATGGAATTTGTGGACGGCGTGAATTTGCGGCAACTCATGCATGCCGCAAGAATTTCCGCACACGAAGCCCTCGCCATCGTGCCGCAAATTTGCGATGCGCTGCAATTTGCGCATGATCAAGGCATCGTCCATCGCGACATCAAGCCGGAAAATATTTTGATGGATCGCCGGGGCCGTGTGAAGGTGGCGGATTTTGGTTTGGCGAAGATTGTGGGCAATGGTGGCAGAGCTGACCAGCCGGTCAACCAGGAAGACGGGGCGGCGCAGCCGCACCGCCCTACCAATGATTTGACCGACGCGGGCAAGGTGATGGGCACACCGCAATACATGTCACCGGAGCAAATTCAAGCACCGGGCGAAGTGGACCACCGCGCGGATATTTACGCGCTCGGCGTGGTGTTTTATCAGATGCTCACGGGCGAACTGCCCGGCAAAAAAATTGAAGCGCCGTCGAAGAAGGTTTCGATTGATGTGCGCCTCGATGAAGTCGTCTTGCGCGCGTTGGAGAAAAAACCGGAACTCCGCTATCAACAAGTCAGCGCGATCAAGACCCAAATAGAAACCATCACCTCGCCAGCGAACGAGGCGCAACCAGAAATCGCCCGCCACCCAAATGCTATCCCCATCCTGCGCTGGCGCGACCGGTGGATTTGGGACACCAGCAATGTGACCGCGCTGGCGTTTGTGCCATTCATGTTTTCGGGGATGTTGTTTGGATCATTGGTCATGTTTGTCGGTGCCAAAGCCGGGTTGGCATGGATTCCTTGCGGCATGGGATGGTTGTTCGCGTTAATTTATGGCTGGGTAGGCTGGCGCGTCCGTAAACTCAAGGCTGGATTACCCAAGTCAGAAGCCGAAGTCGCCGAGGCGTTGATGTTTGAACGGCCCAAAGAGACCCCGGGAATCGCGGTGCTGCACGCGGATCGCCTCGAACTTTTCGGCATCGCCGTGATTGACCGGTTAGTCATCCCGCTCGACGAAATTGCCTCGATTAGCGAGGTTCGCTGGTTCAACGGAAAACGCCTTTGGTGGAAAAACGGCTTTGTGCTCGATCTGAAAAATGGCCGGCGCTTGGGCGTGGCCGTGGCCGAACCAATTGGTCGCCGGTGGCGCGCGAAATTGAGCGGCGGCACACTGCCGGAACGGCCGGCCCTTGAAACTGAAACCGCAAATAATATTCCGCGCTGCTCGCGCACGGCCATAGTCGGGGCGATTTGCTTAGGCTTGTCACTGTTCGCGCTGCCGTTTTTCGTGAAGCTGACGACGGAACTTTCCGGCGATTTATCCCGACTGAATCACGGCTTCGTCATGTTGCGCTGGAGTGAATGGATGGCACTGGCACTCGGCGCACTTCTATCCGGCACGTTACTGGGCTGGATTGCCGTCTCGCAAATCCGCCGCTCGGCGGGAAAACTCCACGGCCTCTGGCTGGCGGTGTTTGACGGCCTGTTCTTCCCGCTCTTAGTGCTGAATGGACTCGGCGTCAGTGGTCTTGTTTTGACCTTCCACAGGTTGCTCGCAGCGGGAGCACCGTTGTGGCTGACAATACTGTTGGTTCTAATCTGCCTTCTAGGATTTATTCTTTTGATTGCGGCAAGCATCTTCATCATCCGCCGCGTCTGGCGGGCGGTGAACAAAACGAGTCACCCCCCAAGTCTGCCTATCCCACCAACGCCCCCAGACAAACCTAGATCATACTTTTCGATTGCGCGCTCGGCGTTGTTCTGGGGTACAGCGATATTTGTACTGGCCACCGGACTGGCGGTGATTTGGGCGAACATCCTGACGGAGAAATACGCTTCCACGAGCCGAATAAAAATTGATCACCTGATTCCGTCCGGCGCCGCGCCAGTGAAGTTTCACCTTTTGGAAGCGGCTTCCGTGGCCGACGAAATGCGCCAGGACGTATATATGATTCAGTCGGAATTGGTTTTGCAACCCGTCATCACCAAGCTGGGGCTAAGCGAGCGCTGGGGGAAAAAATATTTCCATGGCCAACCCGTGCTCGCCGCCGAAACGTTGGAGATTCTCAAAGCCCTCGTGACGGCGGAACCCGTTCGCCAAACCCGAGTGCTCGCCATCAATGCGTACAGCGATTCCGCCAACGAAGCGGCAGAATTAGCCAACGCCGTCGCCGAGAGTTATTCCTGTTATTGCCAACAAAGCCTGAGCAATTATGTGGCGGCCATCGCCAAACGCGGCACCCCGAAAGCCAATCCCGCTTATGACATCGTCGGCGACGGCGCGACTTTTCGAAAAATTCAAATCACCGACCTTGCCCAGCCCGGCCATCGTCCGGTGCGCCCCAACAAAACTCTCATCGTCGTCAGCGGGATGGTGGTGGGATTATTATTGGGTGGTGCGTTCTTTATCGGCCGCCTCGCGTGGGCATTTTTGCGTTACCTAATTAGTTCCCGCCAAACCACTGCGTCCGCCGGCCCGGCGCAACGCCCCGACCGTTTCTGGCGATGGTTTGCCGGCATCGTGCTGGCGCTGATTCTGCTGCCGGTTATTATTGGCAGTCTGGCCGTCTTGCTGGCCATGGTCGTGCCGCTGCTGAGCAAACATGCCAAACCCCAGACGCGAGGCCCGGCCACCGCAAACCAACATTTCGCCGCAGCGGGAAACGAGCGGACGGTTTTCAACCCGCCGTTCGTCGCGCGATTGAACCAAGCCGAGGTCGAACTGGTGATGCTCGCCAATCAACCGTGGACCAACACGGTTGGCTGGCGACCGGACGGCCGGCCGTGCGCCGAGCCCTTTCCCATTGATGATGGCAGCATGGAAAGCTGGAGCGCGGACAAGGTCACCAAGAAAATGGCATTCCGCATCCGCAACGATTCGCCTGACGGCATGTCTTGCCCGGTTTGCCGGGAGGATCCGGCGGCGGGAGTTTTGATGGTGGGAACCTGTCTGCGAACCGCTTGGCGACACCAGCCCAAGACCGAATTTATCCAATTGATCGCCTGCCCAACCAACGCCCCGACCATGAACCTCGTGTTCGGGCTGGCGAACGGGGCTTGGGAAACGGCCTTGACGCTGGAGCATGACCACAACCTCGGCGGCCAGCGGATGGAGGGCGATTGGAGCGCGACCTTCAACGCCGTGGCCGGGCGGGGCGCGGTGGCGGTGAATTGCACTTATTCCAAAAATGAAGATTGGGAGACACGCATGGTGAGTGTGAGCGATGACGGCAAGCTCACGGCCATACCGGAAAACACCTCCAACGGTTCCACACTCTCCACCGGCGGCATATTAATGGTCTCCTCCAACGAGTTTGCGCACATCAAGGAATTCCAGTTGCAACGGCGCAAATATCAATGGACCGAATTCCGCAACGTCTCCCTCCAACCCGGCCACCGTACGATAGTCTCGGTGCAAGATGCCGTCACTTTCACCAATGAGGCGCGCGCCAAGCCGGTGCCAAAAGCCAACACGCCTAAAACAAATCTCTCTATCTCGCCCGCTTTGCTGGCCGAACCTCCCAAGCTGCAATTCCTCGCGTGGCAGGATGAATGGGAAACCAACCACGCCGCCGCCGTGCGCCATCCCGACGGCTCGCCCGTCACCGACGCGATAGCGCAGGCGTGGCTCAAGGGTATTTCTATCGGCGGCAAAGTTACGGGCAGATGGCAGCAGGTGCCGGAACCGCGTTTCCTCAAGCTCTGGTTCTCGCACCCCGCTTTGGATGGCAGCTGCCTGAATGACGTCACGATGTTTGATGAAGCAGGCCAGAGCATTCATTTTGGTGCAGGCGGCAACGCTTGGTGCGGTGAGGTGGATGCAAATGAGCAGAACGGACAGCTCGGCTGGCAGGTCAGGACTTTCAGCCCTGACATCGGTACCAACCACCCAACCCACCTCACCTTCCGCCTGCGTTACACCATCGGCCCGCTGGAACACATCCAAGAAGTGGTACCCACCCCCAATACGAGTCAGGGTATGACGCTCGAAGGCAACGGCCAGATAAACGGCGTCGGTCAGAATATTGACGGCAAGGCGTTCGTCTCGCTCGCCTATGAACCGACGAAAATGCCGGACCGTCGGTTCGGCGTCGTGGCGGTGGCAAAGGATGGTCGACAATTGGTCGCCTCATCCGGATGGAGCGACACCGGCGTGCGCGCGGAGGAATTTACTTTCAACTTGCCACTGGCCGACGTCGCGAAGTTCATCATCGGCACCCGCCCGTTGCGCACCAATGAATGGAAGAACGTCCGGTTACCGTGAATAAATCGCCAGCCATGAACCGTCCCCTCCCATTCGCGCCGGCCGCAGCCAACTCTCGCGGGGACGCTTGCGCCACCAAAATTCTTAATCCTTATTTCCTCCGCCTCCCTCCGGGGTTAACCTGATTCCCGCATGAACCCTGTCGCTTCCAGCCAGTGCAGCAGCGCCGCTGGCGATGTCTTTGCCACCACCCATTGGACCGTGGTGCTCGCGGCGGGGCAACGCTCCTCGCCGGCAGCGGATGTCGCCTTGGAGCAACTTTGCCGCGCGTACTGGTTTCCGCTCTACGCCTATGTGCGCCGGCGCGGTTACGCCAAGGCCGATGCCGAGGATTTGGTGCAATCATTCTTCGCGCGGCTCCTGGCGAAAAACTTCCTCGCGAAGCTGGACAGTGAACGCGGTAAGTTCCGCGCCTTCCTCCTGGCCGCGTTAAAACATTTCCTCGCCAACGAATGGGACAAAGCGCAGACGCAAAAGCGCGGCGGCGGCGCGGCCCATCTCTCCCTGGACTGGCAGACGGCGGACACCAAATTTCAAGTGGCCGCCACGGCCGAACCCAGCCCGGACCAAGCCTACGACCGCGAATGGGCGCTGGCGCTGCTCGCCCAAGTCATTGCCCGCTTGCAGGCGGAGTGCGCGACCGAGGGCAAGGCCAAGTTGTTCGAGCAGTTAAAGGCCTTTCTCATGGCCGGACAAAGCGAGTCCGCCCCGCGCGAGGTGGCGAACGCGCTCGGCATGGAAGAAGGCGCCGTGCGCGTGGCCATTCACCGCTTGCGCAAGCGCTATCGCCTGCTGCTGCGGGAGGAAATTGCACACACGCTCAGCGATGCCGCGATGGTGGATGAGGAAATGCGCACGTTGTTCGGAGCGTTCCAATGACCGGCGGACCGGAATAATTGCCGCCACTCACTCCCGACCACCGCCCCGGCGGCGACCGCTTTAATGCTTCGTCTTGATGCCGCAGGCGCGCAGCAGACACCAGCCGCGCAACGCTTCGTAGATGGCGAACAAACCGGCGACGACGAAAATTAACCCCAGCCACAGCACAAAATCCACCAGCACAATTCCGGCGATGAGACAGACCGTGCCCACCACGCCGCGCGCAATGCGGCCGGTGCGTTTGAGGTTCGGGCGGAAGAAATCGCTCACGCAAAAAAATCTAGCACAGGGATTTTGCTTGGCAAGTCGCGCGATGATGCGGCAACGTGACCGCGCACGGTTTTGCCGCCCGGCGTTTTCGCCCGCGACCCGGAGACCACCGGTTTGCCAACCAAACATTTTATGACCAGCTCCGCCGCCACCGTGGAAGAATATTTGCGCAGCCTGCCGGCTGATCGCCGCGCTGCCATCAGCACCGTGCGCGCCACCATTCTCGCCCATCTGCCGGCGGGTTATGAGGAACGCATGGGCTACGGCATGATCGCCTATGTGGTGCCGCACACGCTTTATCCCGCCGGCTACCATTGCGATCCCCAAATGCCTTTGATGCTGGCCAGTCTCGGCTCCCAGAAACATTACATGGCGCTGTACTTACTATCCGTCTATGGCGACCCAGCCACGGAATACTGGTTCCGCCAGGCGTGGACCACCGCCGGCAATCGGCTTTACATGGGTAAAGCCTGCGTGCGCTTCCGGAAAATTGAGGATGTACCGCTCGAAGTCGTCGGCAAGGTCTTCACCCGTTTGTCGGTTGACGACTACATCGCTCGCACCGAAAGTTTCCTCGCCACGCGCCCGAAAGCCAAGGCGAAGCCCGCCCGCAAACCGGCCCAATAAATCTCCCGCGCTCCCGCCGGCGCCAGCCGTCCCCTGCCCGCTTGCGTATCCACCAGCCGGCAAGCAACCCGACCGCCGCCAACCTGCGTTTTCACCCTTTTAACTGAGTGGGGAACGCTGCCGACACGTGTTTTTGGCCTTTTTGCCGGATCAGAAGTGCCGACAACACCCGTTCATGCGCTGCCCATTGGCTTGGCAATGGTGCCAACCGCTTCCGACAACGCTGCCGTTGGGTTGGTTTTGGTGCCGACAACGGTTGCGGCCCGTTCCGGCGCTCTAGCCATCCTGCCGACCAAAATAGTCCGCAGGGCAGCAGCAGGCGACTTGCCGATGCAGCGTGCCAGCTCCTTCCCAGAGGCTTGGAATTGGGAGCCGAAGCGTGCATTCACCGCGATTGAATTAACAAAAGCGGACCCTATTTAATCGGTAAACAGCCAAAACAATTACATAATTATCCCGACTTATAACTTTCTTACCCACTAATCAGCGCTTGACACAAATATTCTAATTTTGATTTAGTGGCCGCAAGCCGCTTCACCAGAAACCGGCGGCTGCATTAAGAGAAAGGAAAGCATCATTATGTTTAGCTCAGAATCCTTGGCGATCATCGCCCAAATGCACCTCATCAAGTCAGTGGATGCCGCCCGTGTGGCCGGCGATCCCTTCAAACTGCCCGCGTTCATTCGCACCCAACACGATGCGGACCTCAGCGGGTTGGAAACCGCCGCGAACAACATCGTGCTCGCGGAGGGCGACCGCGCCGGCGGCTCCGCAGCTGCCCGCGCGGCGCTGGATCAACTCCAAGTCTTCCTCAAGGAAGGCTACAAATTCATCGCCGCCATCCGCAGCAGCCAAATCTCCGATGTGCAACGGCTGGAAGTCTTTAGCGAATACGGCTGGGCGAGCGGGTTGATGGGCCGGTTTCCGGATGACCGCGTCATCGGGTTGGCCCGGCTGGCGGTGCAGCCGCATCCGGACATCGCGGCGAATTACCAGTACAAGGCGGATTTGGTGGCGGACATCACCGCGCAGTTGGCGGTGTTCGACGCGAATGCGCCCGTGGCCACCGGCGGTCTGCGGGAATCCGCCACGCATGTGCGCGACACCAAGCTGGACGACGCGCGAACCTCGCTGGCGCAAGTGCGCTTTTACTATTGCAGCGCCTCGCGCGATACGGATCAAACGCCTGAATTGACCAAGGCCGGTTTCCAGCCGCGCCGCACCGCCGGCACCTTGACGCCCAGCGCCAAGCCCGCCGCCGCGCCCGCGCTGCCACCGAAATGAAGGCGCCGGTTGAAAACGGAGTTCAAATGCGGATGCTGGAATCTGAAACGGTTGGCCTACTGGCGTGCGGTTAATAAAAAGCCGCCCCGCTTTTAGCGGCAAAATACCTGCTGCAAATTGAACAATGTCCGGACATCAAAAACCTACTACTCAACCAGCCTTTTTCAGCAGTCTCGATTTCATTACCTTCCCAATTTACCGCCCGTCAAATCTATGCAACCGCACTCAGCAGCTACGGATTAGTTTTAGGGCGAGCACGAAGACGAGAAAAAGGAGGATACCCCGCAGGAATGGCCGCGTCGGGGTTTTCCAAACTTGAATCTTCCGCCCGCTCCATTGAAACTACGCGCGATGCTCATCGCTTTTCACAAGCCGTACGCGGTGCTGTCGCAGTTCACCCCCGACGGCTCGCCCAACCGTCCGCTCGCCGCCTTCGGGTTTCCCAAAAATGTCTATGCCATTGGCCGTCTCGACGCGGATTCCGAAGGCCTCCTCCTGCTCAGCGACGAGGCGCGCTGGAACGACTTGCTGTTGCATCCCCGCCACGCCCACGAGCGCGAGTATTGGGTGCAGGTGGAAAAAATACCCTCGCGCGAAGCGCTGGAGCGATTAGCCACCGGCCTTGTCATCCAAGGCCACCGTACCCTTCCCTGCTGCGCCCGACTGCTCGATCCGCAACCCGTCGTGACCGCGATACCCTCGTCGCTCATGCAGGCCGGCGCCGGCGCGGCACCGATAATCCATCGCCGCAACCCGCCCATTCGTTACCGCAAATCCGTACCCGACTGCTGGCTCGGCCTCGAACTAGTGGAGGGCAAAAACCGTCAAGTGCGGCGCATGACCGCCGCCATCGGGCATCCCACGCTCCGGCTCGTGCGCGTGCGCATCGGCGATTTCTGGCTGGGTAATCTGGCGGTCGGCCAATGGAAAATCCTCACGGCCGATGAAACCCGCCGCGTGCATCCGGGCCACGCCGGCTAAAACGCCTTCGCCCGACGGTAGCGGCGGTCTGCGACCGTTGGATGAGACGTTGTGGACGCAGATTTTACGACCAACCATACCGTTGTCTGCGACTACCAGTGCAAGCTGCGGGTGAAACGAAGACGAAGCTTGGAACCGACAAAACCTTTATTTCCGGATCTTGGAAAGTCAGTTTCCAATGGCCGATAGTCGCTGCCCATCACAGCGGTTTGAGCGGATGCTGCTTCGCCCATTTCGCGTAATGCTCCAACACCCGTTTCGGCGTGTCCTTGTACCACCCGTAACCCTTGCGCCGCTCCCGCGAAATTTCATTGACGTCGTTGTGAATGCTCTTGTCACGGTCGCCAAAGACCGGGCGGTCCGTGCCCACTTCGTAATAGCGCGCCCACAGCGGGCCGGCGCCCGGTGCCGCCACGCGCTGACGACTTTCATTGCCGACAACGCGGAAAGCCTGGTCCATGATTTTCGTCTTTTCAAACCACGCCGCCGCCGCGTGCACGGCCGTCACCACCCGCGCGTCCGGTTCAGGCAATTGCAGGAGGAACAGCACAATCGTCGCGCTCTCGCTCGAAGTCGCGGCAGGCATTTCGTAGTTCCGCGCGGACGCGGGCTGCAGGGTGATAGCGTCATGCTGTTGGCACCAGACCGTGCGCCGGCCGTCCACCACGATCTGCGCTGCGAGCAGGCAGTCCAGCCCGCGTTGCCAGCTTGTCGCCGCCTGCGCCCGTAGGGCGGCTGGCACGAAGCCGAATTCTCCTTTTCCTTCCGCCACAGCGCGCAGGAACTCCACCACGTGCAACATCGCATCGTCGTTCAGCGTCACTGCGTCATGATAACCGCCTTGCAACGGCCACACCTGCGGCCAGCCACCGTTGGGATATTGCGCGGCAAAAATATATTCCAGCCCGTGGGTAAAGGCCGCCTGCCATGTGGCGTGATTCGTGTTCGCGCTGATCACCTGCGCCAGAAACTGCAACTCGGTGGTCGTGGCATCGTTGTCAAACGTCCCGACGTAATTCCAGCCAGCGTCTTCCGGCGTGTCAAAATCATTCTGGCCGAGCAGGAGCGAACCATTCTCCGCGCCAAACAATTCACCCGCCTGCCGGGGGCGCGCGGTGAAATCCGTGTTCTTGCTCCAGCCGCCCGCTGGCGTTTGGAACGTCATTAGAATATCCGCGATGCGCCGGGCCTCGGCGCTGGCGTACCACGCGGCGGATTCGTTCCGCGCCAGACCTTTGGCAGAATGGGTCTTGGGCGGCAGCGTGGTTTTCACCAACCTGTGCGCCTGCAACTCTTCGCGGATGAACGCCCGGTCGCGCTGCCGTTGCTGTTGCGACGCGCTAAAGTATTTCTGCCACGCTGGCAGTGTGACCACGCGCGCGGCGGTCAGTGGCGTGGCGGGCACATTCGTGCCGATAATGGCAGCCGGGGTTGTGGCCGGATGACTCAGCAACAGTCCGCTCAACAGGACAGAATAATAACGCATGGTGGCGGGAGAGACGCGCGCGGCAGGGGCGAAGTTTCAGGGGACCACCACACGCAGTTGGGCTGCCGCGACGGAGAAGGTGGCCGGCAAATGGCCCACCCATTCGCCATCCAATTCAAACGCCGCCGGCCCCGCGCTCGTCAGAGCGATGGTTTCGCCGTGCAACCGGTGGACGAGCGATTCCGATAGTTTTCGCCGCAGCAGAAAGCCGGGCACGAGGCGGAGCAGATTCGCGCTGTTCACTTTCGGAAAGACACACGCATCCAGCCGACCGCTGCGCAGTTCCGCCGTGGGGAAAATATGGAACGCCCCGCCGTAGAATTTTCCATTGCCGATCAATACCAGTTCGCCCGTGCGCGTCTCGCCCCCCGCCGTGACGCGGATTTGTGGCTGTGGCTCCGCGAGCGCTTGCAGGCCGGCCACGACGTAGGCCAGCGGACCGGCACTTTTCTTCAATTTCCAGCTCACCAACTCAATTGCCCGCGCATCGAGTCCCGCCCCCCCGAGTTGCGCAAAATATCGGACCTGCGGTCGGCCTTCCTCAGCGAACTCCGCCCGGCCCAGATCAATCTTTGCCTCGTTCCCACGTCGCAACACACGCCAGGCGCTTTCGAGCCGCAGCGGAATCTTCAATTCGCGGGCGAAGACATTGACCGTGCCCAACGGCAACACCCCGAGCCGTACGCGGGCAAAGCCTTCCGGCTCATCGCCAATGCCATTGAGCACTTCATTGACCGTACCGTCGCCCCCCGCAGCGGCGATGACATCGTAGCCCGTGGCCACGGCCGCGTGAGCAAAGCGCCGCGCATCGCCCGGGCCGGTGGTGGCCTTGAGTGCGCACTGCTGCGATAACTCGTTCAGGAAGCGACGGAACCGCCGGGCTTTGTTGCCCCGGGCCGCCGGATTGAAGATGACACATATGCGCACGGGGAAATGATTTTCGTTCTGCAAAAATAGTCGAGGACAAACCGCCGCATCCGACTATCGGCCCAAAGACGGAGGTGGCGGGAAGGCATCCCTAACTCTGCACTAGATTTGACGTTTATTCGATTTTGTGGAGAGATCTTCTAGGTGGTAGAACGAACATATGGAAGAAATGAAATATGTTAACAAACATGATCTGCGATCTGATGTCGAGCTCAGACAGAACGCCGCGAGCATAATGACAAGACTCGATTTTTACGAGGCGTGTTGAGGTCTTAGTCTGGGCTGGCCTCGGACATTCGACTTTCAGTTTTATTTGGTATTCAAACGGCAAGACCATTTCTTCGCGCGCGGTTTCCAATTTTACGATAGTTGCAAAAGCGCCGCCTTTTTCTCGCGAGAATCTTGTCCTGTCAGCCAACGGTACCGGGTGTGACTCGGAAATTTCAGCCGGTCATTTCAAATTCACCGCCACGCTCACCACAAATAATTGGCAACGGTAGTATCGCGTTCATTCATCCTAGGAAACTTTGGGGAAATTTTTTGCACCTTTTTGCGACAGCCTCGTTAATGATTTTCTGCGATAGCTTGTCGGGTGGCGGCATCATTCCACCGTCACACTTTTCGCAAGATTCCGTGGTTTGTCCACGTCGCAGCCGCGCGCGACGGCGATGTGATAGGCGAAAAGTTGCAATGGCACACAGGCGAGGATGGGGTACAGCGCTTCCAAAGCCGATGGCAGATAAATCACGTCGTCGGCCACTTTCTGGATGCCTTTGTCGCCCTCGGTGGCGACGGCGATGATGGGACCCTTGCGGGCGCGGATCATGGCGAGGTTGGCCATCGTCTTGTCATACATGGCATCCTGCGGCACGAGAAAAACCGTCGGCGTCTGGTCGTCAATCAGCGCGATGGGGCCGTGCTTCATTTCGGCCGCCGAATAGCCTTCGGCATGAATGTAGGAAATTTCCTTGAGCTTGAGTGCGCCTTCCAAGGCGATAGGAAACGTGTAGCCGCGGCCGAGGAAGAAGAAATCTTCCGCTTTGGCGTATTTTTTCGCGAGTTTTTTTAATGCGTCGTTTTGGGCGAGAATGCTTTCAATCTGCTTGGGCAACGCTTCCAGCCCACGCAGGATTTCCAAGGCGCGCTTGGCGGAGAGCATCCGCATCCGCCCCAGATGCACGGCAAGCAGCGTGAGCACCGCGATGGTGGAGACGAAGGCTTTGGTGGAGGCCACGCCGATTTCCGGGCCGGCATGCATGTAGATGCCGCCGTCGGATTCGCGGGCAATTGTGCTGCCGACGACGTTCACGATGGCGAGACCACGATGACCGCGCCGGCGGGCTTCGCGCAGAGCGGCGAGCGTGTCGGCGGTTTCGCCGGATTGCGAGAGGACGAGCAGGACGGTGTTTTTTTCAAGCGGACAATTGCGGTAGCAAAATTCGTGGGCGAACTCCACTTCCACGGGCAACTGCGCAAGTTCCTCAATCAAATATTCGCCCACAAGCGCGGCGTGCCAACTGGTGCCGCTGGCGGCAATGACGATGCGGTCAATTCCGCGCAGTTCCGCCGGCGTCATGTTCAAGCCGCCAAATTTCGCCGTGGCGCCTTCAAAATCAAGCCGCCCGCGCAAGGCGTTCAAGATCGTTTGCGGCTGGTCGTAAATTTCCTTGAGCATGAAGTGCGCGTGTTTGCCGCGCGCGGAATCTTCCTGCGAAAATTCAAGGTGACTGATCTGGACATTCGCGGTGTCAGCGCCGAGATTCGCCACGTCAAAGCGATCCGCCGTGATGGTGGCCACGTCGTAGTCGTTGAGATACACGACTTTTTTCGTGTGCGCGACGATGGCGTTGGCGTCGCTGGTCACAAAATTTTCCTCCTGACCGATGCCGATAATGAGCGGGGAGCCGCGCCGTGCGCCGATGAGCGTGTCGGGAATATCCGTGCAGATAACCGCGAGGCCGTAGGTACCAATGACTTCCCGTAGCGCGGCGCTGACGGCGGCCGCGAGGGCGTCGGGCCCGCTGCTGGTGCGCTGGGCGTAATGTTCGCCAATCAAATGCGCAAGTACTTCGGTGTCGGTGCTGGATTGGAATTGGTGGCCAGCTTGGCTGAGCCGCTGTTTCAGGCTGTCGTAATTTTCAATGACGCCGTTGTGAACGACGGCGATCTTGCCGGTGGCGTCGAGGTGCGGATGGGAATTTTCATCGCACGGCACGCCGTGGGTGGCCCAGCGCGTGTGGGCGATGCCCAAGTTGCCGGCGGCAGGTTCGGCTTTCAGCAGCCGCGCGATGCCTTCGTCTATCTTGCCCATTTTTTTGCGGACCGTGAGGTTCGCGTCGTGATAGATGGCCACGCCGGCGCTGTCGTAGCCGCGATATTCCAAGCGGCGCAGGCCTTCGAGCAGAATGGGGGAGGCGGATTTTTTACCGACGTATCCAATGATGCCACACATAATAATTGATTAGGTTGTGATTGAATTAGTTGCGTTACAAATCCATTCCGCGACGCCGCGAAGGTCATTGACCACGATGGCGCGGGCCAGTTTTTCCGGCTCCTGTTGTTCCAATTTGGCGCCGTAGCCGGTGCGGACGAGAAAACTTTTTTTGACGCCGGCATTCCAGCCACATTCAAGGTCAATCAACTTGTCGCCGACCATGAAACAGTCCGCGAGGTCGAGCCCAAACTCGTCGCGGGCGTCGAACAAAAACTGCGGCGAGGGTTTGCGGCCGCGACTCGGCTGGTCCGGCGCTTCCGGCGCGAGGTAGGTTTGGGCAAATTCCACGCCGGCAGTAGACTGGAATTCCCGGCGGAGATGTTCATTAACGCGCTCGGCGTCGGCGAGAGTGAAATAGCCGCGGCCGATGCCGGATTGGTTGGTGACGATGATGAGCCGGTAGCCGGCGTCGGCAATTTGCCGCAACGCCGCGCCCGTGCCGGGAAAAATCTCCACGTCCTCAGGCCGATGCAGATAATTTTTCTCGGCAATGAGGGTGCCGTCCCGATCCAAAAACACAGCGCGGTTCATCCACACCCAGCATGGAGGATTACCCGCCAGAATGGAATTGAATTTTTTGCCGGGAAACGGCAGCATGAGCAGACTTTGCGGCGAATAAATTAATCATTAATAAAACACATGAGCACAAAAGGCAGATTGGGAATTTTGGTCGGCGGTGGTCCCGCGCCGGGGTTGAATGGCGTCATTGCGGCTGCCACCATTGAGGGCATCAATCAAGGCTACGAAATCATCGGCTTTCGAGACGGCTTCAAATATATCGCGCAGGGCGACACGACGCAGATCAAGCCGTTGTCCATCCGCGATGTCAAAGACATCCACATCAAGGGCGGTTCCATTCTCGGCACCGCGCGGACGAATCCGACGAAGTCCGAGGAGCAGATGAAAAATATTTTCACGGTGTTTGAAAAACTCGGCATCACCGCGCTGGTCAGCATCGGTGGCGATGACACGGCGTTTTCCGCCAGCTACGTTGCGAAATACAGCAAAGGGAAAATCAAGGTCGCGCATGTGCCGAAGACGATTGATAATGATTTGCCGCTGCCCGGCACCGCGCCGACGTTTGGTTACGAAACCGCGCGCCACTACGGGGTGCAGATTGTGCGCAATTTGATGGAAGACGCGCGCACCACGTCCCGCTGGTATTTGATCATCAGCATGGGCCGCGCGGCGGGTCACCTCGCGCTCGGCATCGGCAAAGCTTCCGCCGCGACGTTGTCCATCATCTCCGAGGAATTTCGCGGTCGCACGGTCACGGTGGATGAAGTTTGCGACATAATTATCGGCTCCATTATCAAGCGCACCGCCGAAGGTTCCCGCTACGGCTTGGTGGTGCTCGCAGAAGGTTTGATTGAATCACTCGGCGAAAAAGGACTTGTCGCCGCGCTCCCGGAAGGCCAGTTGGAGCGTTTCGGCAAAGTGACTCGCGACGACCACGGTCATCTGCGTCTTGGCGAAATCGAATTCGGCCGGCTAATGAAGGAGCTTTTGACGGTGCGCTTGGAAAAGCTCGGCATCAAGATGGCGTTCATTGACAAAGATTTGGGTTACGAACTGCGCTGTGCCGACCCGATTCCCTTCGACGCGGAATATACCCGCGACTTGGGTTACGCTGCCGTAAAGTTTTTGCGGTCGCCGGAGGCTGAGAAATATGGCGCCATCATCAGCTTCGTGGACGGCAAGATGAATCCGCTGCCGTTCGAGCAGATGCTTGATCCCAAAACCGGCCGCATGCAAAACCGCAAGGTGAATGTGGACGGCGAAGCCTACGAATGCGCGCAAGCTTACATGATCCGCCTCGAACGTGAGGATTTTGAAGATGCTAAACAGTTGGGCAAACTCGCGGCGGTAATCAAGGTTACGCCCGAGCAATTCGCCGCGCGCTTTGGCTATCTGGTTGGACTGAAGTAAATTTCCATTCGTTATGCGGCGGTGGAAAATATTTTCCGCCGCCGCTTTTTGTTGCGTGTGTTTCGCGAGGTGCGTGGTTAAAATAATTTTGTGAAACCGCTCGCGGACTGCAAACTTTATACTTTCGTGGACACGGCCTATTTGCACGGCCGGGCGCCGGAATTGATCGCGCAGCAGCTTTGCGATGGCGGCAGTGATTTAATCCAACTGCGCGCCAAAAATTCCCCGCCGGACGAAATTCGCCGCCTCGCAGAAAAGTTGTTGCCGGTCACACGCCAAGCCAACGTCGGTCTGGTCATCAACGACCATCTGGACATCGCCCGCGAATTCGGCGCGGATATTTGTCACTTGGGCCAGGAAGATTTTTTTGACGCAGGCTACAACAATGTTGCCGAGCTTAAATTGAATCATCCAAACCTAAAAATTGGTTTATCCACGCACGCGCCGGAGCAGGCGCAACGCGCGGTGGCGGCGGGAGCGGATTACATCGCCATCGGTCCGATTTTTGCCACTGGAACCAAGCCCACGGCCAAGCCTGTGACATTAGATTACGTTCGTTGGGCGGCTGCGCAGGTGCGCGTTCCTTGGTTTGCGATTGGCGGCATTCAGTTGCCAAATCTTGATGCGATTCTCGCCGCTGGAGCGCAACGCATTTGTGTGATTTCGGCGATTCTAAATTCTTCGGACGTGACTCAAGCCTGCGCAGATTTTCGGCGGAAACTCTCTTAAATTGACATCGTTTTGGCTTTGTTTGCCTCAAGTTATTCACAATGGGTGGTGCTTTGGGGTGGGGCTGTGTACAACCTGTTGTGGTTTTCCCTTTACAGGGCTAGGCGGCTTTGGTTGGCTAGCGGTGGCAATTAAATGTATCTCAAGAATCTCACAGTATTCGGCTTTAAGTCCTTCGCGGACAAGACCTCGCTGAACTTTCAGCCGGGGGTCACGGCCATCGTCGGGCCGAACGGTTGCGGCAAGTCCAACGTCTCCGACGCCATCCGCTGGGTGCTCGGCGAGCAGTCGGCCAAAGCCCTGCGCGGCGGCGAAATGGCGGATGTGATATTCAACGGCACGGACGGCCGGAAACCTTTAGGGATGGGCGAAGTGTCGCTCACGCTGGGCGGCGTCGGCGAAGAAAGTTTGAAGGCGGCGGGGATCGAAGTGAGTTACGATGAAGTGACGCTGACGCGGCGGATTTTTCGTGATGGCGGGAGCGAATATTTTTTGAATCGCACGCCGTGCCGGTTGAAAGACATCCAGCAGTTGTTCATGGGCACGGGGATTGGGCGGACGAGCTACAGCATCTTGGCGCAAGGGCACATCACGCAAATTCTGTCGAGCAAGCCGGAAGACCGGCGGATGATCTTCGAGGAAGCGGCGGGGATCACGAAATTCAAATCGCAGAAGAAGGAATCGCTGCGCAAGCTGGAATACACGGAGCAAAACCTGTTGCGCATCGCCGATACGATTCAAGAAGTGAAACGGCAGATTGGCTCGCTGCAACGGCAGGCCGCCAAGGCGCGGCGGTTCAAGCAGATTCAGACCGAATTGCAGCATCTGGAGACGCAATTGATGCGGCATCAATACGACGTGTTGCAAACGGAAATCAGTGAAAAAAATGCGGCCGTCGAAAATCTGCGCAACGAAATCGAAGCCGGCTCCGGCGACGTGTTGCGCTTGGAAGGTGAAATTTCGCGCCTGCGCGCACTGCTGTCCGCCCTCGAACACGAGGTGACAGCACAGCAGCAGCGCGGATTGGAATTGAAGTCGGAAATTAGCCGGCACGAAAGCCGGATGCATTTTAATCAGGAACGCATTCAAGAAATCGAGTCGCAAAATGCCAAGGCACTCGCCGACATTGTGCAAGCGGAAGAGCGGCATCGCCTTGCGCAAGAAGAATTGGCGACAGTTACCAACAAGCTCGCCGCCGCCGATGCGGCGCTCGTCCACCATAAAGAATGTTTACAGACCAGACAGAATGCCCTCCGCGACGTCGAAGACCGCTTGCGTCAGCAGCAGGAAATTTTGCGGCAGGCGCAAGCGACGGCGTTTGCGACCGCACAAGATTTGTCCCGCGTGCGCAACGAAATCTCCGCGCTGGATTTGGCGAAACAGGGCAATCTGGTGCGGCTGGAAAAATTATCCGCCGAAAAAGTGCAATTGGAAGAAGAGCGCGTACGGCTCGAAACGCGGCTGGTCGAATTTACAGCGAGCGTTGAATTAGAAAAACTCACCGTCGCGACCACGCGGGGCTCGGTGGAGCAACGGCAAAATCGGCTGCGCGAATTGCAAGGAGAACTGCACGCCTCGTCACAGGAGCAGGATAAATATTTGCAGCAGCAGGCCGAAAAGCGTTCCCGGCTGCATGTGCTCGAACAGTTGGAGGGGGCGCACGAAGGCTTTGATGCCGGCGCAGTCGCGGCCCTGCGCCAATCGCGGTCGGTTATCGGCTCGCTCGCGGACCGCATCCGCGTGCCGGACCGTTTTGTGACGGCAGTGGAAAGTGCGCTCGGGCATAATTTGCAACTAGTGCTCACGGAACAGCCATCGTCCGCGCAGGAAATCTTGGCGGATTTGAACACCAATAAATCCGGACGCGCCAGTGTCGCCGCGCTGGCGATTCAGCAATACCAAGACGAAAAGCAGTTGTCGTTTGTCGGGGAAATGGCACCGAGCGAAAAAAACGATGCCGCGCAGGCTGGCTTGCAACGCGGTCAGATGGTGCATGCGATGAGCGTAATTCACGCCGAGCCGCAGGTGGAGGCGCTGTTGAAATCGCTGCTGGGGCGGACGTTTATTGCGGCCGATTTGGATACGGCGACGGCGCAAATCCAGAACGGTCACGCCGGTTGCGACTTCGTGACGCTCGGCGGCGAATTGCTAAACCGGCATGGAATTTATACGGGTGGCTATTTGCACCAGAGCAGTAATGGTAAGGCGCCTAGTTCCATTCTCGGCCGCAAAAACCAGATTGCGGAGTTGCAAGCAGACTTGGGCGAATTGCAAACCCGAGTCGAGGACGCGAGTCGTAAGCGAGGCGCGCTGTTGAGTGAGCAGACGGAATTGCAGGTGACGTTGCAGCAGGCACAGACGGAATTGCGCCAGCAAGAAGTGGCGATTGCGACGCGGGAAGGCGAGTTCAAGGCGTTGCAAAATTCCACCCGGTTGCTGAACCAAAAAATTGACACGGTGGTTTATGAAGTGCAAAGCCTCGCCGCCCAGGAGCAGGAAGGCTTGCAGAAACGCGAAGCGCTCGCGCTGCGGGTCAACGAATTGGAAGCGCGCGAGCAGGCCGCACAAGCGCAGGTCAAAGCGGCGACGGATGATTTGGAACTTTTGCGGCAAACGCGCGACGCGGCGATGGCGGCGTTGACGGAAAGTAAAGTGGCGCTGGCGTCCGAAGAGCAACTCGCGTCCTCCTTCCGCCAACAACTGGGCGCCTTGGAATTGCGCATTGACGAACTCGGGCAATTGGTCGAGGCCCGACGCAACGAGTGTTCGTCGTTTGTTTCCCGCAAGGAGCAGGCGGAAACGGAGATTCAAGATTCACAGGTTCAGATTGAAAAATTGCAGCACGAGCGCGCCGTGATCAACGAACAAACTGCCGACACCATCTCTCGTAAACATGTGCAGGAGACCGAGATTGCGCAGCGGGATGAAATTCTGCGGGCGCAACGCAGCCGGTTGACCGAGGTGCAGAATCTGCGCAGCCAGCTGGAAATTGAATTGGCCCAGCGCACCATGTCCGTGCAAAATCTGTGCGATAAAATCCGCGAGAAATATCACTTGAACCTCGCGGACATCCGCAGCGAATGCATCACCATTACGCACGCCGAATCGGGGCAGCCGAAAGTAGAGACGCTGACGCCGGAGGAAATGACCGCCAGTGGCGCGGGTACGGATTGGAACGCGGTGGGTGAGCAAGTGGTCGCGCTGCAAACTAAGCTCGACCAACTCGGACCGGTGAATCTGGTGGCGATTGAGGAATACGAGGAAACCGAGCAGCGCCATCAATTTATGTCCAAGCAATATGAGGATTTGGTCAACGCCAAAACCGAATTGCTGGAAATCATCAACCGCATCAATACGCAAACGCAGGCGATGTTCGCGGAAACTTTCACAAAAATTCGCGACAACTTTCGGCTGATGTTCACGGAAGTTTTCGGCGGCGGTAAAGCAGATTTGGTTTTGGCGGATGAAAAAGACGTATTAGATTCGGGCATCGAAATCGTTGCGCGGCCGCCCGGCAAACAGTTGCAGAGCATTTCGCTGCTGTCGGGCGGCGAGCAAACGATGACGGCTGTGTCACTTTTGTTTTCCATTTACCAAGTCAAACCCAGCCCGTTTTGTGTGCTCGACGAATTGGACGCGCCGCTCGACGAATCGAATGTGGTGCGGTTTGTGAAAATCTTGCAGCGTTTTCTGGCGCACTCACAGTTCATCATCATTACGCACAACAAACGCACCATCGGCATGGCCGACGTGCTGTATGGCGTGACAATGCAGGAACACGGCGTGAGCAAAATCGTCAGCGTAAAATTTCACAAAGCGGACGAACCGGCGGCGGGGCGGGACCTGGAACCCAAAGTTGGTGGCTAGGCAAACCGATCACCACCAATTCCAGCGAAGGCTTGCTTTGAGGCTTCGCATTTTTGTGCATTTTCCGCATTCAATTCAATATTCGCGACAAAAGTTAAAATTAGATTGTGCCTTTCCGCGAGAGGCTATAAAAAGATCATCCATTTTTCTTAAGCACTCATTAAATTTTTCAAATCATCATGAAAATCTGTTGTATCCGCGTTTTGATTCTATTGACGTTATATGTGGGCAGCCGGGAAGCGGCTTTGGCCGTGACCTTCACCACTACTCCGACGACGGTGAGCAATACTTTCAGCGGCGTTTTGACCCTGCAAATCAGCGGTGTGCCGACGGGCGAAACGGTACTAGTGCAAAAATATCTGGATGTAAATAATAGCGGCGTCATTGATGCCGGCGATTGGTTGGTGCAGCAGTTCAGCGTCACTGACGGTCAGGCGGCGATGATTGGCGGGATCACGAATTACAACGTGCCGGGTGATGTGGGGGCGATTGATGGTTCCATCACCACCGTGCTGTCGTTTCAGCCACCGGCGTTGAATGGCGATATAGCGCAAAATTATTGCGGCAATTATTTGTTTCGCGTGTCGAGTCCGGCGGGCCATTTTGCCCCGCTGACGAATTCTTTTACCGTGACCGCTTTTGGTTTTCCGCAGTCCGTGAGCGGCACCGTGTTGGGTAATGGCTCACCGCTGCCTTTTGCTGCGGTTTTGGCATTGCAAGTCAATGGCGGTCCCGTCGCCGCCACGCTGGCGGATGGCACCGGACGTTACTCACTGGCGCTGCCGCCGGGAGCATATCAAATCGCAGGAATTTCTAGCAATTTTGTCATCAACCTCGCCTCGACTCCGCGGTTAACGCTTACTCCCGGAGCCAATCTCACCACGAATGTGAATCTGCTTGCTGTGGCGCAGACGGTCACCGGTCGCGTCGCCGATCCCAACGACATTACCATCGGGCTGCCGGGTTTGTTGGTGCTGGCGACCGATACCAATTATTTTCTCGGCGCTACGCTGTCGGATTCCAATGGCAATTTTTCGGTGAGTACGCGATCCAGTTTGTGGAACCTCAGTGTAAATTCCAGTGGCAGCACGTTGCACGGATATTTGACGACGGGTAGCAAAACCAAAGTCAGCACTGGCGGCGGCAGCGTCACTGGCGTGAATCTGCTGTTGCCCAAAGCCACGGCCATGTTTTACGGCACCGTAACGGACGATCTGGGCAATCCTTTGCCCGGAGTGGAATTGATTTCGCAGGACGCGACTGGGCAATTTGCCGACAGCGTGACCACGACGCCCGATGGCAGGTTTAATGCTGGCGCGCTCGCGGGACCGTGGATGCTGCAATTGAATAACGCGAATCCAGCTTATGCGAATTATGTTTTCACCTCGTCCACAAATTTTATCTTCACCAACAATCAGGCTTTGCAGATTAATTTTTCCGGCATTTTGGGATCCAATCACCTGAGCGGTACCGTCACCCGCAGCACCGGGAGTCCCATTGCCGGTGCAAGTGTCGTCGCTTTCGCGTCAATCAACGGAATGCAATATCAAACCACCGGCACGCTTACCGATTCCAACGGCCATTATTCATTACTCGTTCCCGATGGTTACTGGGGCGTGAGCCTCAACACCACCAATGGCGGCAACAATAGCCTCGACGCTATTCTGGGCCCGAATACTTATCAGCAACCAAGCGTGGCTTACGTACCGGTTTATGGTAGTGATGCCACAGCTAATTTTTCCATTTTTCTTTGTGGTGGCGTAACCATAGTCACAACCAACACGCTGCCCGATGGTTACGATGGCATCACCTACGCGAACTCGTTGGTGGCGCTTAGTTGCAATAACCTCACTTGGTCCACGACCGGCGGCTTACCGCCCGGAATGTTTCTCTCACCGGTCGGATCTTTTTACGGAGCGCCAACGAATTACGGCACGTTCCATTTCACTGCCACTGCCACGGATACGGCCTCCAGCACCGCAAGCCGCGATTTTACCTTGACCATTCAACCGCCGCCGAAATTGAGTTTTGCCTTGGTGGGTAACCAACTGAAAGTGACCTATCCGGTATCGGCGTTGTCATATATGTTGTTCACCACCACCAATCTGGTGACTGGACCTTGGACCTATGCCACGGGAGGGATTCCTGTGTTTGGTGGCGACACCAATACGATTTCTTATCTCTTTAACGTGACCGCGCCGGCCCAATTTTTCCGGCTCGCGACGCCCGGCTTGGTCATCATGGGGCCGGGCGGTGGCTCCGTTGATTTTAGCGGCGGCGGGTTGCCTTGAAAAATCAAGCGGTTTCAAAAATATAAAACCCGGGGGGTCGCCTGAATTGGCGAAGCCCCGGGTCGTTTTTTTAACTGGTTCAGTAAGTGTAACTGGCGTTAAAAATATTGCTTTCCGCATCGTGCACCACTTTGAAACCGACCTTCCGGCAAATGTGTTGCATCGCGTGGTTCTCCGCCAAAATCTGTCCGCTCAGGCGGACCAATTTTTCGTTACGTCCGATTTCAATAAGCCGACGCAGCAATTCGCAGCCGAGGCCTTGCCGCTGCCATTCGTCGCTGACCAACACGGCGAATTCCGCTTCGCCGACGCTGTGTTGTTTGCTTAAACGGCCAACGCCGAGAATTTTCTTTTCCTCGCCGCGTGCCACCTTGAGTTCGGCTACCAGCGCGATTTCGCGGTCGTAGTCGTTGAAGCAGATGCGCGTCATGCGTTCGTGGGCAACGCGTTGGGATAATTTCAGTGCGGAAAAATAACGATTGTACACGCTTTCTTCCGACAGCGTTTCGTGGAATTTCACCATCAGCGGCTCGTCTTCCGGCCGGATGGGGCGGATGATGCTCGGCGCTTTGTTCTTCAATTTCCACGGCGAGACGTACTGGATGGGATACGGCCGGATGGATGGCCGGGGCAATTTGCTCTCCGGCGTATTGGGATCGTGCAGCACTACGCGGGCGTCGAGCGCAAAAATTCGTTCGGCGGAGACGAGCAGCGGATTGATGTCCAGTTCCGCGATCCACGACTGCTCGACGACGAGCTGGCTGAAGCGCACGAGCAATTGTTCCAGCGCCGCGAGATTCGTTGCCTTGCGACCGCGCACGCCTTTTAGTGCGGTGTAAATTTTCGTGCGTTCCATCATGCGGCGCGCGAGCGTGGCGTTGAGTGGCGGCAGGCCGAGCGCGCGGTCCTTGAACACTTCCACGAGTTGCCCGCCGGTGCCGAAAAGTAACACCGGTCCAAATTGGGAATCAATGCTGCTGCCGACGATGACTTCATAGCCTTCCAGCTTGATCATCGGCTGCACCGTGACGCCGAGGAAATGTTCCTTGCCGGCTTTTTTGGTGCAGGAAGTTTCAATCGCCTTCCACGCCTGGCGCACGGCGGAAGCTGTGCGGAGATTCAATTGCACGCCGCCGACATCGGTTTTGTGCGTGATGGTTTCGGAATACAATTTCAGTACCACCGGAAAACCCAGCCGCGCGGCTTGCTTCACCGCGTCGCTCTCGGTCAGCGCGATGTGCGTTTCGACGGTGGGAATGCCGTACGCGGTCAGCAGCTTTTTGGATTCAAACTCCGTCAGAATCGTGCGGCCGGATTTGCGCACTTCGTTGATAATGGCCGCCGCCTTGTCGCGGTCAATTTCTCCGTGCGCGTCATCCGGCTCCATCGCCGGGGTCTCGTACAATTGGCGCAAATTTTCGCTGTAGCGCCACATGTAATAAAATGATTTGGCGGCGCGGTCAGGATATTTGAAAGTCGGAATCTGCGCGGCATTCAAAATGTCCTCGCCTTTCTCCACCATACCCGCGCCCATCCAACTGGCGATCACGGGCTTGTTCGGAATGTGCGCGTAGGGCTTGAGGCATTCTGCCGTAGCGGTCGGATCGGTCATGGCCTGCGGGGTGAGAATGACCAAAATGCCGTCCGTGTTCGGATCTTTCGCCGCGATTTCCAGCGACTTCGCGTACAGTTCCGGCTTGGCATCGCCGATGATATCCACTGGATTATTATGGCTCCAAGTCGGCGGCAAAATTTTGTTAAACTCCGCCATTGTCTCCGGCGAAATATCGGCCAGTTGCGCGCCGCTGCCGATAAGCATGTCCGTGGCGAGCACGCCCGGGCCGCCGGCATTCGTCACAATCGTCAGGCGCGGGCCTTTCGGGCGCGGCTGTTTGGCCAGCACTTCGGCCATGTCAAACAATTCAGAAATCGCCTCGACGCGCAAAACTCCCACGCGCTGAAACGCGGCCTGCAACACTTCATCGCTGCCGGTGAGCGAGCCGGTATGCGATGCGGCGGCTTTGGCGGCAGCTTCGGTGCGGCCCGGTTTGATAATAATGATCGGCTTGGTCAACGCCACTTCGCGCGCGGCGGATAAAAATGCGCGAGCGTCGCCGATGCTTTCCATGTACATGACAATGCTCTTGGTGTTCGGATCATCGCCCAGATGCTGGATCAAATCGCCCCAACTCACATCGAGCATGGAACCGAGCGAAACGAAGGCGCTGAAGCCGACGTTTTCTTTCAGGCTCCAATCGAGAATGGCCGTGCACAGCGCGCCGCTCTGGCTGATGAAACCGACGCTGCCCGGACGCGCCATGTCGGCGGCAAACGTGGCGTTGAATTTATTTCCCGGCACCATCACCCCCAAACAGTTGGGGCCGACGATACGGATGCCGGCTTTCTCGGCTTCCACCAAAACTTGCCGTTCCAATTCCACGCCCGTTGGTCCGATTTCTTTGAAGCCGGCGGTGATGATGATCGCGCCTTTCACGCCCATCTTGCCACAGTCGCGGATAATGTTGGGCACGGTTGCCGGCGGCGTGATGACCACCGCGAGGTCGGGCTTGGCGGGAACTTCGTTGATGCTTGGATAAGCTTTGATGCCCAACACCATGTCGCGTTTCGGGTTCACCGGATAAATCGCACCGGTGAAACCGCCTTTGATCAGGTTTTCCAAAATGGTTCGGCCCACGCTGCCGAGGTTTTCGGTCGCGCCGATAACGGCGACGGATTGTGGTGAAAAAATGGGTGAGAGTGGTCGGCGACTAGTCTGGTGCAGAATGTCGTGTGCGGATTCAATGGTGGCAGCGGAGGGTGTCGTCATAATTTGTATTGGTCAAATGCAATTCATTACTGCAAGAAAAATGACAGGGGAAGCGCTGGCGGACTTCTCGACTTTTGGCAAATCATCACCCGATTTTGTTGGAATGATGATTCTGCCCGGAAAATAAGTGAATTTCCTCAACGCTGCCCCTGAGCGTCCACCCAGCGAACCGCAAAGCGAACTAATTCCGTCGCCGTTTTCAATTTGAGTTTGTCTTTGATGTTGGCGCGGTGGACTTCGACGGTTTTGACGCTCAGGTGCAGGCGTTCGGCCGCCGCGCGGGTGCCGATACCGTGGCCCAGAATTTGGAAAACTTCAAACTCGCGATCGGTTAGCAATTGCACCGGCGATTGGGTATTCGTGGTCGGCATGCCGGAAAAATGTTCCAGAATGCGGGCCGACATTTTTTCGCTGACGTAAACCCGGCCCGCCAAGACTTGCCGGATCGCCGCCAGAAATTTTTGTCCGCCTTCCTGTTTCATGATGTAGCCGCGCGCCCCGGCCCGCAGCGCGCGCTCCGCGTAAATCAATTCATCGTGCATGGAGACGACCAAAATCGGCAACTCCGGTTTCATGGCACGAATATCCTTGATCACTTCCAATCCGTTTTTATCCGGCAGCGAAATGTCCAGCAACAGCAGGTCGAATTTGTGTTTTGCAACGGCATCAATGGCCTGACTGGCGGTGTCCGCTTCGGCGGCGACTTTGAGGTCGGGCTCGTTGCCAATCAATTGGGCGAGTCCGGTGCGCATCATCGGGTGATCATCCACGATCAGCACGCGCTGCGGCGAAGTTTTGGTTTTGGTGGCCATGAAAAGTTAATGCTATTGCGGCGCGTGGCAACGGACGGTCACGCCGCCGGTAGAATTTTGCTCCACGCGCAAGGTGCCGCCGACCATCCCGATGCGCGCCTGCATAATGCGCAAGCCCATGCCGCTGCCTGGCGAAAACTTGGCCGGAAAACCGCCGCCGTCATCGGTGACAGCCACGGTAATTCCGTCGGCGGTTTGGCGCAATTGAATCCAAATCTTTTTCGCCTTGCCATGTTTCACTGCATTCGACACCGCCTCTTGCGCAATGCGAAACAAATGCGTTGCTGCGGCATGGTCGGGAAATTTTACGGTTTCCGGGCAGTCGAATTCGCAGCGCGTTTGGAATAATTTTTCCGTGTTCAACGCCAGCTCCGCCAGCGCGGACATCAGGCCTTCCGATTCCAGCGTCACCGGCGAAAGTCCGCGCGCCAGCAGGCGGGTTTCGCTGATGGCTTCGCGTACGGCCCGCGCAATTTCGGTTGCCCGGGCGGCGGCGCGCGAGCGCGGGGCAAGTTTTTGCGCGAGCACTTGACTCAACATTTCGATGCCGGCGAGATGCTGGCAAAGCCCGTCATGCAAATCTTGACCGATGCGCCGCTGTTCCCGCTCGCTGATTTCCAGATTTTCTTTTTCCAACCGTTTCCGCTCCGTGATGTCGCGGACGAAGCCGGTGAAAATCCGCCGGTCGCTCAACCGCACTTCACTGATGGATAGGTCCACGGGAAAAATCGTTCCGTCTTTTTTTCGGCCGGAGGTTTCGCGGCCAATGCCGATAATTTTTGCGTGCCCGGTGCGCCGGTAATTTTCGATATAGCCATCGTGCTGTTCACGATGCGGGGCCGGCATCAGCAGCCGGACATTTTGGCCGATGGCTTCGGCGGCGGTATAGCCGAAGATTTTTTCGGCGGCGGGATTAAAGGATTCGATCTGGCCGCGTTCGTCGATGGTGATGATTCCTTCGACCGCCGTTTCGAGGATGGCGCGCAAGCGTTCGGCATGGTCATGCACCGCTGATTTCGAATGGGCGAGTTGCCGCGCTGTTGATATTTTTTTGTTTTCCTTCATCCCGTGTTGGGCGGGAATATCGGAAATCCGCCGGCGAAAGCCAATGTCAATCGCGGTGTCCATCAGGACTCGCGCCGGCAACGGCGGGCTGAGGCTGGGCAATGGATCGCTCAATGCGCCAACAATTGTGCGCGATAATCCGTCGGCGATTGGCCGAGGATTTTTTTGAAAACGCGGTTGAAGTGCGTGAGGGATTGGAAACCAACTTCAAACGCGATCTCGCTGATGCGAAGATTCGGATTGAGCAGGAGATTCTTGGATTTTTCAATCCGCACCCGCGCGACGTAGTCGGTGAAATTGATGCCGGTGACTTTCTTGAACATTTTGCAAAAATAATAGCTGCTCATGTTCACTGCCTTGGCGACTTGGCTCAAAGATATTTCCTCGGTCTGATGATCGTGAATGTAAGCGCGCGCTTTGCTGATGACGGGCGGCTCGGCATTTTCCTGCTGGATGAACACTTGATTGCTCAACATGGAAAGGTGTTGTGCAAAAATGCCAAGCAACTTGATGGCGGAATCATGTTGCTTCTGGTTGATGACTTTGCCGGAGAAATAAGCTTTTCGCAGCGTCTCGGGATTCAAATCCAGCTCCCACTTCTTGCACAATTCTAACACTTTGTTGAATTGCTCTTCCGTCGGTGCTTTCCGGAAAACTTGCCCAATCTGCAAGTACCCCACCAAGCGATCACTCATGCGCACCGGCACAGCACTGTCGCTCAAGCCCACCGGACAAACCACCGTTTCCGCCTCTTCGGCCGCGCGTTGGCACAGACGCTCCTGCACTTGCAGACAGGCGGCGCAGGCACGGCTCTTCTTGGAAATCATCGCGCAGAAAGCGTTTTCGTTGCGTTTGCCATGGTGGGGCAGTTGCCAGGTTTCCACCGGCTGCAAGGCGACCGGCAGGCCGGTCATGTCGCTAAAGGCGCGCTCGTACTCGCGATAAATTCGGGAATTCGCCAAAGCATCCACCAAGGTGCGATTGCTGTGGCCGTTTTCGGATGGGGTCGTGGGTGGGTTCGCTTCGGAACGAAATCCGTTGCCCGTGCCGTTCGTGGTTAACTCCGGTTTAGCAAAAATTGTTCGCATGAGGACAATTTACGCCTATTCGGCCGGGATAACAATTGGTGCAATACCTGATTCCTGCTGCGGACGGCCCCTGACTCGGCTAAGGGAATCACCTAGGTGCAGTATTTCCCTTCACCAATGTTCCACCGGGCCGCGCGGTACCGCTATTTGGCTGCTCGCCTCCGGCCCCACCGTTTGCATGAACGACGCTACCAGTGGCGCCGGCGCAAAACGCGGCAGCAACTCGCCGTTTGCGTCTAGGAATTGTTGCCGCCAGCGGCGGTAGTTGTCCAATACGTTGTGAAACATTTCCCGCGTGGCAATATGCACGACCTGTTTGTTGAATTCGTGGCTGGGACCGAAGCGCTTGGCGTACCAAGGTGCAATCTTCCGGAACATCCGGCAGCCGAGTTCTTCGCCAAATACTTCCAGCATCAAATCCAGATGCCGGTTCATCACTCGGACGCGTTCGGAAAAATTTTCTTCGGGCGGCAATTCGCCGGTGCGCAGCAGCTGTTGCGTCCGCCGGAAGATCCATGGGTCGTAAAAGGCGCCGCGGCCGATGCTTACGCCGGCGCAACCGGTTTCAGCGAACATCTTTTTTGCGGACTGCGGCGTGACAATGTCGCCATTGCCGATGACGGGAATATTTTTCACCGCCGCCACGACCTGACGGATGCCGGCCAAATTGACGGTGCCGCTGAATCCTTGGGCCCGGGTTCGGCCATGGACAAATATCGCCGCCACGCCGGCGGCTTCGAGGGCGCGGGCCAAATCGGGCGCGGTCAGATTGTTGTCATCCCAGCCGAGTCGCATTTTGGCGGTCACGGGAATCTTCACGGCGGCCACCATGCGGCGAACCAGCGCGGCGGTTTTATCCAATTCGGTCATCATCGCCGAGCCACCGCCGACGTTGCAGACTTTACGGACCGGGCAGCCCATATTGATATCCACCGACACGGCTCCATGCGCTTCCACCGCCAAGGCGGCGTCGCGCATCTCCTCAGGAACGGAGCCGAAGAGTTGCACGGCGAGCGGCGAATCCGCCGCGCAGGTTTCAATAAGCTTCAGAGCCTTCGGTCGCTTTTCAATGAGTGAGCGCGCATTGACCAGATCCGTGGTGCAGAGGCCCACGCCGCCGAGTTCGCGGACGACGAGGCGGAAGGGCAGGTTGGTATAGCCCGCCAGCGGCGAGAGAAATAAATTGGATTCCAGCAGGAGCGAACCGAGGCGCATCGCGGGGAGCATAGCAAAATTCGTTCGTTGCGAAAGCCTCATCCGCATGATACTGTGACCGGCACTAAAAATGTTTGACGAAGATAAAAGTTCCAAGAACGACGGCAACGGCCAGAAGAAACCGTCCGGCAACGGTTTTAGCCGCATCCCGACCTTCACGCTGCTCGCCTGGGCGGCCATCATCGCGGCCACCGCCGGTTTGTTCATGATGAAGAACCGCTACACCGTGCCCGTGGTGACGCTGACGCAGCCGGAATTTCTTCAGAAATTTCAATCCAACCAAATCGCCCATGCCATAATCAATCTCGGCGGCCAGTCCTCCGTGCTCACGCCGGTGTCGGGAACTTTTTACCAGGTGGAAAAGGACAGCAAGGACGGCAAACCCGTGGAGGTGCCGTTCACGGCCCCGAATGCTTTCTTCACGCAGAAGATGCTCGATCAATTATTGACGCCGCCGACCAAGGTAGAAGTGGGCGCGCCCAATGCCGCCCTGTTCAGCATGTTGTGGGGCGTGGCGCCGATTCTCGTTTTGGGACTGCTGTTCTGGTTTTTCTTCATCCGGCAAATCAAAGCCGCCGGTAAGGGCGCGTTAAGCTTTGGTAAGAGCAAAGCCCGGATGCTCGGCAAGGACCGGAATAAAACCACCTTCAAGGATGTGGCCGGCGTGGAAGAGGCAATTGAAGAAGTTTCCGAACTGGTCGAGTTTCTGAAAGACCCGAAGAAATTTCAACGCCTCGGCGGGCGCATCCCCAAAGGCGTATTGATGGTTGGCCCGCCCGGTACCGGCAAGACGCTGCTCGCGAAAGCCATTGCCGGCGAGGCGGATGCCAGCTTCTTCAGCATCAGCGGTTCGGACTTTGTGGAAATGTTTGTCGGCGTCGGCGCGAGCCGTGTGCGCGACATGTTTGAGCAGGCGCGCAAGAGCACACCCTGTCTCATCTTCATTGATGAAATTGACGCCGTCGGCCGTTCCCGTGGGCACGGCTTGGGAGGCGGCAATGACGAGCGCGAACAGACGCTCAACGCCCTGCTGGTCGAGATGGATGGCTTCGATACCCAGGAAGGCATTATTATTATCGCGGCCACGAACCGCCCGGACGTGCTGGACCCTGCGCTCTTGCGGCCCGGTCGCTTCGATCGTCAGGTCACCGTCAATCTGCCCGATGTGCGCGGGCGCGAAGCCATTTTGAAAGTTCACGCGAAGAACGTGAAACTTTCTCCGAACACCGATCTCTCCGTCATTGCCCGGGGCACGCCCGGTTATTCCGGCGCGGAACTGGCCAATTTGCTGAATGAAGCGGCGCTTTTGGCTGCGCGGACCGGCAAAAAATCCATCGAGATGAAGGAATTGGAAGAAGCGCGCGATAAAGTCCGCTGGGGTCGCGAACGGCGCAGCATGGCGATGAGCGATGAAGAGAAGCGCGGCACCGCTTGGCATGAAGCCGGCCACGCACTCGTGAGCGTGCTGCTCAAACACACGCATCCGCTCCACAAAGTCACCATCATCCCGCGCGGACGCGCGCTGGGCGTGACCATGTCGCTGCCCAAGGAAGATGTTTTGAACATGCGGAAGAAGCAGGCCATTGACACCATTATCATGACCATGGCCGGCCGCATCGCGGAGGAATATGTCACCGATGATATTTCCAGCGGCGCCGCCAGTGACATTCAGCAGGCCACCGCCTTGGCCAAGGCGATGGTCATGCATTGGGGCATGAGTGATAAACTCGGCAACGTCCTCTATGGCGAAGCGCAGGAATATGTCTTCCTCGGTCGCGATATGATGCGGACCAAGGATTACAGCGAAGCGACCGCGCAGGAAATTGATTCCGAAGTGAAGCGCATTGTGGAAGGCGCTTATCATACCGCCAAAGACCTCATTGCCGCCAATCGCGATAAATTGGAATTGATCGCCAACTCGCTCCTCGAATACGAAACTCTGGATGGCACGCAGGTACAAGACATCATCAATACCGGAACCTTCACGCCGCCACCCAAACCGCCGGTGGATACCACGCCGATGATGGGCGCGCCGGCCGGAACGCCTTTGCCGGAGAACCCGACCAAGCCCACGCCGCCCAAATTGCCCGGTCTCGGTAACGCCGCCCCGGCCCCGGCCAGTTAAATTCCGGGGCCGCCGGCCAGAAGGCTGCGCGGCCCCAATTTAACCTCCCTCCGCTCCAATAAAACCCCGCTCGGGGTCAAAAAGACGCGTCTTAGCATTAATAGGACTCATCTCAGAATCAATAGTACTTATCTCAGGATCAATAGGACTCATCTTAGGATTAATCGGACTCATCTCCGCCGCGATTTGACGCTCCTGGGACTCAATTTGACCCTTCTCCGCCGCGATTGGAGGCAGCTCGGAACCAAAATAACCTCCCTCGGCGGCGATTTGACGCTGCTCGGAAGTAATTTGACCCGGCTCGGCGTCCGCCGGACGCTACTCCGGGGCAAAAATACTCTGGCATTTCTTCGTTTATGTGGAACAAGTTTCTAGAAGTTAGAACTAACCCAAGAAGGAAACGAAATATGAGGACAAGATATGGCCTGCGGTCTGAAGCCGCGATCAAACGGAACAACGTGGGTTTGTTCTCGGCCGGTCGTCCGGTTAAAGCCCATCCCCTTTGGAGTTTGAAAAAACCTTCAACTTAACCAACCTCAACAAACCACTCGAAGCCTACTCCCCATTTTTGAAATTGCCGGTAGAGCGTTCGCGCTCGTTAGGTCCGAAGCCGGTGCCCCACCCGGTTGGCCACGCGCGGAAACTTACCCGGGGCATCCGGGCGGAGTGGCGGTTCGTCTCAAGCCGCCAGCTGGGCGCTGCACGCGGGACAAAGGCCGTAGGCGACCTTCGTATGGCTCTCGGCGCGGAGATATTCGCCAAAAGCCAGCCATTCGCCGGGACTTCGCCGGATTTTTTGGCAGGAACTGCAAATGGCCACGAGCCGGGGCAAGACTTTGAGTTTGGCGGAGGAATCGGCCAGTTCGGTCGCCACCCGGCGCAATTCCAATTGTTGCATCACAATACGGCTCAACCGCTGGAGCAATTCCGCCTGGACCGGCGAAAGCTTGCGCGGATGCCGGTCAATGATACAGATGGACCCCAGCCCTTCGCCGGTGGGCGTCAGCAGGGGCGCGCCGGCATAAAACCGGATGCCAGGTTCGCCGGTGACGAGCGGGTTTTCGGCAAACCGGTGGTCGGCGCGGGCATCTTCCACCACCATGACCTCGGGTTGCAGAATGGTGTGGGCACAAAAGGCTTGATCGCGCGGGGTCGCGGAGACGGCGAGGCCGATTTGGGCCTTGAACCACTGGCGGTCAACATCCACCAAAGAGATGGCCGCCATGGGGGCTTCGGCAATGTGCGCGGCGATGGCCACGATGTCTTCAAAGACCACCTCCGGCGCGGTGTCCAGAATGCGATAGCTTTCCAGAGCCGCCAACCGCGCCGATTCATTACTGGGAACAGGAAATGCCATATGCGAAAGTTTAGGCGGGTTTGGCGCAAACTGCCATTGGGAAAAGCCGTTCTTAGCCGCTCCCCCTGCCCTGCCCGCCGGCTTCGGAGGGACGTCATCCGCGCCGGTCAAGCATTTGACCGCGCGCAGAAAGACATCGCAACTCGAACAAACCCGGGCGCCGTTTAGACGGGCCGGAGGCGGAGGATGAGATCCTTGCTTTCCACGGCGTCGCCATTCTGCACGCAAATTTCCTCCACCACGCCGGCGAACGGCGCGTAGAGGGTGGTTTGCATTTTCATGGCTTCGAGCGTAAGGAGTTTGTCGCCTTTGGCCACCTTGGCCCCCACGCTCACGGCTAGCGCGGTGACGAGTCCGGGAATGGGTGCCCCGACCTCCGCCGGCTTGGCGGGATCGGCTTTCACGCGCGCCTTGACGGTGGGTTTGGCCGAGCGATCCACGATGGCCAGTTGGCGGGCCATGCCGTTCAATTCAAAGCTGACGGTGCGTTTGCCTTCGGCATCCACGGCGCCGATGTTGACAAGCCGGATGAAGAGGGTTTTGCCCGATTCGATTTCGACGGTGATTTCCTGTCCGGCTTTCATGCCGTAGAAAAAGGCCGGGGTAGGCAGCGCCGAGAGATCGCCGTGCTCGCGGGTGAATTTGGCGAAGCCGGCAAAGACGTCGGGATACATGATGTGGCTGAAGACATCGTCCAGCGAGGCATCGGGCTTCACCTTGGCGGACAATTCTTCGGCGATCTTCTTGAAGTTCAGCGGCTTCAAGCCGGCACCGGGCCGACCACTCACGGGCTTGCGGTCGCCAAGGACGACGTGCTGCAATTTTTTGGGCCAGCCGCCGAGGGGTTGCCCCAGACCACCGGCGAGCATGTCAATGACGGATTCCGGAAAGGGCGTGCTGCCGGGTTCGAGGTTCACCACGTCAGCGGGCTTGATGCCGCGCGTGATGAGAAACATGGTCATGTCGCCGACAACCTTGCTGCTGGGCGTGACCTTGACGATGTCGCCGAAGAGTTGGTTCACCTCGGCGTACGTGCGGGCGATCTCGGGCCAACGATGCCCCAAGCCCATGGCGGAAGCCTGTTCCTTGAGGTTGGTGAATTGTCCACCGGGCATTTCGTGCATGTACACCTCCGCACTGCCGGCGCGGGGCGAGGAATCGAACGGCGTGTAAAAAGTGCGGACGTGTTCCCAATAATCGGCGAAATCGTTGAGCGCGTCTAAATCCAAACCGGTGTCGCGCTTGGTGAACTGAAGCGCAGCCACAATGGAGTTGAGGTTCGGCTGACTGGTGGAGCCGGACATGGACGCGATGGCCAGGTCCGCAATATCCACGCCGGCTTCCGCCGCGCTCAAAACGCTGGCGGCGGCAATGCCGCTGGTGTCATGCGTGTGGAAATGGATCGGGATTCCCACCTCGGCCTTAAGTGCTTTCACCAGCGCACTGGCGGCAGCGGGTTTGCAGAGGCCGGCCATGTCCTTGATGGCGAGCAGGTGCGCGCCCATCTTTTCCAATTCCTTGGCCAGCTTGACGTAATATTTCAGGGAATATTTGTCGCGAGCCGGATCGAGGATGTTGCCCGTGTAACACAGCGCGCCTTCGCAAAGGCCGTGGGTTTCCTGCACCGCCTCCATGGCCACCTTTAAGTTCGGCAAATAGTTCAGCGAATCAAAAATACGAAAAATATCCATGCCCGCCGCCGCCGCGTGCTTCACAAAACCGGCGACGGCGTTGTCGGGATAATTGGAATAGCCCACGGCATTCGAGCCGCGGAAGAGCATCTGGAAACAAATGTTCGGCATGCGCTCGCGCAATTGCCGGAGACGCACCCAGGGATCTTCGTGCAGGAACCGCAAGGCGGTATCAAAAGTAGCGCCGCCCCAGAGTTCGAGACTGAACAGATTCGGCGTGCGCCGGGCGATGCCCTCCGCCACTGCCAGCATGTCATACGAGCGCAGCCGCGTGGCGAAGAGCGATTGATGGGCGTCGCGCAGCGTGGTGTCCGTAATGAGGAGGGGTTTTTGCTTGAGCGTCCACTCGGCAAATTTCTTCGGCCCGAGTTCCAACAACAACTGCCGCGTGCCCGGCGCGGGCACTTGCTTGCGATCCCAGGCGGGAATGCGCGCCGGCAGAAAACTTTCCTTGGGCGAAAAACCTTTGACCAACGGATGGCCATTCACGGTGATGTCGCCAAGATATTTCAACAGCTTCGTCGCGCGGTCGCGGCGGTGCTTGAAGTGGAACAGCTCCGGCGTGGTGTCAATCAGTGTGGTGGTGGCAAGACCTTTTTTGAACGTGTCGTTGTGAATGACGTTTTCCAAAAAGGGAATATTCGTCTTCACGCCGCGAATGCGGAATTCGCGCAGCGCCCGGTCCATGCGCTGCAAGGCGCTGTCAAACGTCGGCGCCGAAACGGTGAGCTTCACCAGCAGCGAATCGTAAAACGGCGTGACCACCGCGCCGCCGTAACCCATGCCGCCATCCAACCGCACGCCAAAACCGCCGGCCGAGCGGTACGTCAGAATGCGCCCGTAGTCCGGCTGAAATTTGTTTTCCGGATCCTCGGTGGTGATGCGGCATTGCACGGCGTAGCCATTGCGCGGCATGTCTTCCTGCTCGGGAATGCCGACTTCTTTGCTGTGCATGGGCTTGCCATCCGCAATGAGAATCTGTGAGCGCACCAAATCCAGCCCGGTGATGACTTCGGTGACGGTGTGCTCCACCTGAATGCGCGGATTCATCTCGATGAAGAACCATTCCTGCGTGTCGAGATCGTACAAAAACTCCACCGTACCCGCGTTGTCGTATTTGATCTCATGACACAACCGCACCGCCGCCTCGCACAGTTCGGCGCGGACGCGTTTGTCAATTTCCACGCTCGGCGCAATCTCGATCACCTTCTGGTGCCGGCGCTGCACAGAGCAATCGCGTTCGTGCAGGTGCACCACCTTGCCGTGCCGGTCGCCGAGAATCTGCACCTCGATATGTTTGGCGCGGGGAATGTAGCGCTCCAGAAACACAGCGGGATTGCCAAACGCGCGGCCAGCTTCGCCCTGCGCTTCGTCGAGCAAATCCGCCAGGTCGCCGGGCTTGTGCACCACGCGCATGCCGCGCCCGCCGCCGCCGAAGGCCGCTTTGATGATAAGGGGAAAGCCAATTTCCTTCGCGACCTTCAATGCTTTGTCGCGGTCCTCAATCGCATCCTCGGTGCCCGGCAGCACCGGCACGCCGACTTTTTGCGCCAGCGCGCGCGCGGCGGTTTTGTCGCCCATCATCCGCAGCAAATCCACGCGGGGACCAACGAACGTGATCCCGGCCTCGGCGCAAGCCGCAGCAAATTCGGCGTTCTCGGACAAAAAGCCGTAACCGGGATGGATGAAATCCACGCCTTTTTCTTTGGCCAAGGCGACGATGCTGGGAATATCCAGATACGCGCCTACCGGGCCTTTGCCTTCGCCGACGACGTAGGCTTCGTCCGCCTTGAAGCGATGGATCGCAAGCCGGTCTTCCGCCGCGTAAATCGCGACGGTGCGCAAGCCGAGTTCCGTGGCGGCGCGAAAGACGCGGATGGCGATTTCGCTGCGGTTGGCGACGAGCAATTTTCTCTGACGGACAGGAGCGGCGTTCGAGCACATAAATTTAGTCGCAAATGAAACCGAAAAATTCACCGGTAATCAATTCGAGAATGTGGGAATCACTGGTTTATTGAGCAGCTCGGCTCGCAACTTTCGGTCCCGTTGTCGCGATTCCGAGGCCAGCTTTGTTTTGAAAGCTACTACTTTTGCCAGGAATTGTGGGTTGCCGGCCGCAAGGATGGACAGAGCGAGCAATCCCGCATTTTTCGCACCGCCGATGGCGACCGTCGCCACCGGAATGCCGCCAGGCATCTGCACAATCGAAAGCAACGAGTCGATCCCTTTCAAACTTTTGCTTTCCACCGGCACGCCAATGACCGGTAGCGGCGTGTGGCTGGCGACCATGCCCGGCAGGTGCGCCGCGCCGCCGGCACCGGCGATGATCACGCGCAGACCGCGTTTGTGCGCCGACTTTGCGTAACGCGCCATATCGTCCGGAGTGCGATGCGCGGACACCACCCGCACTTCGCAAGGGATCTTGAATTGCAGGCAGACTTGGTAAGCCGCTTCCATTGTCGGCCAATCTGAATCGCTGCCCATGATGATGCCGACGAGCGGCGCAGTTTTTTCTTTCATGTTTTGTCTCCGAAATAAATTTGGTTCGCCGCGCGTTCGGCGATAGCCTGCGCTTCATCCACGGAATTTTCCAACACGGTAACATGTCCCATTTTGCGCCCCGGCCCGCTCATCCATTTGCCGTAAAGATGCACTCGCGCGCCGGTCAGGCGTAGCGCAGCATCCAAGCCGCACGGCTGGCCGGATGCCTTTTTTGTGCCAAGCAAATTCACCATCACAGCTGCCGGCGCAACCATCAGTGGATTTCCCAAGGGCCAGCCGAGGGCGGCACGGACGTGATTCTCAAATTGGGAGCAATCGCACGCCTCAATCGTGTAATGCCCGGAATTATGGACGCGCGGTGCGAGTTCGTTAATGGCCAATTCACCCGTCGCCGACAAAAACATTTCCACGCCAAAACTCCCGACACCACCGACGGCTTCCACTGCGCGCTTCGCCAGCGCAGCGGCGCGCTGGGCGAGTTCATCCGAAATCGGCGCCGGCGCTTTGACCATCTGGCAGACGTGATGCCGCTGAATCGTTTCGACGACCGGATAAACCGCCGTGGCCCCGTCGCGACCACGCGTGACAATGACGGCAAGTTCTTTCACGAACGGAAACCACGCTTCGACCATCAATTCATTTTGGGCGCCGACGAGCGCCTGCCAACCAGCGGCAACGTCGGTTTCAGATTTCAAGGTGAAATTGCCCTTGCCGTCGTAACCGTTCCGTCGCGTTTTCAAAACCATCGGCCAATCTAAATGCTTCGCAGCGGCAACAATTTCTTTCGGCGATTTCACAGCGCAAAATTTCGGCACGGCGATTCCGGCATTTTGCAGCGCGGATTTTTGCGTAAATTTGTCCTGCACCGTGGCGATGCACTGGGCGCTTGGAAAAACTTTGTGTCCCGCCTTTTCCAAAACTTGGAGCGCGGCGGCATCCACAAATTCATTTTCCAAGGTGATGACTTCGCATTGCTCGGCAAATTTCCGTAACGTCTCGCAATTCTCCCAGTCGCCAACGACGCAATCCGGCGAAAGCCGCGCCGCCGGACTGTGCGGATTTTTTTCCAGCACGATGACCTCCACGCCGAGCGGCAAGGCGGCGATGGCCGTCATGCGCGCGAGCTGGCCGCCGCCGATGATGCCCAGTCGCACGGGATAATTCTTGGGGCCGATCAGCCGCTTGAATTCCGAATCGTAAATTTCGTGCATGAGTCAGAATTTTTCGCGGCGCAATACGCGAATGTCCGTGTCGTAGGCAACCATGGCAAACTTGGGGAAAAATTCAATTTCCAGGCGCGCGAGCAATGTGTCCGCCACCGCCGGCGGCACGATTACCGCCACTTGGATATTGGCAAATTCCTGAATATCGGCGGTACGGTGCCCTTGGCTGCCGTTGCCCTCGACGGGAAAGAGCGTGTAACCGTGCGCTCCGACTTCAGTCAGCAACTTTTTCAAAGGCTGGCGCGCGAGTGCTTCACCGATGATCGTGACGAGTTTCATGGGATGCGTGTTCATGCAAAAATAACTTTAGGTTTTTAGGTCAGTAAATATTTCGCCAACGCGTAATAAACGGGAATTCCGATTGTAATATTGAATGGAAACGTGATCGCGAGCGACGGCGTGAGGTAAAGTGCGGGGCTCGCATCCGGCAGCGAGAGCCGCATCGCGGCCGGCGCGGCGATGTAGCTGGCACTCGCCGCGAGCACAGCCATGAGCGTCGTACCGCCGAGACTAAGCCCGCAATATTTTCCGAGGAGCACGCCGATACAACCGTGAACCAACGGCATTACGATGCCAAAGGCCACGAGGAACGGACCGACCTTTTTTAGATCGCCAAGGCGTTGGCCAGCAACGAGTCCCATTTCCAACAGAAACAACGCAAGCACGCCTTGAAACGGGGTGACGAAGAACGGTTCGACCTTTTCCATGCCGGCCTTGCCACAAGCCATGCCGATAAAAAGTCCCCCGACAAGCAGGAACACGCTCCGGCCAAAAACCGCCTCGCGCAGCAGGCTCCGGAGAGAGCCGTTGAAGACAGGGCTTTGTTTTTCCAAGGTCATTTTACCGAGCAGCACGCCGACGATGATGGCCGGCGATTCCATCACTGCGAGAAATGCGGTCGCATAACTTTCGTACGGTTCGCTGATGCTTTTCAAATAATTTGTCGCGGTAATAAACGTCACCGCGCTCACGGAACCATAATGAGCAGCGATCGCGGCGGCATCCACCGGTCGCAGCTTGCCACCGAACCGCAGCAACTGATACGTCCACAATGGAATGATCGCGCCCAACAACATCGCTGCGAGCGCGGGCAAAATTACTTTGGCGATGCCTGCCTCGCTAATCGCGACGCCGCCTTTGAAACCGAGCGCGGTGAGCAAATAAATGGTGAGCGTAACATAGAGCGCCTCTGGAAATTTCAAATCGCTCTTAAGCAATGCCGCAACGATACCGAGCGCAAAAAACAGCACGGCGGGTGTCAACAGATTGGCCGACAGCGCGAGGAAAAAATCATTATGCATAAATTTTAGTGGTTGAAGAATTGTACTTTACCTGAATCGAGATCGTAGATGCCGCCGACCAATCCCAGTTGACCGGAATCAATCAACTCGCGAAGAACAGAACTTTGCTCCCGAATTTGTTGCTGAACATGACTCACATTTAGCTCCGCAACGGCTTGAATAAACTTGCTGTCGGTCACCGCGACGCCCGGAAATTTCTCTTTTGCTTCGGCGACACTAAGCTGGATTTTGTCAAGCAGTGCCGTCAAATGACCGAGCTGCGCGCCGCTAACCGCGCCGGTGACCGCGCCGCAATGCGAGTGGCCAACGACCGCGATGAGTTTTGCTCCCGCCACCTTGGTGGCAAACTCTAAGCTGCCAAGAATTTCATCATCCAGTACGTTCCCGGCAACCCGCGCATTGAAAATGTCGCCCAACCCCTGATCGAAAATAATCTCGCTCGAAACGCGCGAATCAATGCAACTCACCACGATCGCGAACGGATGCTGACCGCCAGCCGTTGCGACGCGTTGCGACGGCCAGTTGCGATGCAAAGATTTTCCGGCGACGAAACGGGCGTTGCCGGCCTCCAATTTTTCCAGCGCCAGCGCGGGCGTAATGGCCAACGGCTGTGATTTGCTAGTTGGCGCTGCTGCCGGCGGCCGGGTGGCGCAACCGGTGAACAGCACGGCGGCTAGGATGGACGTCGCGAAGTGTAGTTTACCGTAGCTTTGCAGTTTCCAGTGGTTGATTACGGATGTCATTTTCATGCGCGTCATGATAGCGATTAATATATTTCGTAAAATTAGATTGTTTCAATGCTATTATTCGGTTATTCCGATACCATGAATTCGGCGTTTGAAAATCCACAGTGGCTGAACTACCACCATCTCCGGCATTTTTGGATGATTGCCCGGCACAACAGCATGACCCGTGCGGCGGAAAAATTAAAAATCTCGCAGTCCACGTTGAGCGAGCAGCTCGCCGAATTGGAAAGCTGGCTGGGCGAAAGGCTCTTTGAGCGACGCGGCAAGCAGTTACGTTTGACCGACGCAGGCCGCATCGCACTCGAGCACGCCGAGACAATTTTCAACACCGGCCACGAACTGATCACCCGTTTCCGCCAGTCCGGTGAAAATCGCCAGCGCATGCTCCGCATCGGCGCGGTCGGCCCGCTCTCAAAAAACTTACAGTTCGACTTCATCCAGCCGATTCTGGCGGACGCGCGCACGAAAATTGTCGTCGCTGCGGGTGCGCTGGACGAACTCACGCGCCAGTTGCAAGAGCACAAGCTGGACTTGGTCTTGTCGAATATCCCTTTGCGAACAGATCAGGAACAGAATGTATTTAACCATTTGCTGGGCGAAGTGCCGGTCTTTTTGGTCGGCGGGAAAAAACTGAAGTTGCCACCCGGAAAATTCCCACAGGTTCTTCGGAACATCCCATTATTTCTTCCCAGCCGTCAGAGCGATGTCCGGGCAGAATTCGATTTGCTGATGGACCGAGCCGGGATCGAACCATTTGTCCATGCCGAAGTGGACGACATGGCGCTATTGCGGTTGCTGGCTTTGAGTGGGGTTGGGCTCGCACTCGTTTCTAAAATTGTGATCGAACGCGAGTTGCACTCTCATGAAATCAAGTTCCGCCAGCAGGTTCCCAAATTGACTGAAAAGTTTTTCGCGCTGACCGTCCGCCGTCGTTTTCAAAATGTGTGGCTCGAGCAGATCGTGGAAATTTTCCGGCGGCGGCTGCGCGAATTAGCGACGGTCGGATTTAGTTAAACCTCTGTTTTGCTTGGCAAACAAGCCATTTGCGGTTTACCTGTTGGGATGCAACTGGTGCTTAATTACCTGAAACAGAATCAAAAACGTTTCCTCGCGGAGTTTTGCGACTACCTGCGCTTCCCCAGCGTCTCTGCGCAACCGCAGCACAAACCCGACCTGCACGCCTGCGCGGAATGGCTCGTGACCCATTGCCGGCAGATCGGTCTCGAAGCCCGCCTGTGTCCGACCGACGGCCATCCCATCGTGGTGGCCAAAACCCCGCGCAAAAAAAATTCCCGCCAGCCGCACTACATGGTCTATGGCCACTACGACGTGCAACCGCCCGAGCCGCTGGATTTGTGGACCACACCGCCGTTCGAACCGCGCATTAGCGGCCGCAATTTATTTGCGCGCGGCAGCACGGATAACAAGGGCCAAAACTTTGCGCACCTCAAAGCCGTTGAAGCCTATTTGAAAACCGGCACGCCCCTGCCCTGCGATTTGACGTTTGTACTCGAAGGCGAAGAAGAAGTCGGCAGTGCCAACCTCGCAAAATTTCTCACCCGCCATCGGCCGGAATTAAAATGTGCCGCCGTGGTGATTTCCGACACCGGTATGCCCACGCCCAAACACCCCGCGCTCACCTGCGGCCTGCGCGGCATCATCGCTTTTGAAATCACCCTCCGCGGCCCCGCCCGCGATTTGCACTCCGGCATCTTTGGCGGCGCGGTGGAAAATCCCGCGATGGCACTCGCCCGGATGCTCGCCCAGGTGCGGGACAACCACGGCCGCATCCAGATTCCCGGTTTCTACGACGGCATTGTGCCATTGTCCAAATACGAACGGGCGCAGAACAAACGCTATCCGCTTTCCGACGCGCAATTGAAAAAACTTGTCGGCGTGCCCCTGCTCTTCGGCGAACGCGGTTTCAGCGCTACAGAACAGCGTAGCGCGCGGCCCACGTTTGAGATTAACGGCCTTACCAGCGGTTATCAGGGTGAAGGCAGCAAGACCATCGTACCCGCCTGGGCGCGGGCGAAAATCACCTGCCGGCTGGTTCCCAATCAAAAACCGGAGCACATCCGCAAAGTTGTTTGCAACTGGCTCAAACTTGTCTGCCCGCCGACGGTGAAGCTGGAAATTCACGCTGGCCACGGTGCGGAAGCCTATCACGTTTCCCCCGAAAGCGCGCCTGCGCAGGCGGCTTTGCGCGCTCTGGAACAAGCGTTTGGCTGCCAGCCTGTGCTGATGCGCGAGGGCGGTTCCATCCCGATTGTGAACCAGTTCAAAAAAATTCTCGGCGCAGAATCTTTGCTACTCGGCATCGGACTGCCAGACGACAACGCCCATTCGCCCAACGAGAAATTCAATCTGGATTGCTTCGAAAACGGCCAGCGCATGAGCGCCTTCCTCTGGCAGGAACTCGTTAAATGATGAAGCGCTTGTCAGGCGCGGCTGGTATTTTGTGTAACCACAAACGCTAGTCCCGACAACGACGAAGTGTCGCTGCTGACGCGCACTGAAGCTCCGTGGTACAACTATTTTTGTATCACCGCCAAAAACCCAAACGCCCTTTGCCATTTTTCCCGCTTCATTCCCGCGCCGTAAAATGGTTTCATCGCGTATGGTTCCTTGCGTCATTTTTGAAGACGAACATCTGCTGGTAGTAAACAAACCCGCCGGCTGGAACACCCACGCGCCGGCACCATTTGCCGGCGAAGGCATTTACGACTGGCTGCGCCACCGCGAACCGCGCTGGAGTTCGCTCGCTATTTTGCACCGGCTCGACAAGGAAACCAGCGGCGTGCTCGTCTTTGGTAAAACGCCACTCGCCAACCAATCGCTCACGGAACAATTCACCGCCCGCCGCGTCCACAAAAAATATCAGCTGCTGACCGACCGCACCGGACCGCAAACCGAATTCACCGCAAAATCAAAACTCATCCGCTTCGGAGAAAAATACGCCAGCGGCGCGAGCGGGGAAATGGCGGAAACTCGTTTCCGGCAATCCAATTCAAAATTCAAAACTCATAACCTAACACTGATTGAAGCCGAACCGCACACCGGCCGCACGCACCAAATCCGCGTCCACGCGGCGGAAAATGGCTTTCCCATTCTGGGCGACACGCTATACGGCGGCGCCCCGGCCGCGCGCGTTTTTTTGCACGCCAGCGAAATTGCGTTCGCGCATCCGGCCACCGGCGAGCCAGTGAAATTCTCCGCGCCGGATAATTTTGCAGGAGACGCGATGGCGAGTCCCAAAATCAAAACGGAAATATCTGCGCCTGCTCGCGTCGACTGTCCCAGCATTCGTTCCGCCGTCATCGAGCCGAACGCCACCAACGGCTTTCGCGTCCTTCATGGTGCAAGCGATGGCTGGTCGGGATGGTTTGTGGAAAAGCTCGGCGATTTTTTGCTGTCGCAATCCGAAGCGCCGCTGACCGCGCGACAAACTAACGAACTTTCCCGTCTCGCCAACCAATTCCAATCGCGCGGTGCTTATCACAAAATTCTCACCCGCAGGGTTCGTCAATCCAACGTGGCCGACGCCTCGCCGCAACTCGTTTTCGGTGAAGCTGCGCCGGAGCGATTTGAGATTTTGGAAAACGGGCTTCGTTACGAAATGAGTTTCCAGGAAGGCTATTCGGTCGGATTGTTTCTCGACCAGCGTGACAATCGCCGCCGGTTTTTAACTGGCCACATCGCCGCCAACTTCCCTGAACTGCCAATCGCCAACTGTCAGCTCCTGAACTGCTTCGCCTACACCTGCGGTTTTTCCGTAGCCGCAGCCAAAGCTAGCCTGCGCACCACCAGCCTCGATCTATCCAAAAAATATCTCGAATGGGGCAAACGCAACTTCGCGCTCAATGGCCTCGATGCCGCCCAGCACGATTTCATTTACGGCGACACGTTTGACTGGCTGCGGCGGCTGGCGAAAAAAGGCCGCGTTTTCGATGCCATTGCGCTGGATCCGCCGACGTTTTCGCAATCGAAGGAGAACGGCGTTTTCCGCGTGGAAAAAAATTTCGGCGAACTGGTGGCCGCCGCCCTGCCGGTATTGAAGCGCGACGGCGTGCTGCTGGCCTCAACCAACGCGGCGGAATGGCCACCGGAAAAATTTCTAGCAGCGGTTACGGAAGCCGCGCGGGGCGCGCAGCGAAAAATCCGGCAGATGCATTATGTGCCCCAGCCGCCGGATTTTCCCGTGAGCCGGGCCGAGCCGGCGTATTTGAAAACCGCGTGGTTGCGGATTGGCTGACTTCAGTGCCGCAGCAAAGCACGGCCTTGCGCCAGCAGCTTCGCGACGTCGGCGTCGGTTTTCGCCTCGGCGTAAATCCGCAGCACCGGTTCAGTGCCCGACCCGCGTAGCATCAGCCAGCTGGAATCGGCGGCGACAAATTTCACGCCGTCGCGGGCTTCCACTTTTGTCACCGGCTGGCGCAACAATTTTGCGGGCGGCTGGCGTTGTAGGAATTGCATCAAGCTCGCGCGCTTTTCCAACGGATAATGCGCGTCAAACCGACCGTATCGGTGCGGGCCGAATTCCTTTTCCAACCGCGCATAAATCCCGTTCACAGATCGTTTTTCCATCGCCAACATTTCGAGTAAAAACAGGCCGGCAGCCAAACCGTCGCGCTCGGGAATGTGCTGAGCAAAGCCCACTGAGCCGCTTTCTTCCGCGCCGAAAAGCGCACCAGGCTTCATGAGTTCCGGCGCGATGAAACGAAAACCGATGCCTACTTCCGTCAGCGGCAGATTCCACGCGGCGCATAATTTATCGACCAGCGCGGTGGTGTTAAACGTCTTGGTAACGACGCCGCGTTCGCCGCGATTGCGCACGAGGTGATGCAACAAAAGCGCAATAACCTGCTGGTTGGTGAGCGGACCACCGCGACCATCCATCGCGCCGATGCGATCCGAATCACCATCCGTGACGAGGCAAATCGCGTGCGGATTTTTCCGCAATTGCGCGCCGCCGAGGACGTAATTTTTCGGCAGCGGTTCCGGGCAAAGGCCGCCGAACAGCACATCATGCCGGGCGTTAAGCGTAGTGACGGTGCAATTCGTTCCAGCTAGCAGCGACGCAAAACATCCCGCGCCAACGCCAAACAACGGATCGTGGGCGACTCGCAATTTGGCGCGGGCGATGAGCGGAAAATCCACCAGCCGACGGATAGCGGCAAAGTGCGCCGGTCGAATATCGCGGATTTTTAATTTGGTATTGTCCGCCGCGAACTGAACCACATCTTCGGCAACTTTTTTCACCGGATTCCGATCCAACAAACTTTCAACGGCCTGACATTCTTCGGGTCCGCTGGAGCCACCGAAATAAGATTTGAGTTTGAAGCCGTTGAAGATCGGTGGATTGTGGCTGGCGGTAATCATCACGCCGCCGACGGCACCGAGTTGTTTCACAGCGTAAGATACGCACGGCGTCGGCGTCGGTTCCGGCGTAAGGATGACTTCAAATTCGTTGCCAAGAAAAACCGCCGCCGTGGTTCGGGCAAAACGGTCGGAAAAAAACCGGCGGTCGTAGCCGATGACAACTTTGCGGGCGCGGCCGAAAAGGGGTGATGCGGGCGATTGCACTTGCACCGACCAGTAATCGGCCGTCGCCTGCGCGACGCGGGCCACATTGGCAAAGGTAAACTCCTGCGCGATGACCGCGCGCCAACCATCGGTGCCGAATTTGATCATAGGTTCAGGGCCGGGAAGGCGCAACGATAGCTCGCGGGCGCTGGCTAGGCAACCGTTTCGCGCCCGATGCCGCACTTCGTGGGGAATCTTAAATTCGCGCGGATGGGCGGCGGCGAGGTTGATGAGCATCTGACCGGAGATGATGTGAAAACTTTGCGCCCACGCCAGCGGGGTGTTGTGGCCGATTTGTTTTCCGAGATACATTTCCGGCACACAGCCTTCGGGCGTCATGCTTTTTTCCAATTGTTCAAAATACTGCACGGCCTTGAGAAAATAGGCGCGGCGCTGGGGCCAATCCAAATGTATGCGTTTGTGCGCAACGTCGAAATCATGTCCGTGCTCGGCGAGTTTAGCGTAGCAGATGGCCAGCCAAGCCAAGCCCAACGGCCATTCGGCAGTCTCGTTATGGCCGGGCACCAGTCCCTTGCCGCAATAGACATCGCCCGGATACCGCCGCACCCCGTGCTTGCCGAGCAGATGCGTCTCGATGTTGTGGAGGAGGATGTTTTTGGTATCGAAATCCACAATGTTGTAAGGCCAGATGAGACTGAGCTGCGACATGTCATACGGACGGCTCTCCGATTCTCGCGGCAATACACGCATGAGAGATTTGTAACCGTCCGCAATCATCCGCTCGCTCACCGGAACGTAGTGGCTGATCTCGATTTTGGTCTTGTATTTGTAATCGTAGAATCCCTGATCGAACCACATCATCAAGCCACCCAGCACGGCTCCGAAGCTGCTGGAATGTTCCTCCGGCCCTTCCTCCCACATGCCATAATCAGCCTCAAAACCCATGTTAAAAATATAATTGCGAATATGACTGATGAGCGTGAAATCCTCCCGCGAAAAGCGAAAGCCATAGCCCTTTTTGATGAGATCGCCCATCTTGTACATGAACAAACCGTACACATCGAGCTGATGATGCCCCCACGCATCCGTGATCGTGTCCAGCGTGGTGGGATGCACGCGGGCCGGCATGAATTGGCCCGTTTGATGGCGAACATCCGGCTTGATGATCGAAGCCTGCACAATGCGCGGATGAAACTTCTTAAAAATATCCAGCACCAAACGGAAGCTTTCTACCATCTTGTCGAAGCAGCCTAAATATTCATTGGCATACGTCGCGAACATGATGTCGCGAATCCAAAAGACATTGTAGGCATCGCCCGAGCCGTCTTCCGCGTTGTACGGACTGGCGATGTAACCGCCATTGGGCCGCCGCATGCGCTCCAATTGTTGATAGGAAATGGTAATGCGCTCCTCAAGTGAAAGTTCGTGAAATGGTTTCATGGTATCATCGGGTTGCCGGCGGGCTGGCACACGGGATAAACTCGCCTCCTGTTACAAACGCGTCACAACCCAACCGCAGCTTGCCGGGAACTGCTCGCGGAATCAAGCTTATGGATGCAACGACAAATCACCAATACCGCCGCCGCTTTCCGCCGCCTCGATCCAACGCAAATCTCATTTCCGGCGATTCGAAAGTCCACAATCGTATGCTTGCGTTTGATCCGGCCCATCTGATATGCTGTTTGGGCAACTTGACGACTGCGAACAACCTGAGCAAACGTAGGCCGTAATAACGACAGCCAGCCAAGCTTATGCTGACTTAGCCATTCAACCGGCAACCCAGCACAAAATTCCAGATCGCAAAAAAGATCGCAAAAAAGATCGCAAACAATACGCATAAAATTGTTTGGTTTGATGAGTTGCCCACGTGGCGGAATTGGCAGACGCGCTAGATTCAGGTTTTTAAAAACATCGATTCTTTGGCTTCCACTCCCTTGCTTTCAAAAATCACAAAACCATTGTTTTTACTACACGGAATCGGATTTAAGTTGGATTTGTTAGGATTGCAAAATGGTTTCTAAAAACCCGCCAAACTAGCACAAAAACTAGCACACAGCCCAAAATTTCATTTTCGCGGATTTGTTGGTGTTTCTGAATATTTTTTCAGGCAGACACATTTATCCTGTTATCTAGTGCGTCTGCCGGTAATTTGAAAGCCTCGCCAAATTGGCGAGAGTTATTTTTTTCCGACCAAGCTTCTCAGCCAATCAGAGGATCATTTTCTCCTCCTTGACATCCCCAAAAACTGGGCGATGTTGAGTTGGCTGATGTGAGCGTTAGTGCAGTTGACGGTGAAAGGCAAAAGCTCGGTGTCTGAAGTCGGTCAGTGGTAGATACGCCCACGCCAGCCATTCTTGTTTTACAGTTCAGCGAGATCTTGGCGCAATTTGTCACGGTCAAATGCCATGCCAGAAAATTACCACCGCCTGAACTTGGTTGCATGGAGAATAATTTTGAGCTCACTTTTTGGGCTTTTTCCTGTTCACACATAGCTGAATTCATTCCAAACTGACCGCATTGTGACTTTGAACCCCCAAAAGTTGTTGCTGACTAAATGGACAGCGGTGGAAGCTCGTGACAAGGAAAAGCATTTCCTGGTGGCGCGCGTCATCAATCCAGAAGCACCCCGGCACAAGATTCAGGAAGTAGAAATGGAAGCGGTGATGTCCAAACGTCGGTTTATACTGCGGTGGAAGGAATTGACCGATGCTACCCGCTGGCAGCCGGGTTGGTCTTAATGTTTATGTTTCGGATCATCGGCTACTTCGATATGGACGCTGGCTCCGCCCCAGGAAAACAGCGGGAAAATCTGAATCTGCGTGGGCAGCCGGTGATTGTGACCTACCGCCGATCCCACGCTGCCTAGTTTTTGCCGCCAGCTACGAAGCCACAAATTTGGGGTGTGCTCTGTTGTGGCCCTGCCGTGGATAAATTTTCACAAATAAGGCTGATCTGCTACAATTTGCGCTGTTAATCGACTCTTAATATCCTCGTAAAAATGCGTCACGGCCCCATGCAATTTGTTATGATGATCGCCTTGTTTGTGGGGGCGAATCCAGCGTTGGCCTTTATCGATGCCACATTACAGCTACAACTGGGCAATCCTTCGGGGGCATTGGCAAACCCCAACAATCACGATCACTTTCTGATCCAACGAACCGTGGAAGCAATAGATTACAGCGACCGGTTGGGGCAACCGCTCTGGGCCAGTTGGGACTTGACCGCAGCAGATGTCGGTGCGGCAACCCGTTCCACTTCCTACTATACGGACACCAATTTACCGGCGAGTTTTTATCGCGTGACTGACAGCGACTACACCGGTGTGGGCAACATTGATTTTAATCGCGGTCACCTCTGCCCCTCCGAAGATCGGACGGATACTGTGGCGGATAACAAACTGGTGTTTTTTTTGACCAACATCATGCCGCAGTCAGGGCCCAACAATCAGGGAGTATGGGCTAATTTTGAGACCTATTGCCGGGCGCTGCTTACCACCAACGAACTGCTGATCCTGTGTGGTCCGAGCGGATTTGGCACGAACAAAATTCCCAGCGGCAAAGCGTACATCGCCTCCAACACATGGAAAGTGGTGGTGTGTGTGCCGCTAGGAGCCGGCACGGCCTTGAGCCGGATCAATTATACCAACCGGGTGATTGCCATTTCGGTGCCCAATGTGACCAACGGCCTGAGCAGCAGTTGGCAAACGTATGTGACATCGCCCAAGAAAATTGAACAGGATACTGGCTTAAACTTTTTCACCACGCTGTCACCGGATCTGGCAGCGGCCTTTCGCACTCGCGTGGATGGCACGGCTGAGGTGACTTCGCTTTTTCGGGCCACTCAATTTGTTAGTCTGGGCGCAACGAAAGGACCAGACCATGAAAGGCAAACGGTATACGACGGAAGATAAGATTCGCATTTTGCGGGAAGCGGATTGCGG
>TBL_comb47_HYPODRAFT_10000252_pt1 | contig 70466 bp, 57 predicted proteins | sample TroBogypolimnion_40_FD_10682 | JGI IMG/M metagenome (IMG submission 10682) | reverse complement strand
GGTCTCCATTGGCTCGCGCAGCGCTTCGAGTGCCGAACGTTTGAACTCGGGAAATTCGTCAAGAAAGAGCACGCCATGGTGGGCCAGTGAGATCTCTCCGGGCCGGGGTGGCGACCCCCTGTGACTTTTCTAATTCGGTGCGACAATGGTTACCGTAAATCAATGACTTAGCCAGACACTTTCTCAATTCAATGCGACAATTTTACTAACATTCGAAGCGACTGCGTTGTACTTTATGCAAAATCAATGCGACTACGTTAAACCCAAGCAGACTCGCAAGATAAAACCGACTCGCCGAAGCGTGTCCGGCGTCTATCCATTCCGTGGCGAAACAGCAATTCCCTACGAATCTACGCTTGAACGCGACTTCCTAGTCCGCAAAGAATTCAGCCTTTGCGTTCTGGACATCATTCCCCAGCCTGTCCAGATTCCCTTCACTACCAACAATGGGCAGGTTTACACCTACACACCTGATTTCCTCGTCTACTTCCGCACCCATCGGAATGCTTCGTTTGCCGCGTGCAAAAAGCCCGTGCTGATCGAAGTCAAACCCGAATCGGAATGGCGAAAACATTGGCGTGAATGGATGCCAAAGTGGAAGGCGGCGTACCGCTATGCCAAAAACCAGGGCTGGGAGTTCCATATCCATGACGAATCCAGAATTCGCGATGTTGTCTTCAACAACATCTCCTTTCTGGCAATTTACCAACGCATGAACTTCTCAGTTGAGGAAACGCGTTGGGTCATCGAAAACGTCCGCGCAATGGGTGGCGCTCCTTTTCATTACATCCTGGCCAGGCATTTCATGGGCGGTATGTTTGAGCGTCAAGGTAGAGCACACATTTGGCACTTGCTAGCCACAAGACAATTGGATTGCGACATGACACGTCCCCTGGATGACTTCACTGAATTTTGGATACCAACCAATGAGTGATAAGAACGAAACGCCAAATCCAGAGTTTGAAGCGTCCAGGCAACGTCTGGATGTTCAGGTTGGTGCTCTGGTCAAAAGCGAGAATGTGATCTATCGCATTGAACAGATCATTGACTTCGAATCGGTGGTTGGCACTGCGGTTGAAACAGGCCGAAGCAAGCCTTTGCGAATCCTAGAACTCCAATCAATCGACAACAATGACGCCAATGTCAAACATGATCCACATTGGGATATTGCGGGAATTGGTGACTCAGATTGGAAAGTGGCTGAAACCCGGTTTGCTGCAATTCAACCTTTAATAAGTGCATTTTCACCAGGTCGCCGAGAGGTTGATTCGCGGGCCAAAGAAGTCGGCGTAGACACAGCGACCCTTTATCGATGGCTGCAAAAGTACAAAGGGATGAAAAACGTAGCAGCTCTTATCCCCAAAAAAAGCGGCTGGACTGAAGGAAAAGGACGGATACCCGCTCAAGCAGAAGCTGTTGTTGCTGATGTGATTAAAAACTACTATCTCACGCCACAAAGACCGACGGCCACAAAAACAGTGACTGAAGTACTTCGCCAATGCCTTCTGCAAGGAGTGGAGCCACCCCACCCAACAACAATCAGATCAAGAATTTCAGATGTTTCTGAAAAGGAGAGACTCCGAGGTCGTGGGTTCAAGGAAAAAGCAAAAAACAAATTTCTGCCAGTCCCAGGACATTACCCGCATACCGATTTTCCTCTTGAAGTCATCCAAATTGACCACACCACTGTTGATCTAATTCTTGTTGATGACCTCTACAGAAAGCCCATTGGGCGACCTTGGGTTTCTTTGGCAATAGACATTGACAGTCGAGTGATCACTGGGTACTACTTATCTTTCGATGCGCCCTCTGAAACATCTGTTGCCATGTGTGTTGCACATTCGGTTTTACCAAAAGATGACTGGCTTCTGCTGCACAAGGTAGATTCAAATTGGCCTGTTTGGGGCAAACCAAAAAAAATCTATGTTGACAATGGTTCCGACTTTCGCTCGGACAATTTTCAGAAATCATGCACGATGTATGGGATCAACCTGGAATTCCGACCTGTCAAGAATCCTCGCTACGGCGGACATATTGAGCGACTGGTTGGCACTGTCATGAGCGAGATTCATGATCTTCCAGGCACAACATTTTCCAATATCAAGGCCCGAGAAGGATACGACTCAGAAAAACATGCGGCCATGACTAAATCCGAGTTCGAAACGTGGCTTGTGACACTCATTTGCAAGGTGTATCACCAAAAAATGCACAGTGGGATTGGCATGACTCCGATGCGTAAATGGGAGATCGGGATTTTTGGCAATGCTAGCGTTCAGGGAATTGGCATTCCCCCCATACCTGCGAATCGCCAAACAGTCTTACTCGACTTCCTGCCACACTTTCTCCGAACGATTCAAGCCTTTGGTGTCACCATCGACGGCATGACATATTACGCGGACATTTTGAGGCAATGGATCAACGCGGGCGATCCGGTTGAGAAGACAAAAAAGCGGGATTTCATTTTCAGACGTGACCCACGTGACATCAGCGTGATCTGGTTCTTTGATCCCGAAATCAAGCAATATTTCAAGGTCCCATTTGCAGATCAAGCACTACCCCCTATGAGTATTTGGGAATACCTTCAAGCCCGTGGCGCGTTGCGACGTGAAGGTAAAAAAAGTGTCAATGAGCACCAAATTTTGCATGCCATTACGGAGTTGCGCACACAGGTTGACGAGTCAAAAGAGCGAACCAAAAGAGCGCGCCGTCAAAGTCAACGACGTAAGGAACACGAAAAAAACGTGTCTCCTGCTGCTCCGCTGCCAGTGCCTGTTCAATCCTCTGCAATTTCGCTTTCAACGGGTTCCGGTTTGGTTGATGGTGACCTGGATTCCTTTGGAGACATAGCATGAACGCCGCCGTCGGGTACGAACACATCCATCCTGATTTCAGACACATCATGGCGATGACTGACAAGGAGCGAATCGAATTTATGGATCAGCCAAGATGGATCAGCTATCGCCTTGCACAACAAGTTCTTGACAACCTGCAGGGCCTGATGCACAAGCCCTCGAAGCCGCGAATGCAAAACCTGTTGATCGTGGGCGAATCAAACAACGGGAAGACAACACTTGTGCGCAGGTTCAAGGACTTGTGTGGCAAGGGCTATGTTGATGACAATTCTGATCCAGTCAAGCCAATTATCATTGCCGAAGCACCACCAAGCGCCGACGAAAAGGGGCTTTACATCTCACTTTTGGAGTGCTTTTTCACGCCATACAGAGCGACAGATCCGGCTTCGAAATTGAGGTACCAAGTTATTCATCTTTTCCGACTGTGCCATGTCAAATTGCTGGTAATTGACGAATTTCACTCTTTGCTGACCGGCACGCCTGTCAAACAGCGTGAGGTCATGAATGCGATCAAGCTCTTGTGTAATGAGCTGGCGATCCCGATTGTTGGCGTCGGCACAAGGGAGGCTGTTCGTGTGCTCCACACCGATCCTCAGCACGCAAGCCGCTTTGAAGTTATGAACCTGCCACTGTGGGAGCTGAACAAAGACTTTCAGCAATTGCTGGCTGGCTTTGAAAAGGTGTTGCCACTGAAAATGCCGTCCAAACTCCACACGCCCGAACTGGCAAGCTTGTTGCACACCATTTCCGAGGGCAACACGGGCAATCTGCATCAATTGCTGATCAAGTGTGCCACCGAAGCCATTACCAGCGGGAAGGAACAGATCGACAAGGCAATCATCGAAGGTAAAGCTTTGGTCCGTCCAACTCGTGGAATTAGGGAGCTGGTCTTGTGAACCTTCGTTGGTCAGTTGTCGCGCCACTGTTGCCAGGTGAAATCATTTCGTCATGGTTGGTTCGCGCTGCGCTGATGCAGGGTTGTGACCCAATGACACTTACATTGGCCGCGTGGCCAAAATGGAGGTTGTGGACACAAGACGCGGACAGGTTTTTTGATGAAGCGAGGCTTGATTCAATTTGTGCTCTGTCTGGCCTCGGCAAAGCGCCTTTGAAATCAGCAACTCTGTTTCCGATTGCCAACGAAATCTATGGCCAAGCTCCGCCAGAGAAAGCTGCCTGGACATGGTTTGTTGCTCCTGGTGCCAGAAACACAAAACGCCATACTGGAATTCAATACTGCCCCACTTGCATGAAAAGCGATTCGGTCCCGTATTTCCGCCGCCGGTGGCGTTTTGCATGGCATACGGGATGCGAAGTTCACGGTCATGCGCTACTGGATCGATGCCATGCTTGCAATGCACCGGTTGAATATCACCGTTTGCGAGCCGAAGACAATTTGATAACGGTGTGCGCGACCTGCAAGTCCGACCTTCGCGCCGCAAGTGTTCACCGCTCTCAGCCAGATGCCCAGAGATTTCAATTGTTGGCAGACGATATTTTGCGCTCTGGCATTGGGACGTTTCAGGAAGACGCCATTGTCACTGCACAGTGGTTTGAATTAGCGAACTACTTTGTCTCACTCATTCGATCTGCACAGAGGGGCGAGAACAATCCATTGAATGAATTCTTGAGACTCGTTGGCGTTCAATTGCCTGAAACCATGCCAAGACACCCAGGACATCGTCTGGAAATTCTTTCCGTAAATGACCGCGAAAAATTGTTGGCAGCACTCTTCCCCTTGATGTCGACGAGCAAGCTTCAGTTCGATGAGGCACTAAAAAAGGCCAGCATCACACAACAATGTCTCGCTTCCCATCGACCTGCTACGCCAAGTTGGATTCGCATCACCGCCGCATCTTTACCCAGCGACCTACGCCGGAAAGCAACACGATCAGTCAGAGAATTGGATGGTCCACGTCCAAGGCATCAGGTGAAACGCATGATGGCAAGGTTGCAACGTAAGTTTGAAATGGCGCAGCGATGACTCAGCCAATCCCCAACCTCAAAATGTGTGACGAATGCGGAAAGGATGTGCCCAAAATTTGGCGTGTCCATGAGGGTCACATGTTCTGTTCGACGTGCTATGCACGGGTATTCAAACGGCGTATGTGCCCCAAGTGTGGGAACTTCGCGCGGCTTCCCAAAAATGATGCCAGCGCAATTTGCCAGAGCTGTCAGATCGATATGCCCTGCGCACGTTGTGGTGCAAATGAGTATTCGGTTGGGAAAATCACGCCATACGGCCCCGTTTGTAACAGTTGTGCGCCCTATTTCCGCGACAAAGAACCATGTGAATGCTGCGGCGCTCTATCCGGTCGCTTAACCCGCGTCTCACGCTTTGAACACGAGAAGCGAGTCTGTCCAAAATGCGCCCAGTCCGACCATGAAAACTGTGGCGCGTGTCATCGACACCGACTACTTGAGCCTTCACCCGATGGACGGCTGTTGTGCCGTGCATGTTTAGTTGGAGGGGAAGTACCTTGCCCAAAATGCAATCAACCTATGCCCGCCGGTCGAAAGAAACAGTGTGAGGCATGCTACTGGAATGGACTCTTGGCCAAACGGGTAGCGATGGACTGCGCCGGGTTTTCGGCACCAGCCATGGCAATGCACTTTTCTATGTTTAGCGCCTGGCTTGGCGAAACCGTTGGTACACACAAGGCGGCGATCACACTCCATCGGTTCTTGCCGTTTTTCATGACCATAGAGCGGCAATGGCAATCGATACCTGAGTACACGATCTTATTGAAGCATTTTGGTGCGCCGGGGTTACGAAAGGTTTTGCTACCCATGAAGTGGATGCAAGACGTCGGGTTGGTAGCGGTCGACGATAGGGCAAAAGCTGAGCATTCAGACCAGCGACGTGTCGCGGCCACCTTGAATAAATTTGAAGCTGGGACGGCACAAAGGGCGATCCTTGATGGCTACCATGATCTACTACTCACTGGGCAAAAGGAAGGCAAAACGACTTGGCGTTCCGTAAGGTTGGCAATGACTCCGGCTGCTGCGTTGATGCTTCATGCCGGGATCAAAGAGGTCTGCCCGCCTGATCAAAACGCATTGGATACATACCTTCACAAAACCCCTGGACAACGTGCTGCCGTTTCAGGGTTCGTTCGGTACTTGCGTGACAGTCACAAGGTGAAAATCAGCTCGCTTACACCAGCCAATGGCCAGGCAAAAAAGGCAAAGAAGAAGCGGCTTGGGGATGAATTGCTTCTGCTGTTAGCCAACAATGATCAAAGCCAGGCTGGACGGTTAAAGATGCTTGCCGTGGCGATGGCCTACTTTCATGGGGTGGCGCAAAAGACGATTACCGACGTGATCTTCAAAAGCACGATTCCCTTTGCTGGGGGTGTCAATGTGAACGTAAATTCAAAGACGTATTGGTTGCCAAGTGAGCTTCAGCTGAAGTCGGCTATTCCTCTACTCGACCGAGACCGGGCACTTGGTCAATACGAAAAAACCTGCGAACTCGCACATATGGGGCTGAAATGACGATCAACACAACAGTCAAGAACGTGACACTTGCATACTGCAAAGAAAATGCACTGAACGCAATTTGCCCTTACTTCACGATGTTCCCGCTTGAGTATCCGAACAGGGTGCTCAAAATGCATCTAAAGGACAAGCCAGTTGTACTCGATCCATTTTGCGGTCGGGGCACTACCTTGTTCTCTGCGCGAAAATTCGGATTTTCTGCTTGGGGTATAGATTCATCGCCCGTGGCGGTTGCCATTGCAAAAGCCAAACTCGCGAGTTGTGAAATTGAGGCTCCTCTTGAGCTTGCCGCAAAGTTGATAGCAGATGTCGATCCAGTCGAATTGCCAGATGCTCCTTTTTTCCGTTCGGCGTATCACAAATCGACACTCCGTGATATTTGTGCTTTACGTGAGGGATTGCTCGAACTCGAAGATGATAGCGATGCCTCGTCTATTTTGCGTGCAGCGGCACTTGGATGTCTGCATGGGCCACTTTCCAAAAAAGTCGAGAACGCAGGCTACTTTTCAAATCAAATGCCGAGGACTTACGCGTCAAAGCCTGACTACGCTGTGAGATTCTGGAAAGAGCGCGGTCTTAAGGCTCCAAAGATTGATGTACTGGGAGTGCTGCGTCGCAAGATCGTGCGCTTGGCGGGACTGGATCAATCGTCTCCATGTCCAATTTCGCAAGTCTTGCACGGTGATGCCCAGTCGGAAGCTTTATTCCAATCGATCAGCAGCGCGCCCTCTATTGTGATTACATCTCCGCCTTATTACGGGATGCGGACGTATGTTCAGGATCAATGGCTAAGAAACTGGTTCCTGGGTGGACCTGATTCCATTGACTATTCAGCTGGCCCGCAACTTGATCACGGCGGGCAAAAGGCCTTTGCAGCTTCGCTTGGAAAGGTTTGGAGGAATATTGCCAACAGCGCGGTATCGTCCGAATCGCTTCACATGCACGTCCGATTCGGAATAATTCCGTCCGCATTGGTCGATGCCAAAAAACTCTTCAGAGACTCGCTGGATGAATCCGGAGTAGATTGGCGCTTGGTGTCTACCCGTTCTGCGAAGTCAGCAGATGTAGGTAAGCGGCAAGCAGATCAGATGAAAACTGATTCTGCTGCCGCAGTAGAGTTTGATTTTCACGTAGAGCGCGTCTAAGTTATGCCGGGCTAATGGTGATAACGTAGCTTTGCCTGTTTCGAAGTCGTGCCATGCGTGATTTGATTCGTAACTTCTTTATTGCAAAACTCATCGACGTAGTCTTTGATTGCGTGCGCTGTTTCGAGAGCTTTCTTATCTTGGGGGACGTGTCCAGCAAGCGTCATCGGCATGATCACCAGGCATTTGGCCATTGCGCGCGAGATCGCCACGTTGGTGCGCTCGAGCTGCATCAGGAATGCTTCCTCACCAATGATTACATCGGCGTCGCCAACACCGAAGGTGACGATGATGGCGTGCCGCTGACCACCTTGGAATTTTTCAACGGTATCGACAGCTGCATCGATCAACTCCGGTGGATCGGATGGAAAAAGCGCTCGCAATTCGCGAACTACCAATGCGCGCTGGGCACGATGTGGCGTAACGATACCAATGCAACTTTTCCAAAACTGATCGGGAGATGGCGCTGCATGAGTAACCGAACCTCGACCATCTAATTCCGCACTCACCGTTTGCCTCAGGCACCACGTCAACCCCGCGACAATCTTTGCCTCAAACGAATTGCTCTGAGACGACAGGTCGTCGTCATGGAGTAGCGTCAAAACTTTATTATTTGCATCAAGAACTTGAGCCCACAAAGGCGACCAAGGCAACCCAACAGGAAAGCCAGCAGAGGAGGTTGGTACGGCAGCCAAAAAATGAAGCGCCGTGGCAGCGTTTGAAGCGTGCAACGTCGCCCGGTAGCCAATTGTTCTGGCATAGGCAACGATGTCCTCAGCTGAGCGGTAGTTTTCCTCAAGCGGACATGGATTGATGGTGCTGCCAAACGGGCGGTCGATTAGGTACTTCTGGATGCTGCCCACCAAATATTCGCAGCCCTTTGGAGGTTCTAGCGCCATGATCGGTGGCATCTGGAGATGGTCACCGGCAATAATCAATCGCGCATCCTGCTTGAGGGTGGCCAATGGTGAAATTGCGGTGGTTACCTGGACCTGAGAGCTTTCGTCAATGATGACGACATCGAAAACAGGTGCAACGCAATTGCCAGTTATCCATTCCGCGAGTTTGTATGCTTGCATCGTCGCCGTGGCTACGATGGTGATCGTGTCGGTTTTCAGCAAACTTGCAAGACATTCCTGAGTCTCCTGATTGGCTTGATGCAGGTTGAAGGACTTGGCAATCAGATGCGTGCTTGCAGTCGAGACAGATTTCGGGATCTGCGAAGAAGAATACCCAACAAACACCTCTGCGGGACAGGTTGCATCGTTATCCAGTGCTTCTATGACGCGACCAATAACCTCCTCGACGGCTTTGTATGTTGGCCCCGCGACCAGTAATTTCATCGGCTGATGCCTGCTCACCGCATCATGAACGAGACCATGTATGCATCCCGCGAGTGTCTGTGTTTTCCCTGTGCCCGGTGGTCCCCAGATGATTGTCAAGCCCTTTTCTGCTGCGTGCGCAACTGCGTCGGTCTGACTTTGATTGAGGTTGTGCATGGCCTTGGCATAGCTTGCAACAGACGCAGCTTGTATCGCGGACACGACCGAAGATGCGTGGACAGTATCAGCATCCCATAGGATTCGGGAAAGTGGTGAAACTAGGTCTGTACCTGGTGTCGTTGGTCTGGCACCCATTGCAGTGGCGGCATTTACATCTGCGACGGCAATAGACGGGTTGCCTACAGACGAGAGGATTTTCTTGACGGTCTCGTACCATTTGAACGCGCCTTGGCCCTTAGTAACGAAAATATCGTTCAACAAATCAACATTCGAATTGGCCAACAAGTACGGAGCGAAAGCTGCCTCACGCCAATTTGTCAGTCTTAAGACTGCTTTTCGCGTGCTTCGGTCGAACGACACTAATGTCACTGAGAGTGCTGACCACAAGGGCGTGAGAAGAGTATCGCTCTGCCCTGAATAGGGTGGCGCGGTGGTGGAAATCAAGTCTTTGCCGCGTTGCAAAGGTAGTCCCGCCTGCCCCTCTTTGCCCAAAGCAAGGAACCCATTATTGTCGTCAAGCTTAGCTTCAGTTGAACCGGGTAGGACATCAAAGATGTACTCGTTCGGTACCGCTGTTTGTTGCCCGTTTGTGAGCCGAACAGCTTCATAGCTAGCCTCCAAGGCCTCGGCATCGAGTGCGAGTCGTTGGTGGGATTCCAGCTTCCCAGTCTGGAACTGCAACTCCTCCCACCAAATCCACAATTTACTGTCAAAAGCAACGTTTCGACTGCCTTGAGGGATCGATAGAGTCAGCTTGGGTGCATTTGCTTTGAGCTGCCCTCTGAAATCAGTGCGTAACCGCTCAACGACACTGTTTAGTGCTCGGCACTGCTTTTCCAGTGCATTGCCGAATTCCTGGATAACAGTATTTCGGGGGACCGTGACTGAGCCGCGCTTGATTGTGGTGACGTTGCTCCAGATCTCGTAAATGCGCTCTCTCGGGATACCGTTGGTCAGAAATTCACGATAAAAAGCATCTCCCAGCCGGACGGGGTTTGGCCCGGAGTAGTAAGTTTCCGCCGTGTCGAATAGAGTAATGACGTGAGGTGTCGGCGCAAAAACAACGCGTCGGACAACTTCGTCAATGAAAACAACACATGGACTGACTGCTCCATCTGGTTTTTCAATTAGCTCATCAGCAGGAAATAGCCATGCCAATGCCTTGGTCTTCCGATTTGTCAGACTAAGTACCCTGGGCAAGTGTCTCCCCATTGCTACACATAGTTCTTCAAACTGACGCTTTTCCCAAAATGCGATCTGTGCTGTGAGGGGCGTTTTTCCTGCAGCGCGAACAAATGCCTCGGCCTGATCCACCATATCAGACAAAGTGGACAGAAGTCCCTCTAGGGCGACCCATTCGTCCGCTAGGTTCTTCTGATCCACGACAAAGCATTTTGTCGCGAACTGTCGTGGAGGTTGACCGCCGATATAGGCGGTCGCTCGACCAAATATTGATAAGCCAGTAAGCAGGCCGGCACTGGGGTCGAAGTTGATTGTTATTGCGACATGGAGTTGTGGCGCAGGTGCCAAGCTTGCCAGCACAGCAGAATTGTCTATGGTGGTAGTCGAGGAGATCAGCGCATTGGCTCGTGCTGGAATGCGGCTGCGCTCCTTCTTGAGGTGACTGTGTTGCTGAAAAGCAGGATGTGCGGAAGGTGCGGCGGCGGCACCAGCTGTGTTTTGAATTGCATTGAGCTGCAGCGTTTTTCTTGCACCACGAGTCATGCCAGAAATTTGACTCAAGTGCCCGATCAGCTTTGCAGCGGGATAGCAGTAGTGAGTTGGCAATGCCGCAATGCGTGCCTTATCGTTAGAATTTGCCCACTTCTCATGGCCAAGCCAGTCGCACGCGCTACAGCGGCCGTCCACGTGCCATTCGAGATTTGTCCATCCATTGGTAGAAGCATCACCTATTGAAATGACTCGAAGCAGATCTTCGCGGAAAAAATGCAAAACCGTAGGCAGGTAAAAACGGAGGTTGGCATCCTCGCTGTCTGAAATAAGTGCATCCAGATACTGATTTGGGGTCGACGGCGGAGTGTTGGAAATCAATGCTTCGAACGCAGATTGGCCTTGCTTGAAGCGGGTCCATAGATAGCTGCGGACGGTTACGAAGTAGTCATTCTGCAACCCTTGATCGAATATCCAGTTAGCGAGAAAAATTGCGTATAGCGCAACTTCTGCGGAGTAGCTTGGGTTTGCTTCACTCGTGTGCTTGACATCAATAATGCTTAAGGCGCGGCGATGCTCGGTGCCTGAATCTATTGGCCTCCTACATCCGTCCGGGCCCACTTCTTCGTCGTCGATTGCCGGATCCCGCACGACGATGATGTCCGGTATCAGCCCAGCGATTGGTGGAACCTGGGAAATTTGTCCAGGCTGAAGCCCGATGTTTGCCATCATCGCATTTTGAAATGCTGATGGATCAAATTTTCCTTGCAGGATGATCGATGGCAAAGTCGTTACCTTACCTAGCAAGGATATTAGGGGTGCTTTCACAGGCTTGTTTGTGCCCGCCTTGTCGGGCTGAAAGATTACAAGACTGCCAAACGCCTGGATCAGTTGGTCATTCCGCTCATCCTCAAAGTCTCGCCCTGCTGTTTGAAGAACTCCGATTCCAGGACGGGCCTGCAGAGGAACCGGCATAGCGTGTGCTGCAAGCTCCGAGTCTTCATGCAGCGACAAGTAAAGCTCTCGGTCGCACTTTGTGCGCAAGAACATTGACAGAGTGCTTTTGGATATTCTTTTTTTTGCCATTAGATCTTCTCCCACACCAAAGTTGGCGATACGTTTTTTTGGAACCTTGCTATTACATCAGCACGCGGTAGTGACGCTTGTCGGCGTCGGTCGATTTGAGGATGCGGTACTCCATTCCGCTGGCCACCGCAATCTGCTGGGCGAAGTCTTTCTTGGCCTGCACCACGGCATCCTCGATCTGGTTGTCGGCCTTAACCTCCACGATTACGTACTTCAGGCTGCCATCCGGCTCCTCTCGTTGGAAGATGAAATCCGGGTAGTAACTGCGCACGGTCCGTGATTCCGGATCGATGTACTGGATGAAGAAGTCGGACTGGCCGTGGGTCAGCATGCCGGTGAAGTAGATCTTTTTCACGCGCTGCTCGCGCAGCAGATCCCAGAATAGCCAGCTTTCCGAGCCGGAGTCGAAGCAGTAAGTGTCGAGATGGAAGCTCTTGGCGCGCTCAGCGTCATTGATCCCTAGATCGTTCATGCGGACGATCTTGTCCTTGGCCGCTGTTACCTCGTAGTAACCGTTCGGCGGGAGCTTGATGAGATCGACCTCGTGCTCCTCGGTTTGCTGCGACTCATCGAGGTCATAGAGCTGGCGGAACAGGCGCGGGATGATCTCGTCGTAGAGCAGCTCGTTGAACTCATTGGTCATGGCGACCAGTTCGCCAGTACCTTCCTTTGTGGCGTCCAACAGATCCTCGACACCAAGCGGGCTTAGATTGAGGTAGCGGGACACTTCCGCCACCAGTGTCATAGGTGAGAACGTCCGCTTTTCGCGGCGTGCCGTGAGGTCGAAAGTACGACTGCCCGACGCTCGTGCTGCATCTACGGCGGTTAAGCCTTCCTGTTGCGTCTCGATCAGCCGGTACTTTTCGATGAGAGCGTTCCAAGTCTCGCGGTCGCCGCGCTCAGGCACTAGTTCCTGGCCCGGTGCGGGTTGCTTTTCGCGCATTTGGTACTGCTTACGCACCCGCACCAGCTTGATTTTGACTGGCGGCGCGACCACTCGCACCTCAACGCGCTCCTTGTCGCTGCCCGTCTTCTGCAAATCGTCAATGCTGATCCGGAAATTCTGCTGCAGTTCGTCGTTCAAGGTGTTCAAGTTGTCATCCGACAGGAACACGTGCCCTGTGTGCTGGGCCTCCCCGATAGCTCGGAGGCAGCGCATCGTGGCTTGCAACACGAAAACCTTTGATTTCGGCTCTCGGAACAGGCCCACTCCGAACAGTGAGCGGCAGTTCCAGCCCTCGCGGCCTTTGTTCACCAGCAGGATGAATTGCTTCTCTGAGCCTTCAGTGTCGAGGCGGTTGAACTCGCGGATATCGTCGTTGGTGGTCAGCTTTTCGTCGCCGACGTTTACCAGGATGCGGGAGGTCGGAATGCCGTGCTTGAGCAGGGCGCGCTCGACCGCCGGTTTCAGTTCGCCTGTCAACTCGTCGATGGTGGTGGCAAAAAAAGCCAGCTTGGGCAACAGCCCTTCCGGACGCAGCGCGCCAGACTCTTTTAGAAAAGCCTCGATGGCGATGTCCACGAACTCGTCGGTGCGGGTGTTGCCGTAGCCGTGGAGCACCACCTTCTTGAGGTAGGCCTTCTCGATGGCCTCTTTCAGGCCGTATGCGTACACCACCTCGGGCAGCACCTCGCGCCCGACATAGGGCGTGCCGGTGTAGTTGTAGCAGGCCACCACGCGGGTGCCCGCTGTGTTGAGGCTGGCCGCGAGGATGTCGATGGTGGTGCGCAGGCTGGTGTCGGTCTCCTTCGCACCAACGCCCATGTCCTTGGCCAGTGCCTTGCCGAACGCGTGGTGGGCCTCGTCCACATAGATGCCCAACTGCTCCAGGCGGCGCAGCTTTTCGAAGCGTTGGTTGGTGGTCAGTTCGCCTTCCTCTTCGGGTTGATCGAAGTTGTAGAGGTCGACGGCGTCGGCATAGACACCGGTGGCCGAGAGCGTATCGCCGGTCGCGCCGAACAGTTTGTCGACGGAGGTCTTCTCCTTGCGCTGGCGCTTTAGGATGATCTTCTGCGTGTTGGAGACGATGATGTTAAAACGCGAGCGATCCAGGGTATCCAGCGACGTGCCTGCCTCTTCGAGGTAGTGGAAGCGCAGGTGCGTGGTCAGGAAGTTGACGTACTCCGGCGGCACCACGCGGGTGAGGTCGAATGACTCGATCTCCTTCAGCGAATGCAGCACCGTCTTGTCCGGTGCGAACACAAGCGCGTTGTGGCAGTAGCGCGCGTCCTTCTCGAACTTGTTGCCCAGCAGGAACTCGTAGAAGATGCAGGTCGCCATAAGGATGGTTTTGCCAGTGCCCATCGTCAGCGCGAAGATGTAGTTTGGGTAGACGCGCGAGTTCTTGCGCATCTTCTCGAACAGCACCTTGTACGAGTTCAGTTCAAGCTCATCACTCTCGCCGAACTCGAACATCTCCTGCCCCGTGTTGCCGAGGAAGGATCCGAACTTGCGGCCCTCGAACTTGCCGCTGCGCTCGTACCACGCCTTAAAGATCTCCTCGACCTTGGCGTTGCCGAGAAACTCCTTGAGGAAGACGTAGGTCTCCAGCGCCTCGAACTGCGGCTGGCGCAGGTACGCTCTTGGGTTCTTCTCAGGGTTGTTGAAGTCGAGGAACTTGCGGGTCAGCTCCTTGTAGTTCTGCCGGATCGCGCCTCGGTTGTCCTGGTAGAACCGCCACAGAAAGCGGAAGAAGGCGAAGTTGAGCGACGCGCCAGATGTGCTGGTCGCCGTCGCGCTGGCCTTGGTCGCTGCGCGTTTAGTCGCCATTTCCGACGCTCCCTTCCCACGATTCCGAGAGCAGGTCGGTGATCTTCACGCGAATGGTGCCCGCGTCGTCCGGAACCTTGTACGTGCCCTTGACCAGTTCGTCTTTGTCCGGTATGTCCACCACCGCCGGCTGCAACACCGCGCCGTCGTAGTTCCAGTCGATCAGCACGCTCTCGACCAGTTCCTTCCAGTCTCCCACCGACTCTTTCTGGATTGACAGCTTCTGCAGCAGGTTCATCGGATAGAACTTGGCGATGACCAACTCGCCATTCTTGACGGCAACAGTTGCCTCAGAGTCGCGCTTGAACTCAAGATTGGCTTTGTCGCGCAGGATGTCTACCACTTCCACGTTGATCTTGAAGGGCTTCGCTGCGAGTTCCAGTTGTGCGGCCAAGTCGGGCTCGTGGCCCATACAGACGAGGGAGACCTTTTCAACTGGACGGTTCGGGTTTTCGTTCTGTTTTCGCTCCCAAGCCTTGTAGTCAAAGCCCCCAATTAGCTCGTTCAGGTCGGCGCGCGTGGCGATTCGGTTGACGGGCATGACCTTGACCATGCGCCCGTCCTTCTCGCCATCGAACACGGTGCTGAACTCCAGTCTCTGCACCTCTAGCGCTTCGATCAACAACTCCTTGGCTTGGACGGGGTTGCGGAAGATGTCATAGTGGTTAACGTTGCAGATCTCGAATCCAACGGGCTTGCCCCTCTCTTCTACGTCTGCTTGCTGATCTGGCGCTATTCGTATTAGCCTTTGTGTCGTGGTCTGGATTGCGCCAAGATTGATGTCTGCCCCAATAAATCGACGCCCCAGCTTCATTGCTGTTGCCTGCGTAGTTCCGGAGCCCATGAACGCGTCCAGCACTATTCCATTCGGAGGACAGGCTGTTTCAATGATGCGCCTGATCAATGCCTCTGGTTTTTGGGTCGGGTAGTTCTCTCGTTCTTGCGCCTGCGAATTTACTGGTTGTATGTCATCCCAAACGGTTGTCAGTGGTTGCCCCTCCAATTCATCAACATAACGCTTATAACGGGCCACACCGGATGACGTATATGCAAGCAGGCCAGCATCATGGAGCGCAGTCATCTTTTCCTTGGTAACCCGCCATACCCGTGTGACGCCATTCCACTCGTACCGCAAGTTAGGCCGATCTGGGTTGGGGTTGTTCATGTTGTCAAGAGTGAACTTTCGCCCATCACCATCGTCTTGGTTGAATCGGGCGATGTACTCCTCAGAGTAGTCTAAGCGGGGAGGTGTCCAGTGGGGGGACGCACTTCTCGCATAGCAGTAGATCGTGTCATGTGCAGTACTCAGGCCCATTTTTACATTGCCTCTGGCTGCCGCACGTTTCCAAATAACCTCTGAAACGAAGCGATCTGGCCCGAATACCTCATCAAGTAGGCAACGAAGTTGGTGGCTCTTGTGGACATCGCAATGCAGCCAAATAGTTCCCGACTCAGACAGTAGTTCACGCAAGATGATCAAGCGTTCGTACATGTACTGGAGGTAGTCGTCATTCAACCAAATATCGCGGTATTGTTTTTCTTCGAAGGCCGATATGCCCGAGTCGACACGCTTGCCTTTCAGCGTGATTGTTTTGTTGTAGTCCACTCGCGAGTCAAAAGGCGGATCGATATAGATGACGTCGATCTTCCCCCTGAATTGCTTGAGCAGGTGGCTCATCACCTGAAGGTTGTCACCCCAAAAGATCTTGTTTCGCCATCCGTCTACTTCTTCGCCATGGACTTCCTTTAACTGGGCAGGGTAGTACTGCGTTGAGGTGAACGGGCGCTTACCGCGCCAGTTCAGGATCGGGTACCCCTTGATGGGTTCGAACTCGTACTTTTCGACGTTGGTGGCATTACCTTCTGGCGTGGCCAATTGCAGGCTTTCTTGTGCGGGCATATTGGTTTTTGTCATTTGTCGTCTTTCCTGAATTTCCAATTCTTGTTATCGCAATAGGCGCGCATATCGCAGTTCTGGCACAGCTTGGCGGGGCGGGAGGCGATCTGGTAGTCCTGCCGCTCGATGCGCGCCACAATGTCATCGAACTGCGCGATTGTCTTGCCGATTGCGCGGTTGTCCTTGGTGAAGGACACGTATGGGTTCCCTCCATCCTCGCCGGTGTAGTACAGGTGCATCCTGCTGACCTTGTGGCCGGTGCGCTCCTCAACCAGATGGGCGTACACCTCCAACTGGTGCTGGTACTGCTGAATTCGGCTGCGATCCTTCTCCATGTCGGGCTTCTTCTCCGACTTGAAGTCGATGATCTCGACCGTGTCCTGTTCGCCCCGAATCAGGTCAACGCTACCCTTGAGGATGTATTGATCCTTGACCAGAGAAATCTCGACCTCGGCCTCCTTGATGCGATCCCAGTTCCCGTTCTCACGCTCGTAGTAGCGCATCACGTGCAGCAGCGCAGCCTGCTGTGAGCTGGGCGCGAGGTACACGCGCTCCTTCTTGGAAAGCAGTGCGTAGTTGGCAGAGAACCAGCCCCTGATGACATTAACGCTTATGCTGCCCTCTTCGCCGCGCAGGACAGTCTTGTGAATGTCCTCGATTGTTTGGTGCACCAGCGTACCGAACAGCATTGGGCTTTCGCGAATCGCGGCGAATTCCAGTTCCTTGAAGAAGCGGTACTGCTCGGCGCAGTTTTCAAATACTGTGATGTGCGACGTGAACGAGTATTCGCGTTTTAGGTTGATCTGCTTGACAGCCTCGTAGCTGAGGGCGGAGAGGTCAACGGTGAGCCAACTTGGTAGCTCGTAGAAAAGTCGCTGGAAGTACTTGGAAGGCGACCTGCCGCGCCCTTGCTTTTCCTGCGCGGCCAGCACTAGAAGATTCTGAGCGCGGGAAAATGCTGTGTAGAACAGCCGCCAAAAATCGAAGTGCTTGATGCGGTCGAGCGGCTCAAAGCGCTCCTTGGAGAGGTAACCTCCGTCCTCCAGCATCACGTCGAGTGCGCTGAATTGATTGCGCGGTACCGCCTCCAGAGAACCGCAGACCACAACCGGGTACTCGAGGCCTTTGGACTGGTGGATGGTAAGGAAAGAAACACAGCCCTTGGGTGCGTACTCGGCCTCGTCTTCATATTCGCCGATGCCGCCGTCCACCAGAAAGCGCATGAACTGGTTGAAAAAGTCGCGAATGTTCTTTTCCAGGTACTCGGGGTTCAGCACACTGACGAAATGCAGGTACTCGAACTTGGTAAGTAGCTTGGAGAAGGTGCCCAGATTGCGTGCCGCGCGGCCTTTATCAACGCCATGCACGGCATCTTCGGAGAGGAAGCGCGCGAACAGAGGGAACTGGAGCAGCTGGTAGAACAGTCCGGAGAATGAGTAGTCGGTGTTCTGGGTCAGGACGGCGTGGCGCTTGGCCACTGGGCGGGCCCAATCCAGCAGGGGCTTGTTCTCTGGCTTGCGCAGTTCTGTAGTGAATGCCGCGAAACACTGCTGGTCGTAGTAATCCCAGATCGGCAGGGTAACGCCTTCGGCCCACGCCCGCACCTTGGGGAACTGAGGGAATAGGAAGATCAGCGCGCCAATCATCAAGCGGATTTCCTCGCGATCGAAGAACATGTTTGAGCGCGGTGAGAACACGGGCACACCCTCAGCTTCGAGAAAGCGCGCCAGTGCGATGACCTTGTCGTTCTTGACCGAGCGGAACAGGAAGGCCACCTGGTTCCAGTCCGACAGCTTTCCGGATGCTTTCAGGCCGTTGAGGAAGGCAAGCACCTCGGCGTGCCAGTTGGTGGTTTCGTCCTTGTTGTCGGTGGCCGCCAGCCGCACCGCCGTTGGCACATCGGGGAAGACCTCGTCGCGCGGAACGATCTGCTTGGCGAAACGGAAGTCGCGCTTGCCGTCGTCCCACGTTTGCTCGCGCATCCACTCGTTGTAGAAGCGGATGATGTCCGGGTGGGACCGGTAATTGACTGTGAGGGTGACACGCTTGCACTGGCCTTCGTCGAACAGATCGGGAAACTCCAGGATGTTGCGGATGGTGGCCCCGCGAAAGCGGTACAAGCCTTGGTCGTCGTCACCCACGACGCACAGATTGCGCTTCTCGCCTGCGAGCAGCAGTAGGATTCGCTCCTGAATGGTGTTGGTATCCTGGTACTCGTCGACCATCAGGTAGGTCAGCTTTTCCCGCAATTGCGCCAGCACCTCCGGTCGCTTTTCCAGCAATTGCAACGCCTCGTACTGGATGCCGGAGAAATCGAGTGAATTGTTCTCGAGCAGCAGCTCTTGATATTTTGCGAAGCACGCGGCCAGCGCCCTGATTTCTACTTCTGGGGCGGCTGCCAGTGTGGCGACGTCGAGGGCTTCCTCGCTAACCTTGTTGAGCCACTTGAGCAAGTTTTCAGATTGCGCCCATCGGCCCGTTTGGTCGTCGCCCATGACGAGCTGGGCATCGAGTAGTTCGCGGAAGTGCTTTATTCGCTGGTAAAGGAAGTATTGCTGGTCGAATTGGTCAAACAGCGTAAAGCTGCGTTTCAGCCGGGTGTATTCGCGAAAGTCCTCCAAGATGCGCAAGCAAATCGAGTGGAAAGTGCCGAGGTACATCTCGTTAAGGTTGAACTTAATGCCAAGCTCGCTCAGCCGGTTTGAGATGCGTGTGGTCAACTCGCGCGCGGCCTTGTCCGTGAAAGTAACGACGAACAGCGACTCCGGCGCAACGCCCTTATGCGTGATGAGGTAGACGATGCGTTCGACAAGGGTGAACGTCTTGCCCGATCCTGGCCCGGCAATGATCAGCACAGGGCCATCGGTGGCCAGAATGGCTTCAAGCTGCTGCGGGTTTGCCTTGGACTGGAGGTCGGTGGAACTGGCAGTCATTCCGTCCCCTCGTTGTCATCCGCCATCGTCTTACCAATGCGGCTGGCAATCCATTGGTCCAGCTCGCCGCGACGGAATCGCCAAGTGCCGCCGAGCTTGAACGCTGGGATCTGGCCACTCGCGGCAAGGCGGTAGACCGTGCGTTTACCTGCCTTCAGATACGCGGCGACCTCGTCAATTGTGAGTATTTCGTCCGGCTGGTCGCTCATCTGGTCACCTTTTAGCCTCTGTCGCTGGGTTGGTTTGCTGGTGTATCTTGTCATAATCTGGCACGATTAGACAAACTTTGGCAAACATGGCATCAAAGAAAATGTTGTGAAGCCGCATTCAGGGGGATCTGTGGCATCGAACTACGAGGCAATTTCCGAGGAAAACCGGCGGCGCTATGGCACCGACATCGGCCGGATCGGCCCAATGTTGCTGGCTGACCGCTACGACGACCGGACGCATTTCATCTTTGAGTTGCTCCAGAACGCTGAGGACGCGCTAAGTAGGCGCGGCGCCTGGAACGGCGCGCGAGGGGTCTCGTTCGAACTGACAGCGACCAGCCTAGCGCTGTCTCACTTCGGCAGGCCTTTTGACGAGGCAGACGTCCGGGGCGTGTGCGGTATCGCGGAGAGCACCAAGGACAAGTTCTCCATTGGCCGGTTCGGGATTGGATTCAAGTCCGTCTATACCTTCACCGCCCGCCCAGAGATTCATTCCGGCGACGAGGATTTCGCCGTCGAAAACTACGTTCAGCCGAAACGGGCAGATCGCACCACTCGCACGACTGAGGAAACGCAGATCATCCTGCCCCTAAAGGCGGACGACGACACCGCGCAGGAGGAAATCACGGCGGGGTTCCGGCATTTGGGTCCCGGCGCATTGCTTTTTCTGCGCCACATCAACGAGATCAACTGGAACGTCCAAGGCGGTGCTTCTGGCGTCTATCTGCGCAGCGACCCTGAATTGCTCGCCCCCAACGTCCATCGAATCACGGTAATTGGCCAAGAAACCGGCAAACCCGAAGTTGATCAGAACTGGTTGGTGTTCCATCGAGATGTATTCTCTGGGGCGCAGGACAAGGTCGGACGGGTGGAAATCGCCTTTTCGCTGGTCGCTGTCAAGGATGCACCGGGTCGCTGGTCAGTGCAACCGGTGGCTGCATCGCCACTGGTGGTTTTCTTCCCGACGGTGGTTCCGACCAATCTCGGTTTTCTCGTACAGGGTCCGTATCGAACAACGCCCAGCCGAGACAACATTCCGCGCAGTGAGCCGTGGAACCAGTATCTGGTCAAGGAGACGTCCAGCCTGCTGGTGGATGCGATGCGCTGGATGCGTGACAACGCAATGCTGGAGACATCCGCTTTGCGTTGCTTGCCACTCAGTCGAGAGAAATTTCTCGGAGGAGCGATGTTCGCGCCCATCTTCGAAACTGTCCGACAAGCGCTATTGAACGAGCCGCTTCTGCCACGTTTCGACGGCGGCTTTGTCCCAGCTTCACAAGCGAAACTAGCCCGCACGCAAGAACTGCGTGAACTCTTTAGCCCTGAGCAAATCGAGGTACTGTTCGGCTCCAAGGCCTCGGCGTGGCTAACCGGCGACATCACCCCGGATCGGCAACCGGAGATTCGCACCTATTTGATGCAGGAACTGGGCATCACTGAGGTAACGCCAGCATCGCTGGTTCCACGTCTGTCCAAGGACTTCCTCGAAGCTCAATCAGACGATTGGGTGCGGCGGCTATACGAGTTCCTGAGCGGCCAGGAAGCAGCCTTGCGCCGTAGTCTCGACAAGATTCCACTCATTCGCCTCGACGACGGAGTCCATGTCGTCCCGCGTGAGAACGGCGTGGCCAAGGCATTTCTGCCAAGCGCCATTAAGACAGGTTTTCCAACGATACGTCCAGCTGTGTGCGCAACGGTCGAAGCGCGCAGTTTTCTTACTTCCCTCGGTATCACCGAACCCGATCCGGTCGATGATGTTGTCTGGAACCTGTTGCCGAAGTACCAGCAGGAGACAGTTGATGTTGCCGACGAGGACTACGCCGCTGACGTCGAACGCATCCTTGCAGCATTCAGTACCGACTCGAAGACGCAACGGGAAAAGCTCGTCGGGGCGCTGCGAAAGACCTCATTTGTGATGGTCGTCGATACCGGTGACGGCACAGGCTACGTTGCCAAACCGGACGGAATCTACCTCGCTACGGATCGACTGAAGCAGCTCTTCTCCGGTGTTCCGGACGTCCTAATCGTGGATGACAGTTACGTCTGTCTACGTGGCGAGGAGATGCGTGAATTGCTGGAGGCCTGTGGTGCATTGCGTTATCCACGACCTGAGAAAGCCCCTAGTGAGCCGAACTGGAGCGATCGACTAAGGGAGCTTCGCGTTCGCGCGGGCCATGCTGAGTCTTCTGGCTACAGCGACAAAGTGGAAGACTGGACGCTGCAAGGCTTCCAAGACTTGCTTGATCACCTACCAAAGCTCACGCCGGAGCAGCGTGCCGGGCGTGCCCGCCTGATCTGGGAGAGCTTGGGCGACCTTGAGGAACGCCGCGGGCGTGGCATCTTTGATGGATCGTACTCGTGGTCTCACAATGGGAAATACGCTACGAGTTTCCCGGCGGCCTTTCTGCGCAGCCTCAACGCTGCATCTTGGGTGCCCGACGCAAATGGCGAACTCGTACCTCCGAACCTTGTGGTGTTTGATTTCCTCGGATGGAGGAGCAACCCCTTTCTGTTAACCAAGATCGCGTTCAAGCCACCGATCATCGACCAGCTGGCAAAAGAAGCTGGCATCGATCCTGCTGCCCTCGACTTGCTGCGAAAGCTTGGCATTACCAGCGTGGCGGACCTGACCTCACGGCTTGGAATTACTAACGCGCCTCCAGTGGAGGAGGTTCCAGCTGTTAATGCGCCATCCGACGAGGTTACGTCTGAAGATGCGGATGACACCAAGCCATCTGGCGATGATGTCTACGACGACGCAAAAGGCCTGTATGGCGACGGCATGCCGGACATTCCACCAGGAACTCACGACCCGGACGGGGGCGACGGGGCAACAGGAGGCGCAGGTCGCGGCAGTTCAGGAGGGACTGGTACTGGGACGCCACGCGGCGGTGGTCAGGGCAACGGCGGGGCCCACGGTGGCTCTGGTGGCAGCACTGGTGACGGCGGCAAGGGCGGCGGAACTGGCAGCGGCGGGCAGGGTAAACGGACGCCCGGCTCGGCCGGAGGAAGACCATTCATTTCCTACCTCGGGACTCACCCCGACGACGAGGAGCCCGATCCAGATGGCCTCGATCAGGCCACACGCATGAAGATAGAGGATCATGCCATTTCCCTAATCATTTTGCTCGAATCCGGGCTTCACCGCACACCGGATGGCAACCCAGGTTTCGATCTCTTCGAAGCCAACAAAGATGGCCAGCCAGTTCGATGGGTCGAGGTCAAGTCGATGACGGGCAGTCTGGAAAACCGACCCGTGGGGCTTTCTCACACACAGTTCGACTTCGCCCGAAGGAAGGGTGATTCGTACTGGCTGTACGTGGTCGAGTACGCCACCGACGCCGTGAAGGCGCGGGTTCTCAGGATTCAGAATCCTGTTGGCCATGCGCGGACGTTCACGTTCGACAAAGGCTGGAGCCAGATCGCTCGAACGGAGCCACCGGAATCGCCTAAACCGAAAGCCTGATTCATGTCTACGATCAAACCCATGGCCGGTAGTTCGCTGGAGCACTCTGCACTCAAGCCGCGTCACAGGTTGGTCCGCGACGGACATCCGACAAACCTGACGCTGCGCATCCACAGGGCATTGAGCTGGCTGAATCGTGCCGAGCAGGCCGAAGACATGGACGGAAAATTCATATTTCTGTGGATCGCCTTCAATGCCGCCTACGCACAGGAACTCGACGACAGCGACCGCACGTCCGACAAGGTCACTTTCACGGCTTTTCTCCAAAAGCTCTGCGACCTCGACACAAGCAAGCGCATCGACGACCTGATCTGGAAGGAGTTCTCGGGCAGCATCCGAACACTGCTCGACAACCCTTACGTTTTTCACTTGTTTTGGGAGTTCCAGCGTGGCCGAATAGGTGAAGCTGAATGGAAGGACCGGTTCGCCAGCGCGAAGAAGTCGGCACAGTCCGCGCTGGCCAGCGGTAATACACCCGCGCTGCTGTCAGTCATGTTCAATCGCCTCTACACGCTACGCAATCAACTGATGCACGGTGGGGCAACATGGGGTGGCAAAGTCAATCGAGACCAACTTCGCGATTGCACCCGGCTGCTGGGAAAGTTGGTCCCTGTGATTATTGCGGTGATGATGGACAATCCGAACACGCTGTGGGGCGACGCTCTGTATCCTGTTATCGAGCAAGATTCCTGATTAGAATTTCGGGGCATCCCTCGTTTCGACCGAGAACTGATGGGTCGCACTGAGCAATTTTTAATGCAGGCATCTCCAACATTTTGGTTGTGGTTCGCATTCAATTGAAATCTACATGCGAAGTTTGCGAAGAGTTTTTTACTCGTTGAAGATCAACAGCTTGCACAGCGATCATTCTTCGCAAGCGATGCGAAGCAGGCGAAGTATTTGCAGCTCTTGACGAAGGTACAGGAGCTATTTTTCTAAGCTGAAAGTGGCCGCAAAACTGACAACGAGTAGATGTTGGTTTGAGGGCCACGAGCCCCTCGGGCACGCGGTTGAGTCTTGACGGTGATTTGAGGTGGCGAGGCCAACAGCAGCCTTTCAATAGCTGCGTCAATGATGGCTTTCGAGGCATGCCCTTGAAAACACTCGCTGGTGATTTGCCATCGGGTGGATTGCCCCTTGAGGCGCAAAAATTCGACAATCTTCTTGACCGCTGCGTTGGTTCGAACCGTGTCCGCCGCGTCAGTGGCTTTGAGGAACACGAATTTTGCTGACTCGACGCCATGGCGAATCCAGCCCATGGCGGCCTGGATGTGTTGGACATCAATCCGTGTTTGCAAGTCGCAGAGGGCAAAAATCATGGCCAGCCGCAGCAACATCGGCGCACGACGCTCCAATAGCGCGGTGACATGTTCGCCAGCGCTGTCGTCAATCAGTTCACCTCGATAGAGCTGGGAGTAAATGCTTTGTGCCTGTGCTGTCAGGCTTACTGGCAAGTGGTCCCGCTCATTGACTCGCTCAGCCTGGACCAATTCCAGAATGCTGAGAATTCTGGCGGCCAGGTCATCTACCGTTTCCTGAGGAGTTGCTTGTGGAAACGGCACAATCCTTTCCCGCTCCGCCCAAATCATCAGGAATCTGTTGGCAAAGCCGTTCGTCAATTCACGCGCGCGCATTAATGACAAAAGTTCGCTGGGCGATATGGCTCCGCTCAAACACAGGTGGGGGTGACTCGCATACAGGCGGTTCGATTTCGTTGCAGGTTTCAGGCTGACGCCGTCCCAGCAGTCGCGCAGGGCTGCCGACAGGGTGTTGCCCTCACGTCGTCCCTGATGCAAAACATTGGCAAATTCCGATTCGACAACCCACAGCCGTTTATCTTGAATCGCCGGAACTTCCAGCTTGCCATTTTTGTAGCCGTCATGAAATAGTGAAACTAAACCTTCACGGCTTGACAAACCACCTCGGTGAATAGGGGGTGCTGCCGATTCCCGCAGTTGGCGCAGCGCTGTGTCCAGGCGGTTGACCAGTGAGACGGCATCGCCTTTTCGGCCCCGACCAGACCTGCCAATGTGGAGTATGTAGAGCCGAGCGTGATGCCAGGTGTTGCCAATTGGCAGGTAGGGACCACGGCCGATGGCGCAGGACAAGTACGCCATGAAATTGGCCGCTATCGCATAGGGATTGGCTTCAGTTCCTACACTTCCTGCCCTGGCCACGTCACCAACCAGCCCGTACAGGCAGGCTGGATCGGGCTGCGGTGCGTTGCGATGGGTGTCTGGCGAGTCGTCTTCGGACTGCTCGTCAACTGGCTGGACGATTACGTCGCCATTCAGCGCCCGATTGGTCGGTGGATGCAAAAAGTGGTGGCCTGGCATTCATCTACGCATCGAGTGTCTCGGATTCCACGATGGCCTTGAGTTCCGTCAGAATCTCCGGGTGGTGCATTTGCAAGTAGCGGTTGACCTCAACGTTTTCCAGCAATTTGGACAGGTATTTGCTGGCGAGAAACAAGTTGAGTACGTCCTGGCTAAAGTTTTGCTCTACGAGTTTGTACTGCTCCTGCAGGCTTACCATCTCACGTTCCATGTTGGCCATTTGCGCGGGACTCACGCCCGCGACCTTTTTGGGTTTGCCTGGGTCGACCAACTGCGAGGCTGGCGTTGCAGCAAAAAGCGCATTTGCATATGCCAAGGTGACACAGTTGGCGTCCACCATCAACTCGACGCACTCGACCTGACGCATCGGCTTCAATTTTTTCAAAATTGTGCCCAGGTCCGATGCAAATTGCTGATCTTTCAGTAGCGCGGCGGCTTCTGGGCAGATGCCGTCCAGCAAATTGAGTTTCCGGGTGATGGTGGATACGTCAAGGTCCAGCGCATCGGCCAGACGTTGTGCAGTAACCCCTTTTTCCACAGCCCTGCATAACATCACGTGTTCTTGAATGGATGACAAGCGGTTGATGCGCGTGTTGTACGTGTAGCTTTCGTCATCCGTGGATTCCAGGCATGGTGCTTCAGCGCGCTCCAGTGTTCTGAGTGCAAGTAAGCGCAGATGGCCGTCGATCAGTACTCGGTGACCGGTCTTTTTGTCCGCTGGCCCGACAGTCAGCGGCTCGATCAAGCCGACTGCTTTTATGGAGGCTTGAATCTGCAGGAACTTTCTCGTGGTCAATATGACGGCCTGCGCCTTGCGTGACGGCAGAATCAAGTCCAGGGGAATGGACAGTGGATCAGGCAAAAACGCGAGCGATAGCTGGGCCATGTCAGGCTCCTTTAGGCCAAACACGCTCGGCCAGATATGTAGGCAACGTGTCCAGACCTTCCGCCCGAAGCAGGTTGGTAAAGTTTTCATTGATCAGGAGCTGTCCCAATGCGCCAATCACAAAAAGAAGGCGTTGCTGTGCTGCGCCTGCCTTTTTAACCATCAGTTTTTGCCGCTCAACTTCCTTCTGATAAGTCCGGACCAGGCTTGAGGCGGTGATGTCAACGGCCACGCGTGGCGTACCCCGTCCCAGAGTCCGCCCAAACGTCTGACGTTTCTCGATCACACGACGGGCCTGCAGCAGTTGTTTTCCGCGCAGCTGGCCAGATTCGTATGCTTCCTGAAGTGCCGCTTGCACCGCCTCATTGCTGTTTCCAGCGCCAACAATTGCCAGCGCGGCATTCAGCGGTATGCGGCCACTTTCAACGGCCACCATTAGACGTTCCTCGCCATTTTTGATGAGCAGCATGATCCCTTGAACGTACTCGACGCTCAGGCCAGTCTTCTTGGCGATGGTCTTTTTGTCATAACCCTTGGCCACCAGTTGCTGGATGCCAGCCAGCAGTTCCAGTGGGCTGGATTTGCGGCGGGCAATGTTCTCCACCATGCTCATGATGAAGGCGTCTTCCTCGCTGACATCGACCACGAGAGCCGCAATGGTGGTTTCGCCCAAAGCCATGAATGCTTTGAGCCTGCCCTCTCCACAGACGAGTAGGTACTTTTCACCGCCGTCGTCAGCTGGGCGAGGAGTCACGGTGATCGGCTTTTTGAGGCCTACCGATTTGATGTTCTCAACGATCTGATCGAAAACCGCCTTGTTGCGGTCACGAGGGTTGAGCACCTCGATGCGGTCGATCGGAATCATGCGCAAATCGCCAACTGACTGCTTTTTGGTCATGACGCTCTCCGTATGCGGGTGCGCTGAGCCATGCCGTAGAAATATTCTAGGGTGTCAAAGCGGTAGCTTTCAATTTCGATGGCGTTGCGATCAGCAAGACTGATGCGGGGGAGCCCAAAATCCAAACGCGGCAGGAGGTAGTAATCCAGCGGCGCGTCGTTGGTTTGGTTAAGACGCACCGCCACTGTGATGTCTGGGGTCAGACTGGTGTCGAAGCGAACCTTCCATCGATTGCGCCCGCTGTCATGGGTTTGGCAGCGTGCCAACACCAGCGAAACCGTGAATTCCCTGTTGACCAGCAGAAGATCGGTTGCGGGATCGCGCTGAATGGTGCCGCCCAGATCACCAATAGACTTTTCTGTCTGTGCAACGATTTGCGGGTGGAGGCGCCTCAGAAACTGGTTTGCCTCCAGATACCGGTAGTCCCGATCGGGCGTAAATCCAACCTCTTGGTAGGCGCGGATGAGGCTGCCAAATCTGTGGATGTAGGCCGATGCGGAAGGCATCCCTTCGGTCTCGTCAATGATCAGCCCAGACAGAAACCCTCGGTCGTGGTACAGCGAACGCAGTCGCTCAATCAGTTCGACGTTGGAGAACCGGTACGACCGGGCCCGAATGATGCCTTGGGCCACATAGAACATTTCCGGCGGCACTATGGCCTTAAACGCACCTTCTTTTTTGATCCACATGTCCGGGGTGTTTTCCACCCGGAGCTTTTTCAGCTTGAACGACCGACGGTTGTAGATGTTGTTGCCAATGTACTTTTCGTTGCTCAGTACCTCTCGGACAGTGGCACGGGTCCAGGACCGACCAAGATCTGTGTGGATGCCTTGCTGATTGAGACGGAACGCGATTTCTGACTCAGTCAGAGCGTCATCCGTGAACCATCGGTAGATCTGGAGCACAACTTCCACTTCGTCATCTGGCCCGGGCATCAAGATCACCCGGTCTGTCTGGAGGCTTTTGTGCTCACCGCGAGCAAGTTCCGACTTGACGGATCCGGTCTGGTCTAGGAGCGTGCGACGCAGTCCGTATCCGGCCGGGCCACCTTGGCGATATCCCAATTCGATCAGTCGACATTGTCCGGCGAACACCTTTGCCGACAGTTCCCGGCTGTATTCACCAGCCATTGCGCGTTTGACACCCTTTACGATAGTGGCCACCGGCGAGCCGTCGTTTTCAAACTGCTCAGCAACGTAGGCAACTTGGATGTTTTTGCGCTTGCAGATGTACTCGTAATAGGCTGATTCATCGGCGTCTTGGAAGCGCCCCCAGCGGCTGACGTCATAGACAAGGATAATCTGAAAATTTGCAGCGCCCGATTCCACATCCTTGATCAATTGCTGCAGCGCCAGTCGCCCTCCAATGTTCAGGCCACTTTTGCCTGCATCGGCATAGGTCTTTACGATTTGGATGCCACGGTGCGACGCATATTCGCGGATCTTGTCGGCTTGGTTCTCGGTGGAGTACTGCTGGTGTTCGGTCGACATCCGAACGTACTCGGCCGCCCGGAATTGGGCGGGCGGGTCCAACCCTTCATCTTTTGATTCTTCTGTGGACATGACGCTGATCGTGTGGAGTTCATTTGGTGGGGACGTTAATGGCTGGTCGGTCATTTGGCTATCACGTCCTATCTTTGCAAGCGTCTGTTTTGCAGGGACAGTCGCCGCACACTGGAGAAATCTCCACAATCCACGCGTCCATCTTTGCAGATTGGCTCAGTGGAACAGGCCGGATTCGGTAGATCCCAGCGGGAAAGCCACTTATCAAAATTGACATGTCCGTCTTCGAGAGTTCAAATCTCTGGGCGCCATTGGGCTTGGCGCGTTGCTGATCGCGGTTTCGATCCGCGTATTGCTGGTTCTTGGCCCTGTAGTTGCTTGAGTAGTCCGGATTGCGTTCTCGCCAGGCTCGCTGTGCGTCCTGCCGGTTTTCGCGGTAAAAGCGGTCGTCCTGCAGCTTTTTGCGTTGCCAGGCTTGGCGTCGTTCCCGTTGGCAGGCTGGGGATGAGCAGTAGGTTTGGTTTTGGACCTGTGGGCGGGGTTGAAAGACTTCGCCGCAGCAGGGGCAGATTTTGGGCTCCATTGGCGTTCTCCATAAAAAATCTGTATGGGAACGCCGGGCTCCATGCCTTTTGGGGTTCTGTGCATCGCTCCTAGAGGTTTGGTGATCGATTCGGCTGTTTAACGGAGCGACTCGCATGTTGCGGTTGAATTTCAAGGTGGGAGCTCATGGCAATCCTTGATCTTCGAGAGGCTGGCCGCACTTATCTCTTATGATGCTTCGTTGACCCTAAAATCAATCACACCAGACAAACCAACAAATTAGACGAAAAGTGGACAGCACTCGCATTCAACCTGTCGGAGGAGATCACGCAATCGAGGTCATGGCGATTGGGGTTGAATGGGGTATGCCGCACCTTGACGATGCTCAATTCGCGTCACTTCAGGCTGTGTATGAAGCCAACGCCGAAATCAAAGGGTTTTTTCCGACGCTTGCTCCAGTTCAGGCGTTTCTGATTCAAAACCAAATTGGTGTTCCTGGCCCGGATGGGGCCGTGCAATTTGAGCCTAAGAACTTTACTCCCCCTCAATTCACTGCTCGAAACGGTGGATTTGACTTGCAGCGGTTTGACAGCACCGGAAAAGTGATCTGGGTTGCCTCTGTTAGGCCTGAATTCATTTCCGTTAACTGCACAGCGTATGACCGCTGGAAGAACGTCAAACCACAAGCACTGGCAATTTTGCAACCGTTGGTGGAAGCGGCGATGCTTAGTGGGGCCACGATCAATGCGATTGGCTTACAGTACCAGGACGCGTTCCGATTGCTCGATGGAACTTCTCCAGGAGTCACAGGGCAGCTTTTCCGCAAGAACAGCAAATTTCTCCCTATGCACCTCTTTGAGCAGCCTTCTTTTTGGCATTGTCATCAGGGCTGGTTCTCGAAGGCTCCGGATGAGCGACGCATATTGAATAATGTTGCGACGGAGGTTGCTGAAGTCAATGGGACGCATTTTGCCCGGATAGGTGGGCAGCACCGAATGTTTGCCACTTTGGCAGATGGGCTGACTCCTAAGCCGGTCGCATCAGGTGAGATTGACCAGATCCTGCAATGCTTGCATGATGAAAACATAACTGTAATAAATGGGATCCTCAGCGATGGAGCGCTTAAATCCATTGGCTGTACGGTGGGAGGCACATGATCGGTAATTCGGCTCTGTCTAGTAGTCCAGCGTTTTCAAATATCATGGGTATGACTGGTGGGCAATTGACGGCTACACAGTCGACGGTGTATGTCGTCAGCGAATATTTTGTTTCGACTAAGAAGCCGGCGGCGAAGTCTGATGTCGATTACTTGAAATCACCGCTGGAGCAAATTCGTGCTCAGCTAAATGCATGGTTGAGCCGATTTGGCAGTCAGACACGCGTCGAGACCGAAGATGCAACCCTGTTGGTCGCCCCACCTAAGCAGATACCGCAAGAGTACTTCGACTCTTATGAGCCCGTATTCAAGACTGTAACGCTCTACCGAGCACGAGTAAGCAAATGGAATGATGATGCGTCCGAAGTACCTTCGGACGAGCAAAAAAATGCTGCTCTATTAGGTCTTGCAAATTTAGTGCTGGCACTTCTACCAGCACCTTCGCCAATGCTTCTTGAAGATGGGACGATCGGCGCCTTCTGGCGTCGTGGCCAATGCTACGCCAGTATTGACTTTGAGGTTGATGGCGAGCACAGCTGGGCGGGGACTGATGGCACGAAGTTTCATTCCGGAACTTGGAAAGTGCCTGGACAAATACCCCCAGACCTCATTAGCGAATTGCTGTCGATAAACCACTAAGGCTATCGATGAGCTTTTTCTATTACGACACTCAGTCGAAGCTGCAGCGCGTAGAACAGCTTGTTGCGAAAGACAAGGATGGCACGAAACAGACGGAAAAAGTGTCCGAGTGTTCACCCGGACCGGTGGCGGACGAGGAAATCCTGGCCCGGAGTCTTGAATACCCAAACAAGTTCACCGACGAAGGGGGATTGAGCGATATCTTGTTCCAAGATGCATTTACGCACGGTGCATCGGCTCAGCGTCTCCCGGGGGGGTGGGACATTCATTCTTCCGACGTGCACAGCCGCTTCGAATTTCGAGCTAAGAGTCGTCGCGAGGGGACCGACGGTCGGGCTCCCGATCCCGAGAACCTATACATCGGTGCATTCCATATGAGTGCAGCTGAACTCCGGGCATGCAAGCTTGACAGCGATAAAGCATCAAGGGTTCGTATTTACGACGCCGGTGAAGCTGCAGATCAACTGCATGCTGAAATTGTCGTTGATGCCACAGGATTGTCTAGGCCTCAACGGAAAGAAATGCGGGTGCGCCTCATGGTTCTGGCGCAGCGGCGCGGACTGTTTGTGTCGCCACACTTGCCAGCGGAAGATTTTGGCCGCGCCGAAAGGTCACAGTGTGAAATGCACTTGCCGCCAGTGCATGAGTCAATTCGTTACAGTGGCCAATCCTCAGCAACCTAGGATTTCAGGATTTTTGCGTAAACGAATCGCGCGTCTTGAGAAATTGAAACTCCGCAACCCTTGGAAGGGTAGATTTGAACCGTGGTCCGCAGTCCACCACCATTACCCTCCGGTAAGCTGTTCACGTCAACGCCGGATTGGTCATTCACTCTGGACGAAGATAAATTTTCACTCCGGGCATTGGGTCGAAGTCCTTTGAGTGGCGGTGTTCTGGATACCGACGGACTTCAGATCGCGCCAGGCGTGATGTGGTCACGGTCGCCAGAATATGCATCATACCGGTGCGCTCCAAAATTTCCCGCGAATACGCCTGTGAAAACGGCTAATACTTTCCACAACTGATTCCCACTTTTCCAAGCGCATTCACCACCGCTGCTTGACAAGTGATTTCATCACTACCTGATGTTGAGTGTTTGAACGTGTCCGCAATACCGGGACACTTACCCGTGAGTTTCTTAACAACACCAACTTTATTTCGGATTTCGGATAGAAGCTCAGTTAACCATTTTTCAAGCGATTGAGCTTGATCAAGAATAAAGACGAGCCCCTTGAATGATTCTTCCGAAGTTTCATCGTCCTCTTGCTTTCGACGTGAACGCCGTTGTACTTCAACTATATAAACAGTTTTTAAGCCAACCTGAAATCTTGCCACCAAAACACCACGTGGCACTTTCTTGGCAACGTCAAAATAAAGCCAGTTGCGGGTCTTGGTATTAACTTCGTCGTCATCCTCGAATGGGGTTAATGCAATAAGTTTAAACTCTGGGCCGGGACAGAACCCCGTCTCAAAAGTAAACCAGTCAACATACCGAATCATCGTGGGGTATTGCCTCTGCAAATACAACATGGCATTCCACATGTCACGCAACATGCCGTGTGACTCCATCACCTGCTTTGCATAAATTGAAGCTTGACCGACACCTTTCCCACTGCCATAGGGATCGCCACCAGAAACAACCGATGGGGGCGTACCACCACTGGTGCCACCCTGCCCACCGCCAGTTTTTTGAGGGTCGCGCCTGACATCAAACACTGCCCTACGTTTGCCAACGACTTCAAAGTCAGTATCAATAATTTCCGTTGAGCCCAAACCATGATCCGGCTCTTCACTGCCCGTCAGGTCAACAATGCCCGGTGATTTGGTAAACCTACGGACATGACCACCTATCTGGTCGTCACCACCTTGACCTTCAATACCGAAGCCATCAAATTCTTTCAGGTCTTCCCTGTCCCTCTGGATCAAAGCACCCTCTGGATCGCTGCATCCGACAATTTGTAGCGCAAGAAAGGATCCATCATCGAGCCGAATTCCTTTGACTTTCAGTTTTGCCTTGCCTTGATGCCAGGGTTGAATTTTTAGAAAAATTTCAGGCGAATACCTTGCATCGTGGTTCGACTCAATTTGGCTGTAGATTTCTCTCAAGACTCGCTCTGTGTAAGGTTCATACTTGGCGTGCGCAAGCAATACCACGTCGTCCAAGACCAAACGTTTTCTCAACTTGACCTTCCATTTGCCATCTTCCTCGGGCTCATCCAGTTCAGCATAAAGTTTGCTTAAGTGTGGCTCGTTTGAGCCATGCCATGGATACGTTGCAAGCACGCGTTTAATTTCTGCTGATCGACCGTAGCAACGGTAGAAAAATTCGAGACAGGGAACGATCAATCTGCGTCCACCATTCACGCCGAATTCAAGAAAATGGTTTTTATCGCGTGGGTAATGAAGTGGATAACTTTCCCAGACGTAGGGTGGGTCAGCTACTTGTTGAAAAGAAGTGTGCCTCCATCCACTTTCTGAAAAATTTACGTTAAATTCAGCATCCTCAAAAACTGCCTGAGAGCGGAAGAATCCGTTCCTCCAAACACTGCCAATTCTCAGCAGGCCTAACGATGTGATTGGCGCTTTTTTGTACACAATGTGGTCGGACAGGCCGTTTGGAAAAACTTTCCGAAAAGCAACCCGAACATTGGGCTGAGATTCAGCTTTGCTATTTTTGGAGATGTGGGTGTGAAGCCAAACGATCAGTGTGTCTGGATCATCGCCAAAAACATCTTTAAGACTGATTTGCTTAGCAACGGGTAAGAATTTGAAGTTGACCGGCAAAGAAATAGCAACTCCCAAACAACGGCATAGGGGGCAGCCATTATCGGCTGCGCGCCTGCCACACCACCCGGCATGCGGGTCCGCACCAGGCGGTTTCGAGAGTTTGAGGTCATGAGAGTCGAGGCAACCCCAGCCCACAGATCGCCGCAGACCATCACCCGCTCGCCCGCTTTCCTGCTGCCCACATAGACGTTGCAGTCATTCGCGTAGCGCGCAAAGCTGTAACCCCGCGCCTCCAACACCTTGTGCGCCCAAGCTGGGCGCACGAAAAAAAGCGCCACCCAAGCAAGGGTGGCGAAGATTTTGTAAATATCTGGGTCAAATCGTCGCACTCATTTAGAAAATGTCGCAGCGATTTCGAAAAGTCACACCCCCCACCCACCAAGGCCACCGCACTGGCCGAGTGATGGGGTGCACAGGTGGGACGCTGACCCCATTGCTCCAGGCTAAAGTGCCCGTTCAGGGAGTGAATCGCCGCGCTCTGCAAGGCCTCGGAATTGCTCATTTCGGGGAGCAGCCCGGCAAAGCGTTGGGCCAACATCGACTTGCCAGAGCCGGGTGGGCCGACCAGCAACAGACTGTGTCCACCTGCCGCCGCAATCTCCAGTGCACGCTTGGCACCCGCCTGGCCCTTGACGTCGGCCATATCCGGCAGCATTGCGCGCGTGGTGGGAGCGCTCGGTTCCATGCGACACCATCCATTCTCCGCGTGTTGCGGATCGGCCAATTCCACGCCGGCCGGCAGGAACTGGCGCACCACATCCAGCAGATGCCGGGCACAGTAAATGTGGGCCCCAGCGACCAAAGAAGCCTCATCGGCGCTGCCCGGCGGCAGCACCAGCCGGACAGGTGCTGCCGCATCCAGGGTAGTCAGCGCCATGGCCAGCGCGCCGCGCACCGGACGCAATTCCCCTGAAAGGGACAGCTCGCCGGCAAATTCATAACCCTCTAGGCGCTGTGCATCCATTTGCCCGCTGGCCGCCAGAATGCCCAAGGCGATGGCCAAATCCAGCCGCCCGGAATCCTTGGGCAGATCGGCCGGGGCCAAATTGACGGTGATGCGTTTGTTGGAGGGGAACTCGAGGCCGGAATTTTGGATGGCGCAGCGCACGCGTTCTCGTGCCTCTTTCACCTCCACATCTGCCAGCCCGACCAAGGTAAAGCTCGGCAGACCATTGGCAAGATGCACTTCCACCGTGACCTTGGCAGCTTCCAGACCAAGCAGAGCGCGACTCTGCACCAAAGATAGGCTCATTGAAAGAAATCCCAAAACGGTGCGCATTTTTTTGCGTGCGCATCTTGTTATTGCACCAACAAAGTGCTGACAAAAGTCTCGTACAACTAAGTAACGTATGAATCGTGTTTTGGTGCACAAGGAGCGGATTTGTCAGGTCGCAACATCTTGGCACGGACCCTGCTTAACAGGCTTATCTCCTGATTTTTGGAGAAGCCGGCGATTCCAGGCCGGTGTCTGCAACCCCTGTTATCTAGCTGAGGTGAATACATGAAACTCGTGACGGCCATTATCAAACCGTTCAAGCTCGATGAGGTGCGAGAAGCCTTGTCCGGCATTGGTGTGCAAGGCATTACTGTGACCGAAGTCAAAGGCTTTGGGCGCCAAAAAGGCCACACGGAGCTCTATCGCGGAGCCGAATACGTGGTGGACTTTTTGCCCAAGGTAAAGATCGAAGCCGCCATTGACGACGCTCTGGTTGAGCAGGTCATCGAAGCCATCGAAGGCGCCGCACGCACCGGCAAGATCGGCGACGGCAAGATCTTCGTGTACGACGTCGAGCAAGTCGTACGCATCCGTACCGGTGAAACCGGCAAGGAAGCGCTGTAAGGCGCCACAAATAAAACATAAAGGAACGGAATCATGAAAAAACTGCTTGTTTCTCTGGCCTTGGGGCTCGGTCTGCTGACCGCAGCTACCTTTGCGCCGGCCCAAACCGCCGCCCCGGCTGCTGCTGCCACCGAAGCCAAGGCCGAAGCGCCCGCTGCTGCTGCTTCCGCAGCTCCCGCTGCAGCAGTCGCTGCTGCACCGGCTGCCGATGCATCGGCCCCCGCCGCACCAGTGCCCAACAAGGGCGACACCTCCTGGATGATGGTCTCCACGCTGCTGGTGATCATGATGGCGGTTCCCGGCCTGGCGCTGTTCTACGGCGGCCTGGTGCGCAGCAAGAACATGCTGTCCATCCTGATGCAGGTGATGGTGACGTTCTCGCTGATCGTCGTGCTGTGGTTTATCTACGGTTACAGCCTGGCATTCACCGAAGGCAACCAGTACATTGGTGGTCTGGATCGCCTGTTCATGAAGGGTATTTGGGACAACGCCGCTGGCACCTTTGCCAACGCCGCCACCTTCAGCAAGGGTGTATATATCCCTGAAATTGTCTATGCCGCGTTCCAGGCTACCTTTGCGGCCATTACCTGCACGCTGATCGTTGGTTCGTTCGCCGAGCGTGTCAAGTTCTCCGCCGTGCTGGCCTTCATGGTTCTGTGGTTCACCTTCAGCTACCTGCCAATCGCACACATGGTCTGGTTCTGGGCCGGCCCTGACGCTTACGTCAGCAAAGACGTGGTTGACAAGGTCAACGCCACCGCTGGCATGATGTGGCAATGGGGTGCGCTGGACTTCGCCGGCGGTACCGTGGTGCACATCAACGCGGCTGTCGCCGGTCTGGTGGGTGCTTACTTCATCGGCAAACGCGTCGGTTACGGCAAAGAATCCATGGCTCCTCATAGCTTGACACTGACCATGGTGGGCGCTGCGCTGCTGTGGGTGGGCTGGTTCGGTTTCAACGCTGGCTCCGCTCTGGAAGCCAACGGTTTCGCTGCTCTGTCCTTCATCAACACCTTCGGCGCCACTGCCGCTGCTGTGCTGACCTGGTCCATCGGTGAAGCCATGCACAAGGGCAAGGCCTCCATGCTGGGTGCTGCCTCCGGCGCCGTGGCTGGTCTGGTTGCCATTACCCCCGCTTGCGGCAACGTCGGCATCGGCGGCGCGCTGATCATTGGTCTGCTGTCCGGTTTTGCCGGCCTGTGGGGCGTGACCGGTCTGAAGAAGCTGCTGGGCGCTGACGACACACTCGATGTGTTCGGCGTGCACGGTGTCTGCGGCATCTTGGGTGCCATCCTGACCGGCGTGTTCAACTCGCCTTCCCTGGGTGGCCCTGGCTACGTGGCTGACTGGGTGACAGCTACCGGCATCACCGCCGCCGACTACTCCATCAGCGCCCAGGTCTGGATCCAGACCAAGGCTGTGCTGACCACGGTGGTCTGGTCCGGTGTGGTCTCCTTCATCGCCTACTTCATCGTTGACAAGACCATCGGTCTGCGTGTTAGCGAAGAAGACGAGCGCGAAGGCCTGGACATTACGTCTCACGGCGAGTCTGCCTACGGCCGTTAAGCTCTAAACTCCCTAGTCGCCAGCCAGTCTGGCGGCCGAGCCCGGCGCGACTTTGGTAACCCCAAAGTTGCGCCGGGCTTTTATTTTGGGAGATCGGCGTTGCACAATGCTCCAGCGCGGCCATACGAGGCACTGCGCAAAACCTCATTTTTGTGCCCACGCCTATGACCTCCCCCATTTCTCTCTTGAGCGGCGCCCTGCGTTGCGAACTGCGTCCCGACCTGGGCGGCTGCATCGCCGGTCTGTGGTGGGGCGAGCATCAGGTGTTGCGCTCCACACCGGCGGCGCAACTGCAGGATGTGCGCGTGTCCGCCAGCTATCCGCTCATTCCCTATTCCAACCGCATCGGCTGGCGCAAGCTGCACTGGGCCGGGAAGGAATATGCGTTGCCACAAAATTTTGAGCCTGAACCTCACACGATCCATGGCGTGGGCTGGGAGCGCGCCTGGTTGGTGGAAGAATCCAGTGCTTCACGGGCGGTACTGAGCTATTGCCATGCCGCCGACGCTTCCTGGCCTTTTGCCTTTGACAGCAGTCAGTCCTTCGCGCTCACTGGCGATGCGTTGGAATTGCAGCTGTCCATCACCAATCGTGCCGATATTGCCGCGCCGGTCGGTCTGGGCTGGCATCCTTACTTTGCCAAGAGTGCGAACACCCGTATTCAGTTTGAGTCACAGGGCCGCTGGGAGATGGATGCGGACAAGCTGCCTGTCCAGCGCCTGGACAACCCCGGCCTGGATACCGATTGCAGCCGACTCGATGTGGACCACTGCTTTGACGGCTGGAATGGCAGGCTGCAACTTAGCGAGGGTGTGCTGCGCATGAGCGTGACTTCTGACCTGAACTGTCTGGTGGTGTTCACCACGCCGGGGCGCGACAGCATCGCCATCGAGCCGGTCAGCCATGTCAACAACCCGCTGGCGCTGGCGCAACAGACCGGTGTGACGTCCGAAGCCCTGGGCCTGCGCGTACTGCAGCCGGGTGAAACCTTCACCGCCACCATGCGCATCCAGTTGGAGCCCTTGGTATGAGCAGCACGACGCAATGGCACAAGCTGGGATTTGACCATTACGAGCTGGGGGAATCCCCTTTCTGGCACCCGCAGGAGCAAAGGCTGTACTGGGTCGACATTCCCGGAAAAAAGCTCTTGCGAGCTCTTGTTTCCGATGGCGTGGTCGAGGCCTGGGACATGCCCAGCGAGCCGGGCTGCATTGCCCCGGCGGCGTCTGGTGGACTGGTAATCGCCCTGCGCGACGGCGTGTTTCGCGCCCGCGTTTGGGGTGCTGCACTGGAGCGGATCACTACCCTGCCTTATGACACCGCGTCGGTGCGCGCCAATGACGGCAAGTGCGACGCCCTTGGGCGCTTCTGGGTCGGCACCATAGACGAGCCCAAGGCCAGTCGCGCCGCCGAACTGTTCTCCATAGACTGCCGCAACGGCACGCCTTTGGTGCAGCGCCAGGCTGGGGATGCACTCACCGCCAACGGCCTGGCCTGGAGCCCGCAGGGCGACACCCTGTATTGGGCCGACACGCCCCAGCATGTGCTGCATGCCTGGGACTTTGACCTGGCCGCAAACACGCTGACAGGGCATCGCGAACATTTGCAATTTCCACCCAAACCTGCTGGCTGGACCTGGGAAGACCGCAGCTACCGGGGTCGCCCGGATGGCGCTGCCGTGGATGTGCTGGGCAACTACTGGGTTTCCATGTTCGAGGGTAGACGCGTCTGCTGCTTTGCCCCGAATGGCCGCTTGTTGCAGGAACTGGAAACCCCGGCCCAGTGTCCGACTATGCCCTGCTTAGGCGGCGAGGACCTCCAAACCCTGTACCTCACGACGGCACGCCACGGCCGCAGTGCGCCTGAGCTGGCGCAGTTTCCCGACTCCGGCGCGGTGTTCTTCACCCGCGTGGATAGGCCCGGGCTGCCGGTGAACTTCTTTGCGGACTAATTTTTTAACGCCGCCCCGTTCAAATAATTCACGCGCTGAACCGTAAGCAGCCCGTACCATGTGCGCCATGGCAAACATGGAATACGCTTTACGCAGCATCACCGACCGCATCGCTGCGGCTCGCGCCGACGCTAGGCCGCTGCGCCTGCGCGGTGGCGGCAGCAAGGATTTTTTAGGCGTCTCGCAGGGCGAGTTGCTGGACACGCGCGCACTGAATGGCGTCATCAGCTACGAGCCGACCGAGTTGGTGGTCACCGTGGGCGCTGGCACCCCGCTGTCAGAACTGGAAGCCCTGCTGGCCGAACAAGGCCAGTGCCTGGCGTTTGAGCCCCCGCATTTCGCTTGGTCCACGCTGGGCGCAGCTGCCGCCACCGTGGGTGGCATGGTTGCCTCCGGTCTGGCCGGGCCATCGCGTGCCAGCGTCGGCGGTGTGCGCGACTATGTGCTGGGCGCCAAACTCATCAACGGCCTGGGTCAGCATCTGACCTTTGGCGGCCAGGTCATGAAAAACGTGGCGGGCTATGACGTCTCGCGCCTGATGGTGGGCGCACGCGGCACGCTGGGCTTGCTGACCGAGGTATCGCTCAAGGTGCTGCCGGTGGCTCCGTCTGAGGCCACCCTGTGCTTTGCGCTGGAGCAGGAGGCTGCGCTGGAACATCTGCATCGCTGGGGTGGCGAGCCCTTGCCGCTCAACGCCAGCTGTTGGGTGATGGGTGATTCGGCCCCCGGAATTTCAGGCCAACCCACGCTGTATGTGCGCCTGCGTGGAGCCGTGGCTGCGGTGGAAGCGGCCTGCCAGAAGATGCTGGCTGAGGTGGCCGGCCAGCGCATGGAAAACGCCCAGTCCGCCCCAGACTGGGAACTGTGCCGCAACCAGCAACTGCCTTTCTTTACCACCCAAGCGCCGCAAGGCACGGTGCTGTGGCGCTTGAGCGTCCCGCAAACTGCAGCTGTGCTGCGCCTGCCATCCCATCCGCTGATCGAGTGGCATGGCGGACTGCGCTGGGTATGGGCCCCTCTGGCGGCGGGAGTCGATTTGCAAAACCTGGCACGCGAAGCGGGCGGCACCGCGACCCTGTTTGTAAACCCGGCGTTCACCACTGCCCAGGCCAACGCGACCCAAGCCCTGCGCAGCGAAAGCCCCAGCCTGAACGCCATCAGCCAACGCCTCAAGGCCAGCTTCGACCCACAGGGCATCTTCAACCCCGGACTCGTTTCCTGATGCAAACCACTCTCGCACCCGAGTACCAAGGCACGCCCGACGGACTGGCAGCCGAAGCCATTCTGCGCAAGTGCGTGCATTGCGGCTTTTGCACCGCCACCTGCCCCACCTACCAACTGCTGGGCGATGAACTGGACGGTCCGCGCGGGCGCATCTATTTGATGAAGCAGGTGCTGGAAGGCGAGAAACCCACACGCGCCACGCAGCTGCACCTGGATCGATGCCTCACTTGCCGAAACTGCGAAAGCACCTGCCCTAGCGGCGTCGATTACGGCCATCTGGTGGACATTGGTCGCAAGCTGGTGGACGCCAAGGTGGAACGCCCGCTGGCTGAAAAAGCAGTTCGCTGGGCGCTCAAGGAAGGCCTGCCTTCGCCGCCGCTGTTTGCCCCGGCCATGAAGATCGGTCAGATGCTGCGCCCGCTGCTGCCCGCAGGCCTGCAAAACAAGGTGCCCGCCAAACAGGATGCCGGTGCCTGGCCGACGCAAAGCCACCCGCGCAAGGTGCTGATGCTGGCCGGTTGTGCCCAGCCCAGCATGAGCCCGAATATCGATGCCGCTACCGCTCGCGTACTGGACGCTGCAGGTATTCAGAGCCTGGTGGTGCCCAAGTCAGGCTGCTGCGGCGCCGTCAAATTCCATCTAAACGACCAGGATGGCGGCATGGCGCAGATGCGCGCCAATATCGATGCCTGGTGGCCCTTGATTGAACCGGGTAACAGCAGTGGGGTCGAAGCCCTGGTAATGAATGCCTCTGGCTGTGGAGTCACTGTCAAGGAATACGGTCACATCCTGCGGCATGACCCAGCCTACGCCGCCAAGGCGGCCAGGGTGAGCGAGTTGACCCGCGACTTGAGCGAGCTGCTGCCCGAACTGGTGCCTGCGCTGCGCGCCAAACTAAGCAACACGCCCAAGCCCGGCTTGGTGTTTCACCCGCCCTGCACGCTGCAACATGGTCAAAAACTGCGCGGCGGTGTCGAACAGCATCTGGCCCACCTGGGCTTTGCTGTGCGCCTGGCCGCCAACGAGTCGCACCTGTGTTGCGGCTCCGCCGGTACCTATTCGGTGCTGAATCCGGAGCTGTCTTACCAGCTGCGCGACCGCAAGCTGGGCAATCTGCAGCCCGCCGCCGATGAGGTCATCATCAGCGCCAATATCGGCTGCATCACCCACTTGCAAAGCGGCACCACTGCTGCGGTGCGGCATTGGGTGGAAGTTCTGGACGCGGCCTTGCAAGTCTGAATAAGAAAACCGTAATAGTGGGCGTGCAGAATCGCGCATTCCTTGATTCGCATCAAATGTCAGGCAAGGCCGACGCTCCATCCGTGCAGGGATCAAGGGCCTATTGCAGGATAATCCCCCAAAAGCTGCTTGGCCTGAGAGAGGCTGCAGCGGAATCTGCCCATGGGGGCTTGGTTTATTTTTACCTTGGCGCAAGATTTGACTTTTCACAACGAGCAAGGCACGGGCATTCGTGCCAAAGACCTCACCGTTCGCCGTGGCACGGAGGTTCTTTTCAAGGCCTTGAATTTTGAATTGCAAGCCGGGCAGTTGGTGTGGCTGCGCGGCTCCAACGGCAGCGGCAAGACCAGCCTGTTGCGGGTGATTGCCGGCCTGTCCCGCCCCGACGGCGGCCAGCTCAGCTGGAATGACCAGCCGCTGGTCAAGTCTGACGAGTTTCAATCCAAGCTGGTCTACATGGGTCACGCCAACGCCCTGAAAGATGATTTGACTGCGCTGGAAGCCCTGCAGTTTCTCACCACCATCCACGGCCGCCCCTGCGCACAAGACCGCATGGAAGCCGCCCTGCGCCGCATGGGGGTGTTCCACCGCCGCCGACTACCCGTGCGCATGCTCTCACAAGGCCAGCGTCGTCGCGTGGCCTTGGCGCGCCTGGCGTTGGAAGAAAAGCCCGGCTTTTGGGTGCTGGACGAACCCTTTGACGCGCTGGACGACGCCGGCCTGGCGCTGGTGCAGGAACTGTTCTGTGAAAACGCGCGACGTGGCGGCACGGTGCTGTTTACCAGCCATATCCGGGTCCAGCCTGAAGGCCTGCCGCTGGTAGAACTGATGCTGCAAGGGACGCGCGCCGCATGAGCGCCGTGTTCAAGCCAGTGCGCAGCACGGAGGTATTTTCATGTCTCCGATGATGGCCATCCTGTCTCGCGACCTGCGCCTGGCCAGTCGCCGCCCGGCCGAAGCGCTGCTGCCCGTGGTTTTCTTTGTCGTCGCCGCCAGCCTGTTTCCGCTGGGTGTGGGGCCTGAAGCCGCCACGCTCAAGCAGATTGCACCCGGCATTGTCTGGGTTTGCGCGCTGCTGTCCTCCATGTTGTCGCTCAACTCTATGTATGGCAGCGACTATGCTGACGGCTCGCTGGAGCAGATGCTGATCTCGCAGCTCTCTGGCATCGAGCTGGCAGCTGCCAAGGGTATTGCGCACTGGCTGATGACGGGCGTGCCGCTGCTGCTGGTGTCGCCGCTCTTGGGTCTGTTGTTCGGCCTGTCTTGGGAGTCCATCGGGCTCATGGCCTTTGGTCTGCTGCTGGGCACGCCTATTTTGAGCCTGATGGGCGGCATGGGCGCGGCACTCACGCTGGGGCTGCGCAATTCCGCCGTGCTGATTTTGCTGATCGTGCTGCCGCTGTGCATCCCGGTGCTGATTTTCGGTGCCGGTGCCGTCACGGCGGCGGAGTCCGGTTTGTCACCCGATGGCCATTTCTACCTGCTGGGTGCCATCTTTTTGCTATCCGCCCTGGGCGCCCCGGTGGCCACTGCCGCCGCCCTAAGAATCTCTGTATGAAAAAACTGCCAAGACTCTTTACCTTTGCCGCGCCCAAAAGCTTTTACCGACTGGCCAGCATCACGGTGCCGTGGCTGTACGGCATCGCTGCCGCGTTTGCCATCTGGGGCCTGTATGTCGGCTTTTTCGTGGCACCCGTAGACGCCACTCAGGGCAACTCGTATCGCATCATCTTTATCCATGTGCCTGCCGCCTGGATGTCCATGGTGCTGTATATGGCCATGGCCGGTTGGGCGGCGTTTGGCTGGGCGGCGAACGCGCGTCTGGCCTCGATGATGGCGCGCGCGATTGCTCCGACCGGTGCGGCCTTCACCTTTCTGGCCCTGTGGACCGGCGCCTTTTGGGGCAAGCCGACCTGGGGCGCCTGGTGGGTATGGGACGCGCGTTTGACGTCCGAGCTGATTCTGTTGTTCCTGTACCTGGGCTTTATGGCTCTCGTTGAAGCCATTGACGATGTGCGCCGCGCCGACCATGCCGGTGCCCTGCTGGCGATTGTGGGTGCCGTCAACGTGCCTATCATTTACTTCTCGGTGCGCTGGTGGAACACCCTGCACCAGGGCTCCAGCATCAGCATGACGGCGGCGCCCAAGATGGCGCACACCATGCTGCTGTCCATGTTATTGATGACGGTGGCCTTCTGGGCCTACGCCTTTGCGGTAGTGTTTATGCGCGCACGCGCCGTCGTGCTGGAGCGCGAAAGCGGTGCCGACTGGGTGCGGGCCTTGGTGGCCAAGAAGTAAGGGGATCGATATGGTCTGGAACAGTGCGAGTGATTTTTTTGCCATGGGTGGCTATGGCTTGTATGTGTGGGGTTCGTACGGGGTGACGGCGGCCTGGATGCTGCTGGAGCCCGTGCTGGCGGCACGTCGGCATGCTGCGGCGTTGCGGGCGGTGGCGGATATGGATGATGAACAAGGTTAAACAACATGAAAACGCGTCATAAACGGCTGGCCATTGCGGCCGGCGTGGTTCTGGTGATTGCGGCGGCTGCCGCGCTCATCCTGAATGCCTTCCAGAGCAATCTGGTTTTCTTTTTCTCGCCCTCGCAGATCGAGTCCAAAGAGGCGCCTGTCAACCGCACCTTCCGCTTGGGCGGTCTGGTGGTGGCCGGAAGCGTCAAGCGCACCGGTGTGGCCGTTGACTTTATGGTGACCGACACGGCCAAGAGCGTGCCGGTGCACTTTGAAGGCATACTGCCCGACCTGTTCAAGGAAGGCAAGGGCGTGGTGGCACAGGGCAAGCTGCAGGACGGCGTCTTTGTGGCCAAGGAAGTGCTGGCCAAACACGATGAAAACTACATGCCGCCAGAAGCGGCAGAAGCTCTGAAAAATGCGGCCAAGAGCAATGAGAAGACCGCTGCATCCATCGTTATGAGCAAATAAACATGATTCCTGAAATTGGACATTTTTCACTTTGGCTGGCCTTGGGCGTGGCCTTCGCACTCGGCGTGGTTCCGATGTGGGCCGCGGCACGCGGCCGCGCCGACTGGATGGCGATGGCGCGGCCCCTGAGCTATGTGCTGTTTGCCCTGGTCAGCTTCGCCTCGGCCTGTTTGATGGCGAGCTTCATACGCAGCGATTTTTCCGTGCTGTATGTGGCCTCCAACTCCAATACCCATTTGCCCTTGCAGTACCAGATTGCTGGTTTTTGGGGCGGCCATGAAGGTTCGCTCTTGCTGTGGGTGCAGATGCTGGTGATCTGGATGGTGGCCGTGTCCCTGTTCAGTCGCCATTTGCCGCGCGAGGTGCTGTCGCGCATCCTGGCCGTGATGGGTCTGGTCAGCGTCGGCTTTCTGCTGTTCATGCTGCTCACCTCCAATCCCTTTGATCGCCTGTTCCCGGTACCTGCCGATGGCCGCGACCTGAACCCGCTGCTGCAGGACCCCGGCATGGTGTTCCACCCGCCCACGCTCTACATGGGTTATGTCGGCTTTTGCGTGGCCTTTGCCTTCGCCATTGCCGCGCTGATTGGCGGCAACCTGGACGCCACCTGGGCGCGTTGGACTCGACCCTGGACGACGGTGGCCTGGATGTTTCTGACGGTGGGTATCGCCATGGGCAGCGCCTGGGCCTATTACGAACTGGGCTGGGGCGGTTGGTGGTTCTGGGACCCGGTGGAAAACGCCTCGCTCATGCCCTGGCTGCTGGGCACGGCGCTGATCCACTCGCTGGCCGTCACAGAAAAGCGTGGCAGCTTCAAGAACTGGACCGTGTTGCTGGCGATTTTGGCCTTTTCGTTCTCGCTCTTGGGCACCTTCCTGGTCCGCTCGGGCGTGCTGTCCTCGGTACACGCTTTTGCCACCGATCCGCGCCGCGGCCTGTTTATCCTGGCCTTTCTGACCATCGTCATCGGCTCCTCTTTCACGCTGTTTGCTTGGCGTGCGCCTACCGTCGGTCTGGGCGCCCGCTTTGCGCTGTTCTCCAAAGAGACCGCGCTCTTGGCCAACAACGTGCTGTTCATGGTTGCCGCTGCCGTGGTGCTGCTGGGCACGCTGTACCCGCTGCTGCTGGACGCCTTGGGCATGGGCAAGATCTCGGTCGGCCCGCCTTACTTTGACTCGGTTTTTCTGCCGCTGATGATTCCCACCATCTTCCTGATGGGCGTGGGCCCTATGGCGCGCTGGAAAGCAAGCTCGGTGCCCGATTTGGCCAGCCGCCTGAAGTGGGCCTTGGGTGCCACCGTGGTCTGCGCTGTTGTGAGCGGTTGGCTGCAAGGTGCCATCCACCTGTTGGCCACGGTCGGCCTGCTGATGGCCTTCTGGATTTTCAGCTCGGTGGCCACCGATCTGTGGGAGCGTGTGCGCCCCGAAGGAAAAGGGTTTACCGAAATCCGTCGCAAGGCCTTGCTCATTCCGCGTGCCTTGGTGGGCATGATGGTGGCCCACATTGGTGTGGCCATGTTCTGCCTGGGCGTCACCATGGTCAAGACCTATGAGGTGGAGAGCGACGTCAAGATGGCGGTGGGCGACAGCACCACGGTGCGCGGCTACTCCTTCGCCTTCAAGGGCGTGAAGGACATTCAGGGACCCAATTACGACGCCACCCGCGCCACCATCGAAATTTCACGCGACGGCAGCAAGATCACCGAGCTCAGCCCCGAGAAGCGCATTTACCGTGTGCAGCAGAACCCCATGACCGAGGCGGCCATTGCCCCCGGCATTACCCGGGATCTGTATGTGTCCATGGGTGAAGAGGTGGAGGGCGGCGCCTGGATCGTGCGCGTCTATGTGAAGCCCTTTATCGACTGGATCTGGGGCGGTTGCCTGGTGATGGCCTTTGGTGGTCTGCTGGCCGTAACCGACCGGCGTTATCGCCGCAAGACGGGGGTGGCAGTATGAGCCCCCACGTTCGTCACTGCGGAGAGCAATCATGAAATACCTGAAGTTCCTGTTGCCCCTGGCGATCTTTCTGGTGCTGGTGGGCTTTCTGATGCGGGGCCTGAGCCTGGACCCGCGCGAGGTGCCCTCTCCGCTCATCAATAAGCCGGCACCAGCCTTTGCGCTGGCCGGTTTGGAGAAGCCCGACACCACCTTCAAGCGCGACGATATGCTGGGCAAGGTTTGGCTGCTCAATGTGTTTGCCTCCTGGTGCGTGGCCTGCCGCGAAGAGCATCCGCTCTTGGTTGAGTTCTCGCGCATGAAAATGCTGCCGATTTACGGCCTGAACTACAAGGACGAGCGCATCGCCGGCATGAAGTGGTTGGCCAGCTTTGGCAATCCCTATGAGGCCTCGCTCTACGATCACGACGGTCGCGTCGGCATTGACTACGGCGTTTACGGTGTGCCGGAATCCTTCCTGATCGACGCCAAGGGTGTGATCCGCTACAAGCAGATCGGGCCCTTTACGCCCGAGTCAATCGAGACCAAACTGATCCCCCTGGTACAACAGTTGAAAAAGGAGGCCGGAATATGACCCCCACGCTCCGCGTTATCGCGGCATGGCTGGCCGCGCTATTTCTAGTGATTGGCCTGTCGGCGGCCAACGCCAACGAGGCGGCGCCCGCGGTGGCCGACCCGGTGCTGGAGGCCCGCATGTTGGCCATTACCGCTGAACTGCGCTGCCTGGTTTGCCAGAACCAGACCATTGCCGACTCGCACGCTGATCTGGCCATAGACCTGCGTCAGCAGGTGCGCGAACTGCTGCAAAAGGGCATGACCGATCAGCAGATTACCGACTATATGACCGAGCGCTATGGCGATTTTGTGCTGTACCGCCCACCTTTTAAGTCCACCACGGTATTGCTGTGGGTAGGCCCTGGTGTTTTGCTGGTGCTGGGCCTGCTGGGCCTGGTGCTGGTGCTGCGCCGGCGCAGCCGCATGCCCGAAGACCGCTTCGACGCCGAAGAACCTGAAGGCCCGCAGGACCAAGCTCCTGCAGCCTGAACCAAAAACGAGATTTGAAAAGATGAAGATTACGATTGACAGCCTGAAACAAAAGCTGGCCCAACTCACGCAGCTCAATGCCAGCGGCATCTTGCCAGACGCCAAATTTCAAGAAGACAAGGTGGCGCTGGAGCGCCAGATTCTGGATCTGGTGATGGCCGGTGCGCCGGTTCCTGCCGTAGGCAAGACAGTTGCGCCATCGGCTGCGGCCGCAGGCAAACCGACTGGTCTGATGCTGGCCGGTCTGACTGTCGCCATCATCGCTGTTGCGGGCGCCGGTTATCTGTGGAAGGGCATGCCAACGCAGGAGCAGGCCGAGCAGTCGCAGACGGCATCGGCCGATGGCCAACCGGCTCCGCATTCCACCACCTCCGAGCAAATCGTCGCCATGACCGAAAAGCTGGCCGAGCGTCTCAAGCAGAAGCCCGACGATGTGGAAGGCTGGTCCATGTTGGCGCGCTCGTACAGCGTGCTGGGCCGTCACGCCGACGCGCTCAAGGCGTATGAAAAAGCCTTGAGCCTGCGCAAGGACGATGCCACCTTGATCGTCGACTATGCCGACTCGCTGGCCGTCAACAACAATAGCAACCTGGAGGGCGAACCGATGAAGCTGGTGGAGCGTGCCCTCAAGATCGACCCCAAAAATCTCAAGGCCTTGTATCTGGCCGGCACCTATGCCTTCAACAAGAAAGACTATGCGGATGCGGTGAAGATCTGGGAAAAGCTGACCCAAATCGCCCCCCCAGGTAACGTGTTCTCGAAACAGGTGGAGTCGGCCATTGACGAGGCACGCAGTCTGGCCGGCCTGCCGCCCGCTGCCAAACCGCTAGATGCCGCACCGGCTGCAGCGGCCAGCGGCGCCTCGGTCAGCGGTACCGTCACGCTGTCGGCGGCACTGGCTAAACAGGCACAGCCCGAGGACACGGTGTTTGTGTTTGCCCGTGCCGTAGAAGGCTCGCGCATGCCCTTGGCGATTCTGCGCAAGCAGGTCAAAGACCTGCCGATCTCGTTTAACTTGAATGACAGCATGGCCATGTCGCCTGCGACGGCGCTATCCAGCCAGAGCAATGTGATTGTGGGCGCGCGCGTCAGCAAGAGCGGCAACGCCATGCCGCAGCCTGGCGACCTGTCCGGTCAGTCGGCAGCGGTGAGCGTTGGCAGTACCGACCTGAAGATTGAAATCAAGGACTCCGTAAAATAAATTTTTACGCGGCCAGGGCTTCTTCTATGTCTTTGGCCAGGCTCTGGGGCGTGTCGGTGGGGGCGTAGCGCTTGAGACGGCGCCGTCCTTGCCGACCAGAAACTTGGTGAAATTCCATTTGATGGACTTGCTACCCAAAAGGCCGCGCGCCTCCTCGCTCAGCCATTGGTAGAGCGGGTGAGCAGTTGCGCCGTTGACATCGATCTTGGACATCATCGCGAATGTGACGCCGTAATTCAGCTGGCAAAAATCGGCAATCTCGGCATTGCTGCCGCTGTCCTGGGCGCCAAACTGGTTGCAGGGGAAACCCAGCACCGTGAGGCCCTGGCCGCCAAATTGCTGATGCAAGGTTTCCAGTCCGGCGAATTGGGGGGTAAAACCGCAGGCACTGGCGGTATTGACGATCAGCAGCACCTGCCCCTTGAACTGGTCCAGTGGCAGCGTCTTACCGTCAATTTGCAAGGCTTCAAAGTCGTACAAAGTGGTCATTAAACTCTCCTAGTGATCAGCCATTCTTGCCCATGTGCCTGGCCCGTGCGTCGTCGACCGAAGTGGCCCCATTGTTGGCAACGTCTTTTTAAACCCTATTACAAAAAGGGTATTTCGTGAGTACAATGAGAATCATTCTCAAATAAAAGCGGTGTACTCCATGAAGAAACTGATCGCCATTTCCGTCTTGTCATTGGCTGCATTGCAGGCATTCGCCGCCGCCGACGAATTCACGTTGACCATCAAGGACCATGCCTTTGCACCCAAGGAGCTCAAGCTGCCGGCTGGCAAGAAGATCAAGCTGTTGGTGGTGAACCAGGATGTGACCCCGGCGGAATTCGAGAGCAAGCCTCTGGGCCGTGAAAAAGTCATACCTGGTAAGTCCACCGGTATTGTGAGCCTGGGACCGTTGAAGGCCGGACGCTACGAATTCGTTGAGGAGTACCACGAGACCGAAGCGGCCGCCCAGGGCACGATCGTCGTCGAATAAGCAGGGAGCCCGCCATGTTTTCTGCCGCCATCATTGTCTTTCGGGAGTCACTGGAAGCCTTTCTCATCATCAGCATCATGGTCGCTGCAACGCGTGGCATCAGCCACCGGGGCAAGTGGATTGCCGGTGGTGTGTTGATCGGCCTGCTGGGCTCGGCCCTGGTGGCCAGTGGCATGGAACGCATCTCCAGCGTGGCCGACGGCATGGGCCAGGAGCTTTTCAATGTGGGAATTTTGGTGATCGCGGTGGCCATGCTGGCCTGGCACAACATCTGGATGGCTTCTCATGGCCGCGAGCTGGCGATGCAAATTAAAAGTACCGCGCGCGCGGTCAATGAGGGTGGCAAGGAGCGCTCGGTGATTCTGGTAGTGATCGCGCTGGCCGTGCTGCGCGAAGGCTCGGAAACCGTGTTGTTTCTCTATGGCGTGGCCAACAGCGGCGACAACGGCCTGCGCGACACGTTCTTGGGTGGTTCACTGGGGCTGGCATGCGGCGGCGCGATTGCCGGTTTGCTGTACCTGGGTCTGCTGCGCATTCCAGTGAGCCGCTTTTTCGCCGCCACCGGCGTGCTGGTGCTGCTGCTGGCGTCCAGCATGGCCTCGCAAGCGGCGCGATTGCTGGTGCAGGCCGACCTGTTGCCCAGCTTGGGCGCACCGCTCTGGGACAGCTCCGGCATGCTGGATCAAAAAACGGTGGTGGGCACCATTCTCCATGGCCTGGTCGGCTATGAATCGCAACCGGCCGGCATGCAGGTGCTGACCTATGTGCTGGTCTTGCTGACCATCGCTACCGCCATGCGCTGGGTATCCAGCCGCGCAAAACCGCCGGTGCCCAGGTAGGCAGCTTCTTTGGAGAGCTTGTGATGCAGAAACGCGCGTTAGGAAATTTTCAGGTGGGCCGTATCGGTCTGGGTTGCATGAACCTGGACCATGGCTATGGCCGGCGGTGAGCGAGGCCGACGGCGAGCGTGCCCTGCTCGGTGCACTGGAGGCCGGTTACAGCTTGATGGACACGGCCACCTTGTACGGTGGCGGACTGAACGAAGAGCGCGTCGGGCGGGTGCTGCGGGCGCACCGATCCCAGATTGTGCTGTCAAGCAAATGCGGCATGGAAATCACCCGCGTGGACGGCAAACCGGTGCGCGTGATTGACGGCAGACCCGAAACCTTGATGCGACAGTGCGAAGACAGCCTGCGCCGCCTCAACACCGAGGTGATCGACCTGTATTACCTACACCGCTGGGACAAGGCCGTGTCGATTGAGGACAGCGTGGGCGCCATGGCGCGCATGGTGGAAAAAGGATATGTGCGTGCGCTGGGCCTGAGCGAGGTCTCTGCCGCCACGCTGCGACGTGCTCATGCCGTGCATCCGATTGCCGCCGTGCAAACCGAGTATTCGCTGTGGAGCCGCAACGCCGAAATTGCCGTGCTCAATGCCTGCCAGGAACTGGGTGTGGCCTTTGTCGCCTTCAGCCCGCTGGCGCGCGGCTATTTGTCAGACTTGATCAGTGATGTATCAGCCTTGCACGCCAAGGACATACGCCGAACCATGCCGCGCTTTGAATCGGCAAACTATGCGCGTAACCGCGAACTGCTGACGCCCTACCGCGCCCTGGCGCAGCAGGCTGGCTGCACACCAGCTCAGCTGGCACTGGCCTGGCTGTTGCAGAAGGCGCCGCACATCATCCCGATCCCCGGCAGCCAGCGCCTGGACCATATCGTCGACAACGCCGGTGCCGACGCCGTGCAACTTAGCTCGGACGTGATTGCAGCGCTGGACGTGCTAATCAACCAGTCCACCATCGTCGGTGCGCGCTACGACGCGCAGGCCAGCAGCGAGGTGGATACCGAGGCGTTTTAAGCCCGCGTCCAACGCGCGGAGCGTGGGGCTCACTTATTCAGCAGGGCGAAGTCTATAAAGCCCTTTTCCACATTGGTGGACAGCAGCCGCACCCGGACCTTGTCACCGATGGCAGGTCCACTGGAACTCAGCAGCTTGCCCTCCACCGGGGGCGACAACAGCCGCACCCAGCTTCCGTCGATGGCGTTGCCGGTGACGATGGCGTCAAAGTCTTCGCCAATGCGCGACTCCAGCACCAGCGCCGCATCGGACTTGCGCATGCGGCGCTCCACCTTGCGCACCGCATCCTCCTGCCGGGTGCAGTGTTGCGCCAGAGCCGCGAGTTCGCTTAGGGAGTAGGGAGCCGCCTGCCCGGCGATGGCGCTTTTCAACAGGCGCGAGCTCACCAGATCGGGATAGCGCCGATTGGGTGCCGTGGAATGGGTGTAGTCGCGTACCGCCAGGCCAAAGTGCCCGACGGCAGCCTCGCCGGGCGCCTCCACCACGTATTCGCCCGAGCCCATGAGCTTGACAATCACCAGGGACAGATCGGCAAAGCGCAACGGGTCTGCCAGGTGGCGCTTAGCCAGAAAGGCCTCCAGCGCAACCGAGTCGGGCTGCGGCGGCAGGCTTTCGCCGTACTGCTTGGCCACATCCACAATACGTAGCCAGCGGTCCGGCGAGCGAACCACGCGGCGCAGTGAACCGGTGCCGCTTTGCGCCAGATAGCGGGCATTGCAACTGTTGGCGCTAATCATGAATTCTTCTATGAGCTGGCGTGCGCGGTTCTGCACCTGCTGCGCAATGCCCACCACCTTCTCTCCCTCAAACAGCGCGCGTGGCTGGAAGGTTTCAAACTCCAGAGAACCCTTGGCGTGGCGCAACCGACGCATTTTTTGCGCCAGTATGTCCTGCTGGCGCAGCTGCATCTCCATGCCGGGCACGCGCTGTGTCGCTTCGGGCAGAGGTCCGTCACCGGTGATCCACAGCGCCACCGCGTCATAGGCCAGCTTTGCCTGGTTGTGTACATGGGCGCGGTACAGGGAGTACTGCAACAGCTGCCCAGTCTCTGAAAAATCCATCTCGGTAACCACCGCGAGTCGGTCCACGCCGCCGTTGAGCGAGCTCAGGTCGTTGCACAGGCGCTGTGGCAACATCGAAAAGTTGCATGCCGAGGTGTAGACCGAAGCGGTATTGGTGCGCGCATGCTCGTCAATGGCCGAGCCCTTTTTGACCAGGGCATCGACATCGGCAACGGCCACATACAGGCGTGTCTTGCCCTGAGACAGCGGCTCCAGGAAAGTGAGTTGGTCCAGATCCAGCGAATCATCGTTGTCTATTGAGCACCAGAGCAGCGCGCGCTTTTCGCGGATGGCCGGGTCGGTATCGTTTGCTGCACCCCTCATCGCCGCTACCTCTTGCATCACCTGGGCAGAAAACTCCGTCAGCAACTGGCGCTCGTGCATGGCGTTGTTGGCGATGCGCACCAGGTCGGATTTGTGGTGCGAATTTTTGGGTGTGGTGTGGAGTTTCAAGAGCTGTTCTCGGTGTGACGGCCTGGCCTATTAGAGCCCATCATGCGCCCGGCGCGCCCAGTAAACCGCAACCAGCGCTTGGCAGGTCAGTGCCAGCAGGCCATTGAGCAACAGAGCCTCACGCACACCGAGCAGTCCGATGGACACGCCGGTCAGCAGCCCACCCAGTGCCATGCCGCCGCGCATCACCAACATGAACAGGCTGACGGTCTGGCCGCGCATGGCGCTGGACGATGCGGATTGCAGCAAGGTGTTGGCGGAGGTATTGCTCAGAGTCATGGCATAGCCGGCGCAGGCAAACAGCAGCGTCAGGCCCCAGACCGAAGTGGCCTGCGATGCCAGCACCACGACCAGACCATAGCCCAGTGCAAAGACCGAGGTGATGGCGCGTCGATTGCGCCGCGCGTCTAGTCCCAGCAGGCTGATGGCACCTAACAAGCCCCCCATGCCAAAGGCGCCCACGGCAAGGCTGAAATTGCTCACATCGCCGTGCATGGTCTGCTGCACCAGAACCGGGCAAAACACCACCAATGGCGCGCAGAATAGACCCGAAATCAACACCGTCGTCAACGCGCTGAGCAGCACCGGTTGGGCCAGAATTTCGTGCACATTGGCCTGCAAACGGGCCCAGGTAAAACCGATCCCTTGCAGACTCTTGGAACCGGGCGTGCCACGCGGCAACACCCACAGTGCGACCAGAATGAAGGGCACATAAGACAGTGCGCTGACGCCAAAGGCACCGGCCGCGCCGACACTGCCCATCAACACACCGGCCAGCGCCGGCCCCAGAATGCGCGACAGGTTGAACTGGGTCGAGTTCAGCGCAAGGCCGGTGGGAATCTGTGCCTTGTCCACAATCGATGGCACGATGGACTGGAACGAAGGCATGGACAGACCGTCGGTAATGCCGACGACCAGTGACAGCGCGATCACCATCCAGGGCTGCGCCGCATGGAACCACAGCAGCAACACAATCACGATGGGGCACAGCATCTGCAGGCTTTGAAACTTCAAAATGGTGCTGCGCCGGTCGCTGGCGTCGGCCAGGGCGCCACCCACAAGGGTGAGCAAAAAAACCGGCGCCGCCAGGGCAAACGCATCGACCCCCAGCACAAAGGGCGACGCCCCCAGACTCAGCAGCAACCAGGGCTGGGCCAGCTGTTGGGCCCAGGTGCCGATGTTGGATAACAGGCTGGCAAACCAAAACATGCTAAAGCGCCGGGTACGCAGCAATTGCAGTGAGGCATGGAAGGCGGCCGCAGACATGGTGCATTATTGAGCCACCAGCGATGCAAGAAGACCTACATTTTGAAGCTGGCATTGCCGCTTCAGGTAAAGAACGGTATAGATCGCCGCTTACTGCGCGATGTCATGGACTGCAGACCCGCTTGCAATCATCATCGGAATAATGTCAACTCTCAGGCAGTCGGGTTTCGGCTAAATCATAAGAACGAAATGATCCAACTTTCCATTATTACTAAATGGCGCTGGCAGTACCTGGCGCTGCTGCTGGCCCTGTGCGTGCTGGCCTATTTCTCTGTCCAGCATTGGCTGGGTCCGCAGCTGGATGTCGAGCGGGTACAGAGGCGCGACTTCGTGCAGTCTGTCGTTGCCAGCGGCCACGTGGAGAGCCCGCACCGGGTGGACATAGGCGCGCAGATTACGGCCACCGTGGCCAGGGTGCCTGTCAACGAAGGGCAGAGCGTGGACGCTGGCGCTGTGCTGATCGAACTGGTTCCGGATGAGGTGCTGGCGGCCGAGCGCCAGGCCGATATTGCGGTGCTGCAGGCCCGGGCCAAGTTGCGCCAACTGGTCGAAGTGCAGGCGCCAGTGGCCGAGCAGGCCTTGCGTCAGGCCCACTCCAATCTGGATAACGCCAGCGCCGCGTACCGGCGCAACCAGGACCTTTTCAAACAGGGTTTTATCGGCCAGGCCGCGCTGGACGATGCGCGCAAGGCCGCTGAGTTGGCCGACGCGCAATTGCGCTCGGCACAAATGCAGCTGGACACCACGGGCTCTGTCGGCAGCGATTACGCCGTGGCAGTCACTGCAGTCGATCAGGCCCGCGCCGCCGCGCAGGCCGCCCATGCACGCAGCGGCTATGCGTCCATTCGGTCCCCCGTAGCGGGCGTGTTGATTGCCCACAACGTGGAGGTGGGTGATGTGGTTCAACCCGGCAAGCTGCTGATGACTCTGTCGCCCCAGGGAAAGACCCAAATCGTGATTGCCGTAGACGAAAAAAACCTGCACCTGATTGCGCTCGGGCAAAAAGCGCTGGTCTCGGCCGATGCCTATCCACAGCAAAAGTTCAGCGCCACTCTGATCTACATAAACCCCGGCATTAATGCGCAAACCGGCGCGGTGGACGTCAAGCTCGACGTGCCTGACGCGCCGGAGATGCTGCGCCAGGATATGACGGTGTCGGTGGATATCGAGGTCGCGCGCAGGGCCCAGGCGCTGCTGCTACCCATCGCCGCCGTGCATGAGGCCGACAGCGCGGCACCCTGGGTGTTGCGCGTGGAACAGGGGCGCGCCGTCAAGGTGGCGGTGAGAGTGGGTCTGCGCAGCGGTGGCCTGGTGGAGCTGCTGGACGGATTGCATGAGGGCGACCAAGTGCTGCCAGTAGCGGCTACGGTGCAGGCCGGACAACGCCTGCGCGTCAACGCCACGGCGCATTAAGGGCATAGCGTGTTCACAGCCTGGTTGCCCTTTGAATGGATTGTGGCGGTGCGCTTTTTGCGCGAGGGCCGCCTGCAGACCGTGTTCATCATTGCCGGTGTGGCAATTGGCGTGGGCGTCATCGTGTTCATGTCGGCCCTGCTTTCGGGCATGCAAAGCAACTTCATACGCCGGGTGCTGTCCACCCAGTCGCATATCCAATTGGTGCAGCCGCAGCAGGTGACGCGCGCCTTGCGCGGTGGTGCGGATGGGCTGCCCGGACAGGTGGAGGGCGCCATCATTCAGCCACCCCTGCAGCAAACCAAGTCGATTGACCAATGGCAGGCGGTGGTGGCCCAGGTACGCGCCATGGATGGCGTCAAGGTGGTTTCGCCGGTGGCCAGTGGGCCGGTGCTGGTGGTGCGTGGCAGCGCCACCAAGGCGGTGACGGTGTCCGGCATTGAGCCCGCCACTTATTTTCGCATCGTTGATTTCAGCGACAAGATGGTGCGCGGCAGCACGCGGCTGAGCAGTTCCGACATTCTGGTCGGCACCGAGCTCAGCTCCGACCTGGGCGTGGATGTGGGCGACAAGCTTCACGTCACGGCAGCCAATGGCGTGGTCACGGTGCTGACGATTTCTGGCGTGTTTGACCTGGGCAACAAGGGCGCCAACCAACGCAACACCTTCACCACTCTGCGCGTGGCGCAAAGCCTGCTGAACATGCCCGGCGGTGTTACCAGTTTAGAGGTCACCGTAGCCGATATTTACGCCGCCGAGACGGTGGCACAACGCATCGCGGCGGACACCGGTGTCGAGGCCGATAGCTGGATCAAGAACAGCGCGCAGTTCTTTGCTGCGGTCAGCGCACAGACCACGGCCAACACCGCCATCCGCTTTTTTGTCGGCCTGTCGGTGGCCTTTGGCATTGCCAGCGTGCTGGTGGTTTCGGTGGTGCAGCGCTCGCGTGAGATCGGCATATTGCGCGCCATGGGCATCTCGCGCGGACAGATTCTGCGGGTGTTTCTGCTGCAGGGTGGGCTGCTGGCCTTTGGCGGTGCGCTGGTCGGTTGCGGCATAGGCGCTGGCGCTTTGAGCCTGTGGACCACGCTGGCGCGCAATGCCGATGGCACGCCGCTTTTCCCTCTGGAGTTTGACTCCAGCATGCTGCTGGTGGCCCTGGTTCTGGCGACCTTGACCGGCCTGCTGGCGGCCTTTGCACCCGCGCTGCGTGCGGCGCGACTCGATCCGGTGGTGGCTATCCGTGGCTGAAAAAGAAATTGAAACTCTGGAAGCTGTGGTCCAACTCAGCGGCGTGCGCAAGGCCTTTAACATCGGCACGCCGTTTGAGACCGAGGTGCTGCACGGCATTGATCTGACGCTGCAACGCGGAGATTTCTGCGCCGTGGTCGGACCCTCCGGATCGGGCAAGAGCACCCTGCTTAACATCGTGGGTCTGCTGGATAGGCCATCCAGCGGTACGCTGAAAATTGGCAGCGAGGAAACCACGGTGCTGGATGACCGGGCACTGACCCGGCTGCGCGGTCACACCATAGGCTTCGTGTTCCAGTACCACCACCTGATCACGGCGTTTACGGCGCTGGAGAACGTGATGATTCCCATGCTGGGCGCCGCCGGGTTCCCCAATGCGCAAATGCGCGAGCGTGCCGCCCAACTGATTGACGGCGTGGGCCTGACGCCCTGGAAGGACAACCTGGCCGGCGCTATGAGCGGCGGTCAGCAACAGCGCGTGGCCATCGCCCGCGCCCTGGCCATGAATCCGGCCGTGTTGCTGGCCGACGAACCCACAGGCAACCTGGACACCAAGAGTGCCGATTCGGTGTTTGCGCTGTTGCGACAGGTGAATCAGGACCAGGGCACCACGGTGCTGTTTGTCACCCACAACTCGGAGCTGGCCCGGCGTTGCGACAAGACCATTCAGGTGGTGGACGGCATGGTCACGCAGTAAGGACTACTAGGACTGCGCACTATGCGCAGTTTGGGTCAGACGAATGGCGATAGAGGAGGTGTGTTGAACGATCTAGAAGAATTAACTCACCTGCCTTGTGCCATGGTTATCATCTCCAATGTACTGCTGTGTCCGCTTCCTGGGGACACCCCCTTCGCTGAGTTCGACGCGGTGCCGCATACGCGATGGGGCAGGTCATGGGAAACTTTGTGTTTTGTTCACTCGTAAAAATTCGTTGGTGGAGGCGGCATGACTGGCAAAATAATTAAAGCACTGACGATCTTTCTGTGTCACCTAGGCATCGCCGCAGCAGCGGGTCCCGACTGTTCACGATCCTTCACACTGGCTTTGCACGATCACGGACTGCTGTACTCGGCCGATACCGATTCGGGGATAGACAAGGATGTGGCAGAGGAGATCATTCGCCGCAGCGGATGCAAGGTCACGGTCACTCTGATGCCGCGCGCTCGCATTTGGCAATTGATAGAGTCTGGCGCTCTCGATTTCAGCCTCTCCGGCATCACCAATGTGGAGCGCGACAAGTTTGCCTCCTTTGCCTGGTATTTCAGCAATAGGTACTATTTGCTCGTGCGCCGGGATATAGAAGCCCGCACACTTGCTGACTTTGAGAAGCAAGACAAATTTCAGCTTGGTGTCATTCGCGGTTTTCGGTACAGCGAATCGGCCAACCGGCTCGTGGACAAGCTGGACGCCTCCGGCCGCGTGAGCCAGGCTGGCGGGCTCGCACCGCTGTACCAAACCTTGTTGTCCAACCGGATTCAAGGAATGATCATCGAACCCTTTGACTTTCCGGCCCTCGAAGAAAAAAAGATCCGTGACATGAGTTCCATCATTGAATTCAGCGACCCCTCTGTTCCCCACGGACTCATCATGTCGAAAAAGTCCTTAACAGGCGTCGAACAGGATAAATGGCGTTCCATTGTCAATTCCATGCGCTCGGACGGCTCTATGCGGCGCATCTTCCTGAAGTATTTCAAGCCTGAGCTGGCCGACGCGCTAGTGAGCTTTTGACACCGCCTGATGGCTAGGTTGCACTTCACTAGCCCGGTACTGCGCACACTCCTTGCTGTGTTGCCGTGGCTCGTCCTGTCAATGGGTCTTGGCGTAACCTGGTTCGCCTGGAATCACGAGCGTCAAATTACGCACGACGCACTGCGTTCACAGTTTGACTTTGCATTGCGCGAAACGGTCAATCGGATAGAGCAGCGCGTTCAAGGCTATGAGCAAATGCTGCGTGGCGTGCAGTCGCTCTTTGCCACCACATCCTTTCATAATCGCGCGGCGTTTCGAGACTATGTGGAGTCATTGCAACTCGACGCCAATTTCTCAGGCGTGCAGGCACTGGGATTGGTGGAATGGGTTCCATCACAGCAACTGACGGCGCACCTGGCCAGCATGCGTGCTGCTGGTTTGAGAAACTATTCCATCGAACCGGCTGCAGCGCGTGAAGCCTATGCACCCATCGTTCAACGCGAACCCTATGTGGGCCGCAATCGTGCCTCGATTGGGGGTGACGTTTGGATTGATCCGGTTCGCCGGCTCGCCCTTGAAAAGGCAAGAGATTCGGGAATGACGGCAATCTCTGGCAAGGTGGTACTCATGGTCAGCCGCGAAACACCGAACGCACCGCCCGGGTTTGTCATGTACCTGCCCATCTATGCGCAGGGAAAGGACCACATCAACAACCAGCAACGGCGCGCCCATTTGACCGGATGGGTCTATGCGTCCTTTCATGTGAACGACTTCATGGCCAGTTTGTATGGGAGCCAGCCTGACGGCCTACAGCTTGCGCTCTACGATGGCACGGACGCCACGGAGTCTTCTCTGCTGTACCGTGCGAGTGAGCGCGACTGGCTTGGAGGCCAACCCGCAGCAAGCGCCAATGAGTACTTGGTCGTCGCAGGTCATAACTGGACGCTTTCCCTGAGTACCTTGGCGGCGTTTGAAGATCGTTATGGTGGTGGAGTGCGACGCAAACCGCCCAGACTGGAGTCGTGCTGAGTATCTTGCTGACCTTGCTGGTGTGGCTGACCATCCATGGCCGAGCCCACGCAGTGCGATTGGCCGAAAGCATGACAGAGCAGTTGCGCCATGTGGCGCAGCATGATGCTTTGACGGGTTTACCCAATCGCGCATTGTTTTCAGACCGGTTGAGCCGCGAGCTGGCACGTGCGCAGCGCCATGATGGTCGCTTCGCCATGGCCTTTTTGGACCTCGATAACTTTAAGCCCATCAACGACAACTTCGGACACGCCATCGGTGATCAGGTTTTGCAGCAGGTGGCAATGCGTTTGCAAAGTTGTATCCGAGCAGAGGACACGGTTGGCCGTATTGGCGGCGATGAATTCGTCATGTTGCTCTCTGGGCTCGGCACTTCAGACGCCATTTTGAACCTGGCCGAGACGGTTCGCGCATCGGTTCGGATGCCTATTCGTTTGGAAGGGCGCGAGTTGACCGTGTCTTGCAGCATGGGCGTGGCCATCTATCCGCAAGACGGCACCGACACGATTTCGCTTACCAAGTGCGCAGATCAAGCGATGTACCGTGCGAAAAGCGAGGGGCGTGACTGTATACGTCTATGCATGGAATCCAAAGAACCAGCGGCTTAGTCTCCATGCGACCGGATGCCGTGGTCGATGGCGGGCACGCTCCGCTACGTCCGCGGGCACCGCGACCAATGCCATGTTGATGGCCTTATTTAGCCAATCACTCGTTGGGCTCAGTGCCGAGAACATACCCGTCCTTGGAGAATCGGCTAGTCCCTAGTTGCTGGGGTTGGGCGAGCAGAGTGTTGCTTGCTCTGATCATGCTTGCGCCGCATGCAATACAGTCAACCGCATACCCGCAAAGCGCGATGGTATAGAAATCAACTGTGGCAAGTGCCACCTCCCACTGTTCGGCGCGCCGCCACAGTCGGTAAATCAAGCCACGTTCACTACCCAAATCGCCAAGAATGACGTGCCGGTCGTTGTCGATTTTTGGGCTCCATGGTGTGGCCCCTGCAAAGCAATGGCTCCAGCATTCGCCCAAGTCAGCGCCCGAATGGACTCCCGCGCCAGATTCATCAAAGTGAATACCGACGAAGAACAAGGCTTGGGCGCTCAATACGGCATACGCAGCATTCCGACGCTTGCCATTTTTCAGTCCGGCAAAGAAGTTGCGCGCATTTCAGGAGCGATGCCTGCGGCCAGCCTTGAACAGTGGGTCTCAAGCCATATCGGCTGATAGGCGTCAACGCTAGCGTACTCCACCAAATGAACGCGGGGCCAAACTCGCCGTAAAGCTGGTCGGGGCGCCTTGGACGCGAATGGCACCACCATCTGCCCTATCGCCAAACCAATGTCTCGGGGCCTGCTGTCTGTGGCCGTTCGGTTGGCAGTCGGCACGAAATTCCCGAATGCCTTGTCACAGGGTGCGCGGCAGCAGCCAGCGGTAAAACCACTGCTTTGCGCCTTCCACCATCACCAGGTAGGTGGCCAGCAAAACCGCTAGCAAAGCGAAATACCCGAGTGGAAGTGGCACGAAGCCCAGATACGGTGCCAGCGGCGTAAACGGCAAGGCAATAGCGCAGGCCACCACGCCCAGCGAACTCAGCACCAACCAGCGGTTCGGGCGGCTGCGCAGCGGGTTGCGCCTGGTACGGATGACAAAGATCACCAGCACCTGGGTGGCAATCGACTCGACAAACCAGCCGGTGTGGAACAGCGCCTCGTCGGCATGGATCAGGTGTATCAGCAGATAAAAGGTCAGGAAGTCAAACAGCGAACTGATGGGCCCAATGGCCAGCATGAAGTTGCGAATAAAGCCCATGTGCCAGCGCTTGGGCCGGGACAGGTCTTCTGCGTCCACCTCGTCCAGTGGCAAGGAAATTTCCGAGACGTCGTACATCAGGTTGTTGAGCAGAATTTGCAGCGGCAGCATGGGCAAAAAAGGCAGGAATACGGTGGCCGCCGCCATGCTGAACATATTGCCGAAGTTGGAGCTGGTGGCCATCATGATGTACTTCATCACATTGCCAAAGGTGCGTCGGCCTTCCAGGATGCCATGGTGCAGCACCATCAAATCGTGCTCCAGCAGGATCATGGCTGCGGCCTGTTTGGCCACGTCCACCGCACCCTCCACCGAGATGCCGACATCGGCGGTGTGCAGCGAGGGAGCGTCGTTGATGCCATCACCCAGATAGCCCACCACATGGCCGCGGGCCTTGAGCGCCAGGATGACGCGATTTTTTTGTGAAGGGTTGACGCGGCAAAAGAGGTTGACGCCCTCCACTCTGGCACGCAGGGCGTCGTCGTTCATGGCGGCAATCTCGGTGCCGGTCAGCAGGCCTTCGATCGCCACGCCAAGTTGTTCGCAGACATGGCGCGTGACGCGCTCGTTGTCGCCAGTGACAATCTTGACCGCCACGTTGCTTGCGCCAAGCGCCTGCAGGGCAAGCGCGGCACTGGCCTTGGGTGGGTCCAGAAAGGCGGCAAAGCCGGCAAATACTAGCTCGGATTCATCCGACACCACAGCGTGCTGCATCGCCGCAGACTCCGCGCGCCAGGCCACGCCCAGCACCCGAAAGCCGTCTTCGCCCAGACCGTTAAAGAGCGCGTCGATGCGCTTGCGTGCGGCGTCGTCCAACCAGGCAGTCTGCCCGTCGGCTGCTTCGTAATGGGTGCACAGCGCCAATATGTCTTCGGGCGCGCCCTTGACCACCAACTGCCTGCCGACAGTGCTACCTGTAGCCGTCTCCAGCAACACCGAGACACGCCGGCGCTCAAAGTCAAACGGCACCTCGTCGATCTTGGTCCAGCCGCGGGTATCGACTTCGGTGTGCTGCAGGATGGCGTCGTCCAGCGGGCTTTTGAGGCCGCTCTCAAAATAGCTGTTGAGGTAGGCCAGTTGCAGCAGCCGCGCTGAGGGTTGGCCCTGCGCGTCCAGGTGACGCTCCAGGCGGATACGCGCCTCGGTCAGGGTGCCGGTCTTGTCGGTGCACAGCACATCCATGGCGCCCATGTCCTGAATCGCGGAGGGCCGTTTGACGATGACCTTGAGCGCCGCCATGCGCATGGCACCCTTGGTCAGCGTGACCGACACCACCATGGGCAGCAACTCGGGCGTCAGGCCAACGGCCAGTGCCACAGCAAACAAAAAGGACTCCAAGAGCGGCCGGTGCAGCGCCACATTGACCAACAGCACAAACAACACCAGCAGCAGGGTGAGGCGCATGATCAACATGCCAAACTGGCGCGTGCCCACCTCAAACGCGGTGGCCGGCGCGGCCTTGTTCAGGTCCACCGCAATCTGGCCTAGTGCCGTGGCGCTGCCAGTGCGGCCAATCAGCGCCTTGGCCGAGCCACTGATCACCGAGCTGCCCAGGTAAATGCAGTCGCTGGCGTCCAGGTCCCAGGCGGCCTGCGCTTCGCCACCATAAGGCCCGTCTGCCGCACATTTTTTCTCGATGGGAAAGGGCTCGCCGGTGAGCTGCGCCTGGTTGACGAAAAAGTCCCTGGCCTCCAGCAGGCGGGCGTCGGCGGGCACCAGATTGCCGGCGCACAGCAGCACCACGTCGCCGGGAACCAACTCGGCGACCGGGACTTCACGCGCCACGTCGTCGCGCAACACACTGGCCGTCACCGCCACCTGCAGCGCCAGTTTGGACGCGATCTGGTCGGCGCGATGGGCCTGGACAAAGTCCAGCGTCACGCTTAATCCCACAATGACTGCAATGATCAGCGCGCCGCTGGCGTCCCCGGTGAGTGCCGACAGCGCACTGGCTGCCAGCAAAACGATGACCAAGGGATTGCGAAAATGCGCCAGAAACTGCAACGCCAAGGCCTGTTGCGTGGCCTTTTGCAATCGGTTCGGGCCATGCTGTTGCAGTAAGGCCTGTGCCTGGGAACTGCTTAAACCCGTCACGCTAGGATCCCTTTCAAAGGTTGGTTGCTGCCGCAGTGCGCACCGAACGCCTGGGCTTGAGTGCCGGCATGGCGCCGCAGTCATCGCTCATTTTGGCCCGCAATTCGGCTATGGCCTGGGAATGGATTTGGCTGACGCGGGCTTCGGTGATCAGCAGCTTCTTGCCGATCTGGTGCATTTTTAAATCTTCCACATAGTAGCAGTGCAGCACGGCGCTGCTTTGCCGCGGCAGCTTGGCCAGGGCCTGGGCCAGGGACAGCTTGAGCTCGGAGCGCTCGAGTACGACCAGGGGATCTGAATCGGTTTCGCTGTCAAAAAACTTCAGTGTCGGGTCCAGCGAGACAATGTCGTCCAGCGAAATCAGGGTGTAGTCCGATGCCTCCTGCAGCAGGCCCTGGTATTTTTTGAGTGGCAAGTTCAGTGCTGCAGCCACTTCCGTTTCCAGCGGTGTACGCCCCAGCTGATGGCCCAGGCGCTGGATCACCAGCTCCACTGCACGCATGCACTTGCGCAACTGGCGTGAGCCATGGTCCAACACACGCAGCCCGTCGAGCATCGCGCCCTGCACGCGCAGGGCGACATAGTTCTTGAAATGGGCCGCAGCCAGCTTTTTGGAGCTGCAAAGAATGGCGTTGATGAGCGCCACCTGTCCATCCTGAATCAGGTCGGCGCAGTCCACGCTGGCGGGCAATCTGCGCACCAGATGGCGGGCAAGCGTCTCGACCAGCGGCGTATGCAGCTGGACTTGTTGCAGGATTTCCTGATCGGTCAATGTGGACATGGGTTTGCGTTTGGCGCGGCAAGCGATGTGCTGTATCCCCTATATCGACTTTATTTTGATCCGCATGAATGTCTTTTGCGTGGCGGTCTGCGCAGCCACTGCACTCAATGGTCTCTAGTGGAAGTCGTGGCGCACTTCAGTGAAGCGCGGCAAGTTGTCCATAAAGAGCGTGATCAGCGTTGGGTCAAACTGCGTGCCACCCAGTTGCGACACGTGTGAAATGACGTCGTCCATGGACCAGGGCTCCTTGTAGCAGCGCTTGGATGACAAGGCGTCGTAGACATCGGCCAGCGCCACAATCCGCCCCACGATCGGCACCGCTTCACCTGCCAGGCCATGCGGGTAGCCACTGCCATCCCATTTTTCGTGGTGTGAACCTGCGACCGTGGCGCCCAGTTGCAACAGCGGTGATTGAGAGTCGCGCAGGATGTCGTAGCCATTGAGGGCATGCTGGCGCATGACCTGCATTTCGGGCGCGGTGAGAGATCCGGGCTTTTTCAGAATGGCATCGGGGGTGGTGATCTTGCCAACGTCGTGCAGCATGGCGGCCAGTCGCACGTCTTCGGCATAGGCGCTGCCCAAGCCCAGCAGTTCGCAAAACAGCGCGCTATAGCGGCCCATGCGCTCGATGTGCAGCCCGGTGTCCTTGTCGGTGAACTCCGAGGCAATCACAAACTTCTTGACCGCTTCCACGCGCGATTCGCGCAGCTGATCGTTCATGCGTGCGTTGCGCAGCAGTACGCCCACCTGGTTGGCCAGTGCCGTCAGGTACATGGTGTCCAGCTCCGAAAAGGCCGCTATCGCCGAAGTCTCGCGGTTGTGGTGGTTGATGAACTGCATCACCCCCAGGACATAGCCGCGGGTGTCGCACATCGGCAAGGTCAGCATCGATTGCGAGCGGTATTGGTGACGCTGGTCCAGGCTGGCATTGAAGGCGAATGGCAGGGACGGGTCCAGCTCATAGACGTTTGGGATATTCATGGCTCTACCGGACTTGGCAACAAAGCCAGCGATGGAGTTGGAGGTGATGGGGATCAGGAAGTCACGCAGACCGTCCACCAGCCTGGCCCGGTGGCCGGCGCGCTGGTCCAGCACCAGATTGGTCGACGCCAGAAAGCGCAGGTTCTCACCCTCTACCCCGTAAATGGAACAGCCTTCGCAATTCGCCATTTCGACGCCAGTCTTGGCAATCAAGTTCAGCAGCTGCTCGAAATCGCGCACCTCGCTGAGCGCCAACGAGGCGTCTACCAAGAGCTTCAGACGCTGGGCGTCCAGTGAGCTTGCATTGACGACTCCGGCCCAGGGCAACTCACTGCTGCGGTCCGGCTTTAACTCAAATATGAATTCTTGCATGGCGACGGAACACTCCCTGGTACCTGAACGTTATGTTGGCAGTGTAAGCGGGATGCATCCGGCCTGCATCAGGCAGTCGCCTAGGTAATTTTGAATACCGTGCGCTTGGTGCGCGCGCCGACCTTTTCTTCATACACCGCCCACTGCTTGATGCCCTTGACCAGCACCTGGTTGCTGACGTCCTTGACAGGCGATTTGGCCTTGAGTCTGGCCGTCACCCAGTCCTGCACATGGGGCAGGGTGCTGCCCTGCTTGCCGCTGGGCAGCAGCAATTCCTTGCCAGCAACCATGCCGGCGGAGGTGACTTCAATTTCGGTGGCGGGCATGGGGACGGACCTAGACGTGCATATTGTCGTTGCGCGCCATGTCCAGAAGGTAGTTGACCTCGGCCGCGTGGACCACGCAGTTGTGACTGTGCCAGCGCTTGATCACCCACATGAAACCAGCCACCACCACGCCAAATACCGTGATGGCGCCGAAGGCCGACAGCCCCATGCCGGTGGACAGGCTGTAAAGGCCGCCCAGACCCAGAATGCAGGCCTGCTCGTTGAAATTTTGCACGGCAATCGAGCGACCGGAGCCCATCAGGTTGTGGCCCCGGTGCTGCAGCAAGGCATTCATGGGCACTACCAGAAAGCCGCCCAGTCCGCCCAGCAGGATCAAAAACGGTGCGGCCACCCAGACGTTGGTAATGAAGTTCAGCAGGATGACCAGTACGCCCATGGCGATGCCCAGGGGCATGACCAGGGTGGCGTGCTCCAGCCGCATGCGCAAGCTTGCTGCCACCGCGCCAACGGCCGTGCCAATTGCTACCACGCCGACCAGGGCCGAGGCTTGGGTGACGCTGTAGCCCAGTGCCGCCGCAGCCCAGGCCAGCACGATGTAGCGCAGATTGCCGCTAACACCCCAGAACAGGGTGGTGGTGGCCAACGAAATCTGACCCAGGCGGTCGCGCCACAGTCGCACATTGCAATGCCAGAAATCCGGCAGCAGGCTGAGCAGGCGCCGGGGCATGGGCCGCATGGGAAATTCGGTCAGGGGAATGCGGGTGTTAAACCAGGCGGCCAGCAGATAGACAAACACCAGCACGCAGATGGCGGCCTGCGGCGGCGTATCCACACCGGTGTCGAAGTAGGGAATGTCGATCGACAGCAGCACGCTGGAAATGGGCCGCCCCACCAGTTGCCCGCCCAGCAACACGCCCAGGATGATGGAGGAAATGGTCAAGCCCTCAATCCAGCCATTGGCCTTGACCAATTGGCTGGCCGGCAAGAGCTCGGTCAGGATTCCATATTTCGCCGGTGAATAGGCCGCAGCCCCCAGGCCGACCACCGCATAGGCCATCAGCGGGTGAGTGCCGAACAGCATCATCAGGCAGCCCACCACCTTGATGAAGTTGCTGATCAGCATCACCTGTCCCTTGGGTCTGGCATCGGCAAAGGCACCCACAAAGGGTGCCAGCACCACATAGAACAGGGCAAACATGGGCACCAGGGCGGCTTGTTGCCAAGTCGGCGCACCTTCTCCGCGCAGCAACTGCACGGCAGCCACAAACAAGGCGTTGTCGGCCAGCGAGCTGAAAAACTGCGCCGACATGATGGTGAAAAAGCCGCGTTTCATGGATCCGGAAATGCCGCACCGGTGTTGCCGATGCTATGGGTGTGGTGAGGGGCGCGAAATGTTGTGGGGTTATAGCACGGCGCGCAGTGTCAGAATCGGGGTTGCCCTGACCCGTCACCCATGACCCATGCCACGCCCCATACAAGCCACCATCCACACCCAGGCCCTGGTCGATAACCTGAACCGGGTCCGCAGCCACGTGCCCGATGCCCGCATTTGGGCGGTGGTCAAGGCCAATGCCTACGGACACGGCATAGACCGCGTCTTTGCCGGCCTGCGCGGCGCCGATGGCTTTGCCCTGCTGGACCTGGCCGAGGCGCAAAGGGTGCGCGATCTGGGCTGGCGCGGCCCGGTGCTGCTGCTGGAGGGCGTGTTTGAGCAGCGCGACCTGGAGCTCTGCTCGCGTCTGGACCTGTGGCACACCGTGCATTGCGAGCAACAGATCGACATGCTGGCTGCGCACAAGACCAATCTGCCGCAGCGCGTCTTCCTCAAGCTCAACAGCGGCATGAACCGCCTGGGCTTTGTACCTGCGCAATACCGATCCGCCTGGACGCGGTTGAACGCCTTGCCGCAGGTGGACGAAATTTCGCACATGACGCACTTCAGCGATGCCGATGGCGCGCCCGGGGTGCAAAAACAGATGGCGGTGTTTGATGCCGCCACGCGCGATCTGCCGGGCGAGCGCAGCGTGAGCAATAGCGCGGCCGTGCTGCGCCACGACGGTTTGGCCAGCGACTGGGTGCGTCCCGGCATTGCCGTTTATGGCAGCGCCCCGGATTACCCGGAACATACGGCAGCGCACTGGGGACTGCAGCCGACCATGACGCTGGAGGCCAAAATCATCGCCGTGCAAAACCTGTTGCCCGGCGACACGGTGGGCTATGGCTCCAGCTTCGTCGCCGATGCACCCATGCGTGTGGGCACGGTGGCTTGCGGCTATGCCGATGGCTATCCGCGCACCTGCCCCACCGGCACGCCGGTGCTGGTGGACGGGCTGCGCAGTCGCACCCTGGGGCGGGTCAGCATGGACATGCTCAGCGTGGATCTCACCCCCGTGCCGCAGGCCGGGCAGGGCAGCAGCGTGACCCTGTGGGGCCGTGCCGGCAACGGTCATGTGCTGGACATTGACGAAGTGGCCGCCCAGGCGGGAACCTTGTCTTACGAGTTGATGTGCGCACTCGCTGCTCGTGTACCCGTGGAGGTGAGCGAATGAAATATGTACCGATTCCCGTCGCCTTGTTGGAGGTGGGCAAGCCGCTGCCGGTAGACGTGCTCAGCGACACCGGACAGTTGCTGTTGCGCCGTGGCCAGCCGATTGTGTCGGAGCAGCACCGCGACAAGCTACATGGTTTTCATGCCAGCACCAGTGCTAGCGACGGTTTGGCCTGGCAGCATGCGTATGAACGCATGGTGCATGAGCTGCTGCAAAAGGGCATGGATGCGCGTGATGTGGCCAAGGCCCCGATGCCGATTGCGATCCGGGCCACCGACTATGTGGTGGGTGAACAAGTCAATGGAGGCTGGCTAGACCTGCAGGCAGTGTTGCGTGGCATCCTCTACCAGGGTGGCCTGGCCATTAATCCGCTGCCGCGTCTGAAGGGGCTGGAAGAAAAGGCACTGGCGTTGCTGCATGCCGATGTCGATGCCAGCCTGTTCGAGTTGTTTCAGGCCCTTGGCGACAACAGCCTGGGCTATTGCGCCACCCACGCTCTGCTGTGTGCGGTGGTCTGCGAACTCACGGGTGCCAAGCTCGGCCTCTCGGAGCTGCAGCAGCGCAAGCCGCTGATTGGGGCGGCACTGACCATGAACATAGGCATGGCGCGCGACCAGGACAGCATGGCTCGGCAACACGGCACCATCAACGAATCACAGCGTACGCTGGTTACTGAGCATCCCCATCTGGGCGCGCAGATTCTGGCCGAACTGGGCGTGGACGATCCGTTGCAGCTAGACCTGGTGCGCTGGCACCATGCGCCCGATCACGCCGATGCCCTACCCAATAACCTCACCAACCGCCACCTGCTGAATCTGGCCGATGTGTTTGTGGCGCGCACCGCAGCCAGGCGAACCCGCGCTGCGCAGTCGCCGGTCAGCGCCGTCAGGAACATGGTGTTTGGCGCCGGTGGGGATTTGGGCCTGGGCTCGGCCATGGCCCAGGCGGTGGGCTTTTACCCGCCCGGCACCTACGTCAAACTGGCCAATGGCGAGATCGCCGTGGCCGTGCAACGCGGCGAGCGCGCCAATACCCCCTGGGTCATCAGCATTGTCGGCAATGACGCCATGCCCATGGCCAAGTACCACTGCGTCAGCACCGCCGACCCGCGCACGGCCATCAGTGCCCCGGTCAACTTTGAACAGATCAAGGTCAGCGTCAGCGCCGACCGGGTGCACAAAGCCCGCGCTCGCATTCCCACGGACTGAGCCATGGCCAAAGAAAAAACCATTTACACCTGTAATGAATGCGGTGGCACCAGCCCGAAGTGGCTGGGCAAATGCCCTGCCTGCAATGCCTGGAACACGTTGATCGAGTCGGTGGCCAGCAGCGACAATCCGACCAAGAACCGCTTTGCGTCGCTGGCCAAGACGGCTGAGGTGACCGTGCTGTCCGACATCGAGGCCAGCGATGTGGATCGCACGCCCACCGGTCATGAGGAGCTGGACCGGGTGCTGGGCGGCGGTATGGTCGAGGGCGGTGTGGTGCTGATAGGCGGCGACCCCGGCATTGGCAAGTCCACGCTGCTGTTGCAGGCGCTGGATTCGCTGCAGCGTTTTTTTGATGCACGCAAGAGCGGCGCCGGGCCGCTCCAAGGCGCGAAAGCCCCCGGGGGGGGCAGCGGACCACGCGCAGCGGGGGAGCGTGGGGGCTGTCTATACGTTACCGGCGAAGAGAGCGGGGCGCAGGTGGCGCTGCGCTCGCGCCGCTTGGGGCTGGATCGGTCTCAGGTCAAGGTGCTGGCCGAAATCCAGCTGGAAAAAATTCTCGCCACGCTGATGGAGCACAGACCGGATGTGGCCGTCATCGACTCCATCCAGACCGTCTATTCGGAGCAACTCACCAGCGCGCC
>TBL_comb47_HYPODRAFT_10000251_pt1 | contig 70587 bp, 62 predicted proteins | sample TroBogypolimnion_40_FD_10682 | JGI IMG/M metagenome (IMG submission 10682) | reverse complement strand
GCCACAAAAAAGTTCTCGCCCTTGCAAAGGGTTTCCGCGGTCGCCGCGGTAATGTATTCCGCGTCGCTAAAGAAGCGGTGATGAAGGCTGGGCAATATGCCTACCGTGACCGCCGTACCAAGAAGCGCGTGTTCCGTCAGTTGTGGATTGCCCGTATCAATGCAGCTGCTCGTCAGTGCGGCATGACATACAGCCAATTCGCCAACGGTCTGAAGAAGGCTTGTATCGAAATTGACCGCAAGGTTTTGTCCGATATCGCCATCCATGACATGGCTGCTTTTGCAAGCATCGTGGAGCAGGTCAAGGCCAAGCTGGCTGCTTGATTCACGGCTGAGCGCGTAAGCGCTTGGCGCACGAACAAAGGGCTATTGCTTGAAAGAGCACTAGCCCTTTTTCAATTGAACCAAATACCAAAAAGTGTCCCTATGAACGAGTTGAACGCCATCGTCGAAACCGCCCAGGCCGCCTTTGCGCAGGCCGCCACACCGGCCGATCTGGAAAATGCCAAGGCCCTGTTCCTGGGCAAGTCCGGCAAGATCACAGAGATGATGAAGGGCATGGCCGCTCTCAGCGTCGACGAGAAGAAGGCACGCGGTGCCGCCATCAATCTGGCCAAGCAGGCGATTGAAGCCGCGCTGACAGCGCGCCGCCAAGGCCTGGCCGATGCCGAACTGCAGATTCAACTCCAGGCCGAGGCGCTGGATGTGACCTTGCCGGGACGCCAGCGCGGGCAGGGCGGTTTGCACCCGGTGTCGCTGACGCTGGAGCGCATTGAGGCCATCTTCGGCTCCATGGGTTTCGATGTGGCCCAAGGCCCCGAGATCGAGTCCGACTGGTTCAACTTCACCGCGCTCAACACGCCCGAAGACCACCCCGCGCGCTCCATGCACGACACCTTCTATGTGGAAGGCGGCTCGGAGACTGCGCCCAACCTGCTGCGCACCCACACCAGCCCGATGCAGATCCGCTACGCCGTGCAGCATGTCAAGGCGCACCGCGCCTTGGTGGGCGCCAGCGCGGACGGTCTGTTCTCCGGCGACATGCCCGAGATCCGCGTCATCGCCCCGGGCCGCACCTACCGCGTCGACAGCGATGCCACCCATTCGCCCATGTTCCACCAGTGCGAAGGCCTGTGGGTGGGTGAGAACGTGAGCTTCAAGGATTTGAAGTTCGTGTTCACCGATTTCTGCCGTACCTTCTTTGAGAGCGATGACCTGGTGCTGCGCTTTCGCCCCAGCTTCTTCCCGTTTACAGAGCCCAGCGCCGAGATCGATATCCAATTCCAGAGCGGACCGCTGTCGGGTCGCTGGCTGGAAGTGGCCGGCTCCGGTCAGGTGCACCCCAATGTGATCCGCAACATGGGCCTGGACCCCGAGAGGTTCATCGGCTTTGCCTTCGGCATGGGCCCGGACCGCCTGACCATGCTGCGCTACGGCGTAAACGACTTGCGTCTCTTCTTTGATGGCGATGTGCGCTTTCTGTCGCAGTTTCAGTGACCCCCTGAGCCGCTTTGCGGCTTCCCCCCAGGGGGATGACACCAGTGGCCTGGCAAAGCCAGTTCCACGGTGTCCCTGGTGGCAGGCACTTCTGGCGTGACAACACTTTGAATTTGGTTGAGATCTTTTTATGCAATTTTCTGAATCCTGGCTACGCACCTTCTGCAACCCCGCAATGGGCACGGCAGAGCTCGCTGAAACACTGACCATGGCCGGTCTGGAGGTCGAAGAACTCCAAGCCGTGGCCCCCCCGTTTACGCACATTGTGGTGGGTGAGATCAAGGAGGCCGAGCAGCATCCCAATGCCGACCGCCTGCGCGTCTGCAAGGTCGATGTCGGCCAGGCTGAGTTGCTCAACATCGTGTGCGGCGCACCCAATGCGCGCGTCGGCATTCGCATTCCCTGCGCGCTGGTGGGCGCCGAGTTGCCTCCCGGTGAAGACGGCAAGCCCTTCCTTATCAAGGTCGGCAAACTGCGCGGTGTCGAAAGCCAGGGCATGTTGTGCTCTGCCCGTGAACTGAAACTTTCCGAAGACCATGGCGGTCTGCTGGAGTTGGCCGCTGATGCGCCGCTTGGCCAAAACATCCGTGAGCATTTGAATCTGGATGACACGTTGTTCACCTTGAAGTTGACGCCGAATTTGGCGCATGCCTTAAGCGTGTATGGCGTGGCGCGTGAAGTGTCGGCCTTGACGGGCGCGCCGCTGGTGTCGCCAACATTCCCGGCCGTGCCCGTGGGAAACAATGATCGCGTGGCCGTGAAGATCAGCGCCTCCGACCTGTGCGGCCGCTTCTCCGGCCGCGTGGTGCGCAACGTCAATACCAAGGCTCCAACGCCGCAGTGGATGGTGGACCGTCTGGCGCGTTGCGGTCAACGCAGCGTCACCGCCCTGGTGGACATCTCCAACTATGTGATGTTCGAGTTCGGCCGTCCTTCCCACATTTTCGATCTGGACAAAATCCATGGCGGTCTGGATGTGCGCTGGGGCCGCATGGGTGAACAGCTCAAGTTGCTCAATGGCAATACGGTTACCGTAGACGACAAGGTCGGCGTGATTGCCGATGACGTGCAGGTCGAGTCGCTGGCCGGCATCATGGGCGGCGACGCCACCGCCGTGTCGGACGACACCCAGCACGTCTATGTGGAAGCCGCCTTCTGGTGGCCCAAGGCTATTGCCGGACGTTCGCGCCGTTTCAACTTCTCCACCGATGCCGGTCACCGCTTTGAGCGCGGCGTCGACCCGGAGCTGACGGTGGAGCATCTGGAGCGCATCACGCAACTGATCATCGATATCTGCGGCACGCCAGAGACCACCTGCGGCCCCATCGACGACCAGAAGCCCAATATGCCGGTGGCCCAGCCTGTCAGCCTGCGCGTGGCCCGCGCCGTCAAGATCATCGGCATGCCGCTGACGCAGGCGCAGTGCGCCGATGCGTTGACGGGTCTGGGTCTCACGCTGACACAGACCGAGGGCGTCATCACCGTGGCGCCTCCTTCCTTTCGCTTTGACCTGCAGATCGAAGAAGACTTGATCGAGGAAGTGGTGCGCATGGTGGGTTACAACAATCTGCCCAACACACCACCCCTGGCGCCGATTACGGCGCGCATTCGCCCGGAGGCGCAGCGCAGCGCGTTTGGCGTGCGTCGCGCCCTGGCCGCTTTGGCCTACCAGGAAACCATCAACTTCAGTTTTGTGGAAGAGCGCTGGGAGCATGAGCTGGCCGGCAACCCCAATCCCATCAAGCTGCTGAACCCGATTGCCAGCCAGATGAGCGTGATGCGCTCGTCGCTGCTGGGCTCGCTGTTGCAGGTGCTCAAGTTCAACCAGGCGCGCAAGGCCACGCGCGTGCGCGTGTTCGAGTTGGGTCGCGTGTTTTTGCGCGACGCCTCGGTGAAAAGCACCGATGCCACGGTGGAAGGTTTCGACCAACCCATGCGCGTATCGGGCCTGGCCAGCGGCGGTGCCGACCCGCTGCAGTGGGGTGTCAAGGACGCGCCCGTCGATTTTTACAGCGTCAAGGGCGATATCGAAAACCTGTTGGCGCCCTTGCCCGCAGAGTTCAAGCCCGACACGCATCCGGCCATGCATCCGGGGCGTTGCGCCTCCGTCTGGCTGGACGGCAAGTGCATAGGCCATGTCGGCGAGCTGCATCCCAAGTGGCGTCAGTCGTACGAATTGCCGACCGCGCCGGTGTTGTTTGAACTGGATCTGGATGCCGTGTTGGCGCGCCGCGTGCCCGTCTTCAAGTCGGTCGCCAAAATGCAGGCCGTGCAGCGCGATGTGGCCGTGGTGGTAACGGATGCGGTGACGCATGCCGCGCTGATGGCAGCCATTTGGGCCGCACCGACTGCGGGCCTGTTGCGTGACGCGCAGCTGTTTGATGTGTACCGTCCCAAGCTGGCCAAGGATGTGGTCGTGGAGGCCGGTGCCGCTGATCGCAGCCTGGCCGTGCGTCTGACGCTCAACAGCGATGAAGCCAGTCTGACCGAAGAGCAGATTGAGGCCGCCGTGAAGGCGGTCGTCGACCAACTCACCACGGTGCTGGGTGCGCGCCAGCGCGTCTAAACTACGCCCCATATAAGAAGCGAGAGACCATGGATTTTTCTGTTGAAAGCCTGGAGACGCCTGCGCTGACCAAGGCGCAGTTGGCTGACCTGCTGTTCGAGCAGATTGGCCTGAACAAGCGCGAGTCCAAGGACATGATCGATGCCTTTTTTGACCTGATGGCTGCCAGTCTGGTGGACGGCTCCGACGTCAAAATCTCCGGCTTTGGCAACTTCCAGATTCGCACCAAGGCGCCGCGTCCGGGGCGCAACCCGCGCACCGGTGAAGCCATTCCCATCCAGGCGCGGCGCGTGGTGACTTTTCACGCCAGCCACAAACTCAAAGAGCAGTTGCAGGATCAGGCGCAACCAGTGGTGTACGTTTAAGAATACACTCTGACTTATTTTTTGTCTGGGGCTGATTGCCCTTTGCGTCCGGGCAAAACTTAGAGTAACCTCACCGCTTTAGTCTGTACAGCATTGATTTCTATGGAGAATGCTCTCCCCCCCATTCCCGCCAAACGCTATTTCACCATCGGTGAGGTGGGGGATCTGTGCGGCGTCAAACCCCATGTGCTACGGTATTGGGAGCAGGAGTTTACGCAACTGCGCCCGATGAAGCGCCGGGGCAACCGGCGCTACTACCAGCACCATGAGGTGTTGATGATTCGCCGCATCCGTGACCTGCTGTACGACCAGGGCTTTACCATCAGCGGCGCACGCAACAAGATGCAGGAGCTGCTCCAGGTCGAGCGCGACAAGAAGCGCAATGGCGATCCCGGGTTGGATGGTGTGGACGCCATGGACATGGATGGCGACGCCATGGAAATCGACGTGCCGGCACTGGTTGAGGATGACCATTTGTTTAAGGCGTCCATGCCGCTGGTGTTGTTGCGCCGCGAACTGTTTGAAATTCGTGAGCTTTTGGCTCTCGTGGACTAAAGGAACGTCTTTTTTCAGGTTATAATTTGAGGCTTGATCGGTGTGTGGCGCAGCCTGGTAGCGCACTTGCATGGGGTGCAAGGGGTCGAAGGTTCGAATCCTTTCACACCGACCATTAGATAGTTTAAAAGCCGCTAAGTAAGACTACTTAGCGGCTTTTTTCATTGGTAAATCAAGCATTTAGCCTATATCGAGCACTACTAGGCACTATTGACTGCCAAGCCGTCGGGGGGGCATCAACGGGGGGGTCCACACTGGAAGCTAAGTGGCTGACAGTTGCGATGCAAATGTTCCATAAAGTATTTTAAATGTCCTATTGACAGAACAATGGGACTGTTTGAACATGCTTCCCATGAAGAACCACCTGCCGTTGCCGAAGTACCACCAGATTTATCTGGTGCTGCGTGAGCAACTGCACGAAGGCCGCTTCGACCTGGGGTTGCCGGGCGAGATCGCGCTGATGGGCCAATTCGGCGTGGCGCGGGTCACCATACGGCGGGCGCTGTCGCAACTGGCAGACGAAGGCCTGATCCAGCGCGAGCCCGGGCGCGGCACCAGCCGGGTAGCGCAAGCGCCTGCATCCGGCGCATCTGCCTCCGCGCGCAATGCGCCCGAGCAACAAGCACGCCTGACCGGTCTGCTGGAGAATCTGGTCACCATGGGGCTGCGCACCACGGTCCAGGTGGTGTCGGTGCAGACCATGGGGGCTCCTGCCGATGTGGCGCAGGCCTTGCAGCTCGCAGCGGGCACCGTGGTGCAAAAGGCCGAGCGGGTGCGCAGCACCACTGATGGCCCGCTGTCCCACATCACCACCTGGGTACCCGAAGCCATCGCCCGCGGTTTTGGCGAGCGCGAGCTGGCGCAAAAGCCGATCCTGCTGCTGCTGGAAGAATCCGGCGTCAAGGTCGGGCGCGCCGAACAAACCATTTCTGCCCGCCTGGCCGATGTCGCCATGGCGCAGCACCTGGATGTGGCCGTGGGCTCGGCCCTGCTGGCCGTGCGCCGCTTGATCTACGACCAGGACGAGCGCCCCATCCAGTGGCTGCACGGCCTGTACCGGCCCGACCGCTACGAGTACCAGATGCAGTTGTCCCGCGTTGGCAGCATCGATGCCAAGGTCTGGGTCAGCAAAGAGTTGAGCGCCAATTTCCATTAACCCATCGAGAAGGACATTTCTATGAGCAGCACACGTCGTCAATTCATGGGCCACTCCGCTGTTGCGGCGTCGGCTCTGGCCTTTCCCCTGGTCGGTGGTGCGCAGCCCGCAACCATCAAGGTGGGGGTGTTGCACCCTGTCACCGGCGCCCTGGCGTACTCCGGCCAGCAATGCCGCCTGGGTGCCCTGATGGCGATTGAAGACATCAACAAGTCCGGCGGCATCAAGTCCATGGGCGGCGCCAAGCTCGAAGCCCTGCTTGGCGACGCGCAGTCCAGCCCGCAGGCTGGCACCGCCGAAATCGAGAAGATGAACGAAGCTGGCGTCTGTGCCGTGGTCGGCGCCTTTGCCTCCGCCATTTGCCTGGCCACCACGCAAGCGGCTGCCAAATACAACCTGCCGCATGTGGTGGATGTGGGCGTGGCCGACCAGATCGTCGAGCGCGGCTTGAAGAACACCTTCCGCTTCGGCCCCGGCTACAAAAAGTGCGCCGAGGTGGCGGTGGCCAATCTGCATGTGCTCAACACCGCCGCCGGCAAGCCGGCCAAGACCGTGATGATCGTGCACGAAGAGTCGCTGTTCGGCACCGGCACGGCCAATCTGCTGTCGCGCGAACTGCCGGGCTACGGATACGAAGTGAAGGAAGTCATCAAGCACGCCAACCCCACGCGCGACTTCAACAACATTGCCCTGCGCATCAAGCAGGTCAACCCCGACATCCTGATTCCCGCCAACTACTACAACGAATACGCGCTCCTGGTGCGCACGTTGCAGCAGCAGAAGATCACGCCCAAGGCGATCTTCTCGGTGCTGGGCGGCGCGGCTTCCAGCTACAAGTTTGTGAAAGAGTTTCCGGACGCAGCCAACGGCATCATCGACTGCAACCATTGGTTCAACCCGAAAGACAAGCGCTCGGCCGAGTTGCGCAAGCGCGTGGAAGCGCAGGGCCAGTTCTTCAGCTACGAAGTGTTCATGGCCTACACCGCCATGCGGCTGTTGGCCGATTCGATTGAGCATGCCAAGTCCACCGACCGCGCTGCCATCATCGATGCGCTGGGCAAGAGCAGCTTCTCCGATCACATCATGCCCTACGGTCCCACCAAGTTTGTCAACGGCCAGAACCAGGGTGCGCAGCCGCTGATGACGCAGGTGAGCAAGGGCGACATCAAGGTCATCATCCCGCGCGAGTACCGCGAAGCCGAGCCCATCTTCCCGATGAAGGCCTGATCGCTCAGCTGAGCGCACACCACCATGCTGGACTTCGATATCCTCTTTCCGTCGGTGCTCAACGGCATTACCACCGGTGCCGTCTATGCGCTGATCGCCCTGGGCCTGACGCTGATTTACGGCGTGCTGCACATCATCAACTTCGCCCACGGGGCGGCGCTGATGGTGGCGCTCTACGGCGTGTTCTTCCTGAAGGAAAAGCTGGGTATCGATCCCTACTGGGCGCTGCCCATCATGGTGCCGGCCATGTTTGTGCTGGGCTATGCGCTGCAGCGCGGCGTCATCAACCGCGCCAGCCACGGCAAGGATGAAAACATCCTGCTGGTGACGCTGGGCATTTCCATCGTGCTGGAAAACCTGGCGCTGATCCTGTTCCAGTCCGACACCCGCACCATCGAGACGGCCTACACGCTCAACACCGTGGCCATAGGCCCGGCCATGATCGCGCTGCCCAAGCTGGTGGCCTTTGGCGGGGCGCTGGTGGTGTCCGCGCTGCTGCTCTTGATCGTGCAGAAGACCGATCTGGGCCGCGCCATCCGCGCCGTCTCCAAAGAGAAGCAGGGTGCGCGCCTGATGGGCATTGATGTGGACCATGTGTATGCCATGTGCTATGGCCTGGGCCTGGCCTGCCTGGGTGCTGCGGCCTGCTTTTTGTTGCCGGCCTATTACGTCAATCCGCAGGTGGGCAGCGGCTTTGTGCTGGTGGCCTTCACCATCGTGGTGCTGGGCGGCATGGGCAGTTTTTCGGGTGCGCTGCTGGGCGGCTTGCTGATTGGCGTGGTGGAGTCGGTGGGCGGCCTGCTGCTGGGCGAGTCGCTGGGGCAGATCGGCATTTTTGTGATCTTTATCGCCGTGCTGCTGTTGCGCCCGCAAGGCATGTTTGGAGCGCGCGCATGAAAGATTTACGCGCCATTGCGGTGTTTGTGGTGTTGGTGGGCTTGATCCCTTTCTTCACCAATTCCGGCGTCACGCTGAACTTTGTCATGACGGCTCTGTACGCCTGTCTGCTGTCGCAGGCCTGGAACGTGCTGGGCGGTTTTGGCGGGCAGTTTTCTTTTGGCCATGCGCTGTTCTTTGGCACCGGCGCCTATGCCCAGGCGATTGCACAGATGCAGTGGGGCGTCAACCCTTGGCTGGCCTTGCCGCTGGCCATGGCCTTCAGTGCGGCGGTGGGCGGCTTCGTCGGTGCCGCCTCGTTCCGCTACGGCCTCAAGGGCTCGTATTTCGCGCTGGTCACGCTGGCCTGTGCCGAGGTGTTTCGCATTGTTGCCGTCACTGTGCCCTTCACCGGCGCCGGTGTCGGTCTGATGCTGCCGCTCCAAGAGTCGGCGGCCAATATGCAGTTTGGCAGCCGCGCCGGTTTTGTCTGGCTGATGCTGGGCCTGGTGACGCTGGCGCTGCTGGTCACCAGCTGGCTCAAGCACTCGCGCTTTGGCGCCTACCTGCAGGCGGTGCGCGACAACGAAGATGCGGCCCGCGCCGTGGGTGTGAACCCCCTGCGTGTGAAGCTGGCCGCCACGGTGATTTCGGCCGCGCTGATGGGCGCCGGCGGTGCTTTTTATGTGCAGGTGTTTCAGTACATCGACCCGGGCATTGCCTTTGGCGCCCACACCTCCGTTGAGGCTTTGGTCGGCGCGATTGTTGGCGGCCTGGGCACGCTCTGGGGCCCGGTGCTGGGCGCCATCTGCCTGCACATTCTGGCGGACCTGACGCGCAATCTGTTTGGCGCACTGCCCGGCATCAACATGGTGATTTACGGCTGCGTGCTGATCTTTATCGTGATGCTGCTGCCACGCGGCATTGCCGGCCTGGGCCGCTATAACCCGCTGCGCCGCAAGGCTGCTGCAGCCACCACCACCGGGGAGCCCCGCGCATGAGCATCCCTCTGTTACAAATCGCCGGCATCAGTAAATCCTTCGGCGGCCTGCGCGCCGTGCACAAGGTCAGCCTGTCGGTGCCGCCCGGCAGCCTGACCGCGCTGATCGGCCCCAACGGCGCCGGCAAGACCACGCTGTTTGCGCTGATGTCCGGCTTTATCCGCCCGGACGCCGGCCAGGTGCTGCTGGACGGCCAAGACATCACCGGCCAGGCTCCGGACCGCAATGCCGTGTTGGGCCTGACCCGTACCTTCCAGATCGTGCAGCCCTTTGCCGCGCAGACCGTGCGCGAAAACATTGCCGTGGGTGCGCATCTACACTTGCCCCAACGCGCGGCCGCGCTGCACTACGCCGACGGCATTGCCCGCCAGGTGGGGCTGGAGGCGCAGCTCGACAAGCTCGCCAGCGACCTCACGGTGGCCGGGCGCAAGCGGGTGGAGATGGCGCGCGCGCTGGCCACGCGTCCACGCCTGTTGCTGCTCGACGAAGTGCTGGCCGGCCTGAACCCGCAGGAGATTGCCGAGATGATTCCGGTGGTGCAGGGCGTGGCCAACAGCGGCGTCACCGTGCTGATGATTGAACACGTGATGCAGGCCGTGATGAGTCTGGCCCAGCATGTCTGGGTGCTGGCCCAGGGCCAGTTGATTGCCGAGGGCAATCCGCATGCCGTGACCAGCAACCCGGCCGTGGTCGAGGCCTATCTGGGCCATGGCACGGCCGAGCGCCTGCGCAAGGCTGCCGCCCAGGCCGCATCCCAAGGAGCCTCCGCATGACCGCCCTCCTGAATGTGCAGGGCCTCAAGTCCGGCTACGGCGCCATTGAAGTGCTGCGTGGCGTGGACCTGACCGTGATGCCCGGCGAAACCGTGGCCTTGCTGGGCAGCAACGGCGCCGGCAAAACCACGCTCAATTTGACGCTCAGCGGCCTGGTCGCCACCCGTGCCGGAACGGTCGCCTTTGACGGCCACAATCTCACCGGCCTGCACTACCGCAAGGTGGTGGAGCACGGCCTGATCCATGTGCCCGAGGGGCGCAAGGTGTTCCCCAACCTCAGCGTGCACGAAAACCTGGAGCTAGGCGCCTTCACCCGCGGGCGGGCCAACCGCGCCGGCAACATGGAGAAGGTCTACACCACCTTCCCGAAACTCAAAGAGCGCATAGCACAACTGGCCGGCACGCTCAGCGGCGGCGAGCAGCAGATGCTGGCCATTGGCCGCGGCCTGATGGCCGAGCCGCGCCTGCTGATTCTGGACGAGCCCTCGCTAGGCCTGTCGCCCCTGCTGGTGGAAGAGCTGTTCGGCCTGATCGGTCAACTGCGCACCAGCGGCCTGGCCGTGCTGCTGGTGGAGCAGAACGTGGGCCAGTCGCTGGACATTGCCGACCGCGCCTATGTCATGGAAAACGGATTGATCCGCTTTAGCGGCACGCCCGCCGACCTGCTGGCCAGCGACACGCTGCGCCAGGCGTACCTGGGCATGTAGGGCATGAACGCAACACCGCAGACCCTGGCGCAAAAGCTGATTGCCCGCGCCGCCGGGCGCAGCCAGGTGGCCGTGGGCGAGATCGTCACCTGCCGGGTCGACCTAGCCATGTTCCATGACTCCTCCGGACCGCGCCGCTTGAAGCCCATGCTGGAAGAACTCGGCGCGCAGATCTGGGACACCAGCAAAGTGGTGCTGGTGCTGGACCACTATGTCTCCACGGGTGATACCGATGCGCAAAAGATTGTCGAGCTAACCCGCCACACCGCACGCCAGTGGAAGCTGCCCCACGTCATCGACAGCGAGGGCATCTGCCATGTGGTGCTGCCCGAGCGCGGCCATCTGCATCCCGGCATGTTGTGCGTGGGCGGCGACTCGCATTCGCCCACCGGCGGCGCCTTTGGCTGCTATATGTTTGGCATAGGCGCCACCGAGATGCTGGGCGTCTGCGTCACCGGCGAAATCTGGGTGCAAGTGCCGCGCACGCTGCGCATGCAGTGGCAGGGCACATTGCAACGCGGCGTCTGCGCCAAGGACATGATGCTGCACACCATCGCCCGCCTGGGCATGAATGGCGGCCAGTACCAGGCCGTCGAATTTGCCGGCCCCGGCGTCACCGCGCTGTCCATGCCCGAGCGCATGACGCTCTCCAATATGAGCGCCGAACTCGGCGCCCAGGCCGGCCTGATTGCCGCCGATGCCACCACCGTGGATTACCTGCGCGCCACCGGCGTGGCACCTGAACATTTGCAGGATGTGAGCAATTGGAGCAGCGACGAAGGTGCCGACTGTGAACTGCATGGCTTTGATGCCAGCACGCTGCCACCCCAGGTGGCCGCGCCGCACAGCCCGGCCAATACCCGCGCCGTGGCTGACTTTGCTAACGTGACCCCCGGCATTGCCTATATCGGCGCCTGCACCGGCGCCAAGCTCGAAGACCTGCGTGCCGCTGCCAGCGTGCTCAAGGGCCGGCATGTGGCAGCAGGCGTGCAACTGCTGGTGGCCCCGGCGAGCGCCCGCGAGCAGCAACAGGCTGAGCGCGAAGGCGTGATGCAAATCCTGCGCGATGCGGGTGCTTCTGTGCTGGGCAACAGCTGTGGCGCTTGCGCCGGTTATGGCGCCAGCTTCTCCGCAGGTGCCACCGTCATCTCCAGCACCGCGCGCAATTTCAAGGGCCGCATGGGCCCGGCCAGTGTGGACGTGTACCTGGCCTCGCCCTACACCGTGGCCGCCTCGGCGCTGCGTGGGCGCATCACCGACCCGCGCGAGGTGCTGGCATGAGCGCCGCAGCCCATGAGGGCGAAGGGTCTTCGTCAAGCGCACGCGTCTGGCGGGTGGGCGCCGACATCGACACCGATGTGCTGGCACCCGGCGCCTATATGAAGCACGGCATCGAGGTGATTGCGCAGCATTGCCTGCAAGCCGTGCGGCCGGACTTTGCTGCCGGTGTGCAGGCCGGCGATGTGATCGCGGCCGGCGCCAACTTCGGCATCGGCTCCTCGCGCGAGCAGGCGGCCGGAGCGCTGCGCCATCTGGGCGTGGCGGCGGTGATTGCGCCGTCTTTTAGTGGCCTGTTCTTTCGCAACGCCTTCAACCTCGGGCTGCTGCTGCTGACCTGCCCGCAGGCCGGCGAGCTGCAGGAGGGCGAGGCCGTGCAACTGCTGCTGCAACCGGAGGGCCCGCAGCTGCTGCGAGCCAACGGGCAGCAGCTGGCCTGCGCGCCCATCCCCGGATTTTTAATGGACATGGTGCAGGCCGGCGGTTTGCTGGCACTGCTCAAACAACGCAACAGGAGTGCAACCCATGGGGTCTGAAAAAACACTGGATCCGGTCACGCTGGCGGTACTGCGCGGGCGGCTGGAACAGATTGCCGACGAGATGGATGCCACGCTGTACCGCAGCGCGTTCAACCCCATCATTGCCGAGGCGCACGACGCCTGCCACGGCCTGTATGACGCGCTGACCGGCGACACCCTGATCCAGGGCAAGTCCGGCCTGCCGGTGTTTGTCGGTGCCATGGCCTTTGCCGTGCGCGCCGCCATGCGCGTGGCCTCCGAGCGCGGCACCGGCATGCAGGACGGCGATGTCTGGCTGTTCAACGACCCCTACGAGGGCGGCACCCACGCCAATGACTTCAAGCTGGTGCGCCCCTGCTTTCGCGGTGGCGAACTGTATTGCTTCCTGGCATCGGCCGCGCACTGGCACGATGTGGGCGGCGCGGTGCCCGGCAACTACAACCCGGCCGCCACCGAATGCTGGCAGGAAGCGGTGCAGATTCCGCCGGTGCGCATTCTGCGCGCAAACCAACTCGACGAAGACGTGCTGGCCATCCTGCGCGCCAACACCCGCCTGCCCGACAGCCTGTGGGGCGACCTCAACGGCCAGTTGGCCGCCCTCGAACTGGGGGGGCGCCGCCTGGACGGTCTGCTGGACGAATACGGTGATGCCACCGTGGCCAGCGCGCTGGTGGAGTTGCGCGCGCGCGCCCTGCGCCTGATGCGCTCGCACATCGCCAGCCTACCCGACGGCCGCTACAGCTTTGAAGACGTGCTGGATAACGACGGCGTGGTGGACGAGACGCTGACCATTGCGCTGGACATGACGGTGGCGGGCGAGCGCCTGACGCTGGACTTTTCGCGCACCTCGCCGCAATGCGCAGGGCCGGTGAACATCTCGCACGCCACCGCCGTGGCGGCCTGCTATGTGGCGCTCAAGCATGTGTTCCCCGATGTGCCGGCCAATGCCGGCGTGCTGGACGCGGTGGACTTTGTGATTCCGCCGGGGCTGGTGATCAGCGCCTCGCGCCCGCGCCCGGTGGGGGGTTACACCGAAACCATTTTGCGCATGATCGATGTGATCTTCAGCGCCACCGCGCTGGCCGACCCGTACCGCGCCGTGGCCCATGCCTACGGCACCATCAACGCGCTGTCGATCGCAGGCCATCGCACGGACGCCAAACGCGCGGGCCAGCGCTGGGTGATGTTCAGCTTTTTTGGCGGCGGCCACGGTGGGCATTCGGATGGCGACGGCCTGTCGCACGGCAACGCGCCCATTTCTACTGCCACCATTCCGCCGCTGGAAATTCTGGAAGCCGCCTACCCGGTGCGCTTCACGCAATGGGCCTTGCGGCCCGGCTCCGGTGGCGATGGCCAGCACCGGGGTGGCCTGGGTGCAATCTACGAAATCGAACTGCTCGAAGACAGCGCCGAGGCCTTTGTCTTTGGCGAGCGCAGCAAGGTGGCGCCGCAGGGCATCTTTGGTGGCAAGCCGGCCCTGCCGAATGTGTTTGAGTACTGCCAGAACGGCGAATGGAAGCGCCCGCCCATGCTCTCCAAGATGCTGGGCATTCATTTGAAAAAGGGCGACCGCGTGCGCCTGCAAACACCGGGCGGCGGAGGCTGGGGCGACCCGGCCCTGCGCAGCGCACAAGACCGCGCCAACGACATTGCATTGGGTTACACCCGGGAGAACACATGACACAGGGCGTACACCCCAAACCCCACTGGATCGTCGGCGTCGACGTCGGTGGCACTTTTACCGACCTGTTCGTGCTGGACGAAGCCACCGGTCAGGCGCGCATCGTCAAGGTGCCGTCCACCCGCGGTGAGGAAGCGCGCGGCTTTATGAACGGCATTCAGCGCGTCACCGGCTCGGATGCGGCCGATGGTGCCAGCGGCATCGCAACCATCGTGCACGGCACCACGGTGGGCACCAACGCGCTGCTGGAACGCAAGATCGCCAAGACCGGCATCATCACCACGCGCGGCTTTCGCGATGTGCTGGAAATGCGCCGCCGCGACCGGCCGCAAACATGGGGCCTGCGTGGCAGCTACACGCCGGTGGTGCCCCGCGCCTGGCGCCTGGAAGTGGATGAGCGCGTGCTGGCCGATGGCAGCATCCACACGCCGGTGGACCTGGAGCAGGTGCGCGCCCAGGCCCGCGCGCTGCTGGAGGAAGGGTGTGAAGCGGTGTGTGTGTTCTTTGTGCACGCCTATGCCAACCCGGCCAACGAGCAGGCCGCCGTGGCCGCCGTGCGCGAAATCTGGCCCAATGCCTTTGTGACCGCCGCCAGTGAAGTGCTGCCGGAAATCCGCGAGTTCGAGCGCTGCTCCACCGCCACCCTGAACGCCGCACTTCAGCCCGTGGTCGGCAGCTATTTGCAGCGCCTGGACAGCGACCTGCGTGCCCAGGGCTTTGCCGGTGAGCTGCTGATTGTGCAAAGCAATGGTGGCGTGATGTCGCGCGAAACCGCCTGCGATGTGCCGGTGCGCACCGCGCTGTCCGGCCCGGCGGCGGGCGTGATGGCCTGCGCCGAGATTGCGCGCGCCGCCGGCTTTCCCAACGTCATCACCGGTGACATTGGCGGCACCTCGTTTGACGTGTCGCTGGTGGCGGCGGGTGAGGCGGCGCTGGCCGCGCAAACCTCGATTGCCTTCGGGCTGGTGGTGCGCTCGCCCATGATCCAGATTGAAACCATTGGTGCAGGTGGCGGCTCCATTGCGTCCGTCGATGCGGGCGGCATGCTGCAGGTCGGCCCGGAGTCTGCGGGCTCGGTCCCCGGCCCCGCCTGCTATGGCCGCGGCAACGAGCGCCCCACCGTCACCGACGCCAACGTGCTGCTGGGCCGCATTGCCGCCGACCGGCCGCTGGGTGGCGGCCTGTTGCAGGCGCTCAACGCCGGCCTGTCGGAAGCGGCAATTGCAAGAGAAGTGGCCGAGCCGCTGGGCATCAGCACCCTGGCGGCGGCCGAGGCGATTTTGACGGTGGCCAATGCGCGCATGGCCGGTGCCATCCGCCTGGTGTCCATCGAGCGCGGCCACGATCCGCGTGCCTTTGCGTACATGCCCTTCGGTGGCGGTGGCGGCCTGCATGTCTGCGCCATGATGCGCGACGTGGGTGTCACCACCGGCATCGTGCCGCGCTACCCCGGCGTCACCTCCGCCCTGGGCTGTGTGATGGCCGACATGCGCCACGACGCGGTGCAGACCCTGAACGTGGCCCTGCCCGAGGTCGACTGGGCCGCACTCACCGCGCGCGTAGCTGCCCTGGCGCAGGCCTGCCAGACCCGTCTCGATTCCGCCGGTGTGCAGTTCCAAAAGGTGGACGAGGTGCTGAGCTTTGACATGCTCTACGCCGGCCAAACCCACACCTTGCAGGTGGCAGTCAGCCGCGAGCAGCTGCACACGCAGGGCCTGCTGGCCGCGTTCGAGGCCGCCTACCGCCACGCCTTTGGGCGCGTGCTGCAAGGCCCGGTGATCCGCGTGATGAACCTGCGCTATGCCCGCATCGGTCGTCGCCCCAAGTTCGACTTGGCCGTGCTGGCACCGCAAGGTGTGGGCAGCAGCCAGCCGCTGGGCGAGCAGCAGGTCTACCACGCGGGCCGTTGGTGGACCGCGCAGCGCTTTGCGCGGCTGGACCTGCCTGTCGGTGCGGTCGTGCAAGGGCCGGCAATTCTGGAACAGCCCGACACCACGGTGTGGCTGGAGCCGGACTTCACGGCGCGCGTGGATGCGCTGGGCAATCTGCTGGTGCAACGCACGGAGCCACAGGAGGCCGCATGAAGCTCGCACAGGCCAAGCTCGGCATGGTCATCGTCGACCTGCAAAACGACTTTCTGGCGCCCGACGGTGCCTACGCACGCGGCAACACCGCCAGCAGCGCGGCGCAGGCCTTGCCGGCGCGCATGGAGCCGGTGGCCCGCGCCATCAAGCGCCATGGCGGGCTGGTCACAGCCAGCCTGTTCACGCTGTGGCCCGACGCCCAGGGCGAGCCGATGATCTCGGCGCACCTCAAAGAGCGCCGCCCATTTCTGCGCAAGGGCGACTTTGCCCCCGGCAGCCGCGGCCAGGCCAATGTGGACCTGCTGCTGCCCTGCGTCGATGTGTCGGTCTGCAAGGTGGCGTACTCGGCCTTCTTCAATACCCAGCTGGACTGGCTGCTGAAAAAAGCCGGTGTCGACACGCTGGTGGTCTGCGGCATCGTCACCAATGGCGGCGTCGCCAGCACCGTGCGCGACGCCCATGTGCGCGACTACCACGTCATCGTGCTGTCGGACGGCTGCGCCGCCTTTAGCGACGCGGCGCACCAGGCCGCGTTGACCGATATGGCCTCGGTGGCAGACGTCATGGACGGCGCCACTTTTCTACAGCAGTTGGGCTAAGCCATGTCCAACTCTGACACCGCGCAGCCGCGCATTTGCGATGCCGCCGAACTGCAGACCACCGACCATGTGCCAGTGGCCATCGTCGGCGCGGGCGCCTGCGGCCTGACCGCTGCGCTGGCCCTGCAGCGCCTGGGCGTGGACTGCGTGCTGCTGGAGCGCGATGACTTTGCGCGCGGCTCCACGGCCTTGTCCTCCGGCTTTATTCCGGCCCCGGGAACCCGTGCACAAAAGGCCCAGGGCTTTGCAGACAGCCCGGAACAATTCGTCGCCGATATCCAGGCCAAAAGCCACGGTCTGTCGGCGCCGCTGCTGGCCGAGGCCTATGCCCACGCAATCGCCCCGGCGCTGGACGCACTGGAAGCCGCGCACGGCATTCCCTGGCAGGTGCTGGACGGTTTTCTTTACCCCGGCCACAGCAGCTACCGCATGCATTGCGTTCCCGAAAAAACTGGCGCCGGCCTGATGAGCCGCCTGCTGGCCGCTGTGGACGCCGCAGCCATTCCCGTGCTGACCCAGGCCCGCGTGACCGAGCTCTGGTGCGATGCAGAGCAGCGCGTGCAGGGCATCGGTTATGTGCGGCCCGATGGCAGCACCGAGCGCCTGCGCTGTGATGTGCTGCTGCTGGCCTGCAACGGTTTTGGTGGCGCACCGGATCTGGTGCGCGAGCTGCTGCCCGAGATGGCGGATGCCAGCTACGCCGGCCACACCGGCAACGATGGCAGTGCCGTGCTCTGGGGCCGCGCCCTGGGTGCGCAGCTGGCCGACCTCACGGCCTACCAGGGCCACGGCTCCTGGGCGGTGCCGCAGGGAGCGCTGATTTCCTGGGCGCTGATGATGGAGGGCGGCATACAGGTCAACGCCCAAGGCCAGCGCTTCCACGACGAGACACAGGGCTATTCGGAGGCCGCCGTGCATGTGCTGGCGCAGCCGGGCGGCGTGGCCTGGAATGTGTTTGATGATGCACTGCTGGCCTTTGCCCAGCAGTTTCCGGATTTTGTCGAAGCCCAAGCCGCAGGCGCCGTGCAGCACGGTGCCGATGCGGCAGCACTGGCGCAGCTCATCGGCTGCCCGCTGCCCACTTTGCAAGCCACGCTGGCGCAATGCGGCGCGGGGCTGGATGCTGTCACCGGCCGCAGTTTCAAACGCGCACTGCAGATACCCTTGCATGCGATCCGCGTCACCGGCGCGCTGTTCCATACCCAGGGCGGGCTGGACATCAATGCCGCCATGCAGGTGCTGCGCCGCGATGGCACAGTCTTCCCCAATCTGCTGGCCGCAGGCGGCGCTGCACGTGGCGTCTCCGGCAATGCGGTCTGGGGCTATCTCTCGGGCAACGGCCTGCTGAGCGCCGTGGCCGGCGGCCACATCGCCGCGCATACGGCCCAGCAACTGGTGGCCCAAGCACTGAACAAGGACACCCACGCATGAGCACGCTTTCACTGGCCCAGCGCCTGCAACAACCCCAAGCCCTGCTGGCCCCCGGTGTCTACGACGCACTCACCGCGCTGGTGGCGCAGCAGGCCGGCTTCGAGGCGCTGTACCTCTCGGGCGCCTCCATTGCCTACACGCGTCTGGGCCGCTCCGATGTGGGCCTGACCACGGCCACCGAAGTGGCGCAGACCCTGGCCCACATCACCGACCGCGTGGACCTGCCGGTGATAGTCGATGCCGACACCGGCTTTGGCAATGCGCTCAACACCCGCCGCACGGTGCGCGACTTTGAGCGCGCCGGTGCCGCCATGATCCAGATCGAGGACCAGACCTTTCCCAAGCGCTGCGGCCACCTTGACGGCAAGGGCGTGATCCCGGTGGCCGAGATGTGCGGCAAGTTGCAGGCCGCACTCGATGCGCGCCACAGCGCCAGCACCCTGATCCTGGCCCGCACCGATGCCTTGGCCGTGGAAGGGCTGGACGCCGCGCTGGAACGCGCCGAGCGCTACCTGGCCTGCGGTGTCGATGCGCTGTTTATCGAAGCCCTGCGCAGCCCCGAACAGATGCGCGCGGCCTGCGCCCGTTTTGCCGGGCGCATCCCGCTGCTGGCCAACATGGTGGAAGGTGGCAAGACCCCGGTGCAAAGCGCGCAGGTGCTCGAAGAAATTGGCTTTCGCATCGTCATCTTCCCCGGCGGCACCGCCCGCGCCGTGGTCCACACCCTGCAGGGTTACTACGCCAGCCTGCACGCGCACCAGACCACCGCGCCCTGGCAGGACCGCATGCTGGACTTTGATGGCCTGAACACCGTGATCGAGACGCCAGCGCTGCTGGCCTTGGGCAAGCGCTTTGAGGCGGCCTCCTGAACCACTTGGCAGGAAACGCAGGCTTTGGTTCAGCGGCTGTGCGCTTGCGGGCGTCTGCTGCAGAGCGCGCAGCGGCACAGCAACTTGTGTGACAGCTCAGGTGTGGCGAGTCCCATCAAGGCGTATCCTGCTGGTATCTCGCCACGGGCTGTGTCAGGGAAAGTGTCTGCGCTGCTTTGCGCAGCAGTTCGCGCGCGGCCTGCAGGTCGGGCCCCACATGTGTATCGATGCGCCGGATATAGGGGCAGGTGAGGGCGGCCAGCGCCTGGTGGTCCGGACCCAGAATGGGGAACGAGATATCCACCACGCCATAGGATTGCTGACTGTCGCGCTCCAGATAGCCGGCCTTGCGGATGCCTGTCAGCGTGGCCTGCAGTCGGGCCTCTGTGATCGGCACCTCGCCATCCACGGCGGTGTGTTCGGCCCGCATGCGCGCGGCGTTGTCCGCATCGCTAAAGGCCAGCAGCACATGTCCGGAGGCCGTATCCATCAGGCCTACGCGGGCTCCCCGATGCAGTGAAAAGCTCCAACCACGCGGGCTGTTGATCTGCGAGGTGATCAGCACATTGCCCCGGTCATATACGCCCAGGTGGCAGCTTTGTTCGGCCTGGCGGGCAAAGGCGTCCATCACCGGCAGCGCCTGGTTGATGAGCCGGTTCAGCGGCGGGTGTATGTTGGCCAGAGCAAACAGCTTGAGACTGAGAGCATAGCGGTCCCCCGACAGTGAGCGCGTGACGTACTGGCGCGCGACCAGGCGCTCCAGCATGCGGTAGATCTCGTTGGCACTGCGGTCCATCTCCTTGACGATTTCCGCGCGCGTGAGCCCCTGCGGCTGCTGCGCCAGCAGTTCCAGAATGTCCAAGCCCTTGTCGAGTGCGGGCGCGCGGTAACGCTCGTCTGCACCGTTCGGTAGTGCGGTTTCGGCTGCTTGGCTTGGGGGCGTTTTGGCCTGCTTGGTGGTCATGTGTGCTGATTCCCGTTCATGTCTGTTCTGGTGTTCTCAGGGAAAACGCTAGGCTTTTTCATCCCCGCCGTCGCTATCATCCGCTTTCATATATGAATCAATCATTCATAAATGAATTATTTAACCGGAGTTCAACGCATGCGTCAAGGTCGATTGCAAGGTAAGACGGTACTGATCACAGCCGCCGCCCAGGGCATGGGGCGTGCCAGCGCGCTGGCCTGTGCCGCCGAGGGTGCCACGGTGATTGCCACCGATATTGACGCCGTTTTTTTGGCCAGTCTGGCGCAGGAGTCGGATGCCATTCGTACCGAGCTGCTGGACGTGTGCGATGCGGCTGCCGTACAGGCGCTGGCGGCACGCACGCCAGCAATCGACGTGCTCTTCAACTGTGCCGGCATCGTGGCCAATGGTTCGGTGCTGGGCTGCACCGAGGTCGACTGGGACCGCAGTTTTGAAATCAACGTCAAAAGCATGTACCGCATGTGCCAGGCCTTTCTGCCCGGCATGTTGGAGCATGCCCAAGCCAAGGGCGGCAGCGTTTCCATCATCAATATGGCGTCCATGGCGTCCAGCATCAAGGGCTTTGTTAACCGCTGTGCCTATGGTGCGACCAAGGCCGCTGTCATCGGCCTGACCAAATCCATTGCTGCCGACTTCATCCGCCAGGGCGTGCGCTGCAATGCCTTGTGCCCGGGCACGGTGGACACGCCCAGCTTGCGCGGTCGCATTGCCAGTGCGGCCGACCCGGTGCAGGCCGAGAAAGACTTTATTGCGCGCCAGCCGATTGGCCGCCTGGCCACGGTGGACGACATCACGCCGCTGGTGGTGTACCTGGCCAGCGACGAGTCGCAGTTTGTGACCGGGCAGGCGCTGCTGGTGGACGGCGGCGTGACCATTTAAGTTGCCCCCTACAGGCCAAGCCATGACCGCACTGATTGCCGTCAAAAACCTGAGCAAGTCCTTCCCTGGCGTGAAGGCCTTGCAGGATGTGCAGTTTGATCTGCAGGCCGGTGAGGTGCATGCGCTGATGGGCGAAAACGGCGCTGGTAAATCCACGCTGATGAAAATTCTGGCCGGGGTCTATACCCGCGACGAAGGCGAGATGCTGCTGGATGGTGTGCCGGTGGAGATCACCAGCCCGGCCCATGCGCAGGCGCTGGCCATTGGCATCATCCACCAGGAGCTGTATTTGATGTCGCACCTGACGGCGGCACAGAACATCTTTCTGGGCCGTGAGCCCAAGGGAAGCATGGGGCTGTTTCTGGACGAGGACAAGCTCAACCGCGATACCCAGGTTCTGTTTGACCGCATGCATCTGGACATGCCGCCCGAGACGCGCATCGGCGACCTGACCGTGGCGCGTCAGCAGATGGTGGAGATTGCCAAGGCGCTGTCGTTCAAGTCGCGCGTGTTGATCATGGACGAGCCCACGGCGGCGCTGAACAACGCCGAGATTGAGGAACTGTTTCGCATCATCCGTCAGCTGCGGGAGGAGGGTGTGGGCATCGTCTACATCTCCCACAAGATGGACGAGATTCAGCGCATTGCCGACCGCATCACCGTGATGCGCGACGGCCGCTACATCAACACCGTGGCGGCGCAAACGCCCATGGCCGAGATCATTGCCATGATGGTGGGGCGCAAGCTGGAGCATGCCGAAAAGCATATCCCCGACACCTCGGCCAACGAGGTGCTGCTGGATGTGCGCGGACTGAGCCGGGGCCGCGCCATCCGCGATGTGAACTTCACGGTGCGGCGCGGCGAGATTCTGGGCTTTGCGGGTCTCATGGGCGCTGGGCGCACCGAGGTGGCAAGGGCCGTGTTTGGCGCCGATACCATCGATTCGGGTGAGGTGCGGGTGCATGGCAAAGTGATAGCGTTGAAGTCCCCGCGCGATGCGGTGCAGGCTGGCATTGGCTACCTGTCGGAAGACCGCAAGCACTTCGGTTTGGCCACCGGCATGGATGTGGAATCCAACATCACGCTGCCCAGCCTGCGCCGCTGGTTGAAGTGGGGCGTGTTCCTCAACCGCTCCGCCATCCATGCAGTAGGCCAGGAAATGGTCGACAAGCTGCGCATCAAGACCCCTTCGCTGACGCAGGTGGCGCGCCTGCTGTCGGGCGGCAACCAGCAAAAGGTGGTGATCGCCAAATGGTTGGTGCAGGACTGCGAGGTGCTGATCTTTGACGAGCCCACGCGCGGCATCGATGTGGGCGCCAAGAGCGAGATTTACAAGCTGGTGAATGATCTGGCGGCGCAGGGCAAGGCCATCATCGTGATCTCCAGCGAGCTGCCCGAGGTGCTGCACCTGAGCCACCGCATTCTGGTGATGTGCGAAGGCCGCATCACCGGGGACGTGTCCGCGCTGGACGCCACACAAGAGAGCCTGATGGCGCTTGCCACAAGGCGCGAAGAGCAGGCTGCGCCCTTTCACTGACACATTCAGAGACACCCCTTCATGTCACAAGACTCTTCAAAAGCAAGCCTCTGGTCCCGTTTCTCCGGCGGCCAGGCCAAGCAGAAGCTGCTGGCCTTTGCCAGCCTGCTGGCGCTGATCCTGATCTTCACGGCGCTCAAGCCGGATGCCTTCATGACGCAGGACAATATCATCGGCATCCTGCAATCCACCACGGTGATCGGTGTGCTGGCCATTGCCAGCACCTTCATCATCATCACCTCGGGCATTGATCTGTCGGTAGGGGTGCTGATGACCTTTTGCGCCGTGATGGGCGGTGTGTTTCTGGTCAATTGGCATTGGCCGCTGCCGCTGGGTGTGCTGGGTGCGGTAGTGGTGGGCGCGCTGACCGGTTGCGTCTCGGGCCTGACCATCACCCGGCTGAAGGTCCCGCCGTTTATTGCCACGCTGGGCATGATGATGCTGCTCAAGGGGCTGTCGCTGATCATCACCGGCGCACGCCCGATCTACTTCAACGACATTGAGGGTTTTGACCAGATTGCGCTGGGCTCGCTGATCGGCGACATCTTCCCCGCATTGCTGATCCCCAATGGCGTGCTCATCATGTTTGTCATGGCGGCCATCTGCGCCGTGATTCTGAACCGCACCGCGCTGGGGCGCTACACCTTTGCCCTGGGCAGCAACGAAGAGGCGGTGCGCCTGTCGGGCGTGGATGTGAACCGCTGGAAGGTCATCATCTACACCTTTAGCGGCGGCATCTGCGGCGTGGCCGGGCTGCTGATTGCCTCGCGCCTGAACTCGGCCCAACCGGCGCTGGGCCAGGGCTATGAGCTGGACGCGATTGCTGCGGTGGTGATTGGCGGCACCTCGCTCAGCGGCGGTGTAGGCACCATCCTGGGCACCATCATCGGCGCTTTCATCATGAGCGTGCTGATCAACGGCCTGCGCATCATGTCGGTGGCACAGGAGTGGCAGATGGTGCTGACCGGCCTGATCATCATTCTCGCTGTCTATACCGACAACCTGCGGCGCGAAAAAAAGTAGCGCGCAGACCTGTCCATTCCTAGCAACCCCATCTGAAGGAGACCCGCGCACGACCCTGTCACTGCACCCATGTTGATTTACGCAAGCCGAGTTGGATTCCATTTTTTGTTGACCGATTTTTATAAACAGGAGACACCGATGAACATGAAGAGAAAACTGTTGGTACTGAGCGCCGGACTGGCCTTGGCCGGAATGAGCACCATAGCCCGCGCGCAAGAGATCTACATCCCGCTGATTTCCAAAGGCTTTCAGCACCAGTTTTGGCAAGCCGTGAAGCAGGGTGCGGACCAGGCCGCCAAGGACTACAAGGTCAAGGTGACCTTTGAAGGCCCGGAAACCGAGCAGCAGGTGGACAAGCAGATTGACATGCTGTCGGCCGCACTGGCCAAGAACCCCAAGGCCATCGGCTTTGCGGCACTCGACAGCAAGGCCGCCATTCCGCTGCTGAAAAAGGCCCAGGCCGCGCACATTCCGGTGATCGCGTTTGACTCGGGTGTGGACAGCGATATCGTGCTGACCACGGCGCAAACCGACAGCAAGGCTGCCGCCGCATTGGCCGCCGACAAGATGGCCGAGAAGATTGGCGGCAAGGGCGAGGTGGCGGTGATCGGGCATGACCAGACCAGCACCACCGGCACCAACCGCCGCGACGGCTTTGTGGACCAGATCAAGGCCAAGTATCCCAACATCAAGGTGGTCGACATCCAGTACGGCGGCGGTGACCACCTGAAGTCGGCGGAGATTGCCAAGACCCTGTTGCAGGCACACCCCCAACTCAAGGGCATCTTCGGCACCAACGAAGGTTCGGCCATCGGTGCGGGCAAGGGCCTGAAAGAAGCCAAGAAGACCGGCGTGGTCATCATCGGCTTTGACTCGGGCAAGGCGCAAAAGGACATGATCAAGGACGGCACCATCGCCGGCGCCATCACGCAAAACCCGGTGGGCATTGGCTACAAGACGGTGGAAGCCGCCGTGAAGGCGCTCAAGGGCGAGAAGCTGCCCAAGATTATCGATACCGGTTTCTATTACTACGACAAGGCCAACATGGCCGATCCCAAGATCGCCGCGGTTTTGTACGATTGATGTGTAGGTAAATAAGGGGTAGGCCTATGGCTTGCCCCTTGGTGTGCATTTTTAAGGAAAACTCAAGTGAAATTACTGCGCTACGGATTGCCAGGTCAGGAAAAGCCCGGCGTGTTGGACGGCCAGGGTCGCGTGCGCGATCTCTCGGGTCTGATTGACGATATCGCCGGTGCCGTGCTGCTGCCCAATAGCCTGGCGCGCCTGCGCGGTGTCGATGTCAACAGCCTGCCCATCGTGGCCGGCACGCCGCAAAAGGATTTGCGCCTGGGCCCCTGTGTCGGGAAAATCGGCAAGTTCATCTGCATTGGCCTCAATTACGCAGACCATGCCGCCGAGTCCGGCTTGGCCGTGCCCCCCGAGCCGGTGGTGTTCAATAAATGGACCAGCGCCGTCGTGGGTCCCGATGACCAGGTGGAAATTCCGCGCGGCTCAATCAAGACCGATTGGGAAGTGGAACTGGGTGTGGTCATCGGCAAGGGTGGCCGCTACATCGAAGAGGCCGATGCGCTCTCGCATGTGGCCGGTTACTGCGTGGTGAACGATGTGTCCGAGCGCGAATACCAGCTCGAGCGCGCCGGCACCTGGGACAAGGGCAAGGGCTGCGACACCTTCGGCCCCACCGGCCCCTGGCTGGTCACGGCCGACGAAGTGCCGGACTCCAACGCCCTGAAGATGTGGCTGGAGGTGGACGGCAAGCGCTATCAGAACGGCAGCACCGCCACCATGGTCTACAAGGTGCCTTTCCTGATCAGCTACCTCAGCCGCTTCATGAGCCTGCAGCCCGGTGATGTGATTTCTACCGGCACGCCGCCCGGCGTGGGCATGGGGCAAAAGCCGCCGGTGTATCTGCGCGCCGGCCAGGTCATTCATTTGGGCATTGACGGCCTGGGTACACAAACCCAGACCACCGTGCAGGCATAAGGGCTTCCAATGACTGTCATTACCTCCCTGCGCGTGGTCGACGTGCGCTTTCCGACGTCGCAACACCTGGATGGTTCGGATGCCATGAATCCGGACCCGGACTATTCGGCCGCCTACGTGATTCTGGGTACGGATGCTCCGGGCAAGGAGGGCCACGGCCTGACCTTCACCATTGGCCGCGGTAACGAAATTTGCTGCGCGGCGATTGAGGCGCTGCGCCCGCTGGTGCTGGGGCTGGACATGGCCTGGGTGGCCGAGGACATGGGCCGCTTCTGGCGCCACATGACATCGGATAGCCAGTTGCGCTGGATAGGCCCGGACAAGGGCGCCATTCATCTGGCCACCGGTGCCGTGGTCAACGCGGTGTGGGATCTGTGGGCCAAGTTGGAGGGCGTTCCGGTGTGGAAGCTGGTGTCGCGCATGAGCCCGCAAGAGATCGTCAGGCTGATCGACTTCCGCTATATCACCGACTGCATTACCCCCGCAGAGGCCCTGGCCCTGCTGCAAGCGCTAGAACCTGGCAAGGCCGAGAGGTTGGCCACGCTGGAGCGCGAGGGCTATCCCTGCTACACCACGTCTGCGGGTTGGCTGGGCTATGACGACGCCAAGCTGCGCCGCCTGTGCCAGGAGGCGATAGACGCCGGCTTCAACCATGTGAAAATGAAGGTGGGCCGCGACAAGGCCGACGATATCCGCCGCCTGACCATCGCCCGCGAGGTGCTGGGCCCGGACCGCCATTTGATGATCGACGCCAACCAGGTCTGGGAAGTGAACCAGGCGGTGGAGTGGGTCAACGACCTGGCCTTTTGCAAGCCCTGGTTTATCGAGGAGCCGACCAGCCCGGACGATATCGAGGGCCACCGCGTGATTCGCGAGGGTGTGGCACCGGTGAAAGTGGCAACCGGCGAGATGTGCCAGAACCGCATCATCTTCAAGCAGCTCATCATGCGCGGCGCCATCGACGTGGTACAGATCGACTCCTGTCGCTTAGGCGGTGTGAACGAAATCCTGGCCGTGATGCTGATGGCGGCCAAATACAAGCTGCCGGTGTGTCCGCATGCCGGGGGCGTGGGGCTGTGCGAGTACGTTCAGCACCTGAGCATGATTGATTACCTGTGCATTGCCGGCACGCGCGAGGGCCGGGTGATCGAATTCGTCGACCATTTGCACGAGCACTTTGTGGACCCCTGCGTGATCCGGAACGCCGCCTACATGCCGCCTACCTTGCCCGGTTTCTCGATTGAGATGAAGCCACAGTCGATCCTGGACTACACCTTCAAGCGCGCCTGAAGACCCGCGCATGAAGATCGACACGCACCAGCATTACTGGCGCTATGCCGCGGAAGATTTTCCGTGGATCAGCGATACCATGCCGGCCTTGCAACGGGACTGTCTGCCGGGCGATGTGTGGCCCGCTTTGCAGGCCGCAGGCGTGGACGCGGTGCTGGCGGTGCAGGCGCGCAGTTGCGCCGCCGAGACCGACTATCTGCTGGGCTTGGCACAAGCCCATCCGCATATCGTGGGTGTGGTGGGTTGGACCGATCTGGCTGCCGCCGATGTGGGTGAGACGCTGGCACGGTATGCAGACCAGCCCCTGCTCAAGGGCATGCGCCACATCCTGCAGGACGAGCCCGCGCTTGCGGCGCTGATGCGAAATCCGGATTTCCATCGCGGCTTGGAGGTGTTGCAGCGGCAGCGTCTGGTGTATGACGTGCTGGTGTTTGACCACCAGATGTCCAGCGTGGTGGACTGTTGCGCCCGCCATGATGACTACTGGCTGGTGCTGGACCATGTGGGCAAGCCCTGCATCCGCGACTGGACAACGCGTTCAGAAGTTCCCGGCCGCTGGTTGGCCAGCATGCGCTCGCTGGCGGCCATGCCGCATGTGGTGTGCAAATTGTCCGGGCTGGTCACCGAGGCTGATTGGGCGGGTGGCAAGGGGGTGCTGCCGCAGGACGCAGAAATCATGCTGGAGTGCTTTGACCGGGCGCTGGAGTTGTTCGGGCCGAATCGCATTTTGTATGGCTCCGACTGGCCGGTGTGCCAGTTGGCGGCTCCCTACGAGGTGGTGCATGGCCTGGCACAGCGCTGGTCCAACACCCGCCTTACCGTGCAGGAGCAAAACGCATTCTGGAGTGGGAATGCCCAGCGCTGCTACAAGCTGAATTTATCCACGGCACAGCCGTAAAGCAGGAACCCCCAAATGGATTTGCATCTGAAGGACAAGGTCGTCATCGTCACCGGCGGTGCCAGCGGCATAGGCGCTGCCATCTCGCTCACGCTGGCAGAGGAGGGCGCCATTCCGGTGGTGTTTGGCAAGAGCCCGCTGAGCACGGAATTGGAAGCCGCGCTCAGGGCCTTGCAGCCGCGCTTTGCCTTTGTTCAGATTGAACTGTCGGACGATGCGGCCTGCGGCGGCGCCGTGGCGCAAATTGCCGCACAGTTCGGTCACATCGACGGGCTGGTGAACAATGCCGGCATCAACGATGGCATTGGCCTGGAGGCAGGGCGCGACGCCTTTGTCGGCTCGCTACATCGCAACCTGATCCACTACTACAGCATGGCGCATTACTGCGTGCCGCACCTGAAAGTCAGCAAGGGTTCCATCGTCAATGTCTCGTCCAAGACGGCCATTACCGGTCAGGGCAACACCAGCGGATACACCGCGTCCAAGGGCGCGCAGCTGTCGCTCACGCGTGAATGGGCCGCCTCCTTGTTGGAAGACGGGGTGCGGGTGAATGCGGTGATTCCGGCCGAGGTGATGACGCCGCTGTATGCGCGCTGGATCAACAGCTTCGACCATCCGCAAGCCAAGCTGGATGACATCACGCGCAAGATACCGCTGGGCAAACGCATGACCACGTCCGAAGAGATTGCACGCACCACGGTTTTTTTGCTGTCCGACATGTCATCGCACACCACCGGGCAATGGGTCTTTGTGGATGGTGGTTACACCCATCTGGATCGGGCCTTGTCCTGAGACCACCCCGGAAGGAGACTTGCATGCGTTACGCCCTGGCACTCGATCTGGTCGACGATGCGCAGAACATCGCTGCATACGAGAAGGCCCATGTGTCTATCTGGCCCGAAGTGCGCGACCATCTGCGTGCCGAGGGTGTGCTGGATATGGAAATCTACCGGCTGGGCACACGGCTCTTCATGCTGATGGAGGTGGATCCGGTTGTCTACAGCGCAGACTCCATGCGGGTGGCTTCACTGGCCAACCCGGCGATCGTCCAATGGGAGGCGCTGATGGGGAGCTACCAACAGCCCACGCCCTGGACCACTGGCGGTGAAAAGTGGACGCCCATGGCGCGCATCTTCAGCCTGGCGGCGCAGTAGCAGGTTTATACCAAGCAAGGGTTTCAGAAGTCCTTCAGCACTTCTTCAAATTCAGCCAGCTCGGCTGCAATGCCCGTGTATTTTTTGGTCTTGGCCTTGTTGTCGGCCCAGTTCAGCAGGGCGCCTTCCAGGTTTTCCTTGAAGTGGTTGAGCGCGGATTCCTTGATGGCCAGGGTGACAGCCTTGTCGTCGCTGGACCACAGCGCAATCAGGTCGGACAGGCCGTTGTCAAAATCTTCGACCGTGTCGAGGTAAATCCATTTGCCACTTGTATCGAACATGTTTTCTTTCGTAATTGACTTCGCTTGGGCCATGAAACAAGCCTTGCAATGCTTGGCTAAGATTTTTTCCACTGTCCATGGCCCCCGTCCAACACCCGAGCAAGATGAGGCCGCTGATTATGCGGCCTGTTTGTGGACCGCAATTCAATCCCTTTTTGACAATAGACAAGAAAATTTTGATTAAAATGATTAAATTCAGTCTATCTGAACAATAAATGTTCCAACTATGGTTCAACGACATTCGAGTCGCATTGCTGCACCATCGGTGGTGTTCGGGGATGGCAATGCAATGCGCTGTTGGTGGCCTCTGTTTGGGAACTACACCATGATTTACATTCTTGTTGTCGATGACCATGTCGATATTCGCCGCTTACTCAGCATCTCCTTGGGCTCGAAGTACGAGGTGATTGAAGCGGATAACGGAACTGCGGCGCTCTACGCCATTCACAAATACCATCCGGCTGCCGTGCTGCTGGACGTGATGATGCCTGGCGAAATTGACGGTTTGCAAGTACTCGACGCCGTCAAGTCCGACCCAAAAACCAGAGATATATCGATAGCCATGGTGACGGCGCGTGGCCAAAAGGCCGACAGTGAGGATGCAAGGCACCGGGGTGCCGACGCCTATTTCATTAAACCGTTCAGTCCTCAACAGGTGGTCGCCTGGATTCAGGGGCATGTCCATTGACCTCTCTTGCACCCAATAAGGGAGGACTATTGCCGGGGCTACAAGGACTGCAATAACAGCCTGGATCAATCTGGTGAACGCCGGGCCGTGCAAGGAACACATGGATATCTTTCCAGCAATCAAAAAAAGCATCCTGGTTGTGGACGACGACGTTTCCAACCTATTGCTGGTGGATGGGCTGCTGTCTGATCACTACCAGGTAAAAATTGCCAAAAATGGAGGGCAGGCCATTACCTTGGTGCATGCGGAGCCGCCGGATTTGATCCTGTTGGACGTGAACATGCCTGGCATAGACGGATACGCCTTGTGTGCCATGCTCAAAGCGAATCCTTTGACCCGTGACATACCAGTTATTTTTCTGACCAGTCAAACCGATGCCTGCGACGAGGAACATGGTCTGAGCCTGGGAGCGGTGGACTACATCATGCGCCCGGTGCGTCCGGGCATTTTGCTTTCGCGCGTGAGGGCACACCTGTCGGATGCCGCAGTCAGCCGGACTATCCGGGTGAGCAACGAATACCTGGAATATGAAGTCAGCAAGCGTACCAAGCAGATTACCGCAATGCAGGACGTGACGATCCTGGCCATGGCCTCACTGTCGGAGACGCGCGATACAGACACCGGCAACCATTTGCGACGCACGCAACAGTATGTTCGGCTGCTGGCGAAGTACATGAAGACCAAGTCTGGCTACACGGAGTACTTGACGGAAGCGGTGATTGACACGCTGGACCGCTGTGCCCCTTTGCACGACATCGGCAAGGTGGGCATTCCGGATCGCATCCTGCTCAAGCCTGGAAAGTACACCCGGGAGGAATACGAAATCATGAAGCGTCACCCCACGCTCGGGCGCGACGCCCTGGAAAGTGCGCAACGTGTAGCCGGGCAGGCCGCCCAGCAGATCGATGGTCCTGCCGAATTTTTCGAAATTGCCAAAGAGCTTGTCTATTCCCACCATGAGAAGTGGGATGGCAGCGGCTACCCGAAGGGGTTGGTGGGCACCGCGATTCCCATCCCGGCGCGGCTGATGTCCATTGCCGATGTCTACGATGCGCTTATTTGCAAGCGTGTGTATAAGCCAGCTTTGTCCGAAGATGAGGTCATCGGCATCATCAAGGCGGGGCGAGGCAGCTTCTTTGCACCTGAGTTGGTGGATGCGTTTGTGGATCTGTCAAAGGAGTTCTTTTTGGTGGCTTTGCGCTATGCCGATTCAGAGGATGAACTCGCCGAAAAAGCCGATTTTGCCGTGAGTGCCTTCGGCCCGGCGGGTAACTGAGCGATGCTGCCGCAGCCTGACGCCATGTCTGACCCGCTCACCCTCACACACCCATCCATGTCTCTGGCAGGCTTGCGCCAACGGGCGCTGGGCAGCACAGCACACAAGCCGGATCCACAGGCGCGCTTTTTGTTGGCGCAGCGCTATGCCACGGCGACAGGCGTTGCCAGAGACTATTGTCAGGCTGCGCACTGGTTTGCACTGGCTGCCGACATCGGGCACCTGGAGGCGCAGCGCCAGATGGCCTTTGCCTACCTGCAAGGCAGGGGCGTGGAGCGGGACGATGTCGAGGGAATCCGTCGACTGCGTAACGCTGCAGAGCGTGGTGATGCCCCGGCGCGTCGCCAGTTGGGTTACCACTTCGCAACCGGGAACGGCCTAGGGAAGGATGAAAACGAAGCGGTTCGCTGGTTTCGTATGGCGGCCGAGCAGGCAGATGTTTTTGCGCAGTACAACNTGGCGTTTGCTTACGGCAGCGGTCGAGGCATTCCGATTGACCCGCTGCTGGCAATTTACTGGTACCAGCGGGCCGCTGAGCAGGACATGGCCGATGCCCAATGCGCTTTGGGGCTGATTTACGAGCACGGTTTTGGCGTGCCGGTCGATTACGGGAAGAGCCTGCGCTGGAACCGCCTGGCCGCGCAGCAGGACCACGCCGAAGCCTGCAGCAACCTGGGTTGGCTCTATGAAAACGGCCTGGGCGTGGAGCAGAGCATGGAGCAGGCCGAGCATTGGTACGCGCTTGCAGCACGCCAGGAGTTTGTGCAAGCCAAGGAGCGACTCGCCAGGCTGCGCGAGAAGCGCAATGAGCGTCCGGTTGATACGGGCGTACCCCGTTGTGCCAACGGCAATCTGGTGGTGTTGGCGGAGCCCGCATTGGAGCATCAGTCCGCAGCCGAGTACCTGGAGCAGGCATTTGCCGCTCTGGTAGGGATGGATGCAGTGCGCCAGGAGATCCTGCGCCAGGCGAGCTACATGCAGGTGCAAAAGCTGCGCGCCAGGCAGGGTATGCAGGTGCCCAAATGGCCATCACGCCACCTAGTCTTTATGGGCAACCCGGGCACGGGCAAGACCACCGTGGCGCGCATCATCGCCGGGCTCTATCTGCGCCTGGGAATCCTGAAAAGTGACAAGGTGGTGGAGACCGATCGCGCCGGTCTGGTGGCCCCGTATATCGGGCAGTCCGCCTTGAAGACGCGTGCAGTGGTGGAGTCGGCGCTGGGCGGGGTCTTGTTCATTGACGAGGCCTATGCGCTGGCGCGCTCCGCCGCGCAGGACTTTGGTCACGAATCCATAGAGACCCTGCTCAAGATGATGGAGGACCACCGCGATGACCTGGTGGTGATTGTGGCCGGCTACACGGCGCAGATGGACCAGTTCCTGCAGTCCAATCCGGGGCTGGCCTCGCGCTTCAACCGCTACCTGCACTTTCCGGATTACACGCCGCCGGAACTAATGCAGATCCTGCACAACTTTTGCGCCACCCAGTCCTACGTGCTGGACCCCGCTGTACTGCCCGGCCTGCAGGCCCAGCTTGGTCGCGAAGTCCAGCGCCAGCACGATCATTTCGGCAATGCACGTCATATGCGCAATCTGTTTGAAAAAGCCATCGAGGCGCAGGCCCAGCGCGTCTGCGGCTTGGCCGATGTGTCCGCGGCGGACCTGCAAAAGCTTCTGTTCACCGATGTGGAGAGTGCGCTGGGTGAGGCGCTTCCGGTTGCCGATGGCAGCGCCGTGAACTGTGAGGATGTGCTGGCCCGCCTCAACGGTTTGGTGGGCCTGCAACAGGTCAAGCAGCAGGTGCGGCGTTTGCTTGCCTTTGTACGCATACAGCAAGTTCGCAAACAGGCCGGAAACAAGGCGGCCTCGGGCTTCTCGCAACATCTGGTCTTCACGGGTAATCCGGGAACCGGCAAAACGGTGGTGGCGCGTATCGTGGCTGACCTGTACTGTAGCCTGGGTCTGATTGCGTCGAACCGTCTGGTGGAGGTAGATCGCTCAGGCCTGGTTGCAGGCTACGTCGGCCAATCTGCGCTCAAGACCCGGGCGGTGATTGAGTCGGCCCTGGGCGGCGTGCTGTTCATCGACGAGGCCTATGCCCTGACGGTCGGCGCCAGCGGGAACGACTTTGGCGCGGAAGTAGTGGACACCCTGCTCAAGGCGATGGAAGACAATCGCGGGCAACTGGTGGTCATTGTTGCCGGCTATACCGCGCCCATGCAGGAGTTTATCCAGAGCAACGCAGGTCTGCGCTCGCGCTTCAACCATCGCATTGTGTTCGAGGACTATTGCGCACAGGAATTGCTGGACATCTTTGCCGTGTTCTGCGTGGAGTCCGAGTACACGCTAGACCGCGCGGCGCTTGGGCCACTGCTGCATGCTTTTGAGCTGACGTTTGACGCCGGAGGTACCGCGTCCAACGGCCGCTTTGTTCGCAATGTATTTGAGCGTGCCATTGAGGTTCAGGCTGGGCGCCTGGCAAGTCTGGACGGTGCGCAGAACACCGATATGAATGTGCTGCTCGGCGTGGACGTGTTGCAGGCGCTTCAGGAGGTCGAATCGGAGTGCCGCTGAGCGCCGCGTTCGGCAGTGTCTGCCGGACATTCTGTCCCACATCAATCTACGCGTGGTTATTTTAATATTTATGATTTTTGTCAAATGGTTGCTATATTGAAGGCATACACATAGCTCAAGGGAGCGCGCGCCATGTTCCTGAACTTCGACTTCAAAACACTCGACAAAATGAGTGATGGTGTGGTTCTCATTGACCGTTACGGACAGGTGACTGACTTCAACGACGCGGCCAAGCCCTGGATTCCAATGTGCCTGAACGCGGTGGAGCGGCTTGCCGTTCTGATTGCTACCGCGCAGCGCGAGAACACCAGTCTTCCCCTGTGCATGGAACTGTTTGAGCAGTCGGAGGTGGAGACGCAACCCGTGGACGGACCTGCGCTGCCGGACGTGCATTTATGCAGTGATGGTCAGGGCGGATATGCGCTGCTCTTTACCACGGCGCAGTGGACTGCACCGGTTGCCGGTGTGGCGAGCCTGGGGTCTGCCCAATCGCATTTGATCAGCGACGATATCCGGCACGAGTTGAGTGAGTTGATTCTGGGAATCGCAGCGGTTCGGGCCAACGGCGGGGTGCTGCGCCTGCAAGGGCTTGGCCAGCATGCCCAGCACTTGCGCACCATGTTTACATCGATTGACGAGTTGTCGCGCCTGGCTGACGCGGATGCAATGGTGCCCGGCGAGCGCATGGCGGTGGTTGATCTCTTGACGGAGGTGGTTGCCGGGCTGCCCTATCGCCACTGTGACTACAGCATCCAGGCGCCAGGCAAAACGTTGGAAGAACCCCTGGGCCAAGTGTATGGCAGTGCGAAATGGCTGCTTTGCGCCCTGCAGGGCCTGATCGAGAGCCTGGAAGTTGGCCTGCCGCGTAATAGCCGGGTCGCCTTGACAGTGCGCCAAAACGGCGGATTTCTGGCATTGTCCGCTCGTCCGAAAGCTGCCGTTGACGGGCAGGTGCCAGCCGATCATCTGGAAATGACGCACTCGCCCGGCATTGCGTCGGACCATTGCGCGCAGCTTCGACTGGCCTCCTCGGTGCGAGTACCCCTGGCACGGCGCATTGTGGAAATACATGGTGGCCAGCTCGACGTGATGCAAAAAAAAGTGGCGGGAGTGCCCTCTGCAGGCATTACTGGCTTCACCCTGCAGCTCCCTACGGGGAGTCCTGTCAACTTGCGCAGCAAGGCCTGTGAGGACTGCCTGGTCAATCAGCAAGCGGCCTTGTATGCAAGGGACCTCGCCGCGTTGATGCCCGCTGTTTTTAGTGAAGCGGAAGTGTCCGACGAGGAGCGCTGCATGCTGTGGCGGATGACGGATGATCATGTCTGATTTGCCCGTTGCAGCCAGGCGCAGTGGCCTGGCTGCAGCACTGGCATCCACCTTTCTGACCTACTTGTTGCTGGGTGCCGCAGGCATCAGCTTTGCTATTGCCCCCGGCTATGCCAGCCCAATTTTCCCGGCCTGCGGCTTCGCCGTGGCCGCGCTGCTGTGGCATGGCCGCCGGGTGTTGCCGGCAATCTGGTTGGGCTCCAGTGTCCTGAACCTGTCGATGGCAATACTGCAAGGTCATCCGGATTTGCGCAGTTTTATTGTTGCGGGAGGCATTGCCTCGGGGGCAACGGTGCAGGCGATGGTGGCCTGGTGGCTGCTGCAGCGTTTTGCTAAAGGTAGCTGGAAGTTGCTGGAGACCGAGCGTGACATCGTCCTTTGCCTGAGCTTGGCCGGGCCGCTTGCCTGTGTCATATCCGCCAGTGTCGGAATTTTGGTGCTTTGCAGTGCTGGCCTCATGACGCTGGTGGATGCGCCCTATGCTTTATTCAACTGGTGGTTGGGCGATGTATTGGGCGTCTGGACCTTGTTGCCGCTCAGCCTGGCTGTGTACTACCGCCACCAATCGGTATGGCGCACTCGTCTGACAGATCAGGTTTTTCCAATGGTGCTGGTGTTGAGCCTGACCGGAGTTGCTTTCTGGGCGGCTTCAGACTGGGAGCGTACACAGCTGAGGCTGCGTATTGAAAAGCATGGCCAGGCGTTGGTGCAGCAACTGCAACAGCGTTTTGTGGCGCACCAAGAAGCTCTGGCAGCTCTGCGCCGCCTGCTGGAGGTGACCCCTGATATGAAATACGCTAATTTCGAGTACTTCACACGCCTGACGCTCCGGGACAATCCGGACATATTCGCCATCAGCATCAATCCCTTCGTCACCGATGCCCAGCGGCCGGGCTTTGAACAAGCCATGCGCCAGGTGCATGCTGGCTTTGAAATCCGCGAGCGCGATAGCGAGCAGCAATTGGTTCGTGAGCAGCCACGACCCGAGTACGTTCCCGTAGGGTTTATTGCACCGTTGCAGGGAAATCTGCCCGCCATTGGGTTTGACATCAACTCCGATCCGGTGCGCAGTGATGCGATCCGGCGAGCGCGTCTCTCGGCAGTTCCTGCCGTGACTGCGCCGGTCCGGTTGGTGCAGGAGCATCAGCCGCGCGTCGGCGTTCTGGTGTTGCACCCGGCATACGCATTTGGCAGCAAGCTCGAGCGCGTACCTTCGCAGGCGCAACTACAGGGCTTTGTGGTCGGCGTGATAAAGGTTGACGAGATGGTGGAGATTGCCACTCGCGAAATACGTGTACCCGGACTGATGATGCGCTTGCAGGATCCCGATGCGTCTGCGGCCAAGTCGCCGCTGTTTACCAATGAAACGAATGCAGTGGCCGATACCGGCCGCTATACCTGGGTTGGTACTGTGCCAATTGCCGACCACCGGTGGAGCCTCTCTGTTTACCCAACCGGAGGCTATCTGCAGCGGCAGAGGAACTGGCTGTCATTGCTGACGGGCGGCGGTGGCTTTTTGCTGGCATCCTTGCTGCAGGTCCTGCTTCTGGGAACCACCGGCAGGACATCAGTAGTGGAGCGCATTGTCAGGCAGCAAACCCAGGAATTGATTGAAAAAGGCCTGATTCTCGAAGACCGCAATGCCGAACTCGACGCGCTATTCACGCTCAGTCCGGATGGCTTGGTGGCCTTGGACCCGAACGGAACCATCAAATACATCAATCCGGCATTTCAGTCCATGACCGGAATATCGGTCGAAGATCTGGTTGGCGAGAATGAGGCCGTATTGCAGTCCAGATTGTCTCTGCATGCTGACCAAGACCACACCGGGGTTGGCAATAGTGAAACCGCACGAAAGCTTGCCGATGGTCTTGATTCTGCGCTGTTGCATTTGAAGAAACCTCGCCACAGGGTGATTCAGATGGTGTCTGTCCGCAGCGATTCCGTCGGACTGCCGCGCATTTTGTATTTTCGCGATATCACCGTCGAGTCCGAAGTGGCCCACCTGAAAAGCGAGTTCTTGTCGGTCGCAGCGCACGAACTGCGAACGCCCATGGCCAGCGTTTTCGGTTTTGCTGAAGTGCTGATGACCCATGAATTGCAGGAACCGGAGCGCAAGGAACTGCTGGGAATTATTTACCGGCAGTCGGGCCTGATGGCCGACATCCTCAACGAACTGCTGGATCTGGCGCGCATCGAGGCACGCCGCGGACAGGATTTTGTGTTTGGAGAAGTGTCGGTACATACGCTGCTTGACAGTGCACTTGAGGGTTTCAAGCTGCCTGATGGACGCCGGTTGCCTGAGGTCCCGCAGGCGGCCGCACATTGCAGCATATGGGCCGACCGCAGCAAGGGCAGTCAAGCCATTCGTAACGTACTCTCCAATGCCTACAAGTATTCACCAGAGGGCGGAGTTGTTGAAATAGCCTTGCTGGAAAACCCGTCTAGTGATTCCCTCGCCCGCGTGGGAATTCGTATCACGGATCATGGTATCGGAATGACACCTGATCAGACCAAACATGTGTGCGAGCGTTTCTACCGAGCCGACAACTCCGGAAAAATACCCGGAACCGGTTTGGGAATGAGCATCGTCAAGGAAATTGTGGAACTCCACGGGGGTACGGTGGAAGTGCGCAGTGAAGCAGGCAATGGCACATCGGTCACTCTGTGGTTTTGCCTGCCACCAGGTCATGAGACCCCGAGTGCATAGGAGCCAAGAGTGAGAATGCAGTGGTTTTGGATGCCCGTATTCCGCAGTGACCCAGAATGACGAAAGCCCCGCACTTGCGTACGGGGCTTTATCAATCTGGCTCCTCGACCTGGGCTCGAACCAGGGACCTACGGATTAACAGTCCGGCGCTCTACCAACTGAGCTATCGAGGAATATTGCATTGTCTGCAGCCTCAAATTATAGCGTAACTTTTCCTGGGTTTTGGCCTGTCCCCAAAGAATCTACGCCAAGCAGTGCATGAAGCCTGGTGCTGGTGGTGGTGTACTGCAGCAGCACCTTCTTTTGTGGGAACACAAGCGCTGCGGCGCCAAAGGCGGCCAGCACGGTTTCGTAGAAGCCGCACAGTATCAGTTTCTTCTTGCCGGGATAGGTGTTGATGTCGCCCACGGCAAAGATGCCGGCCACATCGGTGGCAAAGTTCTCGGTGTTGACCTTGAGCTGGCGGCGTTCCATGTCCAGGCCCCAATGCGCAATCGGCCCCAGTTTGGGCGACAGGCCCAGCAGCACCAGCAACTCGTCCACCGGCAGCGTTTGCTCCTTGCCTTCGGCGTCGAGGTATTGCATGGCCGAGAGGCATCCATCGACTGCTTCCATGCCACAGGGCTGCCCGGCCACAAAGCGGATCTGGCCGGCGGTCACCAGTGCCTGAAAAGTGGCAATGGTGGAGGGTTCGGCCACAAACACATTGCGCCTGTGCATCAGCGTAACGGACCTGGGCGCTTGCGCCTGCGACGCAAGCGCTATCGCGGCGTTCAAGGCGCCGTCGGCATCGCCCAGAACCAGCACATCGCGGCCCACCCAAGTCTGGCCTTCGGGCAGTGCCAGGTGCAGTTGCCCGCCCAGGTGTTCGGCCAGGCCTTCGACGTTGGGCATGCGCGCCTGGAAGGCACCCACGCCGGCGGCGATAAACAGGGTCTTGGTGAGAAAGCTGGTGCCGCTGCTTGTTTCGACCAGCAGGCGCCCATCGGGCTGCGGCTGCATGGCGCTGACCAGTTGGCTAAGGTGCCATTGCGGCCTGAAAGGCGCCACCTGCGTGAGCAGGCTGGCAATCAGTTCGCGGCCAGTGCAGACCGGTACGCCAGGAATGTCATAAATGGGTTTGTCGGCATACAGCTCCACGCATTGCCCGCCGGGGTAGGGCAGGGCATCGATGATGTGCGTGGAGATTTCCAGCAGGCCCAGCTGAAAGGCCTGAAAGATGCCGACGGGGCCGGCGCCGATGATGAGGGCGTCGGTTTCTATCATGGTGGCCTTAGCGAATCAGCTGCGACAGCTTGCCGGTCTTGTTCTTCCATTCCTCGGCTTCAGGCAGCGGCGCCTTGCGCTTGGTGATGGCCTTCCAACCGGGCAACAGGGCCAGCTCGGCGTTGAGTTTGATCATGTGCTGCTGGTCGCGCGGAGCGTCTTCTTCGGCATAGATGGCGTTGACCGGGCATTCGGGGATGCATACGGCGCAGTCAATGCACTCATCAGGGTCGATGGTCAGAAAATTCGGGCCTTCAAGGAAGCAGTCCACAGGGCATACGTCGACGCAGTCGGTGTATTTGCACTTGATACAGGCTTCGGTGACGATATGGGTCATGTTGAAATTTCAGGCAAAAGTAGAAAAGGGAAGGCGCACAAGCACCCAAGCCCGGGATTTTATTGGCAAAAGCTGACAACCCCGAAATCAGGGTTGTCCGCAACTGGCTACGGCTTGCGCTGAATCAATTCAGCAGCAGCGCGCCAGAGGTCTTGTGGCTGGCGGTGTCTACCAGAATCAGCGAACCCAGCACGCGCGAAGTCTTGTAGGGCACGGCGGCAATGGCCTCCTGCAGCGCGATCTCGATATGGCCTATGGCGTTGGGCAAAATCTCGGTCGCGTCGTGCTCTTGCAGGGTGTTGATGTCCAAGCTGTGCACGATGCGTTTCACCTTGGCCTTGATCCAGCGGTGACCGTGCAGCGCCCAGTACACGCGGCCGGCAACCAGGGGCTCGTCGTCCATCCAGGCCACGGTGGCGCTGATCTCGCGGGTGGGCTCAAAGTGCTTGGGCGCATCTTTGGTCGCCAGCAGCCAGTCGCCTCGCGACACGTCCACTTCGCGGTCCAGGATGATGCCTGCACCGTGTCCCGCACCCACGTTCTTCGGGTTGCGGGCATGGTCCAGCACCTGGGCCACGGTGGCGGTCTGGCCGCTGGGCAGGATGGAAATCTGCTGACCTGGCTGTACGCTGCCGGTGGCCACGCGGCCCCAGAACACGCGCCGTCCCTGGCTGGTGTCACTGGAAGCGGAGAACTTCTCCACCCATTGCACCGGGAATGAAAAGGGTACGTCCAGCTCGGGCGCGGTGACGGGCAACTGCTCCAGCAGGGTCAAGAGGCTGGGGCCGGTGTAGCCGCACCAGCCGCTTGACGCATGCACCACGTTGTCTCCCTTGAGTGCCGAGATTGGAATGATCGCGGTCACGTTGATGCCGGCGTCCTTTGCGAACTGCTCCAGTGCCTCCTTGATCTTGTGAAAGGCCTTGGTCGCATTGCCTAATGTTTCGGGCTTGTCGGCAGACTCCAGCGCGTCCAGCTTGTTGACTGCAAACACAATGCCTGGGACGCGCAGAAGGTTGACCAAGAGCGAGTGGCGGCGGGTTTGCGGCAGCAGCTCCAGTGCGCCTTCAGCCTGCCATTTGAGCTTGGTGGCATCCACCAGCACCACGGCTGCGTGGGCGCTGCTGGCAGCGGTGACCATATTGCGGGTGTACTGCTCGTGGCCGGGCGCGTCGCCAATGATGAATTTGCGCGCCGGGGTGGCGAAATAGCGGTAGGCCACGTCAATGGTGATGCCCTGTTCGCGCTCTGCACTCAGGCCGTCGGTGAACAAGGCCAGGTCTGCCTCGCCGCTCTTGGAGACATTGGCCAGCTGGTCCAGCAGCACCGAGCGGCTATCCACCAGCAGGCGGCCAATCAGCGTGCTCTTGCCATCGTCCACCGAGCCGCAGGTGATGAAGCGCAGGGCGCTGGAGATGTCGCCTTGTGCGGAGGATGCAGCAGGAGCGAGAGTTGTTGTTGCGGTTGTCATCTTAGAAATACCCATCTTTCTTGCGCTTCTCCATCGAAGCCTCTGAAGTCTTGTCGTCCATGCGGGTGGCACCGCGCTCGCTCACTTCGGCGGACAGCGTCTCAATCACGATATCGGCGGCGGTGGCGGCCGTGCTTTCCACCGGGCAGGTGCAGGTGATGTCTCCCACGGTGCGGAAACGCACGTCGCGCGACTCCACCACTTCGCCCTCCTTGGGCGGTGTCAGCTCGGTCACCGGCACGAGAAGACCCTTGCGCTCCACCACATCGCGCTTGTGCGTGTAGTAAAGGGACGGGAGTGCGATTTTTTCGCGCTCTATGTACTGCCACACATCCAGCTCGGTCCAGTTGGAAATCGGGAACACGCGGAAGTGCTCGCCCGGTTGCAGCTTGGTGTTGAACAGCGTCCACAACTCGGGGCGCTGGGCCTTGGGTTGCCATTGGCCGAAGCTGTCGCGGTGGCTGAAGATGCGTTCCTTGGCTCTGGCCTTTTCCTCATCGCGGCGGGCGCCGCCGATCAGGGCGTCAAAGTGGAATTCTTCAATCGCTTCCAGCAGGGTCACCGACTGGTGCACATTGCGGCTCTCACCCGGATGGGCCAGGCGCACGGTGCCGCGCTTCATGGAGTCTTCCACGCTGCGCACAATCAACTCGGCGCCCAGTTCCTTGGCGCGAAAGTCGCGGAAGTCGGTGACTTCATGGAAGTTGTGGCCGGTGTCTATCATCAACAGCGGGTAGGGGATGCGTCCTGCTCCAAAGGCCTTTTCGGCGCACTTGAGCATGACCAGTGAATCCTTGCCGCCGGAGAACAGCAGGGTGGGGCGCTCGAAGGCGGCTGCGACTTCGCGCAGGATAAAAATGGTTTCTTCTTCCAGCGCGTCGAGGTGCTGGTTGGAAAGCCGTTCAAAGTGGTGTTGGTCGGTCATGGCGTTCATTTTGTCTGTGTGCTCAGGGGTTCGTTTTGGCTACGGCAGGGCGCTGCCCTTAACTTCGCTGGTCGCGAAGTTAGCCTGCGCCGAAGCCAAAGTGCTCAATGTTTCGCTTTGCGAAACATCCCCTGCGGGGTCGGAATGTGGTTTGACATGCAAACCACATTCCTTCGCATTTTCGCTTTCCCACCACCAGCGGCCCGAACGGAAATCTTCGCCCATGGCGATGGCGCGGGTGCAGGGCTCGCAGCCGATGCTGGGGAAGAAGGCGTCGTGCAGCGGGTTGTAGGCCACCTTGTTCAGCTGGATGTAGTGCCAGACGTCGCCCCAGGTCCAGTTGGCCAGGGGGTTGATCTTGACGCGCGCTTCTGATGTGTCGACCAGCGGCACTTCGGCGCGGGCGCCGCTTTGCTCGCGGCGCAGGCCGGTGATCCAGGCTTCCTTGCCTTTGAGGGCGCGCTCCAGCGGCTCCATCTTGCGGATGCCGCAGCAGGCCTTGCGCAGGTCCATGCTCTTGTACATGGCGTCTAGGCCTTCCTTGGCCACGAACTGCACCACGGCTTCTTCCACCGGCTTGTAGATGGTGACAGGTGCGCGTGAATCGGCCTTGAACTGCTCCAGTAGCGCCAGCGTCTCTTTGTGCAGGCGGCCGGTTTCCAGCACGAAGATGCCGATGTCGAGCTGCATGCTGTTGATGATGTGGCTGATCACCACGTCTTCGGCACCCAGGCTGGACGCCTGGGTGACGCGTACAGCGCCGCCTTCGGACGCAGCATATTGGGCCGCGGCCTGGGCCAGCACGCCTTGCGCCTCCTGGATGTGCAGGGTGAAGTCCCTGTGCGGACGGGCGTTCATCTCGATGGCGTTCATACGGTTGCTTCCTTGTTTTCGTCGCGGCTGAACACCGGCTTGGCGGTCACGGCGTCGCCTTGGTAGAAGGCGCGGTAGCGATCGAATTGCTTTTGTGCAAAGTCGATGTTCTGGTCGGCGCGCAGCACGGCCACGCTGAAACCCTGGCGTTCCATTTGCACCAGTTGGTCGATCAGCACATCGCCGGTGGCACGGATTTCGCCGGTGAAGCCGGAGCGGCGGCGCAGGTAAAAGGCCTGCGTATAGGCGCGGCCATCGGTGAACTTGGGGAAGTGCAGGTCGATGCGGGCAACACCTTCGAGGGCCAAGCTGCGCGGGTCTTCGGTGTTGGCCACCACCAGGGTGTGGGCAGCAGCGTCCGATGTGCTGGCGTCAGCGGCAGATAGCAGTTTCATGGTCAATGCGGTCATGGGGTATCTAAGCTTCCTGTGCGTCGCGGGCATAGCCCTCTGACTTGGGCAGTTGGTGCAGTTCGGCATGCAGGTCTACCAAGCGGGCCGAGTTGGCCGCCAGCTTGAAGGGCTCAAAGCCGACGCGGTGCAGGGTGTCGATAAAGGTCTCGCGGCCAGCACGGTTCAAGCGGAATGTGTCCAGCACGGCCTCGATCACGCCGGGGATTTCATGGGCGCCAAAGGACGGGCCCACCACCTTGCCGGCAACGGCCGGGCCACTGAGTGTGGAACCGTCGGAGCCGCCCAGCGACACCTGGTACCACTCCTTGCCGTCCTTGTCCACGCCGAGAATGCCGATGTGGCCGCTGTGGTGGTGGCCGCAGGAGTTGATGCAGCCGCTGATGTGCAGGTCAATTTCACCCAGGTCGTGCAGCTCGTCCATGTCCTGGTAGCGCTCGGTAATCGCAGCGGCCACGGGGATGGAACGGGCATTGGCCAGGGCGCAGAAGTCGCCGCCGGGGCAGGCAATCATGTCGGTCAGCAGGCGCACGTTGGAGCGCGCCAGGCCGGCGTGGCTGGCCGCTTGCCACAGGGCGGGCAGATCCACCGCACGCACCCAGGGCAGCAACAGGTTCTGGTCGTGCGTCACGCGCAGTTCACCGGCACTGAATTCATCGGCCAGATCGGCTGCGGTGTCGAGCTGGTCGGCATCGGCGTCACCGGGAGCCTGGCCCAGGCGCTTGTAGGACAGGGTGACCGAGCGCAGCGCGGGGTTCTTGTGCAGGGCCACGTTTTGCTGGAGCCAGCGCGCGTAGTCGGCCTGGCGCTCGGCCGGCACGGTCACGTTGCGGGTTGGTGCATTCAGGTCCAGCGTCGGTGGCACAAAGCTGGCCGTCACGCGGTCCAGCTCGGCCTGGGTGATGGTGTGCGGTGCGCCGTCGACCGTGATGATCTGCTGGTACTCGGCTTCCACCTCGTCGATATAGCGCTGACCTTCGGCCTTCACCAGAATCTTGATGCGCGCCTTGTACAGGTTGTCGCGGCGGCCCCAGCGGTTGTACACGCGCACCACGGCTTCCAGGTAATTCATGATCTGGTTCCAGGGCAGGAACTCGCGGATGGTGACGCCAATCACCGGCGTGCGGCCCATGCCGCCGCCCACCAGCACCTTGAAGCCCAGCTCGCCGGCCGCGTTGTGCTGGAGATGCAGGCCCACGTCGTGCCAATAGGTGGCCGCGCGGTCGGCGGTGGCGCCGGTGATGGCGATCTTGAACTTGCGCGGTAGAAAGGCGAACTCGGGGTGCAGCGTGGTCCACTGGCGCATGATTTCTGCAAATGGGCGCGGATCGGCCAGCTCATCGGCGGCCACACCGGCCAGTTCGTCGCTGGTGATATTGCGGATGCAGTTGCCGCTGGTCTGGATACCGTGCATGTCCACGGTGGCCAGCAGGTCCATCACATCGGCACTTTTCGTCAGCGGAATCCAGTTGAACTGCACATTCTGGCGCGTCGTGAAGTGACCGTAGCCCACCGGCAGGTGCGTGGTGCCCCAGGTGGCTTGGGTGCCTATGGCCTTGTCAAACACTTCCTTGGAAGGGTGGTCGTATTCGCGGGCAATGCGGGCCAATACACGCAACTGGCGGCTCGCCAGCTCGCCATAGGGCACGGCTACGCGCAGCATGGGGGCGTAGCGCTGGATGTACCAGCCGTTTTGCAGGCGCAGCGGACGGAAATCGTCATCGGCCAGCGTACCGGCCAGGTTGCGTTCCAGCTGGTCGCGGTGTTGGGCGGCGCGGGCGCGGATGAATTGCCGGTCAAAGTCTGTGTATTGGTACATAGGTCAATAGGTCCGCTTCAAAGAGCGATAAGTTTCATGCCGGCGTAGGCCAGCAATAAAGAAAGCAGCGAGCGTATCAGGCGCTCGGGCGCCTTGGTGGTGAGGTGAGAGCCGACCCAGATGCCGGGAAGCGAGCCACATAAGAGCGAGATCAACATGGTCCAGTCCACCGTGCCCAGCGTGGCGTGACCCAGGCCGGCCACCAGGGTCAAAGGCACGGCGTAGGCAATGTCGGCCGCAATGATGCGCGGCAGCGGCAGCAGCGGGTACAGCACCATCAACACCGTGACGCCGATGGCACCGGCGCCGACCGAGGTCAGCGTCACCAGGGTTCCAATCAGCGCGCCAAACAGCAGCGGCAGCAGCCAATGGGGGGGTGTGGCAGCGATGCGTTCCTGACCGGCAGCCACTGAAACCGGGCTGGACTTGCCACGCACCGCCTTGTACAGCGTGGCGGCCGCCGTCAGCAGCAGGGCGCCGCCCAGGGTGGTGGTCATGATGGATTGCACCTTGGGGTCGGCCGGGCCGATGGTATGCAGGATGTAGAGCGTGATCAGCGAGGCGGGGATGCTGCCGGCCGAGAGGTTGCGCACCACGGCCCAGTCGATGCGCCCGGAGCGCGCCAGCTTGACGGTGCCGCCCATTTTGGTAAAGGCGGCAAACAGCAAGTCCGTACCGACGGCCAGATAGGGCTTGATGCCGAAGACAAAGATCAGGATGGGCGTCATCAAGGAGCCGCCACCCACGCCGGTCAAGCCGACGATGGTGCCCACCACAAAACCCGCAATAACAAAAGCCAATTCATGCATCGGGGCTAATGTAGATGCCTTTGCTTAGATCAAGAACGATATTTTGGCTATACCGATATACGCGATGTGAATATGCATGCGCGGAATCTGTATTTGCAGCCGTTGATACGCCGCTGCTATCGGAGTGGATTGATGCGCGGAACTTTGTGTACGCCGCTGCCAGCGGGGTAGATGCTTCCGTCCGTGTCCCCCGCCCCTGCGGGGCTCCTCCTTTACCTACCGGAACCATCCACCCCACTGTCAGCGGCAGCCAGCGATGTTGGCGCTCGACGAACATATGCCTGATACCCAACATCCAATGCATTTCTACCGTCGCGGACCCATCACGCAGGCAGACGCAGGACGGCGTGGCGCTCAGCGACGGTAGGTAAAGGGGGAGCCCGCAGGGCGGAGGACACGGACGGCGATGAGTGCCATGGCGGCATGCGTCACGAAGTGTCTGCATGTCAGAGTGCCATGCCGGTCTGCTTCTCGACGTGCCTGCTTATTAACCGTGCGTGAGCCAGTCACTCATTAACGTGTCTTCCAGTACCTGCCGCGCAGCCTTTGCGTCCACCTCCATGCAGGCGTGGGTGAGCGGCACATGGGCATCCCAACCAGCCTGCGGGTAGTTGATGTGGCGCCGCCGCAAAATGGTCTGGCCCTGCGCCAGACCGTCAATCGCCACCCGCACGCGGCCGGACTCCAGCGTGAACAGATCCGGGTTGGTCAGGTAGATAAAGGCCAGCACATCGTGGCCGAAGCAGCCGTGGATCTTGGCCACATGCGGGTAGAGGTCGCTGTAAAAATCGGCATAGAACTTCACCGCATGCAGCAGCGTGTCCATGGCCACATGGTCATGGTGCTTGGCGATCTGCGCAAACAGGGTGACCGGCAAAATCACCTGGTGCGTCACGTCCAGACCGACCATGGTGAGCTTCCAGCCTGCGGTAAACACCAGGTCGGCGGCGTGCGGGTCGTTCCAGATATTGGCCTCTGCCACCGGCGACACATTGCCGGGCTCCAGCACCGTGCCGCCCATCAGTATCACCTCGCGCAGCAGCGTGGGCAACTCGGGCGCCAGCTTCAGGGCCGTGGCCAGATTTCCCAGCGGGCCCACAGCCACCAGCGTGATTTCGCCGGGATGGGCGCGCGCCATATCGACAATGAATTGGGCCGAGGAGCGCGGGTCCAGTTGGCGGCTGTGGTCTTGCCGTGTCACCAGATTGCCCAGGCCGTCGTCGCCGTGGATGAAGTCGGGCGGCGCCTCAGAGGCCTTGACCCAGGGCTTGGCCACGCCTTGGGTCACCGGGACTTCCACGCCGGCAATGGCAGTGAGGTAGAGCGCGTTGATTGCCGCCTGTTCCACCGTGACGTTGCCAAAGGTGGTGGTGATGCCCACCACGTTCACCTCCGGGTGGGCCAGGGCGTAATACAGCGCCATGGCGTCGTCCACGCCGGGATCGGTATCAAAAATGACTTTGCGGGGAGCTTGCTTGGGCATGGGGGCTTTCAGGTCAGGCCGCACAGGGCGCGCAACGCGGCCAAGCGGGTAGGGGTGTTGTTATCGGCTTGCTGGGCCAGCAGTGCGGTCACTTCGGCAGCCTCGGGAATGCTGGACTGCGCGCCCAGCTCAGTGCAGGCAAGGGCTGCGGCGGCACTGGCGTAACGCAGCGCCTTGTCCAGCGCGTGTCCGTGGCAAAGGGCGGCGCACAGGGCACCACAAAAGGTGTCGCCGGCACCGGTGCTGTCCACCGGGGTAATGGCGAAAGAAGCTTGCAGATGGAAGGCGCCCTGGTGCCTGGCAGCGCAGCCCTGCGCGCCCAGCGTCACCACCACCGTGGGCAAGTCCAGGCGGGCCATACATTCGGCGATGCTGCCATCGCACTGCGCCACCGTGGACAACTCACCCTCATTGACGATCAGGATGTCCACCAGGCTCAGCAACTCCGGCGGCAGCACGCGGGCCGGCGCCGCGTTCAGCACCACGGTCACACCGGCAGCACGTGCCGCGCGGGCATAGGCAGTCACCGCGTCCAGCGGGGTTTCGAGTTGCAGCAGCAGGTGGGTGAAGCCGGTCAGCGGCGGCAGATGCTCGGGCTGCAGGCAGGTGTTGGCGCCGGGCGCCACGGTGATGGCGTTTTCACCGGCGTCTGACACGCAGATAAAGGCCGTGCCGGTGGGGTGCTCGGTTTCTCGCACGGTCAGCAGCCTGACGCCCGCGCCCTGCAGGGATTCCTCCAGGGGAATGGCAAAGGCGTCGCTGCCCAGGGCCAGCAGCATCTGGGTGGCGACGCCACCGGCGCGGGCACAGGCCACGGCCTGGTTCGCGCCCTTGCCGCCAGGAAAGGTCTTGAAGTCGCGGCCCAGCACCGTCTCTCCCGGTGCGGGGATGTGGTCGGCCCGGACCACAAAGTCCAGGTTGGCGGAGCCTGCTACCAAAATCATTGCCACTCCATGCTGCGTAAAGCGTTGTATTGTGCCGTCTAATCACACCATGCCAATGACCCTTAGACCTGCTTATGTCGCCCTGATTGGCGGCGCGAATATGGACATTGCCGCGCACTCGACGGCCTCGCCCTTGGCATGTGACAGCAACCCTGGGCGCATTGTCTGCAGCCCCGGCGGCGTGGCCCGCAATGTGGCGGAAAACCTGCTGCGGCTGGGTGTGGATGCGCGCCTGCTCAGCGTGCTGGGCGACGATGTGTTCGGTCAGGCCTTGCGCCAGGCGGCGGCGGACATCGGTCTGGACCTGAGCGCCTGCAGCACCATCCCCGGCCAGCGCACCGCCACCTATTTGTCGCTGCATGGTCCGGACGGCGACATGGGTGTGGCCGTGAATGACATGGGCATTCTGGATTGCCTGACGCCGGAGCTGCTGCAGACCCACGCGGCCGTGCTGGAGGCTGCGTCCGCGCTGGTGGTGGACTGCAATGCGGGCCCGGATGTGCTGGCCTGGATAGGCGTCTACTGGGCCGACAAGCCGCTATTTGCCGAAGCCGTGTCGGTCGCCAAATGCCACAAGCTGCTGCCGCTGCTGGACCAACTCCATATGCTCAAGGCCAACCGCCTGGAGGCCCAGGCCCTGAGCGGCCTGCCCATCCACAGCCCGCAGTCGGCCTGCGACGCCGCGCGCAGCCTGCACCAGCGCGGTGTGCGCCAGGTGGTGATCAGCCTGGGCGCGGACGGCGTGGCCTGGTGCAATGCCTCAGGGAGCGTGGGCCACAGAAGTGTGCGCCTGGTGCAGATGGCCAGCGCCACGGGGGCCGGGGACGCGCTGCTCGGCGGCCTGGTCTATGGCCAATTGCACGCCATGCCCCTGGAACAGTCGGTACGTTTTGCAATGGCCTGTGCCGAACTCACCTTATCCAGTACATTGGCCAATTCACCTGAACTGAGCGTGGCGGCCGTCAAGGCCCGCCTGGAACAAGCATGCACATGACGAACCCAAGCTATCTGGACATTGCACCCGACGTGCAACACGCGCTCTCCACCGGTCGCGCCGTGGTGGCGCTGGAATCCACCATCATTTCCCACGGCATGCCCTATCCGCAAAATGTGGCGACTGCCCTGCAGGTGGAGGCCGAGGTGCGCAAGCACGGCGCCGTGCCGGCCACCATCGCCATCGTGGGTGGCCGCCTGAAGGCAGGGCTCTCGCACGACGAGATCGAGCAGCTCGGTCGCGCCGGACATGCCGTCACCAAGGTCAGCCGACGAGACATTCCGTTTATCGTGGCGCGGGGCGGTCTGGGCGCCACCACGGTGGCCGCCACCATGCTGATTGCCGCGATGGCCGGCATCCGCATCTTTGCCACCGGCGGCATCGGTGGTGTGCACCGGGGCGCACAACAGAGCTTTGACATCTCGGCCGACCTGCAGGAGCTGGCGCAGACGCCAGTGGCCGTGGTCTGCGCCGGTGCCAAGTCCATTCTCGATTTGCGCCTGACGCTGGAATACCTGGAGACCCAGGGCGTGCCCGTGGTCGGCTACCAGACCGATGCCTTGCCCGCCTTCTTTACCCGCGACAGCGCCTTCCAGGTGGACTACCGGCTGGATTCGGCCACTGAGATTGCCGCCGTGCTGAAGGCCAAATGGGCCATGGGTTTGCAAGGGGGCATGGTGATTGCCAACCCCATTCCCGAGCAGTTTGCCATGCCACGCGCCGCCATTGACCAGGCGATTGAGCAAGCCTTGCAGGAGGCCGCGCAGCAGGGCATCGCCGGCAAGGAATCCACGCCGTTCTTGCTGGCGCGTGTGTGCGACCTGACCGGGGGCGACAGCCTGGCGTCCAATATCCAGCTGGTGTTGAACAACGCACGGCTGGCTGCGGCCATCGCCGTGGCCTATGGTGCGAACTAGGGCATGGTCCGTGCTTTGGTATTTTTGCGCTAATAGTCTGTAACATCGATTTTTTCAACCTGCAATCAATGGAGTGAACAATATGCAATTCAAGAGCAATGTGAAACTGGGCGTTCTGGCCGCGGCGATGGTCGCGAGTTTCGCAGCGATGGCCGAACCCGCCATCATTTATGACCTGGGTGGCAAGTTCGACAAGTCCTTCAACGAAGCGGCCTACACCGGCATGCAGAAGTGGGCCAAGGAAAGCGGCAAGAAATACCTCGAATTTGAGGTGACCAACGAATCCCAGCGCGAGCAATCGGTGCGCCGCATGGCCGAAAAGGGCGCCAGTCCCATCATCAGCGTGGGCTTCTCGCAGGCTTCCGCCGTGGAAAAAATCGCCAAGGAATTTCCAAAGCTCAACTTCGTGATTGTGGACATGGTGGTGGATCTGCCCAATGTGCAGTCTGTCGTGTTCAAGGAACAGGAAGGCAGCTTCCTGGTCGGCACCATGGCCGCCTTGGCCAGCAAGAGCGGCAAGGTAGGCTTTGTAGGCGGTATGGACATTCCGCTGATCCGCAAATTTGAATGCGGTTACGAGCAGGGCGCCAAATACGCCAACCCCAAGGCCGAGGTGTTCCAGAACATGACCGGCACCACCGGTGCGGCCTGGAACGACCCGGCCCGCGGTGGTGAGCTGGCCAAGGCCCAGTTTGCCAAGGGTGCGGACGTGGTGTTTGCGGCCGCTGGTGGCACCGGCACCGGTGTTTACCAGGCCGCCAAGGACAGCGGCAAGCTGGCTATCGGCGTGGACAGCAACCAGAATCACCTGCAGCCCGGCACCATGTTGACCTCCATGCTCAAGCGCGTGGACGTGGCTGTGTACAACGTCTCCAAGTCCTTTAAGCCGGGCCTCACGGTGCTGGGTCTGAAGGAAGGTGGCGTCGATTACGCCATGGACGAGCACAACGCCAAGCTGGTCACTGCCGACATGAAGAAGAAGGTCGAAGCCGCCAAGGCCGACATCATCAGCGGCAAGATCAAGGTGGCCGACTACATGGCCGACAACGCCTGCAAGTACTGATCGCTTCATGACGGCGGCGGCACCGCTGGCGGTGCATATGCGCGGCATTCACAAACACTTTGGCGCCGTACAGGCCAATGTGGATGTGAGTCTGACCGTGCGCGCGGGAACGGTGCACGGCCTGGTGGGTGAAAACGGTGCCGGCAAGAGCACGCTGATGTCGGTGCTCTACGGCTTTTACCGGGCCGACAGCGGCAGCATTGCCGTGAATGGGCGCGAGGCCGAAATCCACAACGCCGATGACGCCATCGCCCTGGGCATCGGCATGGTGCACCAGCACTTCATGCTGGTCGATACCCTCACCGCGTTGGAAAACGTGATGCTGGGTGCCGAGCCGCATTGGCTGCTGCAGCGCGCCACGGCACAGGTGCGCGGCAAGCTCGAAGGCCTGATGCAGTCCACCGGCCTGCATGTGCAGTTGGATGCCCTGGTGGCCGACCTGGCCGTGGGCGACCGCCAGCGCCTGGAAATCCTCAAGGCCCTTTACCGGGGCGCGAAGGTGCTGATTCTGGACGAGCCCACCGCCGTGCTGACACCGCAGGAAACCCTGCAACTGTTTGAGGTGCTGCGCAGTCTGCGACTACAGGGCACCACCATCATCCTCATCACCCACAAGCTGAAAGAAGTGATGGGTTTGTGCGACTTTGTCACCGTCATGCGCGCCGGTCGCGTGGTGCAGGAACTGCCGATTGCCGGCGCCACCATAGCCGGCCTGGCCGAGGCCATGGTCGGGCGCAAGGTGCATATCGGACGGGTGGAAGGTGACGCCCATACGCTGGGCGAGGTCCTGCTCAACGTCCAGGGTCTGGAGGTGCGCGACGCCCTGCAGGTGCTGCGCCTCTCGGGCGTGAACCTGCAATTGCGCGCCGGCGAGATCGTGGGCATTGCCGGCGTTTCCGGCAACGGCCAAAGCGAGCTGCTGGATGTGCTGAGTGGCCTGCTGACGCCGAGCCAGGGCGAACTCACGGTGCTGGGCCAGCGCTTCGAGGCCGCGCATTGGTTGGACCCGCAAACCGCCCGCAAGCTGGGCCTGGCCCATGTGCCGGAAGACCGCCATGCGCGTGCGCTGGTAATGGACTTCTGTGCATGGGAATCGGCCGTGCTGGGCTACGACGGCCTGCCGCAATATTGCAGCGGCCCCTGGATGCGACAACAGGCCATGCAGCAGGCCACGACCGACATGATGGAACGCTTTGATGTGCGCCCGCGCGACCCGGCACTGGGCTCGGCCAAGTTTTCCGGCGGCAACCAGCAAAAGCTGGTGCTGGCCCGCGAACTGGGCCAGGCGCCCCAGGTCTTGCTGGTGGGCCAGCCCACGCGCGGCGTGGACATAGGCGCCATCGAATTCATTTACAGCCAGCTGCGCGCCATGCGCGATGCCGGTTGCGCCGTGCTGGTGGTGTCCAGTGAACTGGATGAAATTTTGGCCCTGTCGGACCGGGTGATCGTGATGAACCAGGGCCGCATCGCCGGTGAACTGGCCATTGCCGATTGCACGGAAGCGGGTTTGGGCCTGTTGATGACTGGCGGATTGCAATGAATGCCCCCTTGCCACGCTGGGCCGATCTGGTGCTGCTGCCCGCCGTCTGTCTGCTGGTGGCTTTGCTGGTAGCCGCTGCCGTGGTGGCCCTGGTTGGGCAAAGCCCGTTGGAGGTGATGATGGCCCTGGTGCACGGCGCCTTTGGCACGCTGCGCGGCCTGAGCTACACGCTGTACTACGCCACCACCTTTATCTTCACCGGCCTGGCCGTGGCTGTGGCCTTTCATGGCGGGCTGTTCAACATCGGCGGGGAAGGTCAGGCTGTGATGGGCGGCCTGGGCACTGGACTGGCCGCGCTCTATCTGTCGGCCAGCCTGCCGGCTTGGGCCATGCTGCCCGTGATGCTGCTTGCCGGCATGCTGTTTGGCATGCTCTGGGCGGCGGTGCCGGCCTATCTGCAGGCCTACCGGGGCAGCCATGTGGTGATCACCACCATCATGTTCAATTTCATTGCCAGTTCCATCCTGGTTTATCTGCTGGTCAACCACCTGCGGCCCAAGGGCAATATGGCCCTGGAAAGCGCCCTCTTTGCCGATTCGGCCAAGCTGCCCGGCATGCAGCAGGCCCTGGCCTGGATTGGTGTGGAATGGCCGAACTCGCCTCTGAATCTGAGCCTGCTGCTGGCGCTGCTGGCCTGCGTGGCGGTGTACTTTTTCCTGTGGCGCAGCCGGGCCGGCTATCGCCTGCGCGCGGTGGGCTCCAGCCCCAGCGCGGCCGAGTATGCGGGCATCAGCTCCAAACACCAGACCCTGATTGCCATGGCCGTGTCCGGCGCTCTGGCCGGAATGGTCGGCATGAACGAGATCGCGGGCGTGAGCGGCAAGCTGATTCTGGAGTTTGTGGGCGGCGCCGGTTTTACCGGCATTGCCGTGGCGCTGATGGGGCGCAACCATCCGCTGGGCATCCTCTTTTCCAGCCTGCTGTTTGGCGCGCTGTTCCAGGGTGGGGCCGAGGTGGCGTTTGATGTGCCGGGCTTTAGCCGCGACATGGTGGTGATGCTGCAGGGCCTGATCGTGCTGTTCTCCGGCGCGATGACCTATGTGATTGCGCCCATGGTGTCTGCTGCCCTGCGCCTGGTGCCGGGAGTGCGCCATGGATGAAGCCTTCCTGGGCGCCATGCTGGCCTCCACGCTGCGGCTGGCCACGCCGCTGATTCTGTGTGCCCTGGCCGGCCTGTTTTCCGAGCGCTCGGGCGTGGTCGATATCGGACTGGAAGGCAAGATGTTGTTCGCCGCTTTTGCCGCCGGTGCCGCCGGTGCGCTGACCGGCTCCACCAGCCTGGCCTTGCTGGCCGCCATGGTGGTTGCCGTGTTGCTGTCGTGGATGCACGGCCTGGCCTGCGTCAGTTTCCGGGGCGATCAGGTGGTGTCGGGTGTGGCCATCAACCTCATTGCCGCGGGCATGACCGTGGTGCTGGGCATTGCCTGGTTTGCACAGGGTGGGCAGACGCCGCCGCTGTCCAATCTGGTGCGCATTCAGCCCCTGTTTCCGGGTGCCGGCAACGGGCTGGCGTTCATTCCTTTGGTGGGTCGGGTGCTGGGCGAGGGCTTTTTGACCCACAGCGCCTTGGTCTACTTTGCCTATGCTTTAGTGCCCGCCTCGTGGTGGTTGTTGTACCAAACCCGCTTCGGCCTGCGCCTGCGCGCCGTCGGCGAGAACCCGCAGATGGTGGACGCCGCCGGTGTCTCGGTGCTGCGCCTGCGCTATACGGCGCTCACGCTCAACGGCATGTTGTGCGGCCTGGCCGGCAGTTATCTGGTGCTGGCCCAAAGCGCCAACTTCTCCGCCAACATGACGGCCGGGCGCGGCTTTATGGCGCTGGCTGCCCTGATCTTCGGCCGCTGGAACCCGTTTGGCGCGCTCTGGGCCTGCCTGCTTTTCGGCTTTTTGGACGCCGCCGCCATCCGCATGCAGGGTGTGGCGCTACCGCTGGTGGGCGAGGTGCCGGTGCAGTTCATACAGGCGCTGCCTTATGTGCTGACGGTCGTGCTGCTGGCCGGCTTTATTGGCAAGGCGGTGGCGCCCAAGGCGTCAGGCAGGCCGTATATCAAGGAGCGCTAGTTTGCTGGATGGTGGCAAAAAGCTGGTACGGTATCGGCATTCCGGAGGTTTCATGAAAAAGTTCGTCGTTGCAAGTTTTGTTCTGCCAGTTTTGGCTGCCAGCGGCGGCGCCCTGGCGCAGACCAAGCCCATCAAGATCGGGGAAATCAACAGCTATTCCAGCATTCCCCAGTTCACCGCGCCCTATCGCCAAGGCTGGCAACTGGCCGTGGAAGAGGTCAATGCCGCTGGAGGCCTGCTCGGTCGCAAGGTGGAAGTGATTTCGCGCGACGATTCCGGCAAACCCGAAGAGGCGCTGCGCCATGCCATCGAGCTCACCAGCAGCGAGCAGGTGGATGTGCTGGCCGGTGGTTATCTGTCGAATGTGGGTCTGGCACTGGCCGACTTCGCACAAAAGAACAAGCGCCTGTTTGTGGCCAGCGAGCCGCTCACCGACGCGCTGGTGTGGGACAAGGGCAATCGCTACACCTTCCGCCTGCGCCCCAGCACCTATATGCAGTCCGCCATGTTGGTGGAAGAGGCGGCCAAGCTGCCGGCCAAGCGCTGGGCCACGATTGCACCCAACTACGAATATGGCCAGAGCGCAGTGGCCACCTTCCGTGAACAGCTCAAGGCCAAGCGCCCGGATGTGGAGTTTGTGGCCGAGCAATGGCCGGTGCTGGGCAAGTTGGACGCCGGCAGCACGCTGCAGGCCATCACCCAGGCCAAGCCGGACGCCATCTTCAACGTCACCTTTGGCGCCGACCTGGCCAAGCTGGTGCGGGAAGGCAATCAGCGCAATGTATTTCCAAAGACTGCCGTCGTTTCGCTGCTGTCGGGTGAGCCGGAATACCTGGATGTGCTGAAGGACGAGACGCCCAAGGGCTGGATCGTCACCGGCTACCCCTGGGACCAGATCGACAGCCGCGAGCATGCCTCGTTTGCCGCCAATTACTACAAAAAATACAACGAGAACCCCAAGATGGGTTCGGTGGTGGGTTACTCCACCATGCAGGCTGTTTTTGCCGCCATCCGCAAGGCCAAGAGCGTGGACAATGAGAAGCTGGTGGGGGCCATGCGTGGCCTGAAGTTCAATACCCCTTTTGGCCCCACCGAATTCCGTGCGATTGACCAGCAGAGCACCATGGGCGCCTATGTCGGCAAGCTTGATCAGCGCGGTGGCAAGGGTACGATGGTGGATTGGCGCTACGCCGATGGCAAGAATTACCAGCCCAGTGACGCCTATGTGAAGGCCCGCCGCCCTGCAGCCGCCATACAGTAGCCTTGAAGCAACGAGGCCCTGGGCCCCATCGCTCGGGCATCCGGCAGGGCCGAGGACCCGCTCTTCAGCGGGGCTCCACACTCGGCATGTGTCGCGCCAATATATCGCTCAATCCTTCTTTGCTAAAGGGCTTTGTCAGGAAATCGGTCATGCCTACTGCGAAGCAGGCATCTTTATCAGATTGCATCGCGTTGGCAGTGAGCGCCACGATGGGTGTTGCCTTGTTGGGTCCATCGCCCGCCCGGATTTGCTGTGTCGCTTCAAATCCGTTCATGACCGGCATCTGCACATCCATGAGGATCAATGCATAGGGCCGGCTTTGTGCAGCCGCTACGCCCTGCGCACCGTCTTTAGCCAGATCCACTTGATAGCCCAGGCGCTTGAGCAGCACCATGGCCAGCTTCTGGTTGATGGGGTGATCCTCCACCAGCAGGATGGCCATGCTTTCATTTGCCGATGTTGCGTCTGCGGTGTCCTCGGTGCCGGCGAGGGGGTCGTTGACTGTTTCGGAGCGGTTTTCTGCAAGATCCGGCAGCGCCACGTCAAGCGCTGGCGCGGATTCCTTGCTGCCTGACTTGGAGCTGGTTTTGGCAAGCGGCAATTCAAACCAGAACAGGCTCCCTTGGCCCAGCGTGCTTTCTACCCCGATGCGCCCATGCATGCCTTCCACCAACTTCTTGCAGATGACCAGTCCGAGGCCGGTCCCGCCAAATTTTCTGGAGGTCGAGGTATCCACCTGTACGAAGTTGGAAAACAATTTCCCCATGGCCTCTTGCGGTATACCAAGGCCGGAGTCCTGCACCTCGAATCGCAAACCTTGGTCAATCGTTTGGACCGTCAGGCTCACCTCGCCCTGCTGGGTAAATTTGACGGCATTTCCAAGCAGGTTAAATAGCACCTGCCGTACCCGCAAACTGTCACCCATGTAGTAGTCCGTCTGCGCTTCCTGCGGGAGCTTGACGTGAAAGCCAATGCCCTTGTCGTGCGCCTTCATGTGGAGAACGGATGTGACCGAGTTGATCAGGACCCCCATGGAGAAGGCATGGGCTTCAAACTCCATATGACCGGCCTCGATCTTGGAGAGGTCAAGAATGTCATTGATCAGGGCCAGCAGTGCCTCGCCGGAGTGCGCAATGTTCTTCGCATAGGACCTTTGTTCCGCGTCCAGTGGGCCGTCCAGAAGCAGGCCCGTCATGCCGAGCACGCCATTCATGGGCGTCCGAATTTCATGTGACATATTGGCGAGGAACAGGCTCTTGGCCAGGTTCGCACCTTCGGCCTGCTCCTTGGCTGCCTTCAGGTCGGCTTGAAGCTTAAGGGCGGCCAGCAGGGAGCGCTGAAGCAGGAAAAACAAGAGGATCGCCAGCACGCTGACCAGGGAGGCGGCCGCCAGAACCATGTTGCGGTTGACGAAGTAGGGCTCCAGGACTTCGTTCAGACTCTCACCGACCACAAAATTCAGCCCATATTCCAGGTCTCGGTGGTAGCCGTACAAGCGCTCGATGCCATCCGTCTTTGCCACCCTGCGATAATTGCCGGAGACGGGACCGCCAGGTTGAAGATAGGGCGTGTTGCTGAGGACCAGGCCCAGCGATGAATCGCTGAGTGGAAACCGGGACATGACTTCACCACTGTCACGGATCATGGTGACGGAACCGCTTTGCGTCACTCCCAGGGTTTGCGAGAACTCGGCGAATTGATCCGGGCTGAGCGAGACCACCAGAACGCCATTGAATTCCTCGTTCCTGCGCACGGGCCGCGTGAACTGAATGGACCACTTGCCGGACACCTTGCCCCGTACGGGTTTGCTGATGAACAAGTGATCAAGATGGGGTGCCAGTTGATGCACCTTGAAATGCTCGCGGCTGCTGAGGTCGGTCCGATCTGTGGCCTTAGCCAGGTTGGAAAAAGCAAGAATGCCCGCCTTGTCTATCACAGCGACCTGAAAGGAGAGGTCCTCTATGCTCTCCTGGCGCTGCCGTATGACGCTGGCAAAAGACTTCCAGTCGCCATTCCATTGCGTGCGCGTGTCCAGCAAGATTTCATTGACACGCTTGATGATGGACCGGGTGTTCTCGGCAAACACACGCGCCTGTACGGAGGTGCGGACCTCGGCCTCCTGAATAGCGCTGGCCCGGCTTCGCTCCATTTCAAAAAAAGCGGCGATCCAAATAATGGCAAGGCACAGCAGCACCGCCAGGGCAATGCGGATTCGAAGTTTATTGGAGTTGGAACGATCAAAGGTTAAAGAACCCATGCGCTGGACTGTACTACGGAACGGTTCGCCAGGGTCCTGCAAGCAGAGGGACGGCGGACCTTGCGCTCGCTTGTTCAACGCGCTGGTGCGGCGGTCTTTGGTTTGAAGTCGCACACCGCGCTGACCGCGCATTGCCAGCACAGCGGTTTGCGCGCCTGGCAGATATATCGACCATGCAGTATCAGCCAGTGGTGGGCGTCCACCAGATAGGCTGCGGGGATGCGCTTGAGCAACTTGTCTTCCACCTCGCGCGGCGTTTTTCCGGGTGCCAGTCCGGTGCGGTTGCCCAGGCGGAACAGGTGCGTATCCACCGCCATGGTGGGCTCACCAAAGGCCACGTTGAGCACCACATTGGCGGTCTTGCGGCCCACACCGGGCAGCGATTCCAGTTCCTCGCGGGTGCGTGGCACCGATCCGCCAAAGCGCTCCACCAGGATGCGGCAGGTTTCCATCAGATGGCGGGCCTTGCTGCGGTACAGGCCTATGGTCTTGATCTGCTGCTCCAGGCCTTCAAGCCCCAGGGCCAGGATTTTTTGTGGCGTATTGGCCACCACAAACAGGCGCCGCGTGGCCTTGTTGACGCCCACGTCGGTGGCCTGTGCGGACAGCAGCACGGCAGCCAGCAGCTCGAACACCGAGGCAAATTCCAACTCGGTCTGCGGATGCGGATTGGCCGCCTGGAGGGTAGCGAAGAAGGTTTCAATGTGGGCGCTATTCATCCGCGCACCTTAACAAACTTTCAACCCGCAGCAGACATGGCGCACAAGTTTCGAAGCACAATCGCAGACTATCCACACCACCCTGCTGCCGCACGCCATGCAATTTGCCGACCGACTCAAACAAGTAGAAACCTCCGCCATTCGGGAACTGTTCAAGCTGCTTGGGAAACCAGGAATCATCAGTTTCGCCGGAGGATTCCCGGACAGCGCCATGTTCGACGTGGAAGGCATACGCGCCGCCAGCAATCAGGCCTTGACCGATGAGCCGGGCGCCGCCCTGCAATACGGTGCCACCGAGGGCTACCAGCCGCTGCGCGAGCAACTGGCGTCTTTCATGAAAGCCAAGGGCGCGCTGGATGTTGCGCCCGATCAGCTGATCGTCACTACCGGCAGCCAGCAGGCGCTGGACCTGCTGGGCAAGACCATGATCAGCCCCGGCGACAAGGTGATTGTGGAAGGGCCCACCTTTCTGGCAACCATCCAGTGCTTCCGCCTGTACGGCGCGCAGCTCATCAGCGCGCCGGTGGACGGGAGCGGCGTGGACACCGAGCAGCTGGAGCAGTTGATCGCCGAGCACCGGCCCAAGATGGTCTACCTGATCCCCACCTTTGGCAACCCGAGTGGCGCCATGCTGAGCCTGGAGCGCCGCAAGCGTGTGCTGGAGTTGGCCGTGAAATACCAGACGCTGATTGTGGAAGACGATCCCTACGGCGATCTGTACTTTGGCGAGGCGCCACCACCCAGCATGCTCGCATTGAGCAGCCAGGTGCCGGGCAGCCGCGAACTGCTGGCGCATTGCGGATCTTTGAGCAAGGTGCTCAGCCCCGGCTTGCGCGTGGGCTGGATGGTTGCCCCGCCCGAGCTGCTGGCCAAGGCCACCATGTGCAAGCAATTCAGCGATGCGCACACCAGCACCTTTGCCCAGGCCACCGCCGCGCAATACCTCAAGGCCGGGCGCATGCCCGCCACCCTGGCCCATGTGCGCCAGGTGTATGCGGAACGCGCTCTGGCCATGGGCAATGCCTTGCGCCGGGAACTGGGCGATGCGATTGAATTTGTGCAACCGCAGGGCGGCCTGTTTGTCTGGGCGCGCCTGACCGGCGCCCACGGCAAGTGCGCAGACGGCGCAGAGTTTGCTAAACGCGCCATCGATAAGGGGGTGGCCTTTGTGCCCGGCGTGCCGTTTTATGCGGCCGACCCCGACCCCTCCACGCTACGCCTGAGCTTCGCCACGGCCGATGTGGCGCGCATTGAAGAGGGTGTGGGCCGGCTGGCGCTGGCGCTGTAATCACCATGAAAAAAACCATCAAGATCGATTTTGTGTCCGACGTCTCCTGCCCCTGGTGCGCCATCGGCCTGCAATCCCTGCAAACCGCGTTGCAGCGTCTGGACGCTGAGCTGGAACCCAGCCTGACCTTCCAGCCCTTCGAGCTGAATCCGCAGATGGTGGCCGAGGGTGAGGACATCACCGAGCACCTGCACAAGAAATATGGCTCCACGCCCGAGCAGGCTGCGGCTGCGCGCGAGAACATTCGTGCCCGTGGCGAGGCGCTGGGCTTCACTTTCAACATGGACAAGCGTGGCCGCATCTACAACACCTTTAACGCGCACCGGCTGCTGCACTGGGCGCAAGGTGAAGGCAAGCAGGCGGCATTGAAGAAGGCGCTGCTCACGGCGTATTTCACCGATGGAGAAAACCCGAGTGACCCCGCCCTGCTGGTGCGCGTGGCCGCCTCCGTGGGCTTGGATGCGTCAAGGGCGCAAGCGATTCTGGACAGCGACGAGTTCGCCGAAGTGGTGAGGGCGCAGGAGAGTTTCTACCAGCAAGCCGGCATTCACTCCGTGCCCGCCATCATCCTGAACGACCAGCACCTGATCTCCGGCGGCCAGCCGCCCGAGGTGTTTGAGCAGGCACTGCGGCAGATCGCCGAAATATAAAAGCCCCTTAACGCAGCACCGTGAGCAGGCGATCCAATCCGCCGCTATTGATGGCAACATGGGCCTGCGCGCGCACCGCCGGTTTGGCGTGATAAGCCACCGACAGACCGGCCACACCCATCATTGGCAGGTCATTGGCGCCGTCGCCCATGGCAATGGTTTGTGCGGGCTCTATGCCTAGAAGCGTCGTCACTTCCAAAAGGGTGCGGCGTTTTTCATTGCCGTCGCAGATATCGCCCCAGGGCTGGTCCACCATGCGGCCGGTCAGCACGCCGCAGCTCGGGCCGCTTTCCACTTCCAGCACGTTGGAGCGGGCAAAGTCTATGCCCAGTTCGGTGCGGATGCGGTCGGTAAAAAAGGTAAAGCCACCGGACACCAGCAGCACCTTCAGGCCTGCTGCCTTGGCAGCAGCCACCAGTTCGGCCGCGCCCGGATTGAGTTGCAGGCGCCTTGTGTAGACCTCTTCCATATGCGCCACCGTCACGCCCTTTAGCAGGGCCACGCGCTGGCGCAGGCTTTCCTTGTAGTCGGCAATCTCGCCGCGCATGGCGGCCTCGGTAATGGCGGCCACCTCGGGCTTGCGGCCGGCCGCGTCGGCAATCTCGTCCACGCATTCGATGTTGATCAGCGTGGAGTCCATGTCAAAGGCGATGAGCTTGAAGTCGCGCAGGCGCAGGGGAGGGGTGATGCCCTGGATCACCAGGCCGGGTTCGATTTCGGTTGTCATGATTATTTCAATGTGTGCAGCGGAATGTCTTTGGCGACGGCCAGCGCATCGAGTTGCTTGCGTGTCTTTCCTGCCAGAAACGCCGCAATGGCGGCATGCGCNTGGGGTGTGAACAGGGCNTGGATACGGGAATCTGTGAGGCCGNCCGCGTCGGCCAGTGCCGCTGCAAAATGCGGCTCCAGCGCGGCCAGCGCCACCCGCCCGTCCTTGCAGGCATACACGCGATACCCGGCATGGCCGCCACCCACGGCGGCACCCGGCGTGGTCAGACCCCAGCTGCGTGGCAGGCCCAGATAGGCAGCGGCGTCGGACAGCGCCACTTCCAGCCACAGGCTTTTGCCCTTTTGCAACTGCTGCAAGCGTGCCTGCAAAATCGCTTCGCTCACCATCAGTGAGCCACCCATGTCGGCGTACAGGCTGGCGGGCAGGTCCAGGCCGGTGACCAAATCGTTTTCCGCCATATAGGTCAGGTCGTGGCCGGGCTCCTCGGCGCGCGCACCCGGCGCCCCCACGATGGCCACCATGGAGAGCTGTGGGTAAAGCCGGTGCAGCTCCTTCCAGCCCAGGCCCAGTTTGTTCAAGGCCGAGGGACGAAACGACGTCAGCAGCACATCGGCCTTGGCCAGTTCACGCTGCAACAGTTTGCGCCCGGCATCGCCCTTCAGGTCGGCACTGAGGGTTTTCATGCCCCGGTGCATGGTGTCATAAGCCGAGCGTGCATAGATCGACATCGGGTCGCCCGACGCTCCCGCAGCGGCCGCAGGGTGGGCCGGCGGCTCCAGCTTGATGCAGGTAGCACCCATGGCCTGGCAGCGCATCAGGGCGGCAGGGCCGGGCAGGTTCAGCGCCAGGCTGAGAATACGCACGCCCTTGAGCGGTCGGATGGGGGCTTTGGAGGAGAGGACCGGTGGCATGGGCATTTCTGAGGCTGTGAGTTTGCCGTCGATGATAGAGGCAATAATCAGAGCTTCATTTCCAGGCACACAGCCCAAGAGGTTTCATTGAACAAGCCACACGTCGCACTCGACCTGTTTCCCGAATTGCCGGCCCCCGCCGAAAAACCCAAAAGAGCCAAGCGCTTGGTCACTCCCAAGGTGGAGCAGCCAGCCGCCGTGCAGCCCGCCTTGGACATGCCATCATCCAACGCTGCACCGCAATCTACGCCTGCCATCCTGCAGCATGCGGCACCCCATGCCAGAGCCAAGGTGGTACCGGATGCCGCCTTTCTGGAGGCCATGGCGCAGGAGCTTGAAGCGCAGGGCGACTTTCGGGTGCTGCGCCGGCTCAAGCCCCTGCTGACTTGGCCCGGAACCGCGTCGGGCGCCATCACCCGGGTGGTGGTACTGGACACCGAGACCACCGGGCTGGACCAGAGCCGGGAACAGATCATCGAATTGGCCTTGCTGCGCGTCGATATCGATAATGCCAGTGGCCTGCCGGTAGGCGATGTGCAGGTATACGACGGCTTGGAAGATCCGGGCCGATCAATCCCGCCCGAGGTGGTGGCGCTGACCGGCATCCGGGATGCCGACGTCAAGGGCCAGGTGCTGGATGCCGCGCGGGTGGCTGAGCTGCTGACCGGCGTGGACCTGGTGATTGCCCACAATGCCGGCTTTGACCGGCCCTTTGTGGAAAAGCGTTTCGCGCAGTTTGCCGAGCTGAACTGGGCCTGCTCCTTTGCCGACATTGACTGGAAGGCGCTGGGTCGCGGCTCCGCCAAGCTGGAGAGTCTGGCGCAGGCCAACGGTTGGTTTTATGACGCGCATCGGGCCGAAATGGATTGCCATGCCCTGCTGGCGGTGTTGGCGCGAAGGTTGCCGGACGAAAGCCATACCGGCCTGGCCCACCTGTTGCAGGCAGGTAGCCAGCCCAGCTACACCTTGCAGGCCACCCAGGCGCCGTTTGAGGCGAAGGACAAGCTCAAGGGCCGTGGTTACCGCTGGAACGCCGAGCAGCGTGTCTGGCAGACCCGCCTTGGCAGCGACGCGCAACGGACCGCAGAATGCGATTGGCTGCGGCAAGAAGTCTACGGCCAACGCCACGCCACGGTGCAGATTGAAGCGCAGGATGGCCGGGTGCGCTACTCCAGTCGCGCCGGGCTGCTCACGCAGCAGCCCCTGTGAAGGAGGCGAGCGACATGCAGATTGTGGGCGTTCAGGTTGGGCAGGCGCGCCGGGTGCTGATCGGTGGCCGCAGCGTGATGACCGCCATCCGAAAGACCGAAGTGACCGGTCCGGTGGCGGTGCGGCCCCTGGGGCTGGAGGGCGATGAGCAGGTGGACCTGAGCGTGCATGGCGGACTGGAAAAAGCCATCTATGCCTATCCCTCGGAGCATTATGGTTTCTGGCGTGCGCAGCGGGCGCTCGCCGGTGTCGCCGACATCGACGATCAATTGCCCTGGGGTGCCATGGGTGAAAACCTGACGCTGTCCGGCCTGCTGGAAGCCGATCTGTGGGTCGGCGACCTGTTGGCCTTCACCGATTGCACGCTGCGCGTGGCGCAGCCGCGTGAGCCCTGCTTCAAGTTCAACGCCGCCATGGGCTACAAGCAGGCGGTCAAGGACATGGCGCAAAGTGGCTTCTGTGGTTTCTACCTTTCGGTGGACCAAGCGGGCTCCATCCGTCCCGGCGAGGCGTTTGCGCTGCATCAAGGTCCGCGCAGAGTCAGCATTCCGGAGCGCTTTCACGCCAAAATGTTCAAGCACATGCGCTAGGCAGGGTCACTGCTGCGCTATGCTGGGTGAAATATACAAGGTGGAGTCTTCATGGCAACAAAAACGGCCGAACAGGAAATTGAAGAGCGCAGCAGGCTCGCAGGCAGCAACCAGTTCGAGTTACTGTTGTTCCGTTTGGGAGAGTCCAAAAATACCGGACACCGCGAGCTGTTTGGCATCAATGTGTTCAAGGTGCGTGAGGTGCTGGTCATGCCACACATTACCGAACTGGCCCAGTCCCATGAACAGCTTCTGGGCGTGGCCAATATCCGCGGCCAGATCATTCCGGTGATTGACCTGCCGGCCGTGGTCGGCTGCAATCCCAGCAAGGGCCGCACCATCCTGATGGTGACCGAGTACGCCCGCACGGTGCAGGCGTTTGCGGTGGAAGAGGTCAATGAAATCGTGCGTCTGGAATGGAACCAGGTATTGCCCGCAGATGCCAGCCAAGCCGGCACCTTGATCACCAGCATCGCCCGTCTGGATGGCGCCCGCGCCGACACCCGCCTGGCCCAGGTGCTGGACGTGGAGCAGATTCTCAAGAATGTCATGCCCAGCACCGTGCAGGAGATCAACCGCGAGGCCGTGGGGCCGGAGGTCGTCTTGCCGGAAGGCAGCTGCATCCTGGTGGCCGACGATTCCGCCGTGGCGCGCTCGGTGATCGAATTGGGCCTCAAGGCCATGGGCGTTCCATACATCATGACCAAGTCCGGCAAGGAAGCCTGGGACAAGTTGCATGAGATTGCCGCAGAGACCAAGGCACAGGGTAAACCAGTCAAGAACAGGATTTGCCTGGTGTTGACCGATGTCGAAATGCCGGAGATGGACGGCTTTACGCTCACCCGCAACATCAAGGCCGATAGGCGCTTTGACGGCATTCCGGTAGTGATTCACAGCTCCCTCACCGGCAGCACCAACGAGAACCTGGTCAAGAGCGTGGGCGCCGATGCCTACGTGGCCAAGTTTATGCCGCGTGAGTTTGCCGCCGCTATCCGCGGCGTGCTGGAAAAGGTCCAGGCCTAGCGCCCACGCTGGGCTTAGCGCCAATGGCCGTGATGGCCCCGGTAGCCGCCGCCCCAGTAGCCAAAACCAAAGTCCAACATGACCGGTGGATAGTAGGGGGGCGGATAGTAGGCGGGATAGGCCGGATACACCGGTTGCGTAATGACCACTGGCGGCTGGTCTGTGTACACGGGAATATCGGCCGGATAACTTTGCTGCTGAGGCTGGTCATTGCTGGACGCCCCCGCAGGTCCGATCTGCAGCGCCAGGGTAGGTCCGGGATCATGTGGCATCTGGGCCGAATACTGCTTGCCCGCAAATTCATACACCACGTTGTAGGCCACCGCACGGTTTTCATAGCTGGTTTGGGTGCTGCATTGACGGACCGTGCGCAGCTCGGGCTCGGACGAACCCTCAATGCGGTCGCCGACCACAGAGCCACCCACGGCACCCAGGACGGTGGCCGCTGCACGCCCGGCGCCATGGCCGCCCGCAGCATTGCCAAGTGCGCCACCCACAATCGCACCCACCACGGCACCAGCACCGGATTTGGGTTGCTGAACCGCTACCTGCTGGTCGGTGCATACCTGGCGCGGCACTGCCACTTGCTGGAACACCGGTGTGGCGGAAAGCACGCGGGCTATGTCCACAGCCATCGCCGAGCCGCTGATCCCCAAACCCAGCAGGCTGGAGAGCAAAAGTAGAGAAGATTTTTTCATCACGTACCCCATCAAAAAGGGCTGCCAGGTAAGTAGCAGCCCTTCTTTAACGCACGCCCATGGCGTGGGTTGACCATCTTTACATCAGTTGTCCCAGTCGCCGCCACCCGCGTCGGACGAACCGGCGTCATCCCAGCTGGTATCGGTGACGCCAAAGTTCTGGCCGCCCATGTCGGTGTTGCTGTTGACGGGCTCGTAGTTGTTACCGGCATTGCTGTCGGACTGCCGTGCGCCACTGTCGTGGTTGCCCATCAGGTTGCGTCCAATCGCTTCGGCTGCTACGACGCCGGCGCCTACTGCCAGACCGGTGGCCACGCCTCCCATGATCCTGCCGCCTATGCCGCTACCGGCGGCCTGTCCGTAACCAGGCTGGCCGTACATGGGTTGCTGACCGTAGCCGCCGCCGGGTTGCATGGCAGGCTGCATAGCGCCATTGCCAAAGCCCTGCGGTCCGCTCAAGCCGCCGCCATAACCGGGGTTCTGGTCAAAGACCTGCACGGGTTTGCGACGGAAGATGAAATAGGCACCGCCAATGACAGCGGCAGCCAACAGGGCCGGCAGCAGCCAGGAGCCGGAGGGCTTGCTGGGTGGTGGCGCTGTGTTGTAGGTCGCGATCGCGGTGGGAGGTACCTGCTGCACACGGGCAGCGAGCTGCTTTTCCAGGGCCTGCACGGCCTCAGGTTTTGCAAAGGGAAGCCCAGGCGCCAATGCCTGCGCCGCGCTCAGCGCCTCACGCGCCTTGGGCAGGTTGCCCTGGCGGGAGTACAGCTCGGCCTGAACAAAATGCGCCTTGGCGCTCTTGGGGTGCGCCACCAGCACCTGCTGCACCATCACCTGGGCCTGGTCGAGCTTTCCGGCCTGGGCCGTGCTGTAGATCTGGGCCATGGTCGGCTCCTGCTGGGCCATCGCCAAGCCGGCACCGAGGATGCTGACCAACAGCAACCAGCGCAGAGCGGATTGAAACAGGGACATAAATCGCATAAGGAAAGCCTCACAAAAAAAGTACAAACACATGATGAGGCCGCCTTAAGGCAATTTCAAGTCAGCACGGCTGGCTTCAGCGTAAAGACGAGCGGCCTCTCTTGTGGTCCGAGGTCCAGATTCAAGCAGCAAGCGCTTCGGCGATCGGTTGCGAGGCTGTTTGCAGCGGCTGGCGGATCAGGTAGTCAAAGGCGCTGAGTGCCGCCTTGGCGCCTTCACCGGCGGCAATCACGATCTGCTTAAAGGGCACGGTGGTCACGTCGCCGGCGGCAAATACGCCGGGCAGGCTGGTGTGGCATTTGGCGTCAATCACGATCTCGCCAAACTTGCTCAGCTCCAGTGTGCCCTTGAGGAACTCGGTGTTGGGCACCAGACCAATCTGCACAAACACGCCGGCCAGTTCGACCAGGTGTTCCACGCCGGTGGCGCGGTCCTTGAAGCGCAGGCCATTGACCTTTTGGCCGTCGCCGGTGATCTCGGTGGTCTGGGCATTTACGTGGATCTCCACATTGGGCAGGCTCTTGAGTTTGCTGACCAGCACGGCGTCGGCCTTGAGCGCATCGGCAAATTCCACCAGGGTCACGTGTTGCACCACGCCGGCCAGGTCAATCGCGGCTTCCACGCCGGAGTTGCCGCCGCCAATCACCGCTACGCGCTTGCCCTTGAACAGCGGGCCGTCGCAATGCGGGCAGTAGGCCACGCCCTTGTTCTTGTACTCGGCTTCACCGGGCACGTTGACATTACGCCAGCGCGCGCCGGTGGACAGTATGACGCTGCGCGCCTTGAGCACGCCGCCGTTTTCCATGTGCACTTCGGTTAGACCGCCGGCTGTGGCCGATGGAACAATCCTGTCGGCGCGCTGGAGGTTCATGATGTCCACCTCGTAATGGCGCACCTGAGCTTCCAGCGCAGCGGCGAATTTCGGGCCGTCGGTCTCCAGCACCGAGATGTAGTTCTCGATTGCCATCGTGTCATTGGTCTGGCCGCCAAAACGCTCGGCCGCCACACCGACGCGGATTCCCTTGCGCGCTGCATACACCGCCGCCGCCGCGCCGGCCGGGCCACCGCCTACGATCAGCACATCAAAGGCCTCCTTGGCGTTGAGCTTGGCGGCTTCGCGGTCGCCGGAATGGCTGTCGAGCTTGCCGACAAATTCTTCCAGCGTCATTTTCCCGGTGCCGAACACGGCGTCATTCATGTAGACCTGGGGCACACCCATCACCTGGCGCGCCTCCACCTCGGCCTGGTACATGCCGCCGTCAATCACGGTGGTGTGGATCTTGGGGTTGAAAATGGCCATGAGCGCCGCCGCCTGCACCACGTCCGGGCAGTTGTGGCAGGACAGGGACATATAGACCTCGAAGTTCATCTCCTGGTCCAGGGCCTTGATCTGGTCCAGCACTTCGGCCGCCACCTTGGGCGGGTGGCCGCCGGTCCACAGCAGGGCCAGCACCAGCGAGGTGAACTCGTGGCCCAGGGGAATGGCGGCAAAGCGCACGCCGCGCGTTTCGCCTTCCTTGGCAATCACAAATGAGGGCTTGCGGGCATCCGTGCCGCTGTCGTCAAAAGTCACCTTGTCGGACAGCTCGGCAATCTCCATCAGCAGCTCGCGCAGCTCGACGCCCTTGGCACTGTCATCCAGCGTGGCGATCAAACGGATGGGTGCGCGCAGGTTCTGCAAATAAGCTTGCAACTGGGTCTTCAGGGATGTTTCGAGCATGGGGATTCCTTCAATGGATCGCACTTGTGGCGCGGGTGGGGATTGGGTTGTTACGCGGATGGCGCGTGGACAGAAGCACTGGCAATGGCTCCGACGGAAGGGGCGCCAAGGCACCCCTTCGAGCAGAGAAACTACTGGTTAAATCTGCTTAGATCTTGCCGACCAGGTCCAGCGACGGAGTGATGGTCTTGGCGCCTTCGTTCCACTTGGCGGGGCAGACTTCACCGGGGTGTGCGGCGACGAACTGGGCAGCCTTGAGCTTGCGCAGGGTTTCCTTGACGTCACGGGCAATCGCGTTGTCATGCACTTCCAGGGTCTTGATCACGCCTTCGGGGTTGATCACGAAGGTGCCGCGCAGGGCCAGGCCGGCTTCAGGAATGTGCACGCCAAAGGCGTTGGTCAGGGTGTGGGTGGGGTCGCCAACCAGGGGGAATTGGGCCTTGCCCACGGCGGGCGATGTCTCATGCCAGACCTTGTGCGAGAAATGCGTGTCGGTGGTGACGATGTAGACCTCGGTGCCCAGCTTTTGGAATTCGGCGTAGTTGTCGGCCGCGTCTTCCACTTCGGTGGGGCAGTTGAAGGTGAAGGCGGCGGGCATGAAAATCAGCACCGACCAGTGGCCCTTGAGGGACTCTTCAGTGACTTCGATGAACTTGCCGTTGTGGAAGGCTTGGGTTTTGAAGGGCTGGACTTGGGTATTGATCAATGACATGGGGATCCTTTTGTCTGGTTAATAAAAACTATCGAATGAGTGTTTCTCATTGGTATGAAGTGTATCCAGGCTGGCCTGGGTCGCTGATTGTTTGTCTCAATCGGGCCGATTGTCAAAGCCGGTGATCCGTCCGTTGCAGCCCATCAAAAGTCTGCTCTGGACAGGACCACAGGCTCATCTGCTGAGCCCGGACTGCTTCATACTCGGATATCAGCTTACGCTCTCGCCATGACACACGCAAACCGATCCAGCCAAAGCACACAGCATCCGCCCGGGTTTATGGTGCTGCACGGCAACCGGCTGGAAGATTTGCGCGATGTGCTGGTGCAATTTCTGCGCGCGCGACCCTTGGCTGTGCTGCAGCCGGAGGTAATTCTGGTGCAAAGCAATGGCATGAAGCACTGGCTGGAAATGGCCCTGGCCGATGACGGTGCCTTGGGCATTTGCGCCGCCACCCGAATGGAGCTGCCGAGCAGCTATCTGTGGCAGGTATACCGCAGCGTGCTGGGTGCCGACGCCGTGCCCCCGCACATGCCGTTTGACAAGGCCAGCCTGCTGTGGCGCTTGATGCGCCTGTTGCCGCAGCTGGCTTCCAGCGAGCCCCTGTATGCGCCGCTGGCCCGCTACCTGCAGGACGGCAGCGATGGCCGCCGGCTCTACCAACTGGCCCAGCAGATTGCCGACGTTTTCGATGGTTACCAGAGCTACCGGGCCGACTGGCTGACCGATTGGGCCGAGGGCCTAGATGCGCTGCGCGCCCACGATGGCAAGCCGCTGGACCTGGCGGAAGACCAACGCTGGCAGTCATCTTTGTGGCGCGCCCTGCGCGCCGATGTGGGTGAGGAACTGGCCGAGGCGTCGCGCGCCAGCGTGCACGCTTTGTTTATGCAACGCCTTGCAGAGCGCGCCGCAGGCGCTGCACCGTCCGGTGTGCCGCCGCGTATCGTCGTTTTTGGCATTTCCTCGCTTTCCATGCAAACCGTGGAGGCCCTGGCCCTGCTGGGCCAGACCAGCCAGGTGCTGATGCTGGTGCAGAACCCTTGCCAGTATTTCTGGGGCGATATCGTCGAGGGCCACGACCAGTTGCGCCAGCAACTGCGCCGGCGCCAGCAGGCCAAG